>Ga0228535_1001239_pt1 | contig 43930 bp, 42 predicted proteins | sample SJ1metagenome_FD_168457 | JGI IMG/M metagenome (GOLD analysis project Ga0228535, IMG submission 168457) | Enriched culture of PCE-dechlorinating microbial communities from Ithaca, New York, USA - SJ1 | ecosystem: Engineered > Modeled > Simulated communities (microbial... > Unclassified | place... | reverse complement strand
TCCATGCCCATCATGATGAATAACTCCAGTTACATGAATAATATTAAGACCTTATACCATTTCCGAGAACTTCTGTCCAGACTTATTTGGGCAACAACCCGTTTAATCTTGACATTTGAGGAAGGTGGAGAAGGTGTCTCCGAGCATTCCGCCGAATTTCCGGGACGGGATAAGGAGCGGACAGCGTACAAGGTGCGTTTGGCAAAAAATTCAGTCTATTCAAAAAATTAACGATCCTGGTCTCCGCCTTACGGAGACATGAATTTGTGTAATTAAGTATCCTGTCCCCGGAATAGGAATTGGAAATTATCGATTACACCGGTGCGCAGGATGACGGGTGGGGTCCGGGTGATGTCCAGGATCGTCGAACCTTTTCCGCCGGGCGTTTCCCCTCCGTCGATAATCAGATCCAGGTCGTCGCCGAGGTTTTCCAGGACCTCCCGGGCGGTGATGCATTCCCTCTGCCCCGAGCGGTTGGCGCTCGTTGAGGTGAGGGGACTTCCAAGCTTCCGGGCCAGAAGGCGGGCGATGGGATGACTCGAAACGCGGATGCCGATTTTTCCCGTTCCCGCCGTGAGACGGGATGGAATGATGGGTGAGGCTTCGAAGATCAGCGTCAAGGGACCCGGCCAGAAACGCCCGATCAGTTCCCGGCCGACAGCCGGGATCTCCGTGACGGCCTGGTCCAGGCCGGATACGTCGCCGATGATGACGGGAACCGGATTCCGGAAATCCCTTCCCTTGATGGAAAACAGGCGCTCGACGGCCTTTTCGTTTTTCGCATTCACCCCCAGGCCGTAAAACGTCTCCGTGGGGTAGGCGACAACACCCCCCTGCATCAGGATTTGTACGGCCTGGTCCAGGAACTCGGTTTCCGGGTGCAGCGGATCGATTTTCAGGATGCCGGCCATGATCCGTCAGGTTTCCTGCAGGGTGGTCAGGTTTTCGTGCTTTCTTTCCACGTCGGATGCCAGTTTTTCGATGTAGGCATCGAGTTTTTTCCTGAGCTCCCGGTCCTCCAGGGCCAGGATGCGCACGGCCATCAGGGCGGCATTCTTGGCGCCGCCCTTCCCGATGGCCATGGTAGCCACGGGGATCCCTCCCGGCATCTGGACGGTCGACAACAGGGCGTCCATCCCTCCCAGGGGGGTGGCGTCAATGGGGACCCCGATCACCGGCAGAGGCGTCTGGGAGGCGATGACCCCCGCCAGGTGGGCCGCCGCGCCGGCGCCGGCAATGATGATCTTGACACCCCGCCCGGCCGCTCCCCTGGCAAAATCCGTCGTCCTTTCGGGAGCTCGGTGGGCCGAGGTCAGATAAACTTCATGGGGAATCTCGAATTCCCGGAGGATGTTGACCGCCTCCGCCATAACGGTGGCGTCGGAATCGCTCCCCATGGCGATACTGACAAGGATTTCCCTGCTTTTCTTCCTGGTCACCTCTACATCTCCTCGTGTTTCAAGAACCCGTCAAGGGCTGTTTTTGTCATTCCGTGCAAAGGTCGCGCGGCACGGAATCCTGCCTGGTCAATGAGTGGCGGACGCCGGATCAAGAGACTGTGCCGCAATGCCCAATGTACATTCGAGGTCATTCCGACTCCTTCGCTTGGCTTAAGGATCAACTCCTCGAAGAATCGAGTCATCACGATCTGTCAAGAGGAAGAGATCCTTCGGATGACGCCTCAGAATGGCCTTGCGACACAGCCTCCAAGCCCGGCATGACAGCGGTTCCGGTCAGTGTTTGAAATGCCGTTCCCCCGTGAAGATCATGGCGATGCCGTGCTCGTCCGCCGCCTGGATCGCCTCTTCATCCCGGACCGATCCACCCGGTTCGATAATGGCGGTCACCCCCGCCTCGGCGGCCATGTCGATCCCGTCCCGGAAGGGGAAGAACGCGTCGGAGCCGAGGACCGTTCCCCGGGTCGGAAGCTGTGCCTTCATGCCGGCGATCTTGACCGAATCGACGCGGCTCATCTGCCCCGCTCCCACGCCGACAAGCTGGTCCTTCGTGGTGAAAACGATGGCGTTCGACTTGACGTGCTTGACGATCCGCCAGGCGAAATCGAGGGCGGCGTATTCTTCCTCCGTGGGGGTGCGCTTCGTGACGACTTTGGCCTTCCGGATATCGAAATCCGTCTTGTCCCGGTCCTGAACGAGAAGTCCCCCGACGACGCGGCGGAAATCATACCCGGTGTTCTTGCCGCCGGTCTGGGGAATGATGAGGACCCGGACGTTCTTCTTTGTTTCCAGGATCGCCCTGGCCTCGTCATCGATGCCGGGGGCGATGATGACTTCGAGGAATATCTTGGCCAGTTCGTCCGCCGTTTTCCTGTCGATGGGGCGGTTGAAGGCCACGATACCGCCGAAGGCGGAAACGGGGTCCGTCGCCAGGGCCTTGAGGTACACCTCGACGAGTTCGCCCTCCAAAGCGGCGGCGCCGCAGGGATTGGCGTGTTTCATGATGACCGCTGCGGGCAGGGTGAAATCGGACACGGCCTGCCAGGCGGCATCGCTGTCCATGATGTTGTTGTAGGAGAGTTCCTTGCCCTGGATCTGGCGGGCGTTGGAGATCGCCGGGATCGCCGGGTCGGTTTCCCGGTAGAAAACGGCCTTCTGATGGGGGTTTTCCCCATATCGCAGATCCTGCGCCTTGGCGAACTGGACCGTGAAGGTATCCGGGAAATCCTTCGTTTCGCCTCCGTAGGGGGCGATTTTGCCGAGATAGTTGGAGATGGCGCCGTCGTAGCGGGCCGTCAGCTGGAAGGTCTTGACGGCGAGGGCGAAGTTGGTCGACTCGGAGATTTTTCCGCCCGTTTCCTTCATTTCGGCGATGATTTTGCCGTAATCTTCCGGATCCGTGACGACGGTGACGAACCGGTAGTTCTTGGAGGCGGCGCGCAGCATCGTCGGTCCGCCGATATCGATATTTTCGATTGCGTGCTCCAGGGAGCAGCCCTCCTGGGCGACAGTCTTTTCGAATTCGTAGAGGTTGATGACGACCATGTCGATGAGCCCGATGCCGTGCTCGGAAAGGGCCTGCATGTGTTCCGCCTTGTCTCTTAAAGCCAGAAGCCCGCCGTGGATCCTGGGATGGAGGGTCTTCAGGCGGCCGTCCATCATTTCCGGGAAGCCCGTGTAATCGGAAACGTCCTTGACGGGGATGCCGCTGTTGCGGATCTGTGCCGCCGTTCCCCCGGTGGAAAGAATTTCGACGTTGAACGCAGACAGTTCCCGGGCGAAATCCACAATCCCCTTTTTATCCGTGACGCTGATCAGCACCCTCTTGATGACATTCATGTTCATATGATTTGCTCTCCTTTTTCAGCTTATTGATATGATTGATTCGACCTCAGCTCCTGATCCGTTTCATGTGTTCCACTCTTGTTTCGATCAGATCGGCCGTCCCGATGTCCGGACGGTGCGAAACCGGCCCGGAAACGGCGGAAACGGCGTCTTCCGCGATTTTTTCCGCTTCGGCAAGGGTTTCGGCGATCCCGACGACGCCGATGGCCCGGGAAGAAGTCATATAAAGACCGTCGGCTTTCTTGTCCACCGATGAATAATACAGCCTGGCCCGGCCGACGTCGCCCACTTCAATGCGGGCCGACGTGGATGCCGCGTCGGGGTGATCCTTCGGGAGGCCGTATCCCCGGGGGACGATGTATTTGCAGACCGTGGCCTTCCTTTCAAATTCAACGCAGAGCCGGTCCAGCGTGCCGTCGATGACGGCCCGGCAGAGGTCGATGAAATCCGTTTTCAGAAGGGGAAGCACGTTCATGGCCTCGGGGTCGCCGAAACGGGCGTTGTATTCCAGGAGTTTCACACCGTTCCGGGTGGCCATGAATCCCCCGTACAGGATGCCCTTGTAGGGTTCCCCCGTTTCCCGGAAGATGGCCTCGGCGACCCTCCTTGTAATGGCCAGCCCCTCGGCGACATCTTCCACTTTCAGGAAAGGAAGCAGATGGTTCCGATCCGAGTAGGATCCCATGCCGCCCGTGTTCGGGCCCTTGTCGCCCACGAACCGGCGCTTGTGGTCCTGAACGGGAGGGGTGACGATGACGGTCCGGCCGTCCGAGATGCACTGGAGGGAGAATTCCTCCCCTTCCATTTTTTCCTCGATGGTTAAAGAGGGATGCTCCCGGAGAATTTCTTCGCACAGGGCCAGGGCTTCGGCTTTATTCCCGAAGTGGTCGCCCTGGACCATGACCCCCTTTCCTCCGGTCAGGCCGTCGGGTTTCAGAACAATTCCCTCCAGCGTATCCAGGAAAGGCTCGATTCCGGCGGCGGAGGTGAAATTCTGAAAGCGGGGATTGCCGGGAATACCGTATTTTTTGACCAGATCCCGGGTGAACGATTTGGAGGTTTCCAGGCGGGACAGGCTGCGGGTCGGACCGACCGCGGGAATTCCCGCTTCTTTCAGGGCGTCCACCACACCCCGGTCCAGGGGGTCTTCGGGCCCGATGACGGCGAAATCCACCGACCACGCACGGGCCCTGGTGCAGATGGCTTCGAGGTCGCCGTAACTGCCGAGTTCATAACCCTTGCAGAGGCCGGCAATACCAGGATTGTTGCTTTTCATGAAGGCGTAAAGCCCGGGTTGGTAACGGGAACGCACAACAGCTTCGGCAAGGGCGTGTTCCCGGGCTCCGTTGCCGATCAGCAGAACATTCATTTTCGTTTCTCCTTGTGGATCGTGCGGCTGCTCAATCGTGCCGGCGCTTTTTTCCCCCCGAAGCCGGAGACGCGCGGTGCGGCCGAAGAAGGAGACACGCGGAACACGGGGTTTGGGGACCCCTCGGAATCGCTGGAACGCGGCGGCGGAAAATCGAAAGGAGCAGAAAAGCGTCGCATCCTACATATCGAAAAAGGGAAACGGAGTCAAATAAATTGGTGCTCGAAATTTTCCAAACCGGGGCGTGTGTGCGAAATCCCCCTCCGGGATTTTCCGGACCTTGTCCATGTCGCCTAAAAAATTCCACATTCTTGACAGGTGCCGCGTTAACTGATAGAGCCCCGGAAGAAAAAATACGGGTCGAAAACGGAGATGATTCCGGACCGGGACGGCAAGACGGGCGTTTGTCGACTTTTTCCGGATTCGTCCATTTTGATTCGGAAAGAAGGGATGATGGAAAACGGGCATAGGCGTTTAAAAACCCTGATCCTGGCTGCGGGAAAAGGCACGCGGATGGGTTCCGATCTGGCCAAGGTGCTTCACCGGATCAACGGCCGGCCGCTTCTGGATTACGTCGTCGAGGTGGCCGAGGCGGCGGGATCGGAGGAAATCGTGGTCATCGTCGGCCACCAGGCGGATCTGGTGAGGGAAATCTTCGCCGGGCGGAATCTCGTTTTTGTCGAGCAGCGGGAGCAACTGGGTACGGGACATGCGGTCCTCCAGGCGCGCGAGGCCTTTGCCGGCTATGACGGCGATGTGCTGATTCTCTGCGGCGACGTTCCCCTGCTTCCCCTGGACACGGTTTGCCGCCTGCTGGATGAACACGGCCGCTCCGGTGCGGTGGTTTCCGTCCTGACGGCCCTGCTTGAGAACCCGAAGGGTTACGGCAGAATTGTCAAGGACGAGGCCGGGACCCTCCTGAAAATCGTGGAGGAACGCGATGCCTCCGATGAGGAAAGGCAGATCCGGGAGATCAATTCCGGCATTTACCTGGCGGTGGCTCCCTTCCTCTTCGATGCCGTCTCCCGGATCACCAATCGGAACGACCAGAAGGAATATTACCTGACGGACATTGTGGGAATCGCCCGGCGGGAGGGGTTGCCCGTTCATGTCTGCCTGGCGGAGGATGCCCGGTCCGTGATGGGGATCAACACCCCCGAGGAACTGAAAAGGGCCGGGGAATTCCGGGATGCATTGAAAGGAAGATCGGACTGTTGAAAATCGGACGCCTGGAAAAGGAATGCCGCGTCTTTCTGGCGCCCATGGCGGGGATCACGAATCTGCCCTTCCGGACCGTCGCCAGGGAATTCGGATGCGATCTCGCCTTCACGGAAATGGTCAGCTCCGTGGGGATGATCCGGGGTTCGGCCAAGACCCGCAGTTACCTCGATTCGACCCCGGAGGACCGGCCTCTGGGGGTGCAGCTTTTCGGCGCCGATCCGGCCGTGATGGCCGAGGCGGCCAGGATCGCGGCGGAGTGCGGTGCGGATTGGATCGATATCAATATGGGTTGCCCGGTGCGGAAGGTTGTCAAAAACGGCGCCGGGGCGGCCTTGCTGAAAACACCGGAAAAAATTCGGGACATCCTGCGCGCCGTCAGGCCGGTGGTCCGGGTACCCTTGACCGTCAAGATCCGTGCCGGGTGGAGCCGGGGCACCGTCAATGCGCCGGAGATCGCCGTCATGGCCCAGGACCTTGGAGTGGATACCGTGGTTGTTCATGCCCGGACGGCCGACCAGGGTTTTTCCGGTGAAGCCGACTGGCGGATCATCGGCCGGGTGAAAGAAAGGCTGGCCATTCCCGTGGTGGGAAACGGCGATATCCGCAGTGCCTCCGATGCGCTTGCGATGATGCGTGCATCCGGGTGCGACGGTGTCATGGTGGGGCGGGGTGCCCTGGGATCCCCCTGGATCTTCCGTGAAATCGCCGCCGCCCTGTCCGGAACGGCTGCTCCCGATCCGCCGACGCTTTCGGAGCGGCGTGATATCATCGATGCCCACCTGAAAAGGGAGGTGGACTACGCCGGCGAAAAAGCGGGATACCGCAGTTTCCGCAAGCATCTCCTCTGGTATACCAAAGGACTCAAAGGCGGCGCCCGTTTCCGTCATGCCGCATCAAATTGGGTGTCGGCCGGGCAGATGTGGGAAGCCTTCGATTCGTTCCTTTCGGAAGAGAACAACCATTTGGAATGACAGGGGGAAATATTGCCTTGACTTTTAAGGGGGGGAAATGCATAATCAGGCCGAAATTATAAGGGAATCGCCACATAAAAAATCTTGCGAGGAGAGACGGTGGAAATAACGAAGTTTGGAGATCTTGAAGAAAAGATTAAAAATATTTTAACGGCTTATGCGGAGTTGAAGGAAAGAAACCAAAAACTTGAGGAGCAGTTAAAAAACAAGGATTTAGAGCTACAGGAGACATACAATAAAATAAGGGGATTAAACGAGGAGAGAGATACGATTCGGTCAAAGGTGGATTCGCTTTTGGATTTGCTTCAGGATATTAATGCGGCTCAGTAAATCTTGAGGTTGTGTTATTTGAAGAGAAGCTTTCATATCGAAATACTGGGGCAGAGATTAACGGTATTGAGCGATTCTGATGAAAAGGCTGTGGCAGGGGTTGTCCAGTATGTCAATGATAAGGTAGCGGAAGTCAGCAAGGGGGGAAACAACTTGAATACCTTGGCGATTGCGGTCTTAGTTGCCTTAAATATTACGGACGAATTATTTAAAGCCAGAGGAGAGAATGATCTGATTAGTCAGCAACTGGAAAATAGAACCCAGGAGTTAATTAACCTGATCGACAGCGTTGATTGTTAGGAAAACGATCCCCTGCGATGTGCGTGATTAACATTCGTTTTTTTGAGCCAACACCTTAGAGCCGGGAACCCTTCCGTTTTTGCCGTGTGCATGTCTGCGTAAATCCCGTTTTCGGGTGGCAGAAAGCCTGAAGCCAAGACATGGGGTACCCACCTGGTCCCAAGGTTCAAAAAAGGGGTTAACACGGCATCAGCGGGGGTTAAATTTTTCTGGACCCCAAAGCCTTTTCCGTAAAAAGCCCTTTCATGACCGGATGTTGTGTTTCCTTGCCGATATCCTGGATTCCCTTCGATAAAACCCGTCGTCTCCTCCACAGACAAACCCGGAAGGGAGGTACATATACATTGTTAGGTAACGGACTGATGATATTGATTATTCTCGGATCCATCGCCATCGGCGTGGTCCTGGGGTATCTGTTCCAGGTCAGGCTGGCCAAGAAGAAACTGGAGTCTTCGGAGAGCTTGGCCGACCGGATTGTGGACGAGGCGAAGAAAGAGGCCGAAAACATCCGGAAGGAAGCGATTTTACAGGCGAAAGAAAATCTTTTCCGGGCCAAGTCCGAGTTCGAGAAAGAAGCGAAGGAAAGTAAGGCGGAATTCGAGAACATCGAAAAAAGACTTCGGGAGAAGGAAGAGAGCCTCGATAGAAGGGCCGATCAGTTGAGCCAGAGGGAATCCGGCATGGAAAACCGCGAGCGGAGTCTTTCCGGGAAAGAGGCCCAAATCAACGAAAAGAATGAAAAACTGTCGCGGCTGATCCAGGAACAGAAAGAAAATCTCGAAAAAGTGGCCGGTCTTTCTTCGGATGAAGCCAAAAAGCAGTTGATCCAGGCCATCGAGAGCGATGCAAAGAAGGACGCGGCGACTTTGGTCCGCAAAATCGAGGAAGAGGCCAAAAACGCGGCGGAGAAAAAATCCAGGGAAATCATCGCTTATGCGGTGCAGCGTTATGCCAGCGATCACGTGGCGGAAAACACCGTTTCCGTGGTCAGCCTTCCCAACGATGAAATGAAGGGGCGCATCATCGGCCGGGAAGGACGGAATATCCGGGCCATCGAGGCGGCGACGGGCATCGACCTGATCGTGGACGACACACCGGAAGCCGTGGTGCTGTCGAGCTTCGATCCCATCCGCCGGGAGGTGGCGAGGCTATCCCTCGAGCGCCTGATCGCCGACGGCCGGATTCATCCCGGCCGTATCGAGGATATCGTCAAAAAGGTCCGGACCGAGGTCGATACGATTATCCGTGAGACGGGGGAAAGAACGTCCTTCGATGTCGGTGTCCACGATATTCATCCGGAGATCGTCTACCTGCTGGGCAGCCTGAAGTACCGGACCAGCTATTCTCAGAACGTGCTGCAGCATTCCGTCGATGTCGCCTACCTGACGGGCATGATGGCGGCGGAATTGAAAATGAATGTTAAGGAAGCGAAACGGGCGGGCTTGCTCCACGATATCGGCAAGGCCGTCGATCATAAGATCGAGGGGCCTCATGCGACCATCGGTGCCGATTACGCCAAACGGTTCGGCGAGTCAGCCCGGATTGTCCAGGCGATCGCCACCCATCACGATGACGGCCGGACCAACACGCTGCTGGGGGTGCTGGTGCAGGCCGCCGATACCCTGTCTGCAGCAAGACCTGGTGCCAGGCGTGAAATGCTTGAATCCTATGTGAAGCGCCTGGAAGAACTGGAAGCGATCGCCAAATCCTTCAGCGGGGTGGATAAGTGTTTCGCCATCCAGGCGGGCCGGGAAATCCGCATTCTCGTGGAGAATGAAAAAATTTCCGACAATGACGCCGTCATGCTCTGCCGCGATATCATCAAGAAGATCGAGGAAGATCTGACTTATCCCGGACAGATCAAGGTGACCGTGATCCGGGAGACGCGCGTCTCCGACTATGCCAAATAAGCGGCATATCGCTTCGCTGACGCGGAGAAGCGGGGAACATCATGAAAATACTTTTTATCGGCGACATCGTGGGGAAACCGGGGCGAAGGGCGGTGCGGGAACTCCTGCCGGAGGTCGTCAAGGATCACGACGTCGATTTTATCATTGCCAACTGTGAAAACGCCGCGGCCGGATTCGGTGTCACGAAAGACATCGTGGAGGAGTTGTTCCGGTACAATATCGATGTTTTGACCTCCGGCAATCACATCTGGGATAAAAAGGAAGTGGTGGATTTTCTCGAAGATTATGAAAATCTGCTGCGGCCGGCCAATTATCCCGATCCGAACCCCGGCTGGGGCACCGTGGTGATGCCCGCCGTTTCCGGAGAGAACATCGGGGTGATCAACCTGGAGGGACGCGTGTTCATGCGGCCCCTCGATTGTCCTTTCAAAAAAGCCAAAGAAGAAACGGAAAAACTGAAAACCCGGGCAAAAATCATTTTCGTGGACATGCATGCCGAGGCGACGTCGGAGAAGAGGGCTCTGGGCTGGTTTCTGGACGGGCAGGTGACGGCGGTTGTCGGCACCCATACCCATGTCCAGACGGCGGACGAGGAAGTACTCCCCAATGGGACCGCCTATATTACCGATGTCGGGATGACTGGCCCTTTCGATTCCGTGATCGGGATCAAAACCGGCACCATTCTGGAGAAATTTCTGACTCAGATTCCCAATCGTTTCGATGTGGCCAAAAAGGATATCCGCCTCCAGGGTGTGATCGTCGACGCGGACGAAAAAACGGGAAAAAGCAGGGGGATACAGAGAATCAGCATCAAATTGAACGACAGGCAGGGAGAACCTTGATTTGAAAAGTGTATTTGACGTTTTAAGTGAAAGGGGATTTATCGAGCAGATCACGGATGAGGACCTCGTCCGGGACCTGCTGCAAAACGAGCGGGTAACCTGTTACATCGGTTTCGACCCGACGGCGGCAAGTCTGCATATCGGGAGCCTGGTCCCGATCATGTCCCTGGCCCACATGCAGCGGGCCGGGCACAAGCCGATCGCCCTGGTCGGCGGCGGCACCGCCCTGATCGGCGATCCGAGCGGCAAAACGGAGATGCGCCAGATCCTCACCCGCGAACAGATCGATCACAACGCCCAGTGCCTGCGGAAGCAGTTGTCCCATTATCTCGATTTTTCCGACGGCCGGGCCATGCTCGTGAACAACGCCGAGTGGCTCGTACAGTTGAATTACATCGAATTCCTGCGGGACATCGGACGGCATTTCAGTGTCAACAAGATGCTGGCGGCGGAAAGTTACCGCATGCGCCTGGAACGGGGTCTCAATTTCATCGAATTCAATTACATGCTGCTGCAGTCTTATGACTTTTACTATCTATTCGAACATTATCAATGCGTTCTCCAGATGGGCGGGAACGACCAGTGGGGGAATATGCTGGCGGGAAGCGACCTGATCCGGAGGATGACGGGCAAAAATGCCTTCAGCATGACCTTTCCCCTCATTACGACGTCATCGGGCCATAAAATGGGGAAAACGGAGAAGGGGACGGTCTGGCTCGACGGAGCCCTGACGTCGCCTTACGAGTATTACCAGTACTGGGCCAACACGGAAGACGCCGATGTCGAGCGGTTCCTGGGCCTGTTTACCTTTCTGCCCATGGAAGAGGTCCGGAAGGTCCGGTCCCTGGACGGGGCGGAGCTCAACATGGCGAAAACGGTGCTGGCCTTTGAGGCGACCAAGGTCACCCACGGCGAAGAAGCCGCCCTGGCAGCCTGGAAAGCCGCCGTCGAAGCCTTTCATGTGAGGCCCGTGTCGGAGGAGCTATTTCCGTCCAGTACACTGCCCCGGACGGCGGCGGAACGGGATGGAGCGGCCCTGCCGTCGATCCGGAAAAGAAAGACCGAACTGGATCCGGGGATTGCGGCGTTCGACCTTTTTTTTGAAGCGGGCTTGTGTGCGACCAAGAGCGAGGCGAGACGGCTTCTCTCTCAAGGGGGCGGTTATGTGAACAATCGCCAGATCGGCGCGTTCGACGAGAAAATCGGGTTGGATGACCGGGATGAGCAGGGCTGCATCCGGTTGAGAAAGGGGAAGAAGAAGCACGTGGTGGTAGAGGTGCTGGAAGAGTAGGGCAGGCCGCAGGATACTCGGTGTGTTTTACTCTTGACAGAAAAGGGTCATGATCTTAAGTTAAGTCAACAAAAATCTACTTAGGAGGACACGCTATGAAGGTAACTGTGGGAGCGATACTCGGTGTACGTAGGTTGTTGGGATGGCATAATATAGAAATGGTTCTTCCGGAAGGTGCCACGGTGGGGGATTGGCTCAAAGCGATCAAGGTGCCGAGCGGCGGAAACGCCTTTGACCTGCTGATCATGGAGAATGGAAAGATCAGCCCGAAATACATGGTCATTTACAATAAGATCCGAATCGGTGAGGAAATGCTGGACGCCGCGGTCAAGGAAAACGATCGTCTGGTTCTGATGGATTTCCTCCATGTTCCTAGTTTGACTTGCTGAGAAATCTTCGTTCGGAACAATAGCAGTGATCCAATGAGGACGTAACAAAAGACAAAAATTTACGAGGAGGACAGAATTATGGCCAAAATGTCGCTGGAAATAAAAGATCTGATCGAATCCAATAAGCTGGCTTATATTGCTACGGTAGATGAAAACGGGGCTCCCAATGTTTCCCCCAAGAGCACGTTCAGCATCATCGATGATGAAACGTTCATTTTTGCAGAAATCATGTCCACCCATACGCGGGAAAATCTTCTGAAAAACCCCAAGATTGCCGTCTACTTCTTTGATAAGGAGAAAAACAGGGGATGCCAGATCAAGGGAACGGCGGAAATGCTGAATTCCGGGGACCTGTTCGACGAGATGAGCGAAGCCCTGAGCTATTTCAGCCGTAAGGCCAATTACGTCGTCAAGGTGAAAGTGGCGGATATTTTCCCGTGGCCGCCCAAAACGATTGCCGGCAGTTACCAGGAGATGGCGGGAGGCGGAAACAAGTAGAAATCGGCAGTCCTGGTTTCCATATCGAATCAGGCGGAATAAAAAGGGGTGAACCGGTCTCCGGTTCGCCCCTTCGCGTTTTCAGGTTTTGCGAGGCAGTCTTTGACGGGGTGGTTTTTTGTGTTAAGTGCATGTATTTACGATGTTATTTCCAACATCCCCTTCATCCCCTCCCGCCGGGAGGCTGTGTCGCAATGTCATTCTGAGCCGTCAGGCGAAGAATCTCGTTTTTTAACATCCTGTTATGATTAGATTCTTCACTTCGTTCAGAATGACCTCAAACGTCAATCGGGTATTACGACACAGTCTCCGGGGAAGGGGAAAACAGGACTTCTTTCGCGGTCATCAAAATTCACGGAAAGAGCTATTATTGTTTGACAGGGTTTGCGCTTTTCCCTATAATCCACCGGTTTTTCAGGGCTCATCGAGTTTTTCCGGAAAAGCGGCCGGCCGGTGCCTTCCATGTTGACGGCCGGATATCCCAAATCTATCGAAGCGATGGAAAAGATCAAACCGTGCAGTTCGGGTTCAAGGACAGATATCAACCATGATGGGTAATCTGGATACAAGCAGGATCGGGATTATCGGGCCGGGCCGTTTGGGAACCTCCTTTGCCTACAAATTCGGAAGGGACAACAAGCGGGTTACTCTCTATTATCATGATCTCGATGTCTGCCGGGAAATCAACAAGGAACACCTGAATCCCCGGCATCTGACGCAGGATCTTGTCAAAAGGCTCGGGAGCATCGACAAGGTGCCTCGCCTGTCCCCCAAGGTGTATGCAACAAACGATCTGGAGCGGGTCATCGAAGACAACGATTTCATCTTTCTGACCCTGACGATGAACCGCCTGGCGGAATTCATGAACTACCTCAAGCCGATCATCGAGAGAAAACCGGGCGACACCTGCCTGGTCTCTCCGATCAAGGGACTGTCGTCCGATGACATTACGAAGGAGTTGATCACCCCCTCCCAGCTCATCAACAACAATCTCTACAATCTGAAATACAAGTATGAAGTGGTCTGTATCGGAGGACCCTTCTTCGATATGGACATCGCCCTGGGAAATCCCGTCTGTGTGACCGTGGCGGGAAAGAAAAAAATCGCCAATCTGATCAAGGAAGAACTGATCCGGTTCAACCGCAGGGAACTTACATCTTATTATAATTTCGATATCGTCGGTATCGAAGCCTGCGGTTCCCTGAAAAATATCGTGGCCAACATCAAGGGAGTCACCGATTGCCTGGAAATGGGGGATTCGCTGCCGGGGACGATTTTCGCCCGGTCGGGAGTGGAAATCCGGTCGCTTTCGAAACTGCTGGGAGGGAGTTTTCAGGCCTTCTACAGCCAGGCGGGTGTCGGGGACATGTATGTGACGGTTTCGTCCGAGGCGAGCAAGAATTATCGTTACGGGAAATATTTTTACGAAGCCTTTGACGGGAACCCGATCGAAACACACCTCAAGGTACTCGAAAGGATCGACGGAACTCCCGAAGGGCCGAATACCATCCGGAATGTTCATAAGTACCTGGAAAAGAAAAACATGTACAGCCCCATCTTCAAATGCGCCTACAAGATGTTCAACGAGGGGGGAACGAAACGGAACATCCGGGATCTGGTCATCCAGGCCTGCCAGTTCGACAAAAGAGCCCAGGAATACATCGGCCCGGTTTCCCGGGTTTTCTACAAGCTGATTCCGAATCTGTGGTATCGGCGGGATAAGGGTTTCTTATCCAATATTAAAATGTAAAATTACTTATTGACATGTTCTTAAAGGGTAATGTAACCTGATGTACAATTTGTGGATTAGGGAAAGATGAACGCAAAACAGCTCAGTATGAAAGGAATGTGGTGGTGGCAGGCTGATCTTGACTGCCCGCCGATACGCTGATTGTTGTTCAGGAGCCGTGGGCAGGAGGAACCCCTCCCATGACTCGAAAAATAGAAGATGATCAAGGCCATGGGAAAATCCCATGGCCTTTTTTGTTTGTGTTGTAGCTGTCGCGATGTTGGTTGCGGCGGGTAAGACTAAATTGCGGATGAAAGCAAAGGAGAAAAATCATGGAACGAGTCAAGGTATTATTGGAAGATCATGAAATTCCAAGGCAATGGTACAACATCCAGGCGGATCTGCCCCGTCCGCTGCGGCCGCCCCTGCATCCGGCGACGGGTAAACCCGTCGGACCGGATGATCTGGCCCCCATCTTTCCCATGAATATCATCGAGCAGGAGGTTTCACAGGAGCGCTGGATCGATATTCCCGATGAAGTCCTGGACAAGTATCTCCTGTGGCGTCCTTCTCCTTTGTATCGGGCAAAAAATTTCGAAAAGCTGCTGGACGCTCCGGTCCGGATTTATTACAAACACGAGGGGGTGAGTCCCGCCGGCTCCCACAAGCCGAACGCGGCGATTCCCATGGCCTACTTCAACCGGGTTGCCGGGACCAGGAGGATGACCACGGAAACCGGCGGAGGCCAGTGGGGAAGCGCTCTCAGTATGGCCTGTCAGATGTTCGGCATTGAATGCCGGGTCTACATGGTCAAGGTCAGCTACAATCAGAAGCCTTACCGGCGCATGCTCATGAATGTCTGGGGGGCGGAATGCATCCCCAGTCCGAGTGATCTGACCGCGGCGGGGCGGAAAATTCTGTCGGAGACACCGGATTCGCCGGGGAGCCTGGGTATGGCCATCAGTGAAGCGATCGAGGATGCCGTAACCCATGAGGATACGAAATACGGCCTGGGCAGTGTCTTGAATCATGTTCTGCTCTATCAGACGATCGGAGGACTCGAGGCCCGGAAGCAACTTGAGAAAATCGGAGAATATCCGGACGTGGTCATGGGATGTGCCGGTGGCGGAAGCAATTTTGCCGGCATTTCTCTTCCCTTCGTCCGGGACAAGATCCACGGTAAAAACGTATCCGTGGTGGCTGCGGAACCGAGTTCCTGCCCGAGCCTGACCCGGGGGCCCTTTGCCTATGATTTCGGCGATATTGCCCAGATGACGCCTTTTCTGGCGATGCATACCCTGGGTCACGATTTCGTGCCCGCCCCGATTCACGCGGGGGGATTGCGGTACCATGGCATGGCCCCCATTGTCAGCCACCTGCTGGAGGAGAGGCTGATCGAAGCGAGGTCTTACAACCAGCTTGAAACTTTCGAAGCCGGTGTAAAGTGGGCGAGAACGGAAGGTTTTGTTCCCGCGCCGGAAACGAACCACGTGATCGCCGCCGTGGTGGAGGAGGCCATGCGAGCCAGGGAAGAGGGGAAAGAAAAGGTTATTCTGTTCAACTGGAGCGGTCATGGTCTGATCGACCTGTCCTCGTATGATGCTTTCCTGTCCGGTCAGCTTGCGCCGTATGAGCTTCCCGAAGAGGAGATCGAACGCGCCCTGCGTGTGATAAAAGCGTTTCCGAAACCCTGATGGGAGCAAATGGCGAAGCCGTCACGGGACCAAAAGTTTCCCTTGACGGCTTCGTTTTTTTTAGCAAATGTTACGTCATGAAAGAGAAATACGATAAGTTGCAGTGCCGCTGTCCGCGCCTGGGCCACGAGGTGGCTTTTTCCTACTGCCGGCAGGAATCCGGTGTCATGCCCTGCCAGCGGATCATCGCCTGCTGGGGTGTGCTGATTCCCGTGGAGACCTGGCTGAAGGCTGAGATGCCCGCCGAACAGTGGGATCTCTTCTGCCGTCAGGAACCGGAGGATAAGCTGACAACCCTCGTCGATCTCGTCGGAAAAGCACGGAAGGTTCAGGACTGAGGAATGGGTATGGATTTGTTTGAACAGGATCCCTCTGTGGAGGCGGAACCGGTCTACCGGCCCCTGGCGGACCGGATGCGTCCGGCGAATCTGGCGGAGTACGTCGGCCAGTCCCATCTACTGGGAGACGGCTGTCTCCTCCGGCAGGCGGTCGAGGAGGACCGCCTTTTTTCCATGATTTTCTGGGGACCGCCGGGTTCGGGAAAAACCACCCTGGCGCTTTTGATCGCCCAGGAAACAAAGGCGCATTTCATCCGCTTTTCGGCCGTGCTGTCGGGCGTCAAGGAAATTCGGGCGGTGGTCGAGGAAGCCAAAGACCAGCTTAAATATCACGGCCGACGCACCATCCTCTTTGTCGACGAGATTCACCGGTTCAACAAATCCCAGCAGGACGCTTTCCTGCCCCACGTCGAAAGCGGCCTGATCACCCTGATCGGGGCGACGACGGAAAACCCGTCGTTTGAAATCATCGCCCCCCTGCTGTCGCGATGCCGTGTCATGGTGTTGAACGCCTTTTCCACCGGGGAACTCCGGCTGATTCTTCAACGTGCCTTGACGGACAAGGAGCGGGGCCTGGGAAAACAGGCCCTTGAAATAGAAGACGGGGTCCTGGATCTGATCCTGTCCCGGTGTGACGGTGATGCGCGGGCAGCCCTCAATAATCTCGAAGCGGCGGCCATGTCCGTTCCCGCCGACAGCCCCGAAGGGCGCGTCCTGACGGCGGAAACCGTCGCCAAGTACCTGGAGCGAAAGGCTTTTCTTTACGATAAAACGGGGGAGGAACACTATAATCTGATTTCCGCCTTCCATAAGAGTCTCCGGGGTAGCGATCCCGATGCCTCCCTGTACTGGCTGGGACGCATGCTGGCTGCGGGAGAGGATCCTCTTTTCATCGCCCGCCGCATGGTCAGAATGGCGGCGGAAGATGTGGGCAACGCCGATCCCAACGGCCTGGTCATCGCGGTGTCGGCCATGCAGGCTTTTCAACTGGTCGGACCTCCGGAAGGAGAACTCCTGCTGGCCCAGGCGGCGGTGTACCTCGCCACGGCGCCCAAGAGCAATGCCCTGTACCGGGCATACGGGAATGTCCGGCAGACCATTGACCGGACCGGAAGCCTTCCCGTTCCCCTGCACATCCGGAACGCCCCGACAAAACTGATGCAGGATCTCGGGTACGGACGGGATTACCGTTACGCCCACGATTACGAAGGCGCCTATGTGTTCCAGCATTATCTGCCGGAAGGCATCCGGGGAACGCGTTTCTATGCCCCGTCGGACAGGGGGTACGAGAAAATCATCCAGGAACGGCTGAAGAAGTGGCGGAAGGATGCGGTCAAAGGAGATTCCGAATCCGGTCAGGCAGCGCAGCGCCGGAAAGACGAGGGAAAAGGGTCAACATGACGAAACCGTAAAAAGTCGCAAAGTGCCCGATTCGTCATCCCGGGCGGCTGCGAGGAATCCAATATTACGAGGGATCCTTCGCAGCCATGCTCCCCGGAATGACAAAAACGGACTTCCTGCAAGACCGTCAAACATAATTGATAACGTAAACAGGAGTGTGTCATGGAAAAAACGGGGGCCGGTCGATTCCTGCTCGATCACAAGCGGAATCTCAATGTTCTTTTGGCTGTTTCGGGCATCGTCGTCGTGATCCTTTACCAGACCTGCGGTTCCTCCTGCTTATATCTGGCGGGGACCGTCTTCGGTGTCGATCTGAAGATCTGGGGCCTGCTTTATCTGTCCGCTCTGACGGTGATTCTGGTCCTGCGGCAGAAAGAGCTGACCTGTGTTCTGCTTTCGGCGGGCGTGGGCGGGGAAATATTTCTGGTCGGGTACCAGGTCGTCCATAAAACCTACTGTCCCTATTGCCTGGTCCTGGCGCTGATTGTCGTGGTTCTGTTCGGTATCAACCTGGATAAACGGAAAGTAAGGCTCATCCTGCTGTCGATGCTGCTGGGTTTTATCCTGATGGCGGTTTTCTTCCGAAGCATCCCCCTTAAGATCGAATCCGAAGGCCTGGCGCTGCCCTCGTTCGGGCGGGGGGACGTGAAGGTCCGGCTTTATACGGACTATTTCTGCGGACCGTGCCGTGAGGTGGAACCGGCGGCGGAAGGAATTCTCTACGACCTGGTGAGGAGTAACCGCATCAACCTGACCTTCATCGATGTCCCCATCCATCGCCATACGCCCGTTTACACGGCCTGTTACCTGTATCTTGCGCAACGGGAAAAAAGCCTGGACGGAATCCTGCGGATCCGGAAAATCCTTTTCCGGGCGGCGGAAAAGAACATCGAGGATAAAAAGGCTCTTGAAAAGTACCTGAACGGAACCGGATTGAAGGTGACGGATGTGCCGGAGAAGGCGGGCGCCGCCGAGGCCGCCGGATATCTGGAGGAGGACGGTGTGGAGGGAACCCCGACCCTCGTGGTGATCCGGAGAGGCGGGAAAACCATGTATTTCGGCCGTTCGGAGGTTCTGAAAGGGTTGAATACGCTGAAATGAAGAAGCGACGCGGAATGATTTATCCCGGAGAAAATCGGTCCCGGGTGAAGACCCTTTCGGGTCATGGAGATGGATGATGTCCGAACCGGGAAAACTCTACGTTGTGGCAACGCCGATCGGCAACCTCGAGGATATTACGCTGCGGGCGATCCGGATTCTCAGGGAAGTCTCCCTGATCGCGGCGGAAGATACCCGGAGAACGCGGATTCTGCTCGGTCATTACGATATCCGGACACCCCTGACCAGCCTTTACGAGCAGAATGAATCCTCCAAAAGTCCCGTCCTCATCGATAAGATAAAAGAGGGGCAGAGCATCGCCTACGTGACCGATGCGGGGACGCCGGCCATCTCGGATCCCGGTTATCTCCTGGTTCGCCATGCCATCGAAGCGGGAATCGGCGTCATCCCCGTTCCCGGTGTTTCCGCCCTGATTACGGCCCTGTGCGTATCGGGCCTGCCCATGGATCATTTCGTCTTTCAGGGTTTCCTGCCGGAGAAAAAGGGGAAGAGAAAAGCGGTGCTTCTGTCGCTTCTGGAAGACAGCCGGACACAGATCTTCTATGAGTCGCCGAACCGTCTGCCGGCCACCCTGAAGGACATGAGGGAACTTTTGGGAAACCGCTTCGTCGTCGTGGCGAGGGAGTTGACGAAGGTTTACGAGGAGGTGGTCAGGGGTGAGCTGGACGAGGTGATACGGGCCTTCGAAGAAAAGGCCGTCAAGGGGGAAATCACCCTCGTGATTGCCGGGAAGAGAAACCAGGAAGACATGGCGGATACCGAGGAAAGAATAAGGCGGAGGTATGATTTTCTGTCCGCGCAGGGAGGGATATCCAAAAGGGATATGATCGACCGGATCACGGAAGAACTGGCCGTACCCAGGAAAATCGTCTATAATGCCGTTCACCGGCTGAGCGGGGAATAACGTCCACCAGGCGGGAATGCAGGGGGTAATATTTCCTTGAACTGGGGAAGTAGTTGTGATAACTGCAAGAAAAACCGAAGATATTGAATGTGAGCGGATCCTCAACCCGCGGCGAAGCAGGGCGATAAAAATACTGGATAAGGGCAAAGATGAGCGAAATCAGGATGACACCGGGACCCGAAGAGAAGGTTTATGACCTCGTAGATGTGGTTGAAGAAGATGACGTGATGGAGCAGACGGGCCCTCTTCTGGGGAAGGTCGTTTACGAACTGGTTGACGTGGTCAAGGAGGAAACGTCTCCCATGGCATCCAGCGCCGTTCCGGACGATGAAGTGATGAAAAGGGTGACGGCGGTTGCGGAAAACGTTTGCCGGGAACTTTTCCCGGCGATTGCCGAGCGTGTCATTCGCGAGGAGATCGCAAAATTAAAGAGCGAGCATGGGTCGGAGGAGAGCCGTTAAGCATCTGAGGGCAAAAGGGGTTTCCCCGCGGGTGATCGGCCCGTTTCTTGTTGCGGTGCTGATCATGGCGTTTTCTTTTTTTCATCCATGTCCCGTTTGGCCGGCCGGTTCCGCGGATATCCTGTCGGTGGATGTGGAAGGGGCCGGTATCATAGACCGGCAGAATCTTTCGCAGGCGAGAGAAAGGGCGGTTGAAAGCGCCCTTTCCCAGGCTCTGAAGGCGGCCGTGGCCCAGGTCCTGAGGCCCGGGTTGCCGCCGTCAAAGGCCGAGGAGGCGTGGCGGGCCGTTTCGCCGAATCGGGGCCGCTACATCCAGAAGTACGCCATAACCGGGGAAACGTCGGATGGAAGAGTTTACCGTGTGGGCGTCAGCGTGACGCTTTTGACCGGCATCCTGTCGGAGAGGCTGCAATTCCTGGGTTACGAAATCGTCCGGTCCGAACGTGCCGATAGGGAGGTTACCCTGACGGTAAGGGATGTACGCAGCCACGAAGAATACGTACAGCTGCGGGCATTCCTGAAAGCAGAAGTCCCGTGTGTCAGGGAAGTCAGACCGGCGCGTTTTTCCTGGAAGGAAGTCAGTTTCCGATTGATTCTCCAGGGAACTTCCCTCTGTGTGACGGAGGTCCAGCTTCCTTTTGTTGTGAGGGAATTAACGGATGACGCCATAACGGGGGAGATTGTCCGTCGAAAGTGAGCAACGGCGTTCCCCCTGTCAAGGCCATGCCGCTTTGGGTCGGGGAAACAGGTTTTAACCGTTTTATCGAGAGGTTCTATATGCCGAAGAAAATCATCTTGCTGTGCGCCCTTTTGATCGTTTTGCTGGTCATGACGGGTTGCAGTTCAAGGAAAACCGCCGTGCTGAAACCGCCTCCGGCAAAGGCGGCGCCCCGCCTGATTGCCGTTTTGCCGACGATCAATCACGTGGCCGATCCGATGATCGGAACCATCGTGCGTCAGCGGGCGATCGATGAGCTTTACTTCAAAGGCTATCCGAAGATTCCCGCCGGGACGATCGACGAAAAGCTGGACGGGATCTACGGCAATAAGACGATAGCCAGTGAAGGGATTCCGCCGGCGACCATCGGCGAGCTTACGGGGGCGGATGCGGTCCTTTATTGCACGATCCGGAAAATAAAAACCTCTTATCGGTTCATGTACGCGCCGACACAGGTTGAGCTGTCCTTTGACATGAGGAGTGCGAAAACCGGGGCGACCATCTGGCAGGCCAGGCACAGCGTCTCGGAGAAAAACTTCGGTTTTACCCGCAGGGAACTGGAAATGAAATCGTTCCAGGGCTATGAAGCCGCCATCGGGGAAATTTTTGAAAAGGTGATGAAAACGCTCCCCGACGGTCCGGACGTGACGGGATGATCCGGTTCCGGCAGAGTTCCGGAGGATGGATGGCGCTCCACGCAGGGGAGTCGGCAGGTTTCAGGAATTACGGCCATGGGTTGCACCCGGAGGAAGCAGGAAGAATTCAGAATCAGAGTAACCCCGAGAAAATCCGCGTATGAACATTCCCAACCTGCTGACGCTGCTGCGTATCCTCCTGGTTCCGCTGATCGTTATCTTCCTGATGGACGGGGAGTATCTCAAGGCCCTGATCACCTTTTTCATTTCCGGCATAACGGATGCCCTGGACGGTTTTCTGGCCCGCCTGCTGCACCAGAAAACGACCCTTGGCGAGTATCTTGACCCGATTGCGGACAAGGCCCTTCTGATCACCTGTTTTCTGACCCTGTCCATTGCGGAGGTTATCCCCGGCTGGCTGACGGTGATCGTGATCAGCCGGGACGTGATCATCCTGGCGGGGACGTTCGTTCTGTTCATGATGTCGATTTCCTTTGAAATCAAACCGATCCTGATCAGCAAAGTCACGACGGCCCTCCAGATTCTGACCATCCTGCTGGTTCTGGGTTTGAAAAGCCTGCCGGGGGCCATCGACTATACCTGGATTCTCTTTCTGTACTGGATGACCGCCCTGTTTACCATCATGTCGGGTTTGAAGTATATTTCGGTCGGATTGAGTCATTACGCCCAGGCGCCGCCGCGGGAATAAGCGTGTTAAAAACGCTGTCTGAATCAACAATTTGTTCTTGACATAATGGCTGTTTGCTGTTAGAGAAATCCTCCTTTCAAAGCCGTGATACTTGTAGGCACGTAGCTCAGGGGGAGAGCGCCATCCTGACGCGGTGGATGTCCAGGGTTCAAATCCCTGCGTGCCTACCATTTAATAATCACTGACCGGTATGTGCAGGCCAGTGTATCAGGTGAGGGCATCAGCGATTGTCAAGAGTGATGCCCTTTCTTCGTGAAGCCCCTTTCGAGGGGGAAAAGAGTTTTTAGGTACCTTACTTGTGAGCGTATAAAAATGGGTATGATAAAGGTCACTTTACCGGATCAGACCGTTGCCGAGTATGCTGCGGGTGTGACCATGGGCCGGATCCTCCTTGACTGGAAGGCCCCTCTGGCGTCGTCGGCTGTTGCCGGTAAAGTCAATCAGGTGCTGGTGGACATGAGCTACCCTCTGACGGAGACGGCGGCGGTGGCGTTTGTCGATGTCTCCTCCAGGGAAGGTCTGAATGTTCTCCGCCACAGTATTTCCCATGTGATGGCCCAGGCCGTTCAGGAAAGTTTCGCCGGGGCGAAAGTCAGTATCGGTCCGTCCATCGAGGACGGATTTTACTATGATTTTGAATACGGGGAGACCTTCACCCCCGACGATCTGGAAAAGATCGAAAAACGGATGCGCCGGATCATCGAGGCCGATTATCCCTTTACCCGCCAGGAGTTGTCACGGGACGAGGCCGTCGCGCTGTTCGAAGAGAAAGGCGAACCGTATAAAGTCGAACTGATCCGGGACCTGCCATCCGATGTGGAGCGGGTCAGTCTCTACCGTCAGGGCGATTATGTCGATCTCTGCCGGGGGCCGCACATTCCTTCCACGGGCATGATCAAGGCCTTTAAGCTTCTCAATGTGGCCGGTGCCTACTGGCGGGGGGACGAGCGCAACAAGATGCTGCAGCGCATTTACGGAACGGGATTTGCGACGCAGGAGGATCTGGCCGACTATCTCCGCATCATGGAGGAGGCGAAGAAGAGGGATCACCGGCGGCTGGGGAAGGATCTGGATCTGTTCCAGATGAACGATGAGGCCGGTGCGGGCCTGATCATTTTCCATCCCAGGGGAATGTTGCTCCGTTATCTCATCGAGGAATGGGAGAGAAAAGAGCATCTGAAAAGGGGCTATGACATGGTCATGGGGCCCCAGATCCTGAAGGTGGATCTCTGGAAAAAATCGGGGCACTTCGATCATTACCAGGAAAACATGTACTTTACGGAGGTAGAGGGGCAGTCCTACGGAATCAAGCCGATGAACTGTCTTTCCCACATGCTTATCTACAAGTCGAAGATCCGCAGTTACCGGGATCTGCCGCTGCGGTATTTCGAGCTGGGAACGGTCCATCGCCACGAAAAGACCGGGGTGCTCCACGGTCTGCTTCGGGCGCGGCAGTTCACCCAGGACGACGCCCATATCCTGTGCACGCCCGAGCAGTTGAATGAAGAAATCAAAGCCGTGACAGATTTCGTCGATTATGCTATGGAAATCTTCGGTTTTGAGTACGAGGTGGAGCTCAGTACGAGACCCGCCGACTCCATCGGAAGCGACGGCGACTGGGAATTGGCGACGTCCGCCCTGATCGGCGCCCTTGAGGATAAGGGCATGAACTACGAAGTCAATGAGGGCGACGGGGCTTTCTACGGTCCCAAAATCGATTTTAAATTGAAAGACGCCCTGAAACGCAAGTGGCAATGCGCCACCATTCAGTGCGATTTCACCCTGCCCGAGCGGTTCGATCTTTCCTACGTCGGGGTGGACGGAGAAAAACACCGTCCCGTCATGCTGCACCGGGTTATCCTCGGGGCGATCGAGCGGTTCATGGGCGTGTTGATCGAACATTACGCGGGTGCCTTTCCCCTGTGGCTGTCGCCGGTTCAGGCGGTCCTGGTAACGGTGACGGATGCCCAGATCCCTTACGGCGAGGCTGTCTACCGGAAGATGATCGATGCCGGAATCCGTGTGGAACGGGACTTCCGGAACGAGAAACTGGGTTACAAGATCCGGGAAGGGCAGGTGCAGAAGACGCCCTACATGCTGGTGATCGGAGACCGGGAAGTGCAGACGGAGACGGTTACACCCCGTATGCGGGACGGCAAGAATCTGAACGCCATGACGGTCGAAGCGTTTATCGACCTCGTCAGGGAGGCGTGTCGGCGGTATCAATAGAATAGAGAAGTGATGGTTCGGTGTGGGGAAGCGGCGGTCGGCGTTTCCTTCTGTGGCAGACAACGAATTGCACAAGGAGGTGTCATATAGCTAAGGATTTAAGGGTCAATCGCGAGATCAGGGCCCCCCAGGTCAGGGTGATCGACGCGGAGGGGAAGCAGCTTGGTATTATTTCTCTTGTGGACGCGTTGGCGGAAGCGAGCAGGGTCGGTCTTGACGTCGTGGAAGTTTCTCCGAATTCCGAGCCGCCTGTCTGCCGGATCATGGACTATGGCAAGTTCAGATACCAGCAGAACAAAAAGCAGCAGATCGCCAAAAAACATCAGACGACGGTCCAAGTCAAGGAGATCCGGTTTCGGCCCAAGACGGACGGCCATGATCTGGATGTGAAGATCAGGCAGATCAGAAAGTTTCTTGAACAGCAGGACAAGGTCAAAATATCCATGATGTTTCGTGGCAGGGAGATCGTCTATACGGACCTCGGCCGCAAGATCATGGAATCCGTGAAGCGACAGCTGGAGGATCTGGCGATCTTTGATCAGGAGCCCAAACTTGAGGGGAGAAATATGATCATGATCGTCTCTCCGAAGAAATAGGACAGGGGATAAGTTATTAAAAGAAGAGGAGTTATGCAATGCCGAAATTAAAAACGCACCGAGGGGCCGCAAAGCGCTTTTCCATTACGGGTACGGGAAAAGTCAAGATGCATAAGGCCGGTTCAAGCCATATATTGACCTCGAAAACGACCAAGAGGAAGCGTAATCTGAGAAAAGCGGTGATCCTCAACGCGGGGGTTACGCCGGGAATCAAAAAACTCATTCCCTATCTGTAGAAATACAGCTGCGTTGCCGATTTACAGACCGTGAAAGATTAGGAGATAGATAAAAATGTCAAGGGTAAAAAGAAGCGTTACCGCAAAGAAAAAGAGACGGAAGATCCTGAAGTGGGCGAAAGGTTTCTTCGGCGCCAGGAGCCGACTGCTCAAGACGGCCACGGAGGCCGTGGATCGGTCCATGAAATATGCTTACCGGGACAGGAGGGTCCGGAAAAGAGAATTCAGACAGCTTTGGATAGCCCGGATCAATGCCGCGGCGAGAATGAACGATGTGACCTACAGCCGTTTCATCGCCGGGGTAAGGAAGTCCGGCCTGGTTCTGGACAGGAAGATTCTGGCCGATCTGGCCGTGCATGATCCCAATGCTTTCTCGAAAATCGCCACGATGGCGAAGGGTGAATAATTGGCATGATTGCGGAACTGGAAGAACTCCAGAAAAGAGCAGAAACTGAGATCGCCGGGGCCGGGACAGAGAAGGAACTTCAGGAAGTCAAAACGCGCTACCTCGGGCGGAAGGGTTTGCTGACCGGTCTTCTCCGGAATATTGCCAACGTATCGCCCAATGAAAGACCCCTTTTCGGCAGGCAGAGCAACGAAGTCAAAGACATTCTGACCGGGAAAATCGAAGCGGCCCTGCAGGGGATCAAGGCCGTCGAGAAGGGGGACACCCTCGCCCGGGAAAGAGTGGACGTGACCCTGGAAGGCCGGCGGATCAAACCCGGGAGGCTTCACCCGGTTACACAGGTGAGGGAAGAAATCTGTTCCATATTCGCATCTTTCGGTTTTTCCGTTGTGGAAGGTCCGGAAGTCGAACAGGATTATTATAATTTCGAAGCACTCAATATTCCCAAGGACCATCCTGCAAGAGATATGCAGGACACGTTTTATATCGAGGACAATATCGTCCTTAGAACCCATACCTCGCCGGTACAGGTCCGGACCATGCTGAAGCAGCCGCCGCCCGTCAGGATCCTGTCGCCAGGCCGTGTTTACCGGCCCGATTCGGATGTCTCGCATACCCCCATGTTCCATCAGATCGAAGGTCTTCTTGTCGACAAGGAGGTCACCTTTGCGGATCTTAAGGGGATCCTGACGGTCTTTTTGCAGGAGGTGTTCGGTGGGGACACCCTCATTCGTTTTCGTCCCAGCTTCTTCCCTTTCACGGAGCCAAGCGCGGAAGTGGATATCCAGTGTGTCATGTGCCGGGGTGAAGGCTGCCGGGTATGCGGCCAGACGGGATGGCTGGAGATCCTGGGGGCGGGAATGGTCCATCCCGAGGTTTTCAAGAATGTCGGTTACGATCCCGAGGAATATTCCGGCTTCGCTTTCGGTCTCGGCATCGAGCGAATTGCCATGCTGAAGTACGGGATTTCGGATATTCGCCTGTTTTTTGAGAATGACTGGAGATTCCTGGAACAATTCTGATCAATCAATCCATAAATCCGTTTTATGGCAGAACCCTTCATAACGTGCTTTCATGAAGGAGAATTACGGAAAGGCTTATGCAGGTAAGCATCAAGTGGCTTAAAGATTATATCGAGATCGATCTGACGCCGGAAGAACTCGCTGCGAAGTTGACCATGGCCGGCCTCGAGGTGGAGGCTGTCGAACGGAAGAGCCCTTCTTTCAGCGGGGTCGTGGTGGCGAAGATTCTCTCCATCTCGCGCCATCCCAACGCGGACAAGCTTTCCCTGTGCCGGATTTCAACGGGTGCCGAAGAATATGCCGTTGTCTGCGGCGCCTCCAATATCAGGGAAGGCGACGTGGTGCCCCTGGCCAAGGTGGGTGCGACCATCCCCGGCGGTTACACGATCAAGCGGTCCCAGATCCGGGGGGAACTGTCCGAGGGGATGCTCTGTTCGGAAGAAGAACTGGAGATCGGGGGGGACAATACGGGGATCATGATTTTGCCCCCGGATCTTGCCCTGGGACAGGATCTGGCGGATGCCCTCGAACTGGGGGATACGGTGATGGATATCGGCGTAACGCCGAACCGGGCGGATTGTCTCAGCATGATCGGAGTTGCCCGGGAGATTGCGGCCCTCACGGGACAAAGGGTGAAATACCCGGAAATCGTTTTCGAGGAGACGCAGGAGGACATTCGCAGTATCACCTCGGTGAAGATCGAAGCACCCGATCTCTGCCCCCGTTACACGGCGAGAATTTTAAAAGGGGTCAAGATCGGACCGTCGCCGTTCTGGATGAGACAGCGCCTGGAAGCGGTGGGACTCCGGGCGATCAACAATGTCGTCGATGTGACGAACTTTGTCATGATGGAATTCGGCCAGCCCCTGCACGCTTTCGATTACCGTTTCCTGGAAGAGGGGCGGATTGTCGTCAGACGTTCCCGGGCCGGTGAATCCTTCGTTTCCCTGGATGAAAAGGAAAGAACGCTTCGCCAGGACACCCTCATGATCTGTGACGGGAAAAAACCCGTTGCCATTGCCGGCATTATGGGCGGCCTCAATTCGGAGGTCAAGGACGATACCAAAATGGTTCTCCTGGAAAGCGCTTATTTCCAGCCGTCGTCGATCCGGAGATCGGCCCGTTGGCTGGGAATGGGCACGGATGCTGCCTTCCGGTTTGAGCGTGGTATCGATCCCGGCGGCGTAACGACGGCTCTTGACCGGGCGGCCCAGTTGATCGCGGAGACGGCGGGTGCCTCTGTCTGTAAAGGGATTGTGGATGAATATCCGGTGAAGATCGGTGTTTCCGAGGCGATTCCCCTCCGTGTCGATCGCGTGAACGGCATTCTCGGTTCCCGTTTCGAAGAGGGGGAAATCATCGACGCCCTGAAAAGCCTGGGGATGACCGTCAGCGCCACGGAAAAGGCCGGTGCCTACAGCGTGAATCCCCCGAGCTGCCGAGTGGATATTTTGGAGGAAATCGACCTGATCGAGGAAGTGGCCCGCCTTATCGGTTACGACCGGATCGATCAGACGCTTCCCCGGATCGCCGTCAAACCGCTGGTGAAGGAAAAAAAGCAGATCCTGATCGAAAACATCCGCCGGACCCTAAACGGCGGCGGTTTCTCGGAAGTGATCCACTACAGTTTCATCACCCCGAAATCATGTGAAATCCTGAACATCCCCGCAGAAGACGACCGGGCGAAGACGCTCAGGATATCGAATCCCCTGACGGATGATCAGGCGGTGATGAGAACGACCCTTGTCTACAGTCTTCTGGATACCATGAGGACCAATGCCAATAACGGCTGCCATAACCTGAAGATCTTCGAGACGGGAAAAATCTTCGTCGACTGCGGCCGGGGAGAGCTTCCCCTTGAGAAGGAACGCCTCGGAGGGCTCCTGACCGGTTTGTCCTATGACGATTTCTGGCACCTGAAAGAACCGCCCGCTGACTTTTACAGCCTGAAAGGGGTTGTCGAAGATCTGTTCGATGCCCTGCGGCTTTCCGATACCCGTTACGACGCCTCCCGGACCGAGCCGTTTCTCCATCCCGGACGGAGCTGCACCGTTTTCGTCAATCAGGAACCGGTCGGTTTTCTGGGAGAGGTGCACCCCGATGTGCAGTCGCGCATGGATCTGCGGAACAGGGCCCTGGTTTTTGAACTGGATCTGGATGCCCTGGCCCGTCACTTTACGGGTCTTGTCCATTACCGGGAAGTGTCGAAATACCCGGCCACCTCGAGGGACGTCGCCTTCCTGATACGGAATGACATCGAAGCGGCGGAGATGATCCGCCTGGGCAGCCTGTCCGGCGAGGAATTACTTGAAAAAATGAATATTTTCGATATATATGTGGGGGACAAGGTTCCGGATGGAATGAAGAGCCTTGGGGTCAGGTTCTCTTACCGTTCTCCTCACAGAACGTTGAAGGATGAGGAAGTGAACGAAGTTCACCGGAACATCGTAAACGGTATTGTTCGTGCGACAGGAGCAAAAATCAGAGGGGAAAACAATTAGCGCGTGGCTGATAGGAGGACATAATGACCAAGATCGATATTATTCAGAATGTGTATGAGAAGCTGGGAATTCCCAAGAAAGATTCAGCGAGAATTGTCGAGTCCGTGTTTGATCTGATGAAAGAGAGCCTCGCCAATGGTGAGAAAATCAAGATCTCGGGTTTCGGCAATTTCATTGTCAAGGAGAAGAAATCCCGTCGTGGCCGCAATCCCCAGACCGGTGCGGAGATTTCGATTTCAGCCAGAAGAGTCCTGACCTTCAAGTCCAGTCAGGTCTTGCGGCGCGCCCTGAACGACTGATTACGATTTCGACCGAGAAAAATCCTAATTCCTTGCCTGAAACACATTCGAATTCAGTGCAACGAATTCATTTATGAGGATTTAGGATTTGATGGATACAAATTTCCCAGACAAGGCGTATTACCGGATCGGAGAGGTCAGTAAACTGCTCCAGGTCGAGCCTTACGTGATCCGTTTTTGGGAAACGGAATTCAAGTCGCTGAAACCGGTGCGGGCGGCCTCCGGTCATCGTCTTTACCGTAAGAAGGATATCGAGGCGCTTATTCTCATCAAGAAGCTGCTTCATGAACAGCGGTTCACCATCAACGGGGCCAAGCAATACCTGTTGAAGGCAACCCGGGAAAAAACAGCGGAGGAGACGGATTCGAACCGTCAGAAGCTTGCAAGAATCAAGGAAGGATTGATGGATATCCGGAAGCTGGTCGGATGAGAAAGTAAAAAAGGCCGTTGGGGCAATCTCCAACGGCCTTTCTGATTTTTGTCCAAGCCGAACGTTTCTTACTTCTTCTTTCCGCCTCCGCCCTTCGAGGAACGCTTGGAGGCCTTCAAGGGGTTGATCTTCTGGGAACTATCCTTGATTTCCCTGGTCACGTGCGAGGCGATGGCGCATTTCCCGACAACCCACCGGCTGGCGGGGTCCGCATAAACCCTACAGTACTGACCCGTCGGATAATCGGCAACCTTGTTGCAACCGACACAACTCTCTATAACAGGATTACAGCTGGCGCCGGTGAACGTGCAGCCGTTCTTTGTCATGAAGGTACATTCAACCCCTACTTTAACGGTTTGACACAGCATATAGCCACCTCATATTTTATTGACACAGCGATCCGATGATCACTCGAAGGTCTGCTTGAGTAACAGATGATCACGCCTGTGTCAAGGGGAAATTGTTTAACGTCTTGACACGTTTCATGCAACCGTGGTAGAGAGCAACCCTTCATGTGCCCCCGTAGCTCAGAAGGATAGAGCAACGGATTCCTAATCCGTGTGCCCGGCGTTCGAATCGCCGCGGGGGCACCAAGTCAAATATTGAAACAATTATTATTACTTCGGCAATTGAATAACTCAATTCCCCTCATTCCGTCGAGAGACGGAATCCAGAATGAATTTGACTGGATGCCGGATCGAGAGGCTGTGTTGTAATGTCATTCTGAGCCGTCAGGCGAAGAATCTTGTTTTTTTAACATCCTGTTATGATTAGATTTTTCACTTCGTTCAGAATGACCTCAAACGTCAATCGGGTATTACGACACAGTCTCCTGCTCGTGCTACCCCTAGTGCTACCCCTAGTGTTACCCAGCCCCCCTAAAAACACCTGTCTTTTAGTGTCTTTTCGCCCGTCCCCAGGAGCGGGCAGTTATCAAGGGTAGCAGAGCCGGATTGAGAGGACGGGATCATGGCGGGCTTGTCCGATAGGCAGAAAAACAAATCCCCCATGAGTTTACCTGGAAAAGATGCCCCATAAATTCAAAACAGTTTGTTTTTATCGAAATCGCATGTATTATTAATGACTCTTTCGGGGAAAGTTGAAATCTCTTACGCCTTTGAGGCGTGTGGCATGTAATCTTCGTTCGCGGTCATTTTCAAACCTTCGCTGCGTTCGAGGATAAGTTCCGCGAGGAATCTAATAATTCCGGTATCTTGAAACAACAAGATTCTTCGGATGATACCTCAGAATAACATTGCAACACAGTCTCTTTAGACAAAGAAGGATTTTGCGAAATCCCGAAGGGATGAGCACCCCAAGTTGTTTCAATAAAGCGGCTGCAAAATAGTCGAATTTATTTGGCGGACGCGGCCGCTGAACCCATCGGCTTGTAACCGATGGTCGTTAAGTTATCGCCGAGTTTCTGCCGGGGGAGCCGGGGGGTATGCCTCAAAAGCTTACCTTTTGTAAAACAACCACAGACTATATAAACTTTATTGCTTGAAATGAGGTATGTTGTTCTTGACATCGAAACGACGGGGCTCGATCTTCGGAAAGGGCATCGGATAATTGAACTTGGCGCCGTTGCCGTCGAAGAAAAAACGATTATCGATCATTTCGCCAGCCTCATCAATCCAAACAAGAAAATTCCCCGGAACGCACAAAAAATCCATCACATCACCGATGAGATGTTGACGGGTCAACCATGCCCCGAGGAAGTTTTTCCAAAATTTCAGGATTTCATAAAATACAGTACTCTTGTGGCACATAATGCTCCCTTTGACGTGGCATTTCTGCGTCACGAGTTCCACCGATTGCATCTTGATTTGAACCATCCATATATCTGCACGCTCGATTTGAGCCGCAGATGTTTCCCCGATTTGTCGAATCACAAACTATCAACGGTTTACCGTCATCTTTTTAGAGACCGACCAAACATTTTTCAGGCGCACCGTGCCCTTGACGACGCAAGAATGGTTGCCGCCATCTGGCTGGCGATGGAGGGGAAATGATGGACAAAGGACCAACGTACTACAAATATTGGGGAAAAGCAGAAAAGGACGGGAGCAGATACCATTTATTGCCTTACCATTGTTTGGATGTGGCAGCGGTAGTTGCTGCATGGTGGTCATTGAGTCCTGCTATCCGTCGTTCTTTTTGTATTGCTGCAAATATCGAAGAAGAAAAGATAAAACCCTGGGTACTTTTTTTCGCCGCCCTGCATGATTATGGCAAGCTTGATATCCGATTTCAACTTCGCTCAAAACCTATATGGCGTTCGCTTTATCCGACAGCAGAAAACTTCAGCAGTTTTCCTTCAGAGCGTGAATGCCGACATTACTATCATGGAGAATCGGGACTTTTCTGGCTCATGCAGGATCATGCTGATACGCTTGGCCTTCAGTTAAATAGTTCCTCCTCATGTTTAAGTTTCCTTGATGATCTGTATGAATCCACCTCTGAACAGTGGTTGTCATGGAAAGTCTGGCTTGAAGCCGTCACGGGACATCATGGGCATATCAAGATTGCTGAATACATTCCCGACATGGCATTGCCACTTTCTTGCGATCAGAAGCTGGCAGAAGTGGACCGCCAAGCCAGAAAAGAATGGTTTGGTGCACTGGAACGGCTATTTTTACATCCTGCCGGGCTTTCGCACAAGGACACCCCACCTCCATGTTCTTCTCTGATGGCAGGCTTTTGTTCCGTCGCTGATTGGTTAGGTTCCCGATGTGACGATCATAATTTCTCATATCTGCAAGAACCAACAAATCTTGAAGTTTATTTCATGGACAAACAAAACAATGATGCCCGACGGATTCTCGAATTCGCCGGTGTTGTTTCCAAGCCCCATACCTATTCCGGTATTGGGGCGTTGCTTAAGTTGAGCGACATCCAGCACTCTATTCAAACGCAAGTTGATAATCTGCCGTTGAACGCAGGATTAACAATCGTGGAAGCGCCAACCGGCAGCGGTAAGACGGAGGCAGCACTTGCTTATGCATGGCGGCTAGTTGAGGCCGAATTGGCGGATTCTATTGTTTTTGCCCTGCCGACGCAGGCGACGGCAAACGCCATGCTGGGACGAATCGAACTCCTGGCGAAAAAGCTTTTCGACGACCACCCGAATGTTCTCCTGGCACATGGTTCGGCTCGCTTCAACAAGGCTTTTTCAGCGTTGAAGCATAAGGCGCTTGATGGCTATGAAAAAGAAGACGGGTGGGTGCAGTGTTCTGAATGGTTGGCCGAAAGTCGTAAGCGAGTGTTCCTTGGACAAATAGGTGTCTGTACGGTTGACCAGACGCTAATTTCCGTTCTGCCGGTCAGGCATCGTTTTGTGCGCGGATTTGGGCTGGGTCGTAGTGTTTTGATTGTGGATGAGGTTCATGCCTATGATACGTACATGTATGGCCTGCTGGAAGAAGTCTTGAGACAGCAGAAAATTTCCGGTGGTTCGGCCATTCTGCTTTCCGCAACCCTTCCTGAACGGCAACGTCGACAACTTTGCGCAGCGTGGTCTGCGTCCCTGGATCAAATGGGCGAGAGTACACCGTACCCTCTTATCACTTGGACATCTGGCGACAACCCAATTCCTTTTACGCTAGAACTAGACCAATACCCAAAGGATTTTGACGTAGCAGTGGAACCCATTCGGGTGCCTGAGATGAAACCGGACGAGACACTTTTACAACGTATCGTCGTCGCTGCTGAAGCCGGGGCACAAGTGGCGCTTGTCTGCAACTTAGTGAATGCCGCGCAGGGTCTGGCGAAAACTCTGCGAAACATGACCACAGTACCGGTTGACCTGTTTCATGCCCGTTACTGTTATCATCACAGACAGGAAAAGGAACTGGCTGTTATCAATTGTTTTGGTCCGGAGGGCGACCGCGCCACTGGAAGAATCCTTGTGGCGACGCAGGTTGTCGAGCAATCCCTCGATATTGATTTTGATTGGCTCATTACCCAGCTTTGCCCGGTAGATCTGTTGTTTCAGCGGATAGGGCGGCTGCATCGTCATATCCGTGAACATCGACCGCCAGGGTTTGAATCGCCGACATGTACAATCCTGTTGCCCGAAGGTGATGATTACGGACTGCATGGTAATATCTATGCGAATACCCGCATTCTCTGGCGAACAGCAAAAAAGCTACTATCTGCGCCAGAAGGACGGATAACATTTCCTGACGCCTACCGATCATGGATCGAATCAGTCTATATGGAAGATGCATGGGGAAACGAACCAGAAGCAGTCGAAAAAGGATATGAGAAATTCAAATATGAAATTGAGGAAATAAAGAAATACAAGGCACGCTATATGGTCGATACGGCAATGAATCCTTTTGCTGATACGGATGAAAATGTGACAGCAGTTACAAGAGATGGCGACATGAACCTGACTGTTGTACCCTTCTACCGGACACCGCAGGGGAAAAAACTGATGGACGGAACAATTTTTGAACAACAGGACGACTATGGGCGTCTTGAATGCTTGGCACTCAATAGCGTTGGTGTGCCTAAATCTTGGGGGTGGTATTTCGAAGCGCCTGACGAAGGGCTGTACTGGCTGGAGATGGAGCAGAACGGAGAAGGGTACCGAGGATCTTCAAAGGGTATGGGTTTTCACTATCACAAAGATATGGGACTGGAGAAAGAAAAATGAACCTATTGACCGATCAGTGGATTCCGGTCCGCCCGCTTGAAGGCGGCGGCGCGGAAAAGATTTCTCTGCAAGAACTTCTCTGCGGAGGAAAAAAATGGGAATTGTGCCTGCCAAGAGATGACATGGAGCTTGCAGCATTGCAGCTTGCAATCTGTATTACCCAAGCAATTCTCACACCCAGAGATGCCGCAGAACTGCGGACACATATAGCCAAACCATTGACAACAGACAAATATGCCGAAGCCATAAAGCCATTTATCGACTGGTTTCAACTGGACCACCCCAAATTTCCTTTCATGCAGGTTAGAGGCGTTGCCGCGAAAGACCCAACACCAATGGACAAGCTCATGGCCGGACTGACGGGAGCAACAAATTGTTGCTTTGTAAATGAACGGGGAATGTCTGATAACCTTTGCGGGGGATGTGCAAGTATTGCATTATTCAATTTGGGGTCTTGCTCCCCAAGTTTTGGCGGTGGATTTAAACCCGGATTACGAGGCCCAGCATCTCCGATCACCACACTCATTCAGGGACGTCAGCTACGGGAAACCATATGGCTTAATGTTATTAATGAAGAAGAATTAGAGCACATCATGCCGTGGCACAAAAAAACTCAACAGCAAAAAATAACGTCACTTGAACCAATTCAAGCAAGTGAAAAAATTGCAGCACAGGAGATAGGGCTAGTACGAGGTCTTTTATGGCAACCAGCGCAAGTTGAACTTATGCCAAGTAGCGCCGAAGGGACCTGTGATTGTTGTGGATTTAAAAGTAAACCTGTTTATTCGACTTTTCGTAAAGCTAAATTTAATTACACAATCGAAGGAGTATGGCCCCACCCGCATTCCCCAAAAGTAACTATTAAAAAGCGAGATGAGATGAAAGAAATGTTCGCATCTTTTGGAACATCGACAGCACCATCTTGGACACAGCTTGCACGGCTCGTTGTTAAACAGCAAATTGATAATGACAATACAGAGGGTCATCAGCCAGCTGCTGTAATTCAACAGGTACATAAGCTTTACGGTCAGCAAGCACAAAAACTTCACTTAATTGTTGGTGGTTATTTGAATAGGGCCGGTCAAGCTTCAATAACAGGCAGACGTCATGAGGTTTTCACTCTAAACCACGGTTGGGATCAAAACACACATGCCGTCAAGGAACTTGTATCATTGGGGATCGGCTACAGGGGGGCCATAACAAGCGCATTATTCTTTTTCTGTAAAGGCCTGAAAGACAAGAAAACAAACACCGCCAAGCTCAAGGGGTTAGGTGATAAATTTGATTTGCCAAAAGTTGCGGAAATACAATTTTATCGTAGATCGGAAGCAACGGTAGAAAACACCCTTGCAAATATTGATTTTGCTAATCCAGGCCTTGAATTGACGAAGATGAGAAAAGCACTCAGGCGTATCTCCACTGGCATCTTTGAAGAATCGGTTCGTCCATATCTAAATGACCCGGAACTGATCAAAACATTAGCCGTTGCCCGAAGAACACTTTACAAACATTTGAATAATCTTGAACCACAACAGGTGAAAGGAGGAAATAATGGAAACACAAAAACTCCCTGACTTTATGGCGCTCTACAAAGCATGGGAACAGTTGACGCCCGGACCGAAAGCTGAACTCAGGAGAATTGGCAAACCGGCAAACTTGATCGAAACACCTGCATTCTACCGCCTGTTCAGCGGAAAGGCAGTGCGTGAATGGGAAAAGCAGGCATACCAGCGTCTTATTTTCTGCTTGCCCTGCGTGAAGCATACGAATGAAGAAGTGGGCCTCGGCAAGGCCTTGGCCAAGGGGAAAGGCATCAGCGAAAAGCGGCTGTTTCAAGTAATCCGTTCGGAATCGCCAAACGACATGATCCAGTTACGCCGGATATTGCAGATGGTTGAGCCGATTGCAAACTGGCCCAAGGCGGCAACATTGATTTGGTACTGGAATGAACGCAGCAAGCGCGATTTGTTGGAAGATTATTTTATGAATCAATCAAAGTAAATAAATCACTCATCAAGAAAGGAAAACGCCATGGACAAGAACTTTATAAATTTCCACATCCTCATTTCCCACAGCCCTTCATGCCTTAACCGGGATGATATGAACATGCAGAAATCAGCCATATTCGGTGGAAAACGGCGCGTGCGCATCTCCAGCCAGAGCCTCAAACGCACTATTCGCAAGAGTCCTTATTACGCTCAGCATTTGGGTGAAGCTACTATTCGCACAAAACATCTATCTCTTTTACAAGGGGAATTTATTAAAAATCTGTCAGGAAGATTTGATCCTGATATTATTAATAAGACTTTGGCACTTCTCATAAGCAAGGATAAAGATTGGAAAGCGGAGGTTCCCGCCGAAGGAGACGCCGTTGCGCCATGGGCCATCGAAGAAATGGCCTGGTTCTGTGGACAGGTCAAAAAGGGTCTAGAGCAAGGTCTCGATGAAAAAGGCATTGCGAAACAAATGAAGGAACATGCAGACGTCATGCGACAAGCATTGGATAAAGGCCTCGATATCGCATTAGCAGGGCGTATGGCAACTTCAGGCTTAATGAGTGAGCTTGGTAAGGTGGACGGGGCTCTTTCTGTTTCCCATGTTATTACAACCCATGCTGTAGATGCGGACATTGATTGGTTCACCGCCGTCGATGATCTTCAGGAATTGGGCTCCGGCCATCTCGATACACAGGAATTTTCCAGTGGTGTCTTCTATCGATACGCAAGTCTCAATATAGGTCAACTCCAGGAAAACTTGGGTAATGCACCCCGTGAAAAAGTTCTTGAAATTGCAGCCCATGTACTTCACCTTATGGCAACAGTAGTGCCTTCTGCCAAACAGCAGAGCTTTGCCGCCCATAACTTGGCCGATCTGGCAATGGTATCATTCTCCGATATTCCTGTATCTCTTGCAAATGCCTTTGAAGAACCGGTGAAAGCATCATCTGGCGGCGGTTTTCTAAAACCTTCTGTCACTGTTTTCCACGAATATTGGCAGAAAATCCATGCCGGGTACGGTTTGGACGAGAGGACCGCTGAGTTTTCGATAGGCTATGAGCCACCGAACAATATGAAAGCCAAGAAGACCTTGGCGGAGTTAAAAACATGGGTGCAAACCAATGGCAAGGAGTAAACCATGCGAGACTTTCTTATTCTCAAATTGCACGGCCCCATGCAGGCTTGGGGAGAGCATACATTTGAGGGCTTGAGACCGTCGGCCAATTTCCCTACGAGAAGCGGCATGCTGGGGCTGCTCGGTGCGTGTCTCGGCATCACGCGCAATGATCGTGAACAGCTTCAACAACTGGCAGATAGTGTTGGAATGGCTGTCAGGATCGATGAAAGATCCATCACCCGAAAAGACGGCACATCGTGGACATCGCGAATAGTAAAAATAACCGATTACCATACTGTTAAAAATGCCAGGGAGGATTACACAGGTTTGAAGAAACACGACACCATTCAGACCTGGCGGGAGTATCTGTATGACGCTGAATTTACAGTTGCCATCTGGAAGCTAACCAACGGACACATCAATCTTGACGCTCTGGAAAAGGCAATAAAGCGACCGTACTTCACGCCATACCTGGGAAGGCGCAGCTGTCCGCTTGCACGTCCCCTGTTTGAAGCACGGCTTGAAGCTTCAGATATCCTGGAGGCATTAAAGGAAGTACCACCTCGTGGCGGAACGATTTACAGTGATGAAAAGATAGGTGACCGGATGAAACGAGTCCGTGATGTACCGTTAATCCATCAGCCGCGTCAGTTCGCGGGACGTAACCTCTATATCCACGGAGGTGATCATGTATCTGAATAAAATACTGATAAAAGGGAATGCCTGCCGAAATCCCTATGAAATTCATCGTGCATTGTGGAAACTCTTTCCTGAAGATACGGGAGCCCATCGTGAATTTCTTTTTCGCGTTACCCACGGGGATTGGAATCGTGCAGAGATTCTGATGCAATCGTTCGAGATACCAGAGAGATCGTCTAATACAGCACAGATAATAGCTCGTAAGGAATATAACCCTATATTGAGTTCGGGGCAACGACTACGTTTCCTGCTCATTGCCAATCCGATCAAAACAATTAATGATGAAACCGGAAGAAAAAACTCGAACGGTGAAGTCAAAAAGTGCCGTGTGCCGCTTATTCGAGAGAAAGATCAACAATCATGGATAGAACGTAAGCTTCAGAATGCAGCATCATTTGAAAAACTCGTTATTGATCCTGTATTTCCCTTGAGGTTCCGAAAGAACAAGGAAAACCGGGCCGGAAAGATTCAACCTATCAGCTTTCAAGGTATTCTCAAAGTTTCTGAACCGGAATCCATGATGGCATTGGTTCAAGCCGGCATTGGTCCTGCAAAGGCATTCGGTTGTGGCTTACTGTCATTGGCGAAAGGGTAATATTAATGCTTGAACCTATTCTTCCGCCGTTAAAACCGATTCCTATCAAGGATCGTATTTCTGTTCTTTATGTGAGCAAAGGAAATTTAGATGTTCTCGATGGTGCATTTGTCATCATTGACAAGAATGGTGTTCGCCAGCATCTTCCTGTAGGGGGTGTTGCATGTCTCATGCTGGAACCTGGCACAAGAGTTTCTCATGCCGCGGTTACACTTGCATCACGGGTCGGTTGTCTTTTGGTTTGGGTAGGCGATGGTGGTGTGCGACTCTATGCATCGGGACAACCCGGTGGTGCAAGGGCGGATCGGCTTTTGTATCAGGCGAAGCTTGCTTTGGATGATACGGCACGTTTGAAAGTTGTCCGGAAGATGTACGCCATGCGATTCAAGGAAGAACCGCCCGAGCGTCGCAGTATTGAACAATTGCGCGGTATCGAGGGAGTCCGGGTGCGGAAGATGTATGAACTTCTTGCCCGGCAATACGGGGTAACGTGGAAGAGCCGCAATTATGATTACAGCGAGTGGGAAAGCGGCGATATTCCAAACCGCTGCCTGAGTTCGGCAACGGCTTGTCTCTATGGAATTTGCGAAGCGGCCATCCTTGCCGCAGGTTATGCCCCTGCGGTCGGTTTTATCCATACCGGGAAGCCCCAGTCTTTCGTTTATGATATTGCGGACATCTTTAAGTTTGAAACCGTTGTTCCTGTGGCTTTCCGAATTGCCGCCAGAAAACCGTCATCTCCGGAGCGGGATGTTAGAATTGCCTGCCGCGATTCCTTCCGGCAATCCAGGATCCTGCACCGGATCATCCCGACGATCGAAGAAGTTTTGCACGCAGGGGGGCTGGAAAAACCAAAACCACCTAAAGAAGCGGTAGAAATTGCCATACCGAATAAGGAGGTCATCGGCGATGCTGGTCACCGTGGTTGAAAATGCGCCGCCGCGTTTGAGAGGGCGACTGGCTATTTGGCTTTTGGAAGTTCGTGCCGGGGTTTATATCGGCAAGGTATCCCGGCGCGTGCGGGAGATGATTTGGGAACAGATCGAAAAAGGGATTGAAGACGGCAATGCTGTCATGGCATGGAGCACCAACACGGAATCGGGATTTGATTTTATGACTCTGGGTGCCAACCGGCGTATCCCGGTAGAAATGGATGGTATCAAATTGGTTTCGTTCTTGCCGGAAAACGATCATCAAAATGGATTGAATCAGTGATTTTAGAAACCATTTTTTTGGTAAAAGTTAGCTCTTTGAAAATTGAATAGAAAATCAAAGAGATACGAGAAGTATGTTCCCCACACACGTGGGGATGAACCGGGATCATCATGGATTACACAGAGTTTTTACAGATGTTCCCCACACACGTGGGGATGAACCGTGTACGGGACCGACGCCGGCTACGGGCGGATTATGTTCCCCACACACGTGGGGATGAACCGGCAACAGCGCCGTCTATGCGGAAGCGGGTTATGTTCCCCACACACGTGGGGATGAACCGTCGGGAGCGCCGTTGTCCACAGAGCCATGATTATGTTCCCCACACACGTGGGGATGAACCGAAATATTTAGCATGGTTTTGGATCCACGTGAAATGTTCCCCACACACGTGGGGATGAACCGATCGCAGCGCTCGAAAGGGAGAGGGGTGAACTATGTTCCCCACACACGTGGGGATGAACCGAAATCAATCCTGGAATTTGGCTATGTGGATCCATGTTCCCCACACACGTGGGGATGAACCGAGGGGTCTGTGTCTGTTGCTTTGCCGCGACTGATGTTCCCCACACACGTGGGGATGAACCGAGATCCCTATGCGTTTCCCACACGCCGCAGCGATGTTCCCCACACACGTGGGGATGAACCGATCGAATAGTCCGGCGAGGTCATCGATCGAGTATGTTCCCCACACACGTGGGGATGAACCGTCATCTTGGTTCAATGGCAATGATGAATTACTATGTTCCCCACACACGTGGGGATGAACCGCTCCTGAGCAGGGACAAGGAGCCGGAGAAAGTATGTTCCCCACACACGTGGGGATGAACCGCGGGTAGCCGCTACCCTACATCCGGATATTTAATGTTCCCCACACACGTGGGGATGAACCGGGCCTTATCGATATTGGCGTGATAGGACGTGAATGTTCCCCACACACGTGGGGATGAACCGCGCCACAAATCATTAACGAGCTTATGCGTTCCATGTTCCCCACACACGTGGGGATGAACCGATCTCCCTGCTGGGGAGATGAGAGGAGGAGACATGTTCCCCACACACGTGGGGATGAACCGCAGCTCCAGCACGAGCAGCTCCGTAAGGCGCAATGTTCCCCACACACGTGGGGATGAACCGTAAACACAACAACGCAACCACCCGTCGCACACATGTTCCCCACACACGTGGGGATGAACCGGTTTATTCCTCCCGCCGCCCAGCTTCCATCCCATGTTCCCCACACACGTGGGGATGAACCGGTAAAAAAATAGGAAGGAGCTTTCCCGGTGAAATGTTCCCCACACACGTGGGGATGAACCGCTCCTCATGCTCGGCCCGGTCCTGGAGCGGCTATGTTCCCCACACACGTGGGGATGAACCAGTATCGCTGCCAGGATCCTGAATGCCGCCGACATGTTCCCCACACACGTGGGGATGAACCGCCATCCTCACAATCGAGGCCCTGCGATCCGTAATGTTCCCCACACACGTGGGGATGAACCGTCACAAAAGAGCAGATCGAGAAGAGGATTCAGATGTTCCCCACACACGTGGGGATGAACCGGCGATCATTGAGGTGGAGGAAATGAAATGACAATGTTCCCCACACACGTGGGGATGAACCGTCCCGCCCGGACCTGTTCCCGTGGGTGGAGGAATGTTCCCCACACACGTGGGGATGAACCGGCAGTTGGATCAGCATTATCGATTGCGGAAAAATGTTCCCCACACACGTGGGGATGAACCGCGGTGGTGCACTTTGTGCGGTCGCTGCAGGATATGTTCCCCACACACGTGGGGATGAACCGCTCCGGGCGGAGGGACGGCCATGACCCTGATGATGTTCCCCACACACGTGGGGATGAACCGCGTCCCTTTTTACGATGGCCGATGATAGATAAATGTTCCCCACACACGTGGGGATGAACCGTCCTGGGGGAAATACAAAGGACCAAATCCGGGATGTTCCCCACACACGTGGGGATGAACCGGGATGAAACCCGAACATGTCCCCATATTCAAAATGTTCCCCACACACGTGGGGATGAACCGCGCCTTGACTATTGGTGGGCTTGCATCTACCTATGTTCCCCACACACGTGGGGATGAACCGTGTTCCCCCAGAATGACATTGTGTTGAGCGGAATGTTCCCCACACACGTGGGGATGAACCGCACGTTAGTGCTTCCTGCTCTTTTCCTCCATGATGTTCCCCACACACGTGGGGATGAACCGCGTACTGGTAATTCGCTGCGCCGGCCCCGATTATGTTCCCCACACACGTGGGGATGAACCGTATTTTTGACCGGAATCATGAGCCATAAATGCATGTTCCCCACACACGTGGGGATGAACCGAGCAAAAACAAAATCCAGAATAGCCGCGATCAATGTTCCCCACACACGTGGGGATGAACCGTAACGGCGGGTTGCACCGCTGAGCCGCACAAAATGTTCCCCACACACGTGGGGATGAACCGCGTTCGGTGCTTCAGGCTCATAGCGTCGAGGAATGTTCCCCACACACGTGGGGATGAACCGAAAAGAGGCGGGTCACGGAGGCACGGAGGACGATGTTCCCCACACACGTGGGGATGAACCGGCTTTTACAGTCACGCCGATAAGGGTTGCGTAATGTTCCCCACACACGTGGGGATGAACCGCGGCAATTTGGGGGTAATTTACCTGCTGGAAAATGTTCCCCACACACGTGGGGATGAACCGCATGGCTCACCTCGTCCCTGTATCGTTTGGTTATGTTCCCCACACACGTGGGGATGAACCGCGATGATCTGATTGAAATCGAGGGAGAGATTTATGTTCCCCACACACGTGGGGATGAACCGAATTCATCCTCAACCCCTGTCCCGCCGACCCTATGTTCCCCACACACGTGGGGATGAACCGAATTCATCCTCAACCCCTGTCCCGCCGACCCTATGTTCCCCACACACGTGGGGATGAACCGAATTCATCCTCAACCCCTGTCCCGCCGACCCTATGTTCCCCACACACGTGGGGATGAACCGCAACTATTTGTGCTTCAATATCAGTGAGATACATGTTCCCCACACACGTGGGGATGAACCGTATCGGCACTCTTTCGGTTTGGAATCAGCCTTATGTTCCCCACACACGTGGGGATGAACCGGTAGCGTTTCCGCACCTCCAAAACACCATAGGATGTTCCCCACACACGTGGGGATGAACCGATACTTCAAATTCTGGGGCAAGTCGGAAGGTGATGTTCCCCACACACGTGGGGATGAACCGGCGAGGCGGGGCAAGACAAGACAAGGAACTAAATGTTCCCCACACACGTGGGGATGAACCGATCGAATAGCCCGGCGAGGTCATCGATCGAGTATGTTCCCCACACACGTGGGGATGAACCGGCGACGTCGCCGCCCCACGAGGGTATGACGGGATGTTCCCCACACACGTGGGGATGAACCGTTCCGGCGCTGCGGCTATGAGACGGGCGTTGGATGTTCCCCACACACGTGGGGATGAACCGCCATAGGCGGGGGTGGGGCAGGGCATCGCACCATGTTCCCCACACACGTGGGGATGAACCGTCCGTGGATAGTGCAGAAGCCCAATCCGCTCAATGTTCCCCACACACGTGGGGATGAACCGTCCGTGGATAGTGCAGAAGCCCAATCCGCTCAATGTTCCCCACACACGTGGGGATGAACCGTCCGTGGATAGTGCAGAAGCCCAATCCGCTCAATGTTCCCCACACACGTGGGGATGAACCGTCCGTGGATAGTGCAGAAGCCCAATCCGCTCAATGTT
>Ga0228535_1001237_pt1 | contig 43958 bp, 37 predicted proteins | sample SJ1metagenome_FD_168457 | JGI IMG/M metagenome (GOLD analysis project Ga0228535, IMG submission 168457) | Enriched culture of PCE-dechlorinating microbial communities from Ithaca, New York, USA - SJ1 | ecosystem: Engineered > Modeled > Simulated communities (microbial... > Unclassified | place... | reverse complement strand
GCCCGAGTGCTCCAGCAGTTGGTGAAGATCCGCGACATCCTGGAGAAGCATTACAAGGACATGCAGGACATCGAGTTCACCATCGAGAAGGGCAAGCTGTTCATGCTCCAGACCCGCAACGGCAAGCGCACTTCGCGGGCCTCCATCAAGATAGCCGTGGACATGGTGAAGGAGGGGCTCATCGACGAGAAGACCGCGGTGCTGCGGGTTTCTCCCGGCCAGCTCGACCAGCTCCTGCACCCCTCCCTCGACCCCAAGGCACCCCGCCAGGTCATCGCCAAGGGGCTGCCGGCCTCTCCCGGCGCTGCCAGCGGCGAGGTGGTGTTCACCGCCGACGAGGCGGAATCGGCCGCCAAGCTGGGCCTCAAGGTGATCCTGGTCCGGGTCGAGACCAGCCCGGAGGACATCCACGGCATGCACGCGGCCCAGGGGATCCTGACCGCCCGCGGCGGCATGACCTCCCACGCCGCCGTGGTGGCCCGCGGCATGGGGAAATGCTGCGTGGCCGGCTGCGGCGAGATCAAGGTGGACTATGCGGCCCACGAATTCACCGTCAACGGCATCACGGTCCGCAAGGGGGACACCGTCACCCTGGACGGCGGCACCGGCGAGGTGATGCTCGGCCAGGTCCCCACGGTCCCGCCCCAGCTCACCGGAGACTTCAAGACCATCATGGATTTGGTGGACACGTACCGTAAGCTGGGAGTCCGGGCCAACGCCGACACCCCCAAGGACGCCAGGACGGCGCGCGATTTCGGTGCCGAGGGGATCGGCCTCACCAGGACCGAGCACATGTTCTTCGAGGCGGACCGTATCGCCGCCGTGCGGGAGATGATCCTGGCCGAGGACGTGGAGGGACGCAAGAAGGCCCTGGCCAAGATCCTTCCCATGCAGAAGGGCGACTTCATCGGCATATTCCGCGAGATGAAGGATCTGCCGGTAACCATCAGACTGCTGGACCCGCCGCTGCACGAGTTCCTCCCCCAGGAGGACAAGGACATCGAGGCCCTGTCGAAGACCATGGGCGTGAGCGTCGAGAAGCTGAAGCACAAGGTGGAATACCTGCACGAATTCAACCCCATGCTCGGCCACCGCGGCTGCCGTCTCGGCGTGACCTTCCCCGAGATCTACGACATGCAGGTCCGGGCCATCATGGAGGCTGCCTGCGAGCTGACCAAAAACGAAGGCTTCACCATCGTGCCGGAGATCATGATCCCTCTGGTGGCGGTGGTGGAGGAGCTGAGCACCCTCAGGGCAAACGCCGTGGCCGTCTGCGAAGAGGTCATGGCCGGCTACGGGGTGCAGGTGAAGTATCTGATCGGCACCATGATCGAGCTGCCGCGGGCCGCCCTGGTGGCCGACGAGATCGCCCGCGAGGCCGAGTTCTTCTCCTTCGGCACCAACGACCTGACCCAGACCACCTTCGGCCTCTCCCGCGACGACGCCGGCAAGTTCCTCCCCCTCTACGTGGAGAAGGGGGTCCTCCAGGAGGACCCGTTCGTCTCCATCGACCAGACCGGAGTGGGACAGTTGGTCAAAATCGGCTGCGACAAAGGGCGCGCCACCCGCGGTAACCTGAAGATCGGCATCTGCGGCGAGCACGGCGGCGACCCGGCATCGGTGATCTTCTGCCACAAGGTGGGGCTGAACTATGTCTCCTGCTCACCGTTCAGGGTACCCATCGCCCGCCTGGCCGCGGCCCACGCCGCTCTGCTGGAGCAGCTCGGATCGGAACAGGCGAACCGTACCGTATAACAGGCTGTTGAAAAACTACTGCGGAGGCCGTCTGCTGTGTTACGCGGTGCTCACACCCTCGCCTATCTATGTGATATGTCTCGGGTGCTGCGCTCCGGGCGCCTTGCATCCGACCTTCCTCGTGACGTTTTTCAACAGCCTGATAAAAGATGAAAAAAGCGTCAGGAAGGGCTGAAAAGTTTAGCTGACGCACACATTACCACTTGACAGGTTGCCTCCGAGACGTTACATGAAATATGCGGCGGGTGCCCGAGCAAGCGCATCTGCAAAATGTGGAAGCAAACCAACAGGAGGAAGCGGGAATGGCGAAAGGTGTGGTGAAGTGGTTCAATGACAGCAAGGGATTCGGTTTCATCGAGCAGGAAAACGGCGAGGACGTCTTCGTGCACTTCTCCTCCATCCAGGGAGATGGGTTCAAGACCCTTGCGGAAGGTCAGGCGGTTACCTTCGATGTGATCCAGGGCGCCAAGGGCCCCCAGGCCGCAAATGTCGTAAAACACTGACAGCAGAGTGCACCGGCCGTATCAAGAGCCCCGGAGAGATCCGGGGCTTTTTTGTGGCGGTGTTTTCAGGAAAGCCCGGATCCGGGGAAAGGGAAATGACCATGGCCAGGGACAAGACGCCGGTTACCCCGGCGATTCGAATGCTGCGCGAAAAAAAGATTGCGTTCACTCCCTACCTGTACGAGTACGAGGAGAAGGGAGGGACCGCCGTATGCACCAGGGAGCTGGGGGTCTCGGAGCACGCGGTCGTCAAGACCCTCGTAATGGAGGACGACGCCGGAAACCCGCTGCTGGTGCTGATGCACGGTGACCTGCAGGTCTCCACCAGGGAGCTGGCCCGCCTGCTCGGCGTCAAGACCGTGGTCCCCTGCCCGCCGGACACCGCAAACCGGCTTACCGGCTACCTGGTGGGAGGGACCTCACCGTTCGGCACCCGGCGCGCCATGCCGGTCTACATGGAAGAGACCATCCTGGAACTGCCGGAGATCTACATCAACGGCGGCAAGCGCGGGTTCCTGGTGGGGATGTCGCCCCGGGACGCAGAGCAAATTCTCAAACCGGTGCTGGTGAAGGTCGGGGTGGCCCGCTAGGAGCCTGCCGCATCATTTCTTATAGTAGCGCATGGCCTCCGGGATCAGCTTCCTGATGTTGGCGATGCGCGACGCGTCCGACGGGTGGGTGCTCAGGAACTCCGGCGGAGCCGCTCCCCCCTTCTGCGCCGCCATCCGCTGCCAGAGGTTCACGGCCTCGTTCGGATCGTAACCGGCCATGGCCATGAAGATCAGACCCAGGTGGTCGGCCTCGTTCTCCTGCACCCGGCTGTAGGGGAGGATGGCCCCGTACTGGACCCCCACGCCGTAGGCCGACATCCAGAGATTCCGGGTCGCCTCCGGCCTGGCTGCCAGCGCTTCTGCCAGCGCCATCCCGCCGAACTGGGCCAGCAATCCCTGGCTCATCCGCTCGTTGCCGTGCTCGGCCACCGCGTGGGCGATCTCGTGCGCCATCACTACCGCCAGCCCCGCCTCCCCCTGGGTCACCGGCAGGATACCGGTATAGACCACCACCTTGCCGCCGGGCATGCACCAGGCATTGACCTCCTTGTCCTCCACCAGGTTGAACTCCCATTGGTAACCGGACAGTCGGCCGCTCATGCCGATGGACGCGAAGTAGCGCTCGACCGCATGCTGGACCCTGGCGCCGACCCCTTTGACCATGGCCACCTGCGTCTGGTTGGTGCTCAGCCTGTTTTCCTTGAGAAACTTGTCGTACTCCTGCAGGCTCATGGACATCATGGAGCTGCCGGGTATCAGGTTCAGCTGGGAACGGCCGGTTATAGGCACCGTGGTGCACGCAGCCAGAGCGAACAGTGCGCAAACCGATAAGATTTTACGAATGCCCATACGTGACTTCCTCCTTATTCCAACCGGGTATCGTTGTTGCTTTGCAGAAAGCATATGCTAAATAAGCATACCATTGAATGCGGACTTTTTCTCGTACGTTCCCCTCTTCAACTCCGGCCCGGCTAAGCCTGATAAAAAGGCATGGCCGTCCGGCCGCCGTGATGGTTATTGAGAGTTTCGGCGCATACCTTGAAAATTTCGGCAATCTGGTCTATGGTGATTCGATGCGACGAAGAGGTATAAATCCACATCCAACGCTTCATATGAAGGGTGCAACGGTCATCATCGCCGTGCTGTTCTCTCTGCAGGGGATAGGAGTATCCTTTTTCAGCGCACTGCCGGAAACGAAATCTCGCTTTCCGGTCTGCAAGAGCCTGTCCGCCCAGGCCCAGTACGAAACGAAGAAATCTTTGAAGCTCGTTGCGCTGTCGCACAACGCCGTCTGTTTCGAGGTTTTATTTACCGCCTCGTCAAACGTCACCCGACGCTCCTGCGCCGTTTTATTGTCTTTCCAGGCAACGGTTCCCAACAGGGGGCCTCCCGCAATACCCCCATCACATCCGGCCTGATGCCGCCTTACATACCCTTCCTCAGGCATTCGGAAGGGTTTCTTTCTAATGTTGGGGTATCCGTATGCTCGGCAACACACAAAACATTACTGCCTTTCCGGACCCGCGTCTGCGTGAATGGATGGATAACGCCCTTGTTCGCACGCAGCCCATGATTTCAATCACTAAAGAGGTGTATGACCCATGAAGAAAACGAGCAGAAAAATCTATATAACCGACAATGATATGAATCGTTTGGAAGAGTTGCTTGAAATTGCCAATACGATAAACTGCAGGGACAACAAGCACCTTCAGGAGCTTGCCAGGGAACTGGAGAGCGCTGAAGTAGTCGAATCTACAGAGATTCCCGCAAAAGTTATTACCATGAACTCTGTGGTAGTGCTGAAAGATTTGGAAACCGGTGATGAAAAGCAGTTTACCCTTGTCTTTCCGCGTCAGGCAAATATCGACCAGAACAAAGTGTCCATTCTGGCTCCGGTGGGAACGGCAATGCTCGGCTGCAGCATCGGCCACATTATCACCTGGAATGCACCTGCGGGCGTGAAAAAAATGCGGGTGGAAAAAATACTGTATCAGCCAGAGGCGGCCGGGGATTACCACCTGTAGTTTCCGGCGGGAGCTTTCGATGGTTGAATACCTGCGTTCATCTTTCCTGAAGCCGGATATCGCCATTGATATCGGCACTGCATGGGTACGGGTAGCTTACGGCGCCGCTGGTCTCCATGCGGTGCCGTCCCTGTTCGAGGGGAGGAATGCGTTGAGGGCCGGCGTGATTATCGACCGGGACGCCGTTACGGCGATTCTCAGGCCTCTTCTCAAAAGGGTACGGCGATTCGGGGTGCTGCCGCCTCGCGTAGTAGCGTGCGTTCCATCCGATGTGACCTCAAAGGAGCATGATACCGTGCGGGAATGCGTTCTGAAGTCGGGGGCGGCAAATGTCTGCATCGTCCCGGAACCACTCGCCGCGGCCATAGGCGGGGGGCTGGACGTGGCATCCCCCTTTGCCAGCATGATACTCGATATAGGAGAAGGAGTAACGGATTGCGCGGTAATACGCTCGGGAAAGGTGATTGACATGCATGCCTCGCGGGTAGGCTGCGCCGAATTGCGGAGGGCTGTCATAAAGGCCGCGTCGCGGCATATGGGACAGTTCATAGATCGGAACGAGGCTGACAGGCTGCTGCGACGTATCGATGTCGGTAACCCCATGCATGCAGTCTTACCCGGAAACGTAGCGCCTGTAAGACCAGATGAAGATGTGTACGACTGGAGCCGGTATCGCGAGGCGCTTGAGCCGTTCGTCGAAAAAATCCTTGGGGTCGCCCAGGCAATGTGGAGGCAGATAAAACCGTCTCTTGGCTGTGAGATAATCGAAAACGGCATTTGGCTGAGCGGCGGGGGCAGCATGATGAAAGGAATGGCGAGCAGGCTGGAGGACGCAACCCGCATAAAGGTCAATACGGTAGCCAACCCATTGGAAGCCGTTGTAAGGGGCGCCCACGCGATGTTGCCCATAATCACGATACTCAATGGCTGGACCAAGTGATGCCGATTTGCTTGTGGTCATGGGTCATCCAGAAGTTTTTCAAATGGTCGTCGGTATTGCCTACAACCGCGTTGAAGACCATCTGCCGGTACAGCCGCTCCGAATCGACCGCGGGATCATTGCTGTACTTCCTGATGATACCCAGTAGGTCCTGGTAGCGGAGCTGGTAATACCCCTGCGCCTGCAGGAGGGTCTGGAAACTGATCATATGCCGGCGTCCGACCGCAAGAACGTCGAAACGGATTATACGACGGCTCACCATCCGCTCCGCCAGGGGTCACTCAATAACCATCCGGACTCCAATTGTCCAAACCCGTAACCGGATCCTTCTGGGGTACTTCATCGGTCCTGTCAATCTGGGCGTAGGGGTCCGACACTTTCTTTGACGGATCGGTTGTGTCCTCAGTCCAATAGTACGGGGTATTTGTCGCGCCGGACATTCCCTGTGGGTAAAATGCATATGAGGAAACGACGGCTCTCCTCTGACGTATGCGGCTCTTGGTGACATTGAACACCATAAAATCCGCGGCAAAGGTGACTTCTCCGGCCGGGTAATGCTTGCGGACACTTGTCAGGGCCGAGGCCATGGTATCGTCAGCAGCCTGGAAATGGGTGGCAATCGCCAAGCGCGGTGGAGGGCTAATCTGGCTCAGGATGTACCCGAAAGCACCTTGCGGCGTATGGGAGCTGTTCTGAACGGATGTGGCATAGCTTAACGCGGCTTGCCAGACTGCCGGGTCCACCTGGCCCGGACTGGTTATGCCCATATTTTTCATCGCCCAGACCTCCGCCGGAACGACCATCTCATGGATCAGAACGTCTACCCCTTTTGCCTGGTCGATGAGGTTATAGTTGGGCTTCGTGTCGCCGGTGAAGATCATCGACAACCCGTTCCATTCGAGCTTGTAGCCGATGGAGCCTCGCCGGCAATGTATCACCGGGAAATGGGTAATCTTGACTCCGGTGCTCTTGTTGTAATACGCGATATTATCCCCGTCTTCCTCCCCTTTTTTTGTCCAGTCAAGCTCTATAGGCACTAGGGCGAAGCCGTCATTGGGGGGGTCGTCCCCCACAGGAACGGCAGGGGTCGGAAGTCCCCAGTTGCCGGGATCGGACGGGTTATTCACATAGCTGGTTGCCCCGAAGCTGAAGCTTTCCGTATGCCAGCGCATCACTTCGCGGAATTTCTCGCAGTACGCTCTGATCCCGTCCTCGTAAGGCCCGCGGACATTCCCGTTGTCATCCGTATAGGTAAATTCGGAATTGCACGGTCCCCAGACGTACAGCGGCGACTTGCGATCTTCCGCCGGCCCGAAACAGTAGATGTGCGTAAGATCGCTCATGTGATCGCCATGCAGGTGGGTCAGAAATATCTTGTTCATCCTGCTCATTGGTATGCCCATGGCGTTATACTTGGCGACCACCCCGCTTCCGCAGTCGAAGACGAATGAATCCCCGCTCCCCACTTCTACGAAGACGCTGTTGCATTCCTGCGAGAGACGCGGGATACAGGATGTCCCCAGAAATGTGATGCGCATCTCGCCGGATCCCAGGGTCTCCGTCCCGGGAATATAAGGAGGCAATGATGCGAACAAGGAGTTTCTCTGCGAAGGATTGGCCAGTACCTGGGCCGCACTGTCCGAACTGCAACCGACGACGCTGCTTCCTAGTGCCACGGCTCCCGCCGCCGCACCAGAAATTTTCAACATATCTCGCCGTGAAATTGGCGCCATTTTCCCCTCCTGGACTGTCAGTGTGACAGCATTTCTTGCCGTGGTCCACGGCTGTAACAAATTAATTTAGACCGCCTATGAAAAGGTTTGGCGCAGCCCGGGTGGCGTCACCGCCGCCCGATATGGAACCCCGGCTCACGGTGTCGCCTTCCATGAGCATGAGCACGGTGTACTTTTTCTCAAGGAGTGCAAAATCGTAGATATTAAGTCCGCTCACGGCCGGAATATCGTTTATTTGCGCCGTTTTCCCGTCGATTGTCTGGCCGACGCTGCACAACCCTGTCGGGCACGATGGTTACAGGATGCAGCGCTAATCATCACGTGCGTCTTCCGGATTACGACGGGACCCGGTCTGAGAGCCGGATTCACGCGCAACGCGCTGCCGGTAGACGGGGCACTCCTGATAGCGCCCCATGCAGTACATGACAATGGCCGGCACCGTTCGGCCAGTGACATTGCGGCAGTAACATTCCGCAACCGGCTGATCCGAGTATTCACAGAGATAGCCGTCACTCTTCCGTACGCTGTCCGGCGTCGTCTTGGTCATGGTGACTTGCCGTTAGCACAGTCTGCGCCAAGATATAAAACTCACAGGTTTCGGGCAATCAGGGCATGTTGAGGCGGGAATCGGGTGTGCAAAAGTGATAGTGCCTCGCAAGAATGGATAGCTGAAATCAGTAGCATGCCGAAAAGGGCGCCTGGTCGCACCGGTGAGGCGAGGCGGCTTCTCTTACTCCTCGCCGGTGCAAATCCCGTGCTTTTCGAGCCGCCGACGGAAGGTGTAGTAATTCATCCCGAGCATCGTGGCGGTTTTCATGCGCTTTCCCCCGCAGAAACGGAGCGCCTGCTCCAGCGACCATTTCTCCAGCGCGTCAATGCCGCACGGGAAAGGAGGTGGCGCCGTCGGGGTGTTGCCGTTCGCGGGCGTGGCGTTTACAGGAGGAGATTCGCCTGCCCCGGCAATCTCTGCGATGCCGATGATCGTTCCCGCGTTGAGCGCGGCGCGGCGGATGACGCTCTTCAACTGGCGGATGTTGCCGGGCCACTGCATCCTGCCGAGCAGGCATTGCGCCGCCTCGTCCAGAACCGGCAGGGGACGCCCCAGTTCTTCGCAGGCCTCCCGCAAGAACCTGAGCGCAAGGGGGAGAATGGTATCGGGCGCCTCCCTGAGGGGAGGAAGACTCAGGGTAACGTCGGCCAGCCGGTAGTACAAATCCTCGCGGAATCTGCCCGTCGCGACCTCCTGTTCCAGGTTGCGGTTGCTTGCGGCGACGACCCGCACATCCACGTTCTTTTCAACCGTGCTGCCGACGGGGGTAAAGCGTTTTTCTTCCACAACGCGCAGCAGTTTGGCCTGTACGTTGAGCGGGCATGATTCGATGTCGTCCAGAAACAGCGTCCCACCCTGGGCAGTTTCCACCAGGCCGGTCCTGGTGCGTTCGGCGCCGGTGAATGCACCCTTGACATGGCCGAAAAGTTCGCTTTCCGCCAGTTGTTCGGGGATTGCGCCGAGTTGAACGGTAACGAACTGCCGTTCGCAGCGGGGGCTGAGGCTGTGAATAATCCCGGCCAGGCGTGACTTGCCGGTTCCCGTTTCCCCCTCAAGCAAGATGCTGAACGAGGTGCGGGCAACCCGGGCGGCCTGCTCCGCAAGGGCTCTCTGGGCCGGGGCGGTGCCCAGGTGCAGTCCCAGAGATGCGGCCAGGTCTGCCGAGAGGCCGCTGATTTGCCGACGCTGCAGCACCGGTTCGGCCGTCCTGGCAATTACGGCAAGCAGTTCATCCGCATCGACCGGTTTGCGTACAAAGGCTGCCACTCCCAGTTCAATCGCCCTGAGCAGATAGGCCGTCTCGGTAAAGGCCGTGCAGAACAGGATCGGGGTGTCGGGCGAGCACTCTTTCAGCCTGGCCGCCAGCTCCAGGCCGTCCATGTGCGGCATGCGGATGTCGCTGATGACCAGGTCGGGGGGCCGTCCCGTCTCGAATGCTGCAAGGGCCGTGCGGCCATTGTCGGCCTGCAGGACCCTGTTGCAGTACAATCCCAGAAAGGCCGCGGTCTCCTGCCTGAGATCGTCTTCATCCTCGACCAGCAGGATGTCAAGGCATTTCAGGTTGGACATGGTTCTCCTCCAGCGGAAGCTCAATCCGGAATGTCGCTCCGCACGTACTCTGCTGCAAGCTCAGTTGTCCGCCGAAACTGTCTTTGACAATCATGCGGGACATATACAGGCCGATGCCCGTGCCGCCTTTTTCTTCCTTGGTGGTGAAATAGGGGTCGAATATGCGTGGAGCAATGGCGGCCGGTATGCCACAGCCGTTGTCGCTCACTTCGATAATCATGCCGCGGTTGTCTTCCGTCGAGAGTCGCACGGCGATACTTCCCTGTTTCGGGCCTCCGCTGTCGGCCCGGCATTCATGGATGGCGTCACGGGAGTTGCCCAGCAGGTTGAGTACGACCTGTTTGAATTCATTGGGGAAGCCGTTCACCAGCCTGGTTTCGCAGCCCCGGCAGGAGACGGATACCGTGATGCCGCTGCTGGCGAATTGCGGTTCGAAGAGCCGTACCGACTCGGCAATGCAGGAGAAAGGAGAAAAAGGCTCTTTTTGTTTTTCAGGCCGATAGAAGCCGCTGAACTCCTCGATGGTTTCGGACATGTACCTGACCTGACGCATGGCGTTGGCCTTGAATTCATCGAGATAGCCGGGTGTCAGGCCCTGCATCGTGCCGACGGCATGGGCCCGCTGAACGATCATTCCCAGCGTGGCAAGGGGTTGCCGCCACTGATGGGCGATGGCGCTGATCATCTCGCCCATGGCCGCCATGCGGGAGTTCTGGGCCATGAGCCGTTCATGCGACACCCACCGGTTGATTTCTTCCTCGATTCTGATTTGCAGGGATGATGCCAGCGTACGGTAACACTCTTCGCTCTGCCGCAACTCCTCCTCCACACGATCGCTGGTAAGCGACAGATAGCAGTAGGCGATCACCAGCTCCACGATGATGCCGTAAAACAGAAGCCAGAAGAGCACGTGATCCTGGGTAATCAGGGGGGTCAGGCGGGAAACGGGTGCCGTATGGAGAAAGTTCCAGGATCTGAGAGTCAGAGCGCCGATTAAGGTAATCAAAGGCAGGAGGCAGGCCGACAACATCCATTGCATGGAGTGTCGCCGGGCCATGGGATAGCAGAGCGGCTCAAAGGCGGTGCGGGCGAAAAAAACAGCCACGATACCGTAGGCAATTATGGCCCGCGCCGCGATATTGTTCACGACCAGTAGAAAATAGCTCAAGCCCAGCGTAGCGAAAAAAACGAGCGCGATATTGAGCCGGGTCATCCACCAGCGCCGCGGGATATCGTGAAACCTGACAATCCCTTCGTACAGAAGCATGGGGTGCAGCATGATGAGGGTGTTGCCGATGATCTTGGGGATAAATGGCGGCAGTGCGTTGGAGAACAGCATGGTAAGGGCGGGACCGATCGTCCAGCACGCCGTGCCGGCAATCCAGGCAACGAAACCGGCGTAGGTGGTCCGGGTCCGCCAGGCATGGGTCAGAATGAGCAGGAGGACGACATCGATGAGGATGCTGATGACGACGGTAGTGGTAGTATCAAGCATCATGGGAAACATAAACCTCGTGTGCAGTACCCCCTTGAAACCGGTCGTTCGTCAATTTCTGCAGCGTGTCGGCAACAACATGATCCCGCAGTTCCCCGGGAAACCGGCACCGATCAACGTACCCCGTGTTGCGTGAGTTCCCCGCGGTGCGGACGAGGCGCCGGAAATTCCATTATTCCACCGTGACGCTCTTGGCCAGGTTCCGGGGCTGGTCCACGTCGGTCCCCTTCATGACCGCCACGTGGTAGGCCAGAAGCTGCAGCGGCACCGCCAGGAGCACGGTTGTCAGCTGGCTGTCGCAGGGGGGTACCTCGATGGTGGCCTCGGCCTTTGAGGCCAAGTCGGTGTCGCCGGTGGTGCAGACCGCGATGACCCGGCCGCCGCGGGCGATGACCTCCTCCATGTTTGAGGCGACCTTCTCGTAGGTCTCTGTCCTGGGTGCCAGCACCACCACCGGCATGTTCTCGTCGATGAGGGCGATGGGGCCGTGCTTCATCTCGCCGGCCGGGTACCCCTCGGCATGGATGTAGGAGATCTCCTTCAGCTTGAGCGCCCCTTCCAGGGCGATGGGGTAGTTGATGCCGCGCCCCAGGTAGAGGAAATCCTGGGCGTGCATGTAGGTGCGGGCCAGCTTCTCCACCTGGCCGTTCAGCTTCAGGGTCTCGTCGATCAGGGCCGGGAGGTGGAGCAGGGAGGCCAGCATATCGCGGCCCTGTGCCCGGTCCAGGGTTCCGATGGCCCGGCCCAGCCGGACGGTGAACAGGTAGAGGGCGACGATCTGGGTGACGAACGCCTTGGTGGAGGCGACCCCGATCTCGGGCCCGGCGTGGGTGTAGACGACTCCGTCCGATTCCCGGGCGATGGACGAGTCCACCACGTTGCAGACGGCCACGTTCCGGGCGCCCCGGGATTTCCCCTCCCTGAGGGCCGCCAGGGTGTCGGCGGTCTCTCCCGACTGGGAGATCAGGATCATCAGGGTCCGGTCGTTGACGATGGGCTTCCGGTAGCGGAACTCGGAGGCGATGTCCACCTCCACCGGGATGCGGCAGTGCTCCTCGATGAGGAACTTGCCCACCAGGGCCGCGTGCCAGGATGTGCCGCAGGCGACGATGCAGACGCGTTCGACTTTTTTGAGATCGGCGTCGGAAAGCCCCAGGGCGGCCAGGTAGACGTCACCCTCCTCCTCCAGCAGCCTGCCGGTGATGGTGTCCCGTATGGCCCGGGGCTGCTCGAAGATCTCCTTGAGCATGAAATGCTTGTAACCCCCCTTTTCGGCCATGAGCGGGGACCAGTCGATGTGGCGGGCTTTCTTGTCCAGCGGCTTTCCCGCAACCGTGGAGAAGGACGCCGTCCCGTCCCGGAAGACCGCCATCTCGCCGTCCTCCATGAAAACCATCTCCCTGGTGTGAGAGAGGATGGCCGGGATGTCCGAGGCCACGAAGTATTCGTCCCTGCTCAGGCCGATGACCATGGGGGAGCCGAGCTTGGCGGCGATCAGCACGTCCGGCTCCCGCTCGCACAGGATGCAGACCGCGTAGGCGCCGCTGAGCTCCCCCAGGGCCAGGCGCACGGCCTGCTCGAAATCCGGCACGGACTTGTATTTCTCCTCCACCAGGTGGGAGATGACCTCGGTGTCGGTCTCGCTCTTGAAGGTGTGGCCCAGGCCGATGAGCCGTTCCTTCAGAGCCACGTAGTTCTCGATGATACCGTTGTGCACCACGATGAACGGGCCCGCCTTGTGGGGATGGGCGTTGGTCTCGGACGGCCTGCCGTGGGTGGCCCAGCGGGTGTGGCCGATGCCGATCCTCCCCTGGAGGGGCTCCGCGGCCAGCAGCTTCTCCAGGTTGGACAGCTTCCCCTCGCTCCGCCGCACCGTGGAACGGTACCCCTGCAGGGTGCAGATGCCGGCGGAGTCGTACCCCCGGTATTCCAGCCGTTTCAGGCCGTCAAGGATGATGGGGGTCGCTTCCTGCTCCCCTATATAGCCGACTATTCCGCACATGGATTACTCCTTTGTCTTTTTACCTCTGCCCGTGGCCCGTTTTTTCGTCACCCACCCCTCCTTGTTTACCTGTTCGGTCCTGGAGATGGCCAGGGAGTCGGGAGGGACGTCTTTGGTCACGGTGGTTCCGGCCGCCACCAGCGCGTTCCGGCCAACGGTCACCGGGGCCACCAGCTGCACGTCGCTCCCGATGAAGACGTTGTCCTCGATGACGGTGCGGTGCTTGTTGACCCCGTCGTAGTTGCAGGTGATGGTGCCGCAGCCGATGTTCACGTCGCGGCCCACCTCGGCGTCCCCCAGGTAGGTGAGGTGGGATGCCTTGGCGCCCTTGCCCATGACGGTCTTCTTGGTCTCGACGAAGTTGCCTACCTTGACCTCCTCCATCAGCACCGTGCCGGGACGCAGGTGGGCCATGGGGCCGATGGAGGCGTCGTCGTGGACCACCGAGTCCTCCAGCACCGACCCGGCCTTGACCGTTACCCGGTCGCCGATGCGGCACCCCCGGATGACGGCCGAGGGCTCGATGACGCATTCCCGGCCGATCTCGGTCCTGCCGGTTATATGGACGTTGGGATGGACCACCGTGTCCCGGCCGATGACGACCCCGTTGTCGATGTAGGCGGCTTTCGGGTCCCTGATAGTGACCCCGCCCCGCATGTGGGCCTGGTTGATCCGCATTCTGAGGACCGCTTCGGCCTCGGCCAGTTGGACCCGGTCGTTGATCCCCATGACCTCAACCGGATCCCCGGCCGGGTGGGAGGCGCAGACCAGCCCCCGGCCGGCGGCCGTGCGCACGATATCGGTCAGGTAGTATTCACCCTGGGCGTTGTCGCTCCCGAGGCGTGACACGGCGTCGAACAGGAACGGCCCCTCCACGCAGTAGATGCCGGAATTGATCTCGCGGATGGCACGCTGGTCCGGGTCGGCGTCTTTCTCCTCCACGATGGCGACGACCTTGCCGGCAGCGTCCTTGACGATCCTGCCGTAACCGTGGGGGTTGTCCACGCAGGCAGTGAGGACCGTTACGGTGGCCCCCTGGCGGGAGTGCTCCTTGAGCAGCTCACGCAGGGTGACGGCCCGGATGAGCGGCACGTCGCCGCACAGGATCAGCACCCTGCCCCGGAAGTCCCTCAGCAGCGGAGCGGCGCAGGCCACGGCGTGGCCGGTGCCGTTCTGCTCCTCCTGGAGGGCGCATGCCACATCGGCGCTGTCGTTGAAGAAGGTCCGCACCGCCTCGGCCTGGTGTCCCACCACCGCAACGATGCGGGACGCATCGGCCTCGCGGGCGGCGGTCACCGGATACTGGATGAGCGGCGCCCCGGCCAGGGTATGCATCACCTTCACCAGCTTCGACTTCATCCTGGTACCCTTGCCAGCCGCCAGAATGATTGCGGCTACGGAATCCATGTACTCTCCCCCTCGTGGGTAACTGCTTGGTTTTAGGAACGTTTTAATGTAAACAACAGATAGCTTCAAGTCAAGCGAATTAAAGTTTCCGTTCGGAAACTGACTGTTTCACATTCGGATTCTACGGACAGGAACGAATGGGGAGCATCAAGCTATAGGTTTCATTTCTTTTTCCGGAAGTTTTTGCTTTACAGAGCCGTCCTCTACTATTAGGATTTCATTACGTTCTTATCCTAGGGGGACGGCGTTCGGGGGGAAGCCCGACCGTCATGGAGATGCAATGGGAATACCAGAAGACATCGAGCTGTTCGAGCGGAGCCTGAAGGAGCTGATCATCAAGTATGAGCAGTACTTCCTCGGCATCGAAAAGCGCGAACCCCTGAAGCTGCTGGAAGAGGTCGAGCGGCTGGCGCGGCGCTACACCGCGGCCGCGGTGGCCAACACCATGCTCCTGTTCCGGTACAACTCCCTCAAGTCGCGGCTGGCGAGCTACCGGCAGTACTGGAGCAGGACCACCCGCCTGATCGAGGAGGGGAGGTATTCCCGCGACCGCTTCAAGATGGAGATGCACCAGGCCGGGGCCCAGGTTTCCCGGGAAAAGTCCGGGGAATCGGACACGGATCAGGTGTATCGGCAGTACCTGGAGGCCTGCCGATCATGCAACCTCTCCTCCAACGGGCTTACCAGGGAGAAGATCGCGGAGACCCTGGACAAGTACCGCGGCGCGCTGCCGGAGCAGTACCGCGGCTGCGAGGTGGAGTTCCGGGTAGTGGTGGAGGACGGCAAGCCGAAGATAAAGGTGAGGCCCAAGTAGTTTTTCGCGGGTTGAGCGCCGGACAGGCAGTGCGCACCGAACCGGCCGGGGCGTATCAGCGTTCAGCCAGGGCCAGCCTGATTCCCAGAGAAGCAAAGATTCCCGCGCTCAGCCGGCCGAACCAGCGGGCCATGCGGGGCCGCCTGAGGATCAGGTTGCCGACGCTGCCCGAGAGCCAGCCGATGGCGCCGAACAGGACCACTGCCTGGGCCATGAACAGCAGCCCCAGCAGGAGCATCTGCAGGGCCGCGCTCTCCTCGCCGGGGGAGACGAACTGGGGGAGGAAGGCGAGGAAAAACAGCGCCACCTTCGGGTTGACCACGTTCATGATGAAGCCGCGCCGGAACATGACCCACGGGCTCTGGCCGTCGGCCGTCCCCTGGGGCAGGAGGACCTGCTGCTCCTTCAGGGCCTTGTAGGCCAGGAACAGCAGGTAGGCGGCGCCGGCGTACTTCAGGATCGTGAACGCGGCAGCGGACGAGTAGAGCAGGGCCGAGATCCCCAGGGCCGCCGCCGTGGTGTGTACGCTCACGCCGCTGCACATCCCCAGGGCCGTCACCACCGCGGCCTTTCTCCCGCGGGAGATCCCCTGGGCAACGATGAAGGTGTTGTCCGGACCGGGCGCGATGGTCAGGGCCATGGATGCGCCGAGGAAATAGATCAGGGTGGATGCGGTCATGGTGTCCTCCCGGGAGTTTCGTATCCGAATGGTGCGTCTGGAAAAATAGCCGATTTGGGGCAGGGTGTCAAAGTATCTCCGCAGGGCTCGGGGAGCTTGCCCGGGCCGACGGAGCCGTTCTGCAAGCCGGCGGTTTTTTCTGCGGCCTGCGCGCCGTCGCGGTTGGCCCCAGGTGTTTTTAGCTGTTAAGAGGGGTTTTTCTTCCGCGCCTTGGGGTGGGCCTTGTCGTAGACCTCCATCAGCCGGTCGATGCTGACGTGGGTGTATTTCTGGGTGGTGGAGAGGGAGGCGTGCCCCAGCAGCTCCTGGATGGCGCGCAGGTCGGCCCCCCCTTCCAGCAGGTGGGTGGCGAAGGTGTGCCGCAGGGTGTGCGGGGCGATCTTTTTCATGGCCGCGATCTTCAGGATATGCCGGTCAACGATGCGGCCCACGCTCCGGCTGGTGAGGCGTCCGCCCCTGGCGTTCACGATCAGCGGCGCGTCCGCGGGAGGATGGTCGCGCGCCAGCAGGTAGTCGGAGAGGGCCGCCGCGGCATAGCTCCCCAGCGGCACGATCCGCTCCTTCCCCCCCTTGCCCAGCACCCGCACCGTCCGTTCCGCCAGATCCACCCCCCCCACGTCCAGCCCGGTCAGCTCGCTGACCCTGAGCCCGCACGAGTACAGTGTCTCCAGTACCGCCCGGTCCCGCAGCGCGAGCAGGTCGGTCCCCCCGGGAGCGGTGACCAGTGCGGTCACCTCGTCGATGTCCAAGTGGAACGGCACCTTCTTCTCCTTCTTGGGCGTGCTCACCAGCTCGGCCGGGTTCTTCCGTACCTTACCCTCCCGTGCCAGGTATTTGAAAAACGAACGGATTGACGCCAGCTTGCGGCCCGAGGTGCTCCTGGCGCACTCGCGCTGGAGGCCGGCCAGGTAGCGGCGCACGGTCAGGTGAGTGACCGCTTCGACGTCCGGCTCCCCCCCCTGTTCCGCGCGCACGAACCCCATGAACATCTCCAGGTCGGTCCGGTACCCCTTGAGGGTGTGGGGGGAGACGTTCCGCTCCGTTTCCAGGTAGCGGCAGAATGCATCGATTTCGTGTCTCATTCTCTTCACCCTTCACTCTTCATCCTTCTTACTTTCCGACCTTCACCCGCCACGGAACGCTCTCGGATCGCAGCGACGGAGCGTACATGGGCCAGACCGAGGCCGGCAGGGCGGTCATCTCCCCCTCCAACTCGGGGTAGATGACATAGCGGAATTCGTGGCGGCCGGCCGGGAGCAGGTCCAGGAAGAAGGCCATCCGCTCGTCGTGACGCTCCCGGTGAGCGTACCAGTCCCAGTAGCCGGAGTATCCGGTAAAGCGGGGATCGTTGCGGACCTCCCGTACCTCGAACCCTGCCGGCAGCCGGTCCTCGATGATGACGAAGTTCAACTCGTCCCGGTTGTCCACCGTGAGCCGCACCTCCAGCTCGTCGCCGGGCGCCAGCGGCTCCCCGGGCTTGAGCGGCAGGTATTCCATGCGCCACCCAGCGTCGTCCCGGCGGGGCGAGAGACGGTAAAGCTTCCGCTCCACCACCAGTCCCGGCGCCTGGGCCGCAGCCTCGGGCGGGACGAAGTACTCAAGGTTCGCCGAAAGGTACAGCGCCCCCTGTGCCCCGTCCCTCTCCAGCCGCAGCCGGTTTTCGCCCCTTGCCAGATCCTTCTGCGGGACCGTCAGCGAGCTCCGGCCGTCCACCACCTTTCCCTTGTCCACGCGATACCGTTCCAGCTCCCGGCCGTTCAGCAGGAGCCGGCCGTTGTACGACGCCTCAAGCTCGCCCGTGGCTGCCGCGTAACGGGCCAGGGCCGCGATCACCGCGGCGGTGCCCCGGGTGGTGTTCCACCAGCGGCCGGAACGCTTCCTGACCAGGAACTCGGCCAGTTGGGACACGACAGGGTCTTCCGGATCAACGGCCAGTTGGTCCTCCAGCAGCAGGGCCGTGGTCTCCACGGCCGAGCCGGACCAGACCGGCGAATACCACCAGGACCAGGCGTCGTCGTCCTTGAGATACGCGGCGGAGCCCTCGTGCCTCAGGCCGGACCTGGCATCGGCCAGCAGACGGCCTGCCCGGTCCTTCTCACCCCGGTTCAGAAGAGCCTCCACGTACTCCACCCTGCGGGAGGGGCGCAGCCGCTGCCACCCCTCCTCGATCCGTTTCTCCACCACCTCGCTGCCCCTCCCGGCCAGGGTGTAGGCCCGGTAGAGCGAGGGCAGCTCCTCCATGGTGCCCTTGTCCAGGCGGTTGGCCAGGGCCTGGACCCCCCTGTCGAAGGCGGCGTTCCGCACCGGAACCCCGGCCCTGCGGGCCAGGGCCAGCCCGTGCATGACGTGGGCGGTCATGTGGGGATCGGTGGGGTCCTCCTTCCACCACCCCCAGCCGCCGTCCTCGTGCTGGAAGTCGTACAGCCTCATGAGCCCCTCGTCCAGCACCCGCTCCAGCCTGGCGGCAATTTCCGGCTCCAGAGAGTAACGCTCCGAGCCGGCGAGCTGCTTCACCCGGACCGCGGGGAGGAAGCGGGACATGGTCTGCTCCGTGCAGCCGTAGGGGAAGTCGATCAGCTCCTTCAGACCCTCGTTGAGGCTGGCTGTCAGGGTGGGTGCGACCGCCAGCTTCAGGAGCGCGCCTTCGGCAAGGGCAGCCTCGGGAAAAGTCACCGTGGTCTCGCCCGCGCTCTCCCGCAGGGCCATGTTCCCTTCGGAGACCCGCCGGATCCCGAGCGGATGCACCGGGAGGGTCAGCTCCATGGCGTCACCCCGGTCCCCTGCCAGTGCCCGCATCCGGAGGAGCGCTTCACCCGGTGCGTCGGCCCGCACCTCCGCATCCCGCCGCAGGGTCCCGCCGGGCGCCACCTGGCCGCCGAAGCTCCGCTCCCCGGTAATGGAAGCGCCTTCGGCCTCGAACACGCCGTTCACCTTCCGTTCGTTGTCGGTCATGTTGGTGATGATGCCGGGGACCCGGACCCGGTCCCCGGCAACCAGGAAGCGGGGGGGCTGCAGCCTGGCCATGACGTCGAGCCTGGAGATGAACTTCTCCCTGCCGGTGCCGAACTCGCTGCGGTCGTCATGACCCACCACTGTGGCGCGCCAGGTGGTCAGGTTGTCGGGCAGGGCGAAGTCGGTGGAGGCGCGGCCGTCAGTGCCGGTTTCCAGGACCGGCAGCCAGAAGGCGGTGTCCTTGAAAACCTTGCGCACCTTGACCCCCTTGAGTTCCTCCCCGGCGGCGGGCGCCGCGGCCGCGGCCTTGGGCGCGCCCCCCAGGTAGACTCTGGGGAAGGAGTTGAAGGTGGTAACCAGGTGCTCGCGGGTGCCGCGGAAGAAGCGGTAGATGTCAGCCTGCCGTTCCGGTGCCACCGCGTACAGCGCCTCGTCCACCACCGCCACCGAGAGATCGGCCTCCCGCGGCCTGCCGTCGTTGCCGCTTGCCGCCACCGAGAGCCGCACCGTATCGCCCGGCGCGTAGACCGGCTTGTCGGTCGTCACCTTCAGCTCCAGCAGGTCGGGCCGGGAATCGACCCGCAGGGTCCTGGTCCGGGAGTAGAACCTCCCCTGGTGGATCATCACGGCCGACACGAAGACGTAGGGGGCGTGGGCCTCGCTGACCGGGATCTCCAGCACCTCCACCGACCCGTTCAACGGAACCGTCCGGCGGGAGTAGATCTCCCTCCCTTCCACCGCCAGCAACAGGGAGGCGCCGGCCGCCGGGCTCTTGACGATCAGCCTGGCGGTCTCGCCGGGACGGTAGAGCTTTTTGTCCAGTTCCACCTCCAGCGCACGGTAGGAGGTCTCCCAGGCGAACCCCTCCCGCCAGACCCAGATCCATCCGGTGCCCGTAGCCTTGAGGCCGCGCTCGTCAGTGGTTGTTGCGGTCACCCGCCAGTAGCCCGGCCGCGGGAAGACCTGGCCGATGATGGCCCGTCCGCCCGCGTCGGTCTCGACCTCCTGCCCGGCCACTTTGCGGAACGATGATATGCGGGTCTTTTTGTCAAACACCTGCTCCTCGACCGCCACCGCAAGCCTGGCCCGAAGCGGCTTCCCTTCCCAGGTGGCCGTGGTCAGCGCTATGTCGGTGGCGCGTCCCGGCGAAGAGAGATAGGAGAGGGGGCGGACCGAAACGTCGATCAGGGACGGGGTCAGTACAAACCCGACCGATGAGGAGACCACCCTTCCGGCCGCGTCAGTGACGTCCAGCTCCACCGTGCAGCTCCTGGGGTTTTCCACCTGCTCGGTGGCGATGGGGATCGCGACCGTGCCGTCCGGGCCGGTCACCGCCTCCCCCTGGCCGAGCAGATCGGCGTAGCCGCCGTACGGATACCCCTCGTCATCGTCTCCATACAGCTCTTGATCGATACCGGAACGGAAGTAGGGGCTCCCGTAGACCCGCCAGGCCACCTTGGCGTCGGCCACCGGGGCACCGAAATAGTAGCGGGCCGCGAGGGTCACCGGCACCGTGTCGCCCCCCACGTTGAACCTGGCGGGAACGGTCGCCCTGACCTCGAACTCGGGCTTGCGGTATTCCAGGACCTTGAAGGATGTCTGCCAGCTCTTGCCCCCGGACTCGGCCTTCAGGGAATAGTCGCCCAGCGGCGGCTGGTCGGGAAGGGAGAACTCGCCGTGGAAGGAGCCTTTGGCGGAAACTCCGATCTCCCGCTCCAGCAGGGTCTGGTCGCCGCTGTCGGTCACTGTGATCCGGACCTTGTCGATCCCGGGGAGAGCATACCCCTCGCCCACCGTCTTGCGGACCACCCCCTTGAAGTAGACGGTCTGGCCCGGCCGGTAGGCGGGCCGCTCGGTATAGAGATACCCCTTGAGCGGTGCGCCTGCCTCTTCCTCCATGCCGCGCGCAAGGTTCAGGAAAGCCAGGTCGGCGCCGTGCTTCCCCACGACCCGCATCCCCGCCTCCCTGGCCGGGATGGTGATCAGGCCCGCTGCGTCGGTTGACCCGACCGGTTCGGCGGCGGCCGATGCTCCCGCGGAGACCGGCACCGCCCGGATGACGGTCCCCTCCATGGCCCGGCCGTCCAGCAGGTCGGCGGCGAACAGGAGCGTCTCCGGCGCGGAGCTCTTGGCCACCAGGCCGAGGCGGGTGACCAGGAGCGTGGAGCGGGCTGACGCCTTTCCTCCCGCCGCCTCCACCAGGTAGAAGCCCGGAGGGAGCGGCGGGAGTGACAGCGAGACGTTCCGGTAGAAGCTCAGCCGCTCCTTTTTCAGGGTTACCGTGCGGCTGTTGACCGGCTTCAGCGCATCGCCGGGCACGGTCTCGGGCCGGTCTGGATCGATGCTGCCGTCCAGGAGCCGGGCCTCATCCACGGCGTAGACAGTGAGCCTGGCGTGCTCGACCCACAGTCCCCTCAGGCGCAGGGGGACGGCCCTGCCCGGGAGGATGACCCCGCCGGGGTCGCCGAACGAGAGCGATGGTGGGCGGAGGACGGCCTTCACCGCCACCTGCGCGGCGGTCCCTTCCTTAACCTCCACGCTCATCCTGGTTTCGGTGAGGCGTTCGTCATATGATTCCAGGCTGTAGGAGCCGGGAGGGAGCTTGGCAAAGACCACCTTTCCTCCCTTGTCGGTCCAGCCGAAGCGGTAAAGGTTCTCTCCGTTCAGGCTGATCCCGGCCCTGACCACGGGCCGGCCGCCGGCGGTCAGCCGCACGCTCACGGTCCCCCCGGCGCGGAGCGTGACGTCCCCCGCATCCTTCCGCTCCCCTGCCGACAGGGAAACGGCCAGTTGCCTTTCCGGCACCAGCAGGGGGTGGTTGACCTGGAGATCGTACCATCCCGGCTCCAGTCCGCCCGCGGTGAAGCGGCCGGCGGCGTCCGTGACCGCCTCGGCATGCCTGCCGAAGGAGAGCCTGATGCCGGGGAGCGGCCTGCCGACGGGGTCCAGCAGCCGCCCGGCAACGAGGGCCGCCCGGTTGAGCGGGATGGGGAGCTTCACCTCCCTGCCGGCGGAAATTTCTACCGTCTCCTCACGGGTGCCGAACCCGTCCCTGCGGACCAGGCAGCGGTAGCTGCCGGCCGGCAGCGACGCTTCGAACCGCCCGGCGCCGTCGCTCACGGCGCGGAAGGTCACCGCCGGCTTTGCCGGGCGGAGACGCCGGAGCTCGATTGAGGCGCCGGACAGGGGCTGGTTGGTCTCGGCCGACAGCACGGTCCCCTGGATGGAGCCTTTTTCGGCCGCGGCACCGGCGGGATAACCGGCCAGAACGACCGTCACGAGAACGAGCAGCGGGATGATGAGCTTTTTCACGACAGCCCTCCTTGGAGAGAAATGCAAAGTGCAAATTGTCGGCTGATTGGAGCCATGCTACAGCAATTATCCGATACAGGTACCCTCCCCCAGCGGGGGAGGAGTCCTTTTCGAGGCATATCAATATATCATCGCACCTGACGGAATGTCGGGTTAATCAAGGAGATGTGATGAATAGATTCAGTAATTATTTACCGGTTATCCCCCACGCTTTGAAGGCGAACAGCCTCACCGCGGCCGGGTCGCTCTCGCCGAGCCGCCGCAGGGCGGTCCGGAAGGCCCAGGCCGAGGTCTTGGCCTCGCCCGGCACGATGGCGACCCCGGAGCGGTCGTTCTCCACGAACAATCCTTCGCGGGCAGGGTCGATGCTATCGGGTGACGCCACCGGCCTGGGGGCGGACGGAAAGGTAATAAGCACACGGGCCGACTTGGCCGTCTTCCGGTCGATCCGACCGGCCCTCGGGTCCATCAGGAGCGCTTGGCTCACGTTGGCCCGGATCTCCCGCCCCAGGTCCGGGGTGCGGGGGTCGAACCCGCCGGCGCAGGCTATGACCCGCCTGCCGGAGAAGAAGGTCACGAAGCAGGCATGGCGGATCTCCGCCGCCCAGGGGGGCGGCGCAACCTCCGGCTCCAGGGAGAGGCGGGCAAGGAAAACCCCCTTGGCGTAGCGCGCCAGTTCCTCGCGCTTGCCTGCATCGAAGCGGAGCCCCTCCAGGCCGGTCGATCCGGCCGGGAAAGCCACGCCGTCCGGAGCAGCAGCGGCGAAGCAGACAATCAGCAGGGCGAGAGTTATCTTATATCTGAACATTTACCTGGACCCTTCCGGGAAATCAGTGCACACTTCCCTTCACCCCCGCTCCCGGTTTCATCGCCCCTCCCCCGCCAGGATCCTGCTGGGCGCCGGATAGATGTCGCGCGACAGGACCTCGTCCGCGACGGACCCGGCACGGGAAACGCTGCGCCGGGTGACCACCGAGAACCCCCTGCCGCCCCGCTGGACCAGGGCGCCGGTCTTGCTTCCCGGACCGGCCACGGCCGTGGCCGGCTCCAGCGAAACGACGTCGGAATGGACGGTCACCCGGAAATCTTTCTCCTCCACGGACCAGAACCCGACCGTCAGCCGGTCTCCCGCCGCCCTCACCCTGAGGAGCAGGGGAACGGCGTGGGGATTGCGCAGCTTCAGGTCCTTGCGCCAGGTGAGGATGGTGGCGTCCCTGCCGGGAGGGACGTACCCCACGGCCCGGGAATGGGGGTGTCGCTCGACGACCTCCATGCCAGCCTCCAGGGCGGCGTTGTAGATGGTGGTGGCCAGTTGGCAGATTCCTCCCCCGGCGACGTCGGCGAGGTGTCCGCGATCGTTGATGATGGGCGCCGGCAGGTATCCCTTCACGGCATCCCGGGCGCCCACGCGTTCGTTGAAACTGAAGACGCCTCCGGCCGGGATCAGCACTCCGTCCAGGTCCTGTGCGGCCCGGGCGGCGTTAACGCGCTGTTCGGGGGAGCGGGTCTCCAGGGAGGTGGCGAAGCCGCCCCAGAGACAGGGGTAGGGGGCGTCGGCCCGGGCGGCGGCCGGGGAGAGCAGCAGGAGGAGAACCAGGCAGAATACTTTCATGGGGGCCGCCTTCGAACGTCCCGGGGCAGGACCGCTGGAAACGGGTCCGGCGGGACGCTGCTCCAGAATTCTAACGGGAAATAATCATCCTGCAATTATGCGGTACAATCAACTTGCAATTATACTGTATTTGCTTTATCAATTTTTCAGGCCGGTTGCGCGCGGTCGGGTTCGTTCCCGCCGGACCGGCCTCCATTCCCTCGCAGGGGGTAACCAAACCATGGGTCTCATCCAGTTCCGGGCCGGCCGGATGTCTCTCGCCGCGCTCCGCGGCCGTTCCCTCGACCGCCTGTTGTTCATGGTCATTGCAGCCGTGATTGCCTGGCTGCCCGCGTCGGCCGTTTCCGGCATGGAGATCGAGCCGTTCCAGACCAGGAACCAGAATCCGCTGATCCGGATCTACGGTCTACCCACCATCGGCAGCGCCTCGGTCGTCCCGGAGGGGAGGCTGGAGGCGAGCCTGACCGCGGACCTGGCCAACAGCTTCGCCCCGGATCTCAGGCTCAATGAGAGCGTGATGCTGGACGGCGAGGGATACGCGTTCACCCTCTCGGCCCGCTACGGTATCGCCCGGGACCTGGAGGTGGGGCTGGACATCCCCTACCTGTTCAACAGCGGCGGCTTCATGGACGGTTTCATCGAGGGTTTCCACGATTTCTTCGGCCTCCCCCAGGGGGACAGGAAGTCGTACCCCAAGGACCGTCTCCTGTACCACTATACCGATAACGGCGTCACCAGGGTCCTGGTGAACGAAGGCTCCTCCGGCATCGGCGACATCCGCCTCCGCGGGGCCTGGCAGATCTGGCGCGACGGCCGGGGCGCTCCGCTGAACATGGCCCTGCACGCGGCCCTGAAGCTCCCCACCGGCAACGACCACCGTCTGTACGGCAGCGGCAGCACCGACTTCTCCCTCTGGCTGACCGCCAGCGACGACTACCCGCTCCCGCTGGGCCATCTGACCCTCTACGGCGCGGCCGGCGGGCTGGTCATGACCGATGGCGACGTGATGCGGGACCAGCAGCGCAACCTGGTCGGGTTCGGCTCGCTGGGGATCGGCTGGAGCCCCCTGGAGTGGCTGGCCCTCAAGATCCAGACCGACGGCCATACCTCCTTCTACACCGGGAGCAACCTGAAGCAGGTCAACAGCGGGTCGCTGCAGTTCACCGGCGGCGGGACTATCGGCTTCACCGCCGGCACCTTTCTCGACATCGGCGTCTCCGAGGACCTGATCGTGGATACGGCCCCGGACGTGGTGTTCCACTTCGCCCTGCGGCACCGGTTCTGAGGGAGCGCTCCGTGTCCGTCTATCTCGACAACGCCGCCACGTCATACCCCAAGCCGGAGTCGGTCTACCGGGCCGTGGACCATGCCCTGCGGGAGATCGGCGCCAGTCCGGGCCGGGGAGGGTACCACGCGGCCATGGAGGCCACCCGGCTGGTGTTCGAGGCCCGGGAGACCCTGGCCGGGCTGTTCGGTATCCGGGACTCCTCGCGGCTGGTCTTCACCTCTAGCGCCACCGAGGCCCTGAACCTGGCCATCTGCGGCCTGCTCAGGCCCGGCGAGCATGCCGTCACCTCCACCATGGAGCACAATTCGGTGGTCCGGCCGCTCCACCTGGCCGAACGGCGCGGGGTGGAGGTCACGCGGGTAACGTGCGACCGGCGCGGCTTTCTCGACCCAAGGGACGTGGCCGCGGTTCTGCGGTCCGACACCCGCCTCATAGCCCTCACCCACTGCTCCAACGTCACCGGCACCATCCAGCCGGTGGAGGAGATAGCCTCCCTGGCGGCCGGGGCCGGGGTGCCGCTGCTGGTGGACGTGGCCCAGAGCGCGGGCCTCCTCCCCATCGACGTCTCGGATTCGGGCATCGCCATCCTGGCCGGACCGGGCCACAAGGGGCTCATGGGACCACCGGGGACCGGGTTCCTCTACCTGGCCGAGGGGATCGATCCGGCGCCCCTCGTGGTCGGCGGCACCGGAGGCTTCTCCACGGACCCGGACCAGCCGACCGAGATGCCGGCCCGCTACGAGAGCGGCACACTGAACCTGCCGGGCATTGCCGGCCTCAAGGCCGGGGCCGAGTTCGTCCTGGGGACCGGGATAGACGCGATCCGGAAGAAGGAGGGCGAGCTGGTCGGCCTCCTGCTGGACGGATTGGCAGGAATCGCCGGGGTGATCCTCCACGGCCCCCTTGTCGGCACGGAGCGGGGAGGGATCGTCTCCTTCACGGTGGAGGGGATGGACCCGGCCATGATAGGCTTCACCCTGGACCGGGAGTACGGTATCTGCGTCCGCACCGGGCTCCACTGCGCGCCCGAGGCCCACCACACCATCGGCACCTTTCCGGAAGGCGCCGTCCGGGTCAGCCCCGGCTTTTTCACCACGGAAGACGAGATTGAAACCTTCCTGCGGGCCATGGAACGGATCGTCCGTGGTTCAGCCTGCTGACGGGTCCGGCCGACGGCCCTTTCTACCAGATTTCCCCCGGTTTATCAATTAACATTTTCTATGTATCAGGGAGCCGGGCGACAGTAACCGGAAGCCGGAATTACGACGGAACGATATGACTCGGAAACGTTACAACGCATTCTCCGATGAGCTGAAGCGGGTGTTCGGTTGCCGGGTGCACCGGGTATCGGTGGACGCGGGGTTCTCCTGCCCCAACCGGGACGGCTCCCTTGGGACCGGCGGCTGCATCTATTGCGGCGGCAGGGGCTCGGGCGCCCACGGCATCCTGCGGGACGCGCCGGTGGCGGAGCAGATCGAGGCGGGCAAAGGGGTCATGGTCCGCAAGTACAAGGCGAAACGCTTCATCGCCTATTTCCAGGCCTACTCCAACACCTATGCCCCATCGGAGACCCTCCGGAAACTCTACGACCAGGCCCTGGCCGTCTCCGGCGTGGTGGGGCTCATCGTCGGTACCCGGCCCGACTGCCTCCCGCCCGAGACGGTCGGGCTGCTGGCTGAGTATGTCCGCAGAACCTACTTCTGGCTGGAGTTGGGGCTCCAGTCCCCCCTGGACCGGACCCTGGAACTCCTCCGGCGGGGGCACGATTCCGCCGCCTTCGAGCGGGCCGTTGCCGCCTGCAGGGACGCCGGGATCCGGGTCTGCGCCCACATCATCCTGGGGCTGCCGGGCGAGAGCCGGGAGGAGATGCTGGACACGGCCCGGGTGCTGAACCGGCTGGGGGTCGACGGGGTGAAGATCCACCTGCTGCACGTGATGAAGGATACGCCGCTGGAGGGGCTGTACCGGAGCGGCGGTCTGGAACTGCTGGACCGGGACGCATACGTGGGGCTGGTGTGCGATTTCCTGGAGCTGCTCAGGCCTGAGATATCCATCCAGCGCCTGACCGGCGACGGCGGGCACGACCACCTGGTGGCTCCCCTCTGGTCGCTCAGGAAGTTCGAGGTGCTCAACGCCATCGACTGCGAGCTTGAGCGGCGGGGGACACGGCAGGGGAGCAGATTTCAGCAGAGAAAAAGATCGAACAGGTAAAAGCTATTCACCGCAGAGTACGCAGAGGTTATGAAGAGGTGTAGGAGGTTTTCGCCGAAAACTCTGGAAAAATGTTATGAGGGACGGGGCAGGGCTTTTTTCATGGAGCCTCTCGTGCGGAACCCATGAGTGTTCGCGGGACAGCGCCCGATCCCGGCACGACAGCCCTTGCTCCGGTGAAGTCCGGCGTCCGATTACGAGGGGCTTCGGGGAAGTTCCGACCTGTCCCCTGTCGACACGATCCGGATGGAAACCAGTGTCCTGTGCGGCTAATTCCTTCCTTACAATTCCGGGCCTTTTGGCCCCTGGCCGCGTCCCGGCTCCTCGGCTTAGACCCCGCTAGGCCTGTGTCGCCGCGCCTTGCCAGGAACCAAAATTCCTCGGAATTCTTGCGGTGAGCTAACCGCACAGGACACTAGTTGGAGACTCCCCGCAGCGTTTCCGCCACCACGGTCCCGATCCGCTCCATGAGCTCTTCGTCCTTGACCAGGCATCCCCGGGCGCCGCTTTCCGCCGCCAATTGCCGGAACTCCTCATCGTTCCGGGCGCTCAGGACCAGCACCGGGACCCGGCCGTCCAGCTTCCGGATCTCCCTGGTCAGCTCCAGCCCGTCCATGCCGGGCATCAGCATGTCGGTCAGCACCAGGGCGGTACCGGTCCCCTGGCCCAGCGCTTCCAGCGCCTCCCGCCCCCCGCACGCCGCGGTGACCTCGTACCCCTCCCCTTCGAGGACGATGGCCAGCATCTCCCCCACGAACGGGTCGTCATCCACCACCAGTATTCTTCCCGATCCCTTGCTCATTGCCTGATATCCTCTCGGTGACCGCATTTTTCGACAGTGATGATTCTTACTCAGCGATCGTCAGCCACCTCATGCGCTCCGACTGCCCGTCCGGCTCGGGCGCCCGGATCACCACCCGGTTGCGCCCGAGCCGCTTCGCCTCGTACAGGGCCTTGTCCGCCTCCCTGGTGATGGTCACCGGATCGTGGAAGCAGGGGAACGATGCGATGCCGCAGCTGAAGGTGACGCAAAAGTCGCCGCTGTCCGACTCGTGCCGTACCTGCTCGAAGGTGCGCCGGATCTCGTCCAGGACCCGGAAGGCCTGCTCGGCATTGGTGTCGATGAGGACCACGGCGAACTCCTCGCCCCCGTACCGGCCGATGATGTCGCTCTTCCTGAGGCGTTGCTGGAGCAGGCGGGAGAGGATCACAATGACCCGGTCGCCGGTCAGGTGTCCGTAGGTGTCGTTTACGGACTTGAACCCATCGATGTCGATCATGGCAAAGGAGAAGCACCCTCCGCCCCGCCTGGCGCGCAGCACCGCCAGGTCCAGCTGCTCCTTGGTTCTGGTGTGGTTCAGTAGTCCGGTCAGGCTGTCCTGCTCCATGAACGAGCGGACGATGCGCATCCGCTCCGCCCGGATGACCACCGACGAATAGAGGTGTTCCGGCCGGATCGGCTTGGTGAGGAACTCGTCCGCACCGATGCGCAGGGCGCGCAGCTGCAGATCCTTCCTGGTTTCGGACGACAGGTAGACGATCGGGATGCTGACGTAGGCCTCCATCTGGCGGATGATGCTTGCCAGCTCGTAACCGTCGCAGCCGTCCATGTACATGTCCATCAGGATCAGCTCTGGATTGAACTCGACCATGTGCTCGATGATCTTCAGGGGATTGTTGACCACCCTGGCCACCATCCCATACTGCTCCAGTATCAGCGCATAGTAGTTGGAGAGCTCCGGGTCGTCGTCGATGATCAGGATCCGGTATGGGTCCGCTTCCCGGTCCATGGTCAGCTGGTCCAGCTTGTCGATGAGCCGGCTGATATGGAGCGGCTTGGTGAGATAGGCGTCCCCCCCGGCCCGCACCGCATTGAGCCGGGCGGTGAAGTCGTCCCGCTGGGAGATGAAGATGGCCGGGATATGCCGCTCGGCGTCCCGCTGGATCTCTACGATGGTCTCCGCGCCGGCGATATTCCCCTCCGGGAAGACCAGGTCCATGATGATGGCCGAAGGCGGCGACTCCGCGACGCTCCTGCGCACCTCGGCCAGCCCGGCGAAGCCGCGCACCCGGTAGCCGAAGCACTCGATCTGTACGCTCAGGTTCCGCAGCAGGTTCAGGTCGTCCTCCACCAGGTACACCAGCTTACCGGCGGGACGGGGCGCGGCCGAATCGGGCACCTCCTCGCCGAAGCGCAGCCGGGCCCGCTCCTCCAGCTCAGAGGAGGCGTACGCCCCCCGCAGCCCGTCGATGGCATCCCCGACCCTCTCCCAGACTTCTCCAGCCGGAGACTCGACGCCGTCGAGGATCCGTCGCAACAGGATTTCGCAACCGCGGGCCGCGTCGCCCAGCTCGGCCAGGCCGAAGGAGGGGGCGGAGCCGGCCAGGGTATGGAGCATCCCGTGGAGCATGCCCACCCCGTCCCGGTCCGACCGGTCCTCCAGCAGGCGGCTCCAGCACTCCTCGATGCGGGTGATGGTGTCCGGAAGGGTGTGGAGATACTTCTCCCGCACCGCCAGCAGCCTCTGCCGATGGCCGGCGGCGGCGACTCCGGAGTTGTCGCCAGCTGTCGGCCGGCCCCCTGTTGCGCTGTTCATAGCTCATACTCCCCGAAGTGCCCTTACCACGTACAAATCACGTTACCTCACAAAGTTCTCCCTCCCCGCCAGGAGAGGGGGATTCATTCCGTTTCGCTTTCAAAAAGACATTTTTGCAGGGTGTGTTAGCGAGGCGTAACGCACCTTGTGTCGGTGGGTTACGGCCGGGTCGCCTCACCCACCCTACTTGGTTTGATGTCATCTTGAGTGCGAGCCGGATTACTTGATTGCGCCCGCATGTTTCCGGGCGGTCTGTCCCGCAGCCCGTCATGCCACCAGGTTCTCGATGGTTTCGATGAGATTGCTCTGGTCGAACGATCCTTTCACTATGTAGGCGTTGGCCCCCACCAGGATCCCCCGGCGGCGGTCCTCCTCCCGTTCCCGCGAGGTCACGATGATGATCGGCGTGTGGCGGTACCGTTCGTCGGCCCGCAGTCGCTCCGTCAGGCTGAAGCCGTCCAGCCGGGGCATCTCGATGTCGGTCACCACCACGTCGAAACTCCGCTCCCGGGTCTTTTCCAGCGCCTCCAGACCGTCCCCGGCCACTACCACCTGGTAGCCGTGGGCCTCGATGATGTTCTTCTCGATCTCACGGGTGCTGATTGAGTCGTCCACCACCAGCACCTTCAGCTCCCTGCGGGTTTCTCCGGTCTGCTGGGGCGGACGGACCCCCTGCCTCTCCCGGGCGGCGGCGCAGAGGGCGGCGGCGCCGAGCACCGCCACGACGTCGCGGCGTCCCCGCACCGTAACCCCGGACACCATCCTGATGTTCCGCAGGTGCGAAGGGAGGGGCTTGACCATCGCGCTCTCTTCGTCCACCACCGCATCGATGACCAGCCCCAGTTTCTCGCTCCCCACGGCCACCACGGCTATCAGGATGCGGTCTTCGTCGGTCGTGGCTCCGCCGGCAAGTCCCAGCAGCCGGGCAAGCCCCTCCATCGGGATCACCTCGTTGCGGAGCCTGAGCGCCTTCCTGGACACGACCGTTATCAGCTCCTCCCGAGCCACGGTGAGCACTTCCTCCACGCAGTCGGCCGGCAGGGCGAAAGTCCTGCCCGCCGCGGAGACCAGCAGCAGCCGGTAAAGGGCCAGGTTCAGCGGGAGCTTCAGGTAGAACGCCGTGCCGCTCCCTTCGCGCGAATCGACCCGGATGCTCCCGCGCAGCTCCTCGACGATGTTCTTGCGCACCACGTCCAGGCCCACCCCCCGGCCGGACAGGTCGGTCACAATCCTGCTGGTGCTGAAGCCCGGCATGAAGATCAGATCGGTGATCTCGGTATCGGACATGGTCTTCAGGGTCTCGGGGGCGACGAGCTTTTTCTGCAGCGCCCTGGCCCGGATCTCATCCAGGGAGATACCCCTGCCGTCGTCCCTGAGCGCCACCGTGACGCTCCCGCCTTCGTACCATGCGGACAGGCGGATGGAGCCCGCTTCCGCCTTGCCTGCCTGCCTGCGCTCGCCGGGGCTTTCGATGCCGTGGTCCACGGCGTTCCGGATCATATGGAGCAGCGGATCCCCGAGCTTTTCTATCACCAGCTTGTCCAGTTCGGTATCGCCCCCTTCCACGGTGAATTCGACCTCCTTGCCGAGTGCCAGCGCCATGTCCCGAACCGTCCTGGGAAAGGAATCAAATACCGCGGCAAGGGGAAGGGTCCTGAGAGCGAGCGACGATTCCATCAACTGGCGTGTCAGCAGTTCCTGGGACAGGATGTCGTCCTTCAGGGAGGAGAAGGCCCGGTTGACGGCCTCGTGGAGCTGGCGGACGGTTTGAACCGGGACGGTTTCCATTGCTGTGGGGTCGCCGGCAGCCGGCAGCGGGTCGCTGAGCTCCCGCGAGAGCCGGAGAGCTTCGCCGAGCCGGGCCAGGTTCCCGGCCAGTTTCCCCCGGTCCGCCGCCACCTCCCCCATGAGCTTTATCAGCCCGTCGAGCTTTTCGGACGAAACCCGGATGGTTTCGCCGGAAAGGGAACGCTGTCGGCCCCAGGCCTCGCCGTCCGCTCCCTCGTCCCCGACGGACAGCCGCGGCACGGCGCCGGGATGGATTGCGGCTGCCGGGCCGGTTGCCGGCGTCGCCGGGGCCGCCTCGGGCTCGGGCGGCGCATTCGAATCGTCCTGCGCCGCCGAGGTAGCGGAGGCCGCCAGCGCCAGCTCGTTGCACAGGACTTCGTCCGGCTCGGGGAGCGGAAGCCCCTCGGCGACCCGGTCCAGCATCCCGGATACGGCGTCGATGCCCCGGAACAGGAGCGACGAGGCGGAGCGCGAAAAGGGTATCCTGCCGCACTTGAGTGCGTCCAGCAGGTCCTCCATCCGGTGTGCGGTCACCGCAACGGCGGAGAGCTTCATCATCCTGGCCGAACCCTTGATGGTATGGGCGGAACGGTAGACCCCGTTCATGGTCCCGCAATCGTCCGGGGCCTGTTCCAGCGAGACCAGGCCCCGGTTGATGATGGCGCAGTGCTCGCGCGCCTCCTGGAGAAACCTGGCAAGGAGCCTGGCGTGATCAATTGCCATTGGAGGTCCCTTTCATGGGGAGGAGCCTCCGCCGGCACAGGGTCTCCAACTGGGCCTGGGTGAAGGAGAGAGGCATGAAGGAGATGCCGTGGGAGGAGAAGTCCCCCTTTTTCAGCAGTTTCAGGATGACCTCGTATTCCCGTCGGGCAAGCCCTGCCTCTCCCTGCTCCAGATAGCTCTCCCCCAGGTAGTAGTGGGCCGGCCAGCAGGAGGGTCTGAGATAGACCGCCTCGCGGAACCTGCGCAGGGTCTCGGTTCCGTCTCCCTGCAGTCGGGCGAGGATGCCGAGGCAGAGGGTGGCCTCCAGGGAGAAGCCGTCTGCCTCCAGGGCCGCCAGGCACGCGGCCCGGGCCTCGTCCGGCCGGGAAAGGTTCAGAAGGATCCCGCCCCGGAGGGTGTGCGCCCGGGCCGCCTCGGCCCTGTTCTCCGTCAGCCTGTCCAGCAGCTCCAGTGCGGCCTGGTACTCCTTTGCCGTGGCAAGCCCGAGGGCCTGCTCGAACGAAGCCGGCGCACCGGCGGAAGGGGGAGGCGCGGCAGGGACGCAAGAACGGACCGTCTCGTCCCTCTCGGCAGGGGAGCGTCCTTCCCTCCTCCCGTCCGCGAGAGGAGGGCGGAGTTTCGGGGAGAGGAGGGTTCCGGCGACGACGGTTTTTCTTGCTGGTGAGACCCGCCGGCCGGAAGCTGGCCTGACGGGCGCCTTCTCCCCCGCGACTCCCTTCCGGTAGAAAAAGGCCCCTTCCAGCGGCGTCAGCGAGAGCGCCCCCTTGTTGTAGCAGAAGGTCTCCGAGGGGCTGACCACCAGGTATCCCCCCTGGTTCAGGCTTGCCGCCAGGCGGGTGAATATCTCGTTACGGACTTCCGGCGAGAAATAGATGGACACGTTCCGGTAGAAGATGACGTCGCTATCCCCCAGGGCCGGAGGGTACTCCGCCTCCAGGAGGTTGAGCGGGATAAACTCCACCGCGTCTCTCAGCCAGTCCCTTATCCGGAAGAGGCCGTCCCGGCACGGTTCGAAGTACTTCTCCAGCAGGTGTTCCGGAAACTCCCTGAAGGAGCGCTTGCCGAAAACCCCCTGACGCGCCCCGGCGATTACGGTGGTGTCGATATCCCCCCCGAACACCGACACCCCGCCGAGGAAATCCCTGCCGAACCGCTCGGCCAGCGAGATGACCACGGAATAGGCCTCCTCGCCGGTGGAGCATCCTGCGCTCAGGATCTTCAGTTTCTTCCCCGGCTCTTTTCCCGTCAGCAGCTCCGGAACGATCCGGCGGGCAAGGAGGGTGAAGTGGACCGGTTCCCGCAGAAAATAGGTCTCGTTGATGGTCAGGAGATCGATCAGCCTCCCGAACTCCCACCGGTCGGCGGTGAGGAGGAACAGGTACTCCACGGGCGAGGTCACGGCGCAGGCATCCATCCTGTTCCGGATGCCTGCCTCCAGGATGGCGGCCTTCTCGTTGGGGAAGATGAGGCCGCACTTCTTCTCCAGTACCTGTCGGAAGGGGGAGAGGTTCATCGCCCGCACCTTCCTTCATCCCGCAGCGGGGACGCGGCCGGAGTCGGGAACGGGCGCCACAATCGCTTGACCAGTTCGGCGGCGATCCTGTCGAGGGTGAGCACCAGGTCGATGCACCCCCGGTCGATGGCGGCCTTGGGCATGCCGAAGACAACCGAGCTCCCCTCGTCCTGGGCAATGGTGACCCCGCCTCCGGCGCGGATCTGCGCCATACCGGCCACGCCGTCGCTCCCCATGCCGGTCAGGATCACGCCGACGCACGAGGATCCGAAGGCGTACGCCACCGACCCCAGCAGCGTGTCGCAGGAGGGGCGGTAGATCTGGCCCGGACGCCGCTCCATGAGGACCAGCCTGCCGTCGGGCTCCACTGCCATGTTCCAGTCCGAAGGGGAGACATAGACCCTGCCCGGCTCCATGACCGTACCGTGCGCGCCCATACGCACCGGCAGGCGCGAACCGGCGTTGAGCCACTCCACCATTCCGCCACAGAAACCTTCCGCTATGTGCTGGGCCACCAGCACCGGAGCGGGGAAATCGGCCGGCAGGCCCGAGAGGATGGCGGCAAGCGCCCGGGGACCGCCGGTGGAGGCTGCTATGGCCACGGCCCCTTTCACGGCGTCGGCCGACGGTGTACCTGCCTGCCGTACCGCTGTTTCCCGGGGTTTCCTGTCCCGCCGGATATGGGTTATGACCTTGACCCCTGCCAGGAGCCGCACCTTTCTGGTCAATTGGGCGGCGCCGGATTTGGCGCCGGGCTTCTCCATCACCTCGAGCGCTCCCTTGGCCAGCGCGGCAAAGGCGGTGTCGGCGTCGTCGCGTGCGGCCAGCACCAGGATCGGCACCGGCCGGGTGGTCATGATCTGTTCGATGACACCGAGTCCGCCCATGCCGGGCAGCTCCATATCCATGGTCACCAGATCGGGACGGAGCTCCCCGGCCATCCTGACCGCATCCACACCGTTGCCGGCCTCGCCCGCCAGCTCGATGCCGGCGTCCGTGGCGAGTTGGGCGACGATCACCTTGCGGGCGGCAGAGGAGCCGTCAACCACGAGCACCCTGACGGGTCTGGTCGGCGAGGCGTTGCTCACTGCGCGGCCGTCTCCCCGCCCGCGGCGCAGGCCGGGTCATCCATGGCCAGGTTGACCCCCTTGCCGATGGAAAACTCCCCGACCAGTTTGCCCAGCTTGACGGCCATCTCGGTCAGGTTGACGCTTATCTCGCTGGTCTGCTGGATGGAGCCGGAGTTGAAACGCACCCCTTCCTCGATGTCCCGCAGCGCAATCACCACCTGGCTGCTGGCGGTCTGCTGCTGCTGGGTGGAGAGCGATATCTGGCGGGCCGCGTCGGCGGTGGATTCGGCCCCTGCCACCAGTTCGTCGAGCACGACATTGGTCCGGGTGGTGTACTCCAGCCCCTCGCCGATTCCCTTGGAGCTCTTTTCCGAGTTGATGACCAGCCTGTTCACCGCCTCCAGGATCTCGTTGATCTTCCCCTCGATCTCGCTGGTGGATTCGAACACGTTGTCGGCCAGTCGCCGTATCTCGGTGGCCACCACCCCGAACCGCTTGCCGGCCTCGCCGGCGCTTGCCGCCTCCAGGGCCGCGTTGAAGGCGATGAGCTTGGTCTGGTTGGCAACGGTGTTGATGATCCCCATTATCTTGGTGATTTCCTTGGATTTTCTCCCCAGGTCCACGATCTCCCGGATGCCGGCCTGGTTGTCGCTGTTGATCTCTGCCATCTTGGCGGCCAGGATCTCGAACTTGGCAGCACCCTCCTTCATGTCCAGGAGGGTGGTCTCGGCGATCTCGGCCACACCCTGGCTGTGCTCGGCTATCTGGCTGGCGGTGGAGGTGAACTCCTCCATGGTGGACGAGATCTCCGAGACCGAGCTGGACAGCTGGGAGGTGAAGCTGGCCTGGTGATGGACCGCGGTGGCGATGGTGCCGGCGAATGAATTGGTTACGGTGGTGACCAGGGAGATGATCTCCTGCATCTTTTCCAGCAGCGAGTTGAACTCGCCGGCCACCAGGCCGATCTCGTCCCTGGTCCCGTCGTCCAGCCGGATGGTCAGGTCCGATACCTCCCTTCCGTTGTGGGACGCCTCCCTCAGCTTCTCGACCATCGCCTTGAGCGGCGACAGGAGCTTCTGCACCAGGAACACGGAGATCAGGCCGAAGAACCCGCCGACAACTATGGCGATCAGGATGCAGCCGCTCCTCAGGCGGTCGTAGGCGGCGAAGAAATCGCTCTTCTTCACCCCCACGTACAAGGCGCCGATGACCTCTCCCCGTCCGTTGCGTATGGGGTCGTAGGCGGTGAAGTAGGGGACCCCGAAGATATCGGCCTCCCCCCGGTACGGCTTGCCGTCCCGGAACATTGCATCGCGCGGTGGACCTTCCAGCAGCGTGCCGACCGCGCGTCCTCCCTCTGGGGTGAGGACATTGGTGGACACCCGCCGGTCGCCCATGAAGATGGTGGCCGTGCCCCCGAAAATCTCCTTGATCTTGTCCGGCAGCTCGTAATTGCCGTTGATGACGTAATCACCGGCCAGGAGTTTCCCCTCCCTGATGGAGAAGGCGTCGCCCTTGGCCCGGAGCAGTTCCCAGAAGGTCTTGATGTGGGATTCCTGGACGTTCCTGGCCTGGTTTTCCGCATCGCGCCGGATCTGGAGAAGGGAAAAGATCGTGGTGATGGTGATGGCTGCGGTTACCAGCAGGATGTTCAGCAGGGTAAGCTTGCTGCGTATCATCATGGCGTATCTCCTTGCCCGGACCGGAGGCCGGGGCTTGCGGCCAGCCGGAAAAAGTCGACCAGCAGAATAATTCCGTAACGCTCAACCGGCAGGGCGGCCCAGATCCCCCGGACCAGGGAGAACGGCTCCACCAGGGAAGGGAGGGGCCTGAGCGATCCCGCATCCCGCTCGATGAGGTCCTCCGGGGCATTGGTTATGAAACCGTACTCCTGAGCGCCTTGCCTGACGACGTACACCTCCGGACGCACCACGGCCTCCCTGTCGACCCCGTCCAGGCCGACCGCCTCGTGGAACCAGCAGGTCCCGCATTGGTTCGCTGACGGGTCATACTCCCGCAGCTGCGCCAGTTGGTCCGCGTCCGCGGCAAAGCGGAGACTCCCGGCGCTGAAGACCAGCAGCCTGAGCCGCTCGATGGAGCCGCCCGTCTCGGCCCGGTTCACGGCGCCACTGCCCGGGCGAACACCCCGGCGGGATCCAGCAGGGTCACGCTCCTCCCGTCCCGCTCCAGTCCCCCGGCGACAAACTCCCGTGTCTGCCGGTCCAGGTTCCGGGGAGGCGGGAGGATGGAGGTGCGGAGGACATCGACAACGTCCTCCACCCCGTCGATGAGGACGCCGGATCGGACCTCCCCTCCGGTTGCCAGCAGGATCTGCCCCTGGGCATCGGCAGGGGGAGGCAGGTCCAACACCCTGCGCAGATCGATGACCGATTCGATGTCGCCCCGTACCGTGATCAGGCCCGGGATGCACTCCGGGGTGCCGGGAATGGGGCTGATCCCTTCCACCGGGAGGATCTCCAGCACGTTGGCTCCGGGAAAGGCGTACAGCTCGCCGTCCAGGGAGAACAGCACCACCGTCACCATCGGCTCGTCCACGTCGGTGATCGTGCGGCTCTCCCTGAGCAGCTTGAGCTCGCTCAGGATCCGGTCGCTTTTCATACTATCGTGCTGATGGGGCACGCGGTACTCCTTCAGGTTTGAACTGCCCCGGCCGTGGTCCGCCAGGGCGGGCAAAGCCGGGAAAAATGTGTCGTCTGGTTGTCGGCTGGAACGGCAATTCCAGTGCTAAGAATGGTGACCGATTACGAGGGGCTTTGGGGAAGTCTCTTCCCCCGGGGTGATACCCTCCGGTTTTAATATCGGCGGTGGGTCGAAAAACTTGAGTGGAAAGGGGATTTAAAAATGCCGCGGGAGGTGAGGGTCAGGGGGCGGCTGCCCCCTGGCGCCGAAGGCCGAACGGGCAGTCGGCGAGGAGCGGGCAATCCGGGCACAGAGGCTTCTTGCGGCAGAGCGTCTTGCAGTGCTCCACGATCAGGGCGTGGTATTCGTTGTAGAGCCCGGTGTCGGGGGGGAGGTTGTCCATGAACAGGGTCCGCACGCCTTCGTAGCCCGCGCTCTCCGGGATGAGCCCCAGGCGCGAGAAGAGACGCATGGTGTAGGCGTCCACCACGAACGAGGGCTTGTGGCCGGCGTAGAGGAGGATGGAGTCGCAGGTCTCGGGGCCTATGCCCCTCACCCCGAGCAGTTCCTTCCGCAAACGATGCCAGTCCGTGTCGAACATGTCACCCAGGCTGCCGGCGTGCTCCCGGTAGAGCCAGCCGATGAAGTCCTTCAGCCTGGCGCTCTTGACGTTGAAGTAGCCCGCCGGCCGGATCAGCCCGGCCAGACGTTCGACCGGCACCTCCCGCAGCCCTTCCGGCGACAGCAGTCCCGCTCCCTTCAGGTTGACGATGGCCTTTTCCACGTTCCCCCAGTTGGTGTTCTGGGTGAGTATGGCCCCCACACAGACCTCGAACGGGGTCTCGGCCGGCCACCAGAAGCGCGGGCCGTAGGCGTCGAGCAGGGTGTCGAATATTTCCAGGAGTCGGTTTCTCATGAGGTCGCCGATTCGGCGATCAGCTCCCACAGGCGGGTTGCGTCGGCCCGTTCCATGGGGCGGCCGGTGATGCTGCTCTTGGGCTTGCGGTGCCGTTCCGACGGGTCGTAGACCGTACAGTCGATAACGATGCCGTCGTCTTCCAGGTAAAGGTGATAATAGTCACGGATCTCGCTGCCGTAGCGGATGGTCACCGTTTCCGGATCATAGGGGATGTCCCGCCCGTCCAGCAGGCGCTCCACCTTCTCGGGCGAGTCGGCGAACAGGTGCAGGTCGATGTCGCTTTGCTCCCGCACGGTGCCGGTCAGGACCGAGCCGACCAGAAAGGGGCGGAACGGCTCGAACAGCTCCAGCCAGGCAAGCGCCTTGAGCCGCATCCGCAGCAGCCGGTCCGGCTGGGCATCTCCCTCGTGCATCCTGACCAGGGCGGCCAGCTCCGCGTGGATCTCGGCGTTGGAGGGGAGGTGCGAGCCGAGGGAGAGCTCCTTTTCCGGGCCGAAGGCCCTAGCCGCCTTTCTTTTTGCGTCCCGGTACTCCTTCACCCCCTCCTCGTACATGATGCGGGCCGCCTCCCGGGCGATGCTCAGGCGTATCCTGTCTTCACGCTTCATGCGGTATCACCTGCGATGGACGATGATGGCCCCCCGGGAGAGGCCCCGCTCCAGCCGGTTTCGCAGCCAGCGCTTCAGCAGGGTGCGGGTTGCGGGGATGAGGAAGAACAGGCCGAGGAAGTCGGTGAAGAAACCGGGGGTGAGGAGCAGGATGCCGCCTGCCAGGATCATGGCGCCGTCCAGCAGGTGGGCGGCCGGCAGACGGCCGGCGGCCAGTTCGTCGCGGATGTCGGTGACGACCCGCAGCCCCTGGGACCTGGCCAGCCAGGCCCCGGTCACGGAGACGACGAGGAGCAGGCCCACGGTCGGAAGGGCGCCGATGACGCGGCCGATCTTGATGAGGAGCCAGATCTCGATGATGGGCACGATGGAACACAGCAGGAACAGACGCAGGAGCATAAATGAAACCCTTGATTGCAACGGAATACTCAAGTAGTGATTTTCCGAAACGGAAACCTACACCGCTTTGTGTATGGCGTTTGAGCTCCTCCCTCTTAAGAATAAGAGGGAGGATGAAGCTAGTTTCTGTCCGGAAAGTGTCGACAGGGGACGGGTCGGAACTTCCCCGAAGCCCCTCGTAATCGGTCGCCATCCTGCGCACGGTTCTAATACTCTGCCGGATTCAGGCGCTTTTCCGTGAGTCACCTGATTGCACTGAAACCGTACGAGAGGCTCCGTGAAAGCCCCGACCCGTCCCTCATAACATTTTTCCAGAGTTTCCGCATGGAAATCAGCATAACACCCCCCGCTTCCTCTTAGCTAAGGGGAGGAGAACAGAATTATGATCTCTAGGACGGTCTCAAGTGAAATACGCCAGGTAAAATTTGTCAAGCATTTATCAGGGTAAGCCTTTCAATGGATTATGTCCGCAGGGAGAGTATCTTGGTAAAGGAAAGGTTTGATAAACCTGTCGCCCTCTGATAGAAATGGAGACCTGATACGAAGCGGATTTCAGGATTCCAGGAGGTCCCATGAGACGCCTGATACACTTGGCCGTGCTTTGCTGCATATTCACTCCGGTGCCGGCCCTGGCCGAATGCGCCGACGCCGCCATTCATGGGGATGTTGCCTGCCGTTACGCCCGGCGGGTGGTGAGGGAGGAAAGCCTCTCCGAGGCGCGAAAATACTCGAAAAAGGCCGAAGAGGCCGCCCAGGCTGCCATGGACGTGGCGGAGGAGTGCGACTACGACGAGGCAGCCGGAGCGTTTTTCCATGCCGCGCGCCATGCCGGAGCCGCGCTGAAGGCCGACGATCTTGCCGGGATCAAGGAGCAGGCCAGGGAGATGATGCGGTTCTGCGAGGAAGGCATCAGGGCGGCGGAGCAGTTCAGGTAGCTGGTACGGGTCGGGAGCCGCGACCCGATGGAGGGGACATGGAGGGACGAATCAGGGTAACCGCGCTGGTGGGAAGCTACCGTAAAGGCGGCGTGATCGACAGGGCGGTGGACGAGATCCTGTCCGCGGCCGAGGAGGCCGGGGCCGAGACGACCCGGATATACCTGCGGGACCGGCACATCGAGTTCTGCCGGAACTGCCGGACCTGCACCCAGGAGGAAGGAGCGCGGCGCGGGGCCTGCCCGGTCGGTGACGACATGACCGCCATCCTGGACCGGATCGAGCGATCCCACGCCGTGGTGCTGGCTTCACCGGTGAATTTCGGCACGGTCACGGCCGTGATGAAGCGGTTCATCGAAAGGCTGGTGTGCTTCGTCTACTGGCCCTGGGGGACGAAGATTCCGAAGGTCAGGACCAGGACGCTGAACAGGCGCGCCGTGCTGGTGGTTTCCTCGGCCGCGCCCGCCGTGCTGGTCCGGCTGAGGACCGGCATTACCGGCCTGCTGAAGGAGGCCGCGGCCATCCTCGGCGCACGGACCGTCGGTACGCTCTACATGGGCATGATCGCCGGGGGCCCGGAACAGGGGATCAGCGGGCGGATAGCGAGAAAGGCCCGCTGCCTGGGAAAACGGCTGGCATCCCCGAAGGGGCGGTAATGGGTGCCAATTCGAGCGGTGACGATGGGGGCCGGGTCGGGGCTCCCACGAAGCCTCTCGTAATCGGTCACCTGCCGTTGCAAGGGTGATTGCGTTGTGCCGGCTTCCGGCACTTTCCCCTGGTACGACTGCTTGCACTGAATCCGTACGAAAGGCTCCGTGGGAGCCCCGACCCGGCCCTTGTCGGCATTTTCCCGTTTGTCCGAATGGGCTGGCGTTAAAAAAAGAGAGAGGCACAGATGCTCGAATTGTCCGAATACGTCAAGATATTCATCGCCATCCTCGCCATCCTGAACCCCTTCGGGGTGCTGCCGGTGTTTCTCTCCGTCACGGGCAGCTCCAGCGAGGCGGAGCGGGCGAAGATCGCCCGTACCGTTGGATTGTCGGTCGCCGGCCTCCTCGCCCTGACCGCCCTGGTGGGGGAGCGGGTCCTGGAGCTGTTCGGCATCAGCATCGCCTCGTTCCAGGTGGGGGGGAGCATCCTGCTGCTCCTGATGGCGATCTCAATGATGTTCACCAAGGAGACCAGGAAGACCGACGATCTGACCCCGGACCTGCGGAGCGTGGCCGTGGTGCCGCTGTCGGTGCCGCTGCTGGCCGGACCCGGCTCCATCTCCACGGTCATCATCTACGCCAACCTGGCCCCAGGCCCCCTGCACATCGGACTCATCATCCTGTGCGTCATCCTGGCCTCGTTTATCACGTGGATCATCCTCCGCCTGGCCTCCAGGATCGGGAGGATCATCGGGCCGCTGGGGCTCTCCATCGTCAGCCGGCTCATGGGGCTCCTGCTGGCCTCCATCGCCGTGGAGTTTTTCACCAAGGGGATAGTCCGACTCCTGCCTGGTCTGGCCGGATGAGCGTGCCGACCGTATCCATTCTCATGCCGGTCCGGAACGAGGAGCGCCATCTCCCGGCAGCCCTGGAATCCCTGTTCCGCCAGACCCTGGAGAAGTGGGAGCTGGTTGCGGTCGACGACGGCTCAAGCGACGATACCCCGTCCATCCTGGACCGGGCGGCCCACCGCGACCCCAGGGTCAGGGTGCTGCGTCCCTCCCAGCGGGGCCTGGTGCCGGCCCTGAACACCGGGCTCCAGGCCTGCCGTTCACCGCTCACCGCCAGGATGGACGGAGACGATATCTCTCATCCCCGTCGGCTGGAGCTGCAGGCGGCCTTTCTGGCGGACAACCCCTCCGTGGGGCTTTTGGCCTGTGATTTTCGCCACTTCCCCCGTTCCGGCATGCGGGCGGGGATGATCGCCTACGAGGCGTGGCAGAACGGCCTTTCCACCCACGAGTCCATTATCCGCGACCTGTTCGTGGAGTCGCCCTTTGTCCATCCGGGAGTCATGTTCCGCACGGAAGCGGTGCTGGGGGTCGGCGGCTACCGGGACATGGGGTGGGCCGAGGACTACGACCTCTGGCTCAGGCTGGCCTCGGCCGGGACCCGTTTCTCCCGGTTGTCGCGGCCGCTGCTGTTCTGGCGGGACCGGCCCGAGCGGGCAACCCGCACCATGGCGGAATATACGGCCGCTGCATTCCGGGCCTGCAAGGCCCATCACCTGAGACAGGGCTTTCTCGAGGGGATCGATGAGGTCATGCTGGCCGGGGCCGGACTGGAGGGGAGGGCCTGGCGCCGGACCCTACTGGAGGAGGGGATCCGCGTCACGTGCTGGGTGGATGTGGACCCGAGGAAGATCGGCCGCACCCTGCACGGCGCGCCGGTGGTCTCCGTCTCCGAGGTGAGGGCCGGAGGCGGGACCAGGATGCTGGTCACCGTCGGCACCCGGGGAGCGCGGGACCAGGTGCGGCGCTGGGCCGACGGAACCGGCTTCGTGGAGGGGAAGGATTATATCTGTGTTACTTAAGGCCGTTTCCGGCCGCCAATCAAACCCCATGAATTCAGTACCTGCCCCCTCTCAGCCGAACATCCCGCGGTAGAAATTCCCCGCCTTTTCCTCGTCCGGGGTGAGCAGCTCGACCCCGCAGAATCACCTTCCCGGTGCGTGCGAACCGACCTCGGCCATGGCAGGTACCCCCTTTTTATCCTAGATAAGCCCGTATCCCCTCCTCCAGACCCACCGGCTCGAAGCGGAAGGTCTCGCGCCAGGTTCCGTCGCAGACGCTCTCTTCCAGCAGCATCAGGAACTGGTCCATGGTGATGGGAAAGAAGGGGAATCGCTGCAGGTGAGGGATCAGGGCTTCCATCAGGCCGAGTGGGAGCCGGATCTTCCGGACCGTGCGTCTGCCGAGGACCCGGCCGATGCCGTCCAGGAGTTCCAGGTAGCTGAACCGGTCCATGCCGCAGAGTTCGAAGGTTTTGCCGATGGTTTCCGGCATTTCCAGGGCCGTGGCGAAACAGCGGGCCACATCGTCGGCGTGGATGGGCTGGAGACGATAGGAACCGTCACCGATGACCGGCACGACCGGCAGCTTTACGACAAGGCGTGCCAGTCGGTTGATGAAGTCGTCCCGCGGGCCGAAGATGATGGCGGGCCTGAAGATGGTCCATTCGAGGCCCGATTGCCGCACCTCCTCCTCGGCCCGGTACTTGGTCTGGTGGTAGCGGGAGACCGCAGCCGGCCGGGCGCCTAGGGCCGACATCTGCAGGAAGCGTTTCACTCCACCCTTGCGGGCCGCAGCCAGCAGGGTGCGGGTGGCCTCTCCGTGAAGGCGCTCGAAGATGACCCCCTCTCCCGGGTATTCCCGGATAA
>Ga0228535_1001236_pt1 | contig 43970 bp, 40 predicted proteins | sample SJ1metagenome_FD_168457 | JGI IMG/M metagenome (GOLD analysis project Ga0228535, IMG submission 168457) | Enriched culture of PCE-dechlorinating microbial communities from Ithaca, New York, USA - SJ1 | ecosystem: Engineered > Modeled > Simulated communities (microbial... > Unclassified | place... | reverse complement strand
AACGAGACCGAGGTTGCATATTCGTCAAATGTAACCGTCAACGGCAGGATCGCCCTTTTTGGCGACAGGATTATGCGAGCACAGGCAAAGAAGATCGGTGAGGAATTTATAAAGGCGTTGAAAGAAAAAATTGAAGGACAGAAGGAGACCTAATTATGAAAGATTTTGAATATTTTTCAGCCAGCAGCCTGCAGGAAGCTTGCTCTTTGATCTCCCAGTACAAAGATGTAGGCAAGGTACTTGCCGGCGGTCAATCACTCATTACCCTTCTCAGGCAGAAGCTGATCAGCCCTACATGCCTGATCGATATCAAGGGGCTAAAGGAACTTGATTACATAGAATTCGACAAGAAAAGCGGCCTGCGGATAGGTGCATTAACAACGCACCGGGCAATTGAAAAATCTCCGCTGATACAGGAGAAATACGATGTGCTTTCTGAGATGGAAAAGAGCGTGGCCTCGGTCCAGACCAGGAACTGGGGCACCATCGGCGGCAATCTTTGCAGCGCAGACCCTATCGGAGACCCGGCACCTTCATTGATCGTATTAGGTGCGAAGATAAAATTGGTGAGCGCAAAGGGAGAAAGGGTAGTGGCCCTGGAAGATTTCTTTACGGATTACTTCACTACTATAATCGAGCCCGATGAGATACTCGCTGAGATCCAGTTGCCCCCGCCTGCACCCAATACGGCGGTCGAGTATATGAAGTTTGCCACGATCGAGGCAGGGATAAAGATCGTATCCACATCGGTAGCGGTTACCGTCGAAGCAGGCAGCGACGTATGCAAGGACGCAAAGATCGTCATGAGCGCCGTGGCGCCGGTCCCGCTTATTACAAAGAAGGCGGCGGAGATGCTGAAAGGCAAGAAACTGACCGACGACGTGATTGAGGAAGCGGCAAAGATGGCCGCGTCAGAGACTGACCCCACCACAGATGTCCACGCCTCGGCGGAATACAGGAAAGAGATCGTGAAGGTTCTCGTGAAGCGCGCGACAAAGAAGGCCTTTGAGAAAGCGAAAAAGGCTTAATAGCATTTAAAGGAGGAAGTTACGATATGGATAGCTCGAAAAAAACGATAAACGTAAAAGTGAACGGGGAATCATACGAAGTGTCGATCAAGCCCAAGATGACCCTGCTCCAGCTTTTAAGGAACGAACTGGGCCTGACGGGCACAAAGCAGGCCTGTATGGATAATTCCTGCGGAGCCTGCACCGTGATCGTCAACAAGATGGCCGTGAAGGCCTGTTCGGTCCTGGCGATGCAGGTGAACGGCAAGGAAGTTACCACTGTTGAGGGATTAGCTTCAAAAGACGGCAAACTGTCGATCCTCCAGGAGGCGTTTCTGGAGCACAGCGCTTTTCAGTGCGGGTTCTGCAGCCCGGGGAAGCTTATGTCTTCCACGGCCATGCTGGAAGAGCTGGAAAACCCGACCGAGGAAGATATAAGAAGGGATATGGAAGGCAATCTGTGCAGGTGCACGGGCTACGTACAGTACCTCGAAGCTATTAAGTCAGTGGTCCAGAAGAGAAAGGAGGGAAAGATATGAATGAGCGCTCTGTAGTAGGAAAACCGTTACCGCGGGTTGACGGCAAGGCAAAATTGACAGGGAGAGCGAAATTTACAACCGATGTTATGCTCCCCGGCATGCTTCACGCGAAATTATTAAGAAGCCCCCTTCCCCATGCGAAGATCCGCAGCATAGATACGAGCAAGGCAGAGAAGCTGCCCGGCGTCGTGGCAGTGATCACCGGGAAGGATACCTGGGGGATCAGGTATGGCTTTGTTGACACGCCGAACTATCCGGCAGAGGAACGCCCGATAGCCGAGGACAAGGTCCGCTTTATCGGGGAGACGGTAGCGGCAGTAGCAGCCATCGATCCCGACACCGCAGAGGATGCGCTGGACCTTATTGAGGTAGACTATGACCCGCTTCCACCGGTCTTTGATCCGGAAGAGGCGATGAAGGACGGCGCCCCCCAGATACACGGCGAGATCACCCGCAACACATCGTGTGCATGGGAAGACTGGGGCGTTGCGAGAAAGTCCCATTCATACACGCCGGTGAACAACGTTGCCGCGAGGGTGCTTGTTACATACGGCGACGTGGAGAAAGGGTTTGCAGAAGCTGAATATGTCCGCGAGGACCGCTCCAGGAGCCCGGGCACTTCACATATGGCTATGGAGCCGCACACAATGGTGGCAAGCTGGGATCCCTTTGAACAGAAGCTTGACGTATGGATGAACCATATGGCCTGGGAATTGAAGCGGTACTGGCTGCACAAGACGCTGGATATCCCCATCCCTAAGATAAGGATCCACAAGACCTATATCGGCGGCGGGTTTGGAGGAAAGGCGCCCTGTTTTGACTATGAGGTCATTTGCGGCTTTCTCTCAAGAAAGCTGTGCAAGCCGATCAAGATAGAGCTGACAAGGGAGGAAGTATTCTCATCCTGCAGGAACAGCCACAGGTTCGATATCAATATCAAAACAGGCGTAAAGAAGGACGGCACCATTGTCGCCCAGCATTGCAGCGTCATCGTCGACGCCGGCGCCTACAAGTGCAGCGCGCCTGTCGCAATGTTCTTGAGCCACGCCATGTGCGACCCCTGCCTTGACAGGAAGAACGTAAGGCATGAAGGCGTCGCGGTCTACACGAACAAGAACTTCAACTTTGCAAGAAGGGGGCACGGAGCGCCGCAGATGCGCCTTGCCGCAGATGCCCAGTACGACCAGATCTGCGAAGACCTGGGCTTGGACCCCGTTGAATTTTTGACAAAGAACCTCAGAAAGAAAGGCGACGTAATCCCCAACGGCGACAGGCTGGACAGCTATGGCCTGCCTGAAGCCATAAAAAGGTCTGCAGAGGCCATAAAGTGGAAAGAGAAGCGCGGCAAACAGAGGGATAAGAACCGGGGCGTAGGCATAGGCATAAACGGCATGTTCAGCGGTTCAGGATACTGGCCCTTTGCCAGCACTGCGATCGTAAGGCTCAACCATGACGGGACGATCACCCTTATGGAGGGCGACTGCGAGTTCGGCCAGGGACCGGACACAACATACTGCCAGATCGCGGCAGAGGCCCTTGGATTAACCGTAGAGGATGTGACCCTCGTATCGAGCGATTCAGAGCTTTGCCCTATGAACTACAGCAACTTCTTAAGCGGTGGAATGTTCGTTGGCGGCGGCGCAGTGTATAACGCGGCAATGGACCTCAGGGAAAAGATATTGCGAGTGGCCAGCGAAGTTATGAGGGCAAAACCGGAAGACATTGAATTGAAAGACAAAAAAGCATTCCTCAAGAGCAACCCGAAAAGGTCTTACACCTTCACGGAGCTTATGAGATACCACATCCAGAAACATCTGGGAGATCCGCTTATCGGGCATGGATACAAGAAGGCAGTGCCAGAGATCGAATTCTACCCAAGCCTTTCGAAGGGTACCGGGAGATTTACCGATGCCTACGGCTTTACGGCATCTACCGCGGAGGTAGAGGTTGATAGAGAGACGGGCAGGATCAGGGTGCTCAAGATAGTCGTGGCCGAAGACAGCGGGTATGAGATAAACACGGCAATCTGCAAAGGGCAGCTCGTAAGCCAGGCAGTCCAGGGAATGAGCGACGCACTGTTCGAAGAGATCATGGACGATGAGGGGCGCGTGCTCAACCCGAACTTAGTCGATTATGAAATACCGAGGGCATTCGATATCCCGGAGATCGAGGTCATCGACTGCTCAGACTTTGAGCCGAAGGGCCCTTGGGGAGCAAAAGAGATAGGGGAGTGCGCCAGGGCTGCTGTCATTTCGGCAGTGGTCAACGCGGTTTATGATGCAACTGGCGTCCGGGTAATGAAAGTCCCGATAACCCCTGAGAGAATGTTCAACGCATTGAAAGCACAGGAAAAAAAGTGACCCTTCATAATACCCCCCGTAGAGACCTCCAAGGCGTAATGCCTAAGCGGGGTCTCTACCCTCCAAAATTTGCGAGGCAATGGGAGGGGTAGAGAACAAGGAGAAGGATGGACGCTTTCCGTAGAACGAAAAATTTAGTTGACGTATTGAAGAGACCTCTTAACCCAAGAGGTCTCTTGCTTTTCAAACAAGGCATTTTGCGCGGAGGAATGATCTGATGGTAATAAAAGCAAAAACAAATTTTGTCGGTGAGGCTGTGCTGGAGATGGAATCGCCGACGCTGAAAAAGGTAGTAGCAGAGCTGTCCGACAGGGTTGGTTTTCCTATCTGTTCCCCTGACAACGGGGAGATCCAGGGTGATTTCAAGATATATGTAAACGGTATTGAGTATGAGAATGTTGCGAACGGCAACAACGTAGTGCTGAAAGAGAAAGACGAGATAGAAGTAACAATGGTCATACTGGCAGGAGGATAAAGCTCCGGTTATTTTGGGGCCAGGGCTGTTAGCTTGATGAATAATACTTGACATTGAAACGGCGGGTGTGTTTAGAATGAGTATAGTGGTTGACATTTCGGGATCTCAGAAATCTGATTTACAAGACATTACAGGGATTTTAAGGAAAGGAGGTAAAAAGACAAAAAAATAATACAACGGTAAGCCAAAAATAAAAAAAAGAAGGGGGTAAAAATGAAAAGAGTGAGCGTTTTTTCGTTGGTTTTGAGTTTCACTATACTTCTGTTTTGTTCCTCATCGCTATTCTCCGCTCCTATCGAGCTTAAATGGGCCAATTATTTCCCCATCGGCACAGCACATACAAAGATCATGGAAGTTTTTATAAAGGACCTTGAAGCAAAAACAAACGGCAAGGTGAAATTCAGCTATTATCCGGCAGGAACCCTCCTGACCGCGCCAAAGATGTACGACGGGGTTGAGAAGGGGATGGCAGATCTCGGTTTTGCGAACATCGGATATACATTCGGACGCTTTAAAGCGACAGAGGTGCTTGATATGCCCATCGGCTACAATACCGAATGGGTTGCAACGCACGTGGCAAACGATTTTTACAAAAAATACAAACCAAAAGAATGGGACAAGGTTCATGTCCTCGCTTTTTCTATATGCGGGCTGAACGTGCTGCAGACAATAAAACCGATATATAAGCTGGAGGATCTGAAAGGCCAGAACATAAGGGGCACCGGTTACGTTGGCGAGGTCGTAGCGGCGCTTGGAGGAACACCAAGGGCGATCCCGACGCCAGAGGCGTATGATGCCGTCCTGAAAAAGGTCATAGACGGTCTATACATCTCCATGGAAACATTGCAGGCCTTCAGATATGCAGAGGTGGTAAAGTATGTAACCGAGATCTGGCCGATAGGGCAGGGATATACCTTCTACCTCGTCATGAACAAGAACACATGGAACAAATTGCCGGCTGACGTAAAGAAGGTCTTCAACGAATATCCCTTCGAAGAGAAGCTGGCAACGATGTGGAACGAGATCGATATAGCGGGGAAAAAGTTCGCCATGGAAAAGGGCGTCAAATTTATTCAGCTTTCCCCTCAGGAAAGGGGTAAGTGGATCAAGGCCGCTGAGCCTGTCATTGAAAAATACGTGAAGACAATGGTCTCCGCAGGTTACAGCGAGAAGGAAGTAAGGGAGTGGATAAGCTATAACAAGGCGAGAAGAGATTTCTGGACAAAGAAACAGAAAGAGCTTGGAATAAAATCATCGACCGGTCCTGATTATCTAAGGGTGGACTGGAAATAGGAAGGTCTTGAAGATGGAAAGACTCGAGAGGATCACAAAAAATATATGCAAAAAGTTGGAATTGGTAGGGGTTGCGGGATACCTTATTATGGTACTTGTAAATATTATTGACGTTGTCGGCTCAAAATTTTTCAAATGGCCGCTTCCCGGGGCGTTTGAGGTTACCAGCTTCGCCCAGGTTATTGCCATAGCCCTTACCATTCCTCTCGGCCTTTTTCTGGGGTTCCACCTGAGCATTGATTTTATTTTCGAGAAGCTTCCGAAGACCCCAAAGTATTTAATAAACATCTTTGTCTCCGCTGTCTTGACGATCTTTTTTGTCCTGGTCTTTCTCCAGGCCCTGGAATACGGGTATTCGCTGCAGATATCTGAAGAGATAGGGTCCGTTTCAAAGATCCCGCTCTTCCCCTTTGCCTATGTCATTGCCGCAGGCGCTGTGCCCGTCATACTTTATTACATTATCAGCACCGTAAAGTCTATAAAGGGAAGGTAAGCTTTATGAGCCCAGCTTTCGTATTTATCTTAGGCGTGATCCTCCTTGTGATATTCTTTCTGATAAGAATGCCCATTGCCTTTTCCATGGGCCTTGCCGGCTTTCTGGGCCTTTCGTACCTTACATCGTTCAGCACGGCCCTAATGTTCGTCCCCCGGGATCTTTTCGAGGTGTTCAGCTCTTATTCCATAAGCGCGATCCCCATGTTCGTCCTTATGGGATACTACGGGTTCTCAGCGGGCCTCGGAAACAGGCTTTACGAATCGGCCTTCAGCATCTTCGGACATATCAGGGGCGGACTTGCTGTCTCCACGATATTCGCATGCGCAGGCTTCGGGGCGATCTGCGGTTCCTGTACCGCAACGTCCGCCACCATGGGGAAGCTTGCGATCCCTGCAATGAAAAAATATAAATATAACGACATGATCGCGGCAGGCTGCGTTGCCTCCTCCGGGACGCTCGGCATTCTCATCCCTCCAAGCGTGGTCCTTCTCCTTTACGGCATCATAACGTCGGAATCCATAGGGAAGCTCTTTATCGCCGGCATAGTCCCGGGCATGATACTCGCCATTTTTATGTCCCTCGCTGTCTATATTTACTGTGTAAAGAACCCGACCGTAGGGCCGCCGGGCGAAAAGGTGCCCTTTAAAGGAAAAATGAGGGCTATTGGCAGGGTCATAGATGTAATAATACTTTTTGTAGCCGTTATAGGAGGGCTTATCTTTGGTTTCTTTACGCCGACCCAGGCCGGCGGCGTAGGTGCCGTGGGCGCGATCATTATCGGCCTTGTGAGAAGAGAGCTCACGTGGAAGGCATTTATTGACAATACCAGGGAGGCGCTGAGGACATCCTGCATGATCCTCACCGTAATGGCCTTCGCCACGCTTTTTGGTCACTTTATAACGTTGTCCAAGATAACCTTTCTGCTTTCCGAGTGGATAACAACCTTGCATATTCCCTCCTTTTTCATCATGCTGATCATCATGCTGATCTACCTTATAGGGGGGTGCTTCGTTGATTCGCTGCCCTTCATGATACTCACCGTCCCTATCTTTTATCCCCTGGTGGTGTCCCTGGGATATGACCCCATCTGGTTTGGCGTCATCATCACTATCTTAACAGGTGTAGGCACCATAACCCCACCTGTCGGCATAAACGTGTATGTCATAAAAGGGATAACCAACGGCCTGCCGCTTGAGGTGATATTCAAAGGCACAACCCTCTTCCTCGTAGCGATGATGATAGCCACGATTATCCTTATCGCCTTTCCTGCCCTGACCCTTTTTCTTCCGAATTTCGTGCAATAAGATCCGGCCGGCTGTACTCCTTCTTTAGTACAGCCCCGGTTTGTCTCCCCGTTTGTCTTTGGCTGCATCTCTAAGATTACATGCAACTTCAGAGATACAAATCTTATATTTCATGTATTGATAGGGTTTGCAACCCCAATGCAGTCCGGATCGTTTGCCCTACAGCAGAAAAACTAAATAATAACAGCAAGACAGAGATACAGAAAATTATCACGCGTCAGACAGGATCCTTATGTAAAAAAGGTACGGCGGAATATGCCGCAAATATCCTGCATCTCATTGGTTACACGCGCTGTATCGAAAAACCCTTCTATTAAACAGGAAATCTCATAATAACTTGTAGTTATAAACCATTTCACAGAAATAGCAATGTGGCATAAAATTTGCTTTCATTATAATGAAAGCAAATTTATAGAAAGCCGCTTTAAAAAAGATCATGCATTCGACACGGTAAGATGTAGAAGAGCACATTCAACATACGTATCAATAAGGATAAACCAGTACCGGCCCGGCACATAGAATCATGACGTGCTGGCTTGAGGGGGAGAGAGGTTGCCTGAAACGTATTGTGCAGATGCAAACACAACAATACAAAAAATCCATTTTATTACATTACAACTGTTCTATATTTTGCACACCCAACCATGACGCGGGAATTGTGAAAAAGGAGGCTTAATGCATAACAGGCTTGACGATTTTATCAAGGTCGTAACGAAGGTTCTCAACTATATAGGCAGCGCAGCGCTCACCTTTATGATGCTGCTGACTGTCGCTGACGTCATTATGCGTGCCTTTGGCCATCCCATTATAGGTACTTATGAAGTTGTCGGCTTGTCGCTGGCGCTGGTAGTCGGTTTTACCATACCCAAAGTCTCATATGAAAAGGGACACGTTTTTATGGAGGTTGTTGTTGAGCGGCTTACACCTCGAAGGAGGGACTTGTTGAATACGTTTACCCGGGTTCTGTGCTTCCTTCTTTTTCTGTTTATCGGGTACAACCTTTTCGGTGCGGGCAACGAGTTTCGTGTATCAGGCGAGGTATCGCCAACCATCCAGCTTCCCTTTTATCCGGTCGCCTACGGCGTAGGAGTGTGTTGCTTCATCGAGTGCCTGGTATTTGTAAATGATATTGTAAGAATATGGAGAGGTCAATATGAATGAGATAACAATAGGGATCGCGATGCTCTTTTTGCTCCTGCTCCTTTTCGCAACGGGCATTGAACTGGGTTTTGCAATGGCGATAGTGGGGTTTGTGGGTTTTGCCTACCTCAATGGAATTCCTTCGGCCATGAACCTCCTGGCAAGGGACATGTTTGATGTTATTACCAATTATGGCTATACGGTCTTTCCCCTCTTTATCATGATGGGCCAGATCGGTTTTCATGCCGGCATCGCGAAACGACTCTATGACTGCTCAAACAAGTTCATCGGCCATATCCCCGGCGGCCTTGCAATGGCAACCATTGTGGGGGGCAGCGCCTTTAAGGCTATTTGCGGCTCTGCAACGGCCACGACGGCAACCTTTGCAAGCGTTGCGATGCCTGAAATGGAACGCTATAAATACGACGAAAAACTATCGACGGGAACAATCGCGACTGTCGGAACACTGGGCTGTCTCATACCGCCAAGCGTGGTCCTCATTCTTTACGGCGTTATCACCGAACAGTCCATAGGAAAGCTTTTCCTTGCCGGCATAGTGCCCGCGATCATTATAGCCATCTTCTTCATGGCGATTGTCTATGGTTGGGTAAAGATCAACCCGGCAGTTGCCCCCGTGTCGGACCGTGCAACATGGAAGGCGCGGATAAAGAGCCTGCCGGAGGTCGTCTGGGTCTTCCTGATCTTTATCCTCATGATCGGCGGGATCATGCAGGGGTTTTTTACCCCATCAGAGGCGGGCGCAGTCGGGGCTTTCGCGGTGTTGCTCCTGGCGACAATAACACGTGATATCACCTTCAAGAAATATATGCAATCGCTCAGCGAAGCGATCCGAACCGCAGGGATGTTCCTGATGCTCCTTGTGGGCTCAGCGATACTCGGCCATTTTATTGCCGTCACCAATATCCCTCAGAAAACAGCAGAATGGCTCGTAGGGCTGCCGGTCAACCGGTATATTATCCTCTTCGGCATCTGCATCATCTTCGAGCTGGGAGGTTCTTTCATTGAAGACCTCGCCTTCATGATCCTTGCCCTCCCCATTTTTTATCCAACCGTTATCCAGCTTGGGTTTGACCCGATCTGGTTTGCGGTCATCATTTGCGTTATCATCATGGTCGGGATGATCATCCCGCCGGTGGCCATCTGCGTCTTTGTGGTGAAAAACATTACCAAGGTGCCCTTGTGGACTATATACAAAGGCTGCGCCCCGTTCCTGATCTCCCTCTTTATCGCTTGGCTCATTCTCTTCTTTTTTCCGCAGCTTTCACTCTGGCTTCCTTCGTTGGTTTACAAATGAGAGGAGGCCTGATCAAAAAAAGGCAGTATGTTACACGTTATGATATACAAAAAACTAAAGGAGGTTAAGAAATGGCAAGAAAGGTTTTAGCGGTGGTATTTGTTGTAGCGGTTTTTTCGTTTTTGTTTACTACGTCCGGCGCGGCAGAGGTAATTAAGATCAAATTCGCGAACTATATGCCTATCATGCATACCAATACGATAGTAATGGGCAAGTTCTGTGACGAAGTGAACAAGAAGCTTGCCGGCAAGGTGGAGATAACCCAGTATCCTGCCGGTACATTATTAAAGGCGCCACAGATGGCTGCCGGCGTAGCCTCCGGTGTTGCCGATATGGGCCTTGCGCACTGCTCATACTCAAGGGGCAGGTTTCCGGTCATGGAGCTTACCGAATTGCCTCTCGGCGCTTCGAGCAGTTTCATACTTACCCATGTGATCAACGATTTTTATGATAAGTTTAAACCCAAAGAATGGGACGCATACCATCCCCTCATCTTCAGCGCAAGCACGCCGTCTACCATACAGACGCTAAAGAAGCCGGTAAAGACGCTGGAAGATCTCAAAGGGATGAAGATCAGGGGCACCGGCAGGAGCGGGGACGTCGTAAAGGCCCTCGGCGCCACCACAACCCCTATTGAAATGATGGATATGTACGAATCATTGAAAAGGGGCGTTATCGACGGCAACATGGGACCCTATGAACAGTTGAAGAGCTTCAGAACAGGCGAGGTCCTGAAGTACCACAGCGTGGCGTGGCAGGCCGGCAGCGGCTACACCTTTTATGTGATCTTCAATAAGAACAAATGGAACAAGCTTCCGAAAGAGGCCCAGAAGGTCATTGACGAAACAGCGAAGTCCTACATAGATATCTGGGCGGTCGAGTGGAATAAGACAGACCTCGATGGCAAGGAATTCTTCGAAAAACAGGGCGGTCAGACCATACCTATTCCCGACGCGGAGATCCAGAGATGGGTAAAGGCCGTTCAGCCGGTCATCGATGATTACAAAAAAGATATGGTTGCCAAGGGCTTCAAGGCAGCAGAGGTTGACAGCTGGATAAAGTTTATAAAGGAGCGCATCACATACTGGAAAGAGCAGGAGAAGACAAGAAAGATACCTACGGCATATCAATAAATCGATTGGCGTAGCAATTATTGAGCAGTTGCGCTTCGCTCCTTGCTGAGGCGGGGCGCAACTGCCTCATAAACATTCCGGTGAGAGGGTTGCTATTGTGCCTCTCTTAAGGTTTACAGAATGCGAAGGAACATATAATATATGGAGTACATTACATTGTAAAGAACATGAAGCCCTTGCGTGGCGAGCGGCAATGACATCTTCTTTCGGCAAGGGTTCTCATTTGAGCATATGAAAAGATATTCAATGCAGTAACGAACGAGAAGGATGCTTATTGCAAAGATATAGAGTAAAATTTACTGACCTAATGTAAGGAGGTTTTTATGGCAAAGGTAAAGATGTGGAGGCCTGAATTAGAAACATTACCGCGGGAAGAGTTGGAAAAAAGACAGTTGAAATATTTCAGGAAGCAGATGAAGTACGTCATAGAGAACAGCCCTTTTTACAAGAGAAAATTCAAAGCAGCAGGGGTAGCGCCCAGCGACATAAAGACCATGGACGATGTGAGGCGGGTCCCTTTTACGACAAAGCAGGAGCTGCTGCAATCCCAGGAAGAACATCCCATATTCGGAGATTTTCCGTGCATCAAGCCGGAGCAGGCGACAAGGGTCTTTCAGACATCGGGCACTACCGGCAAGCCTCTCAAGATCCCCTTCAGCAAAAAGGATTGGTTTAAAACGTTTTATGAGCAGTTCAGCTATTATATATATGGCTACGGCATGGAGAAAAAGGATGTGGCATTTTTCCCGTTCACCTACGGGACCTTTATCGCCTGGTGGGGGATACAGGGTGCAATGGAGCAGCACGAGATCACAATAGTCCCGGGCGGCGGCCAGAGCTCCGACGCACGCGTGAAAAGCATTATTGACTGGGGTGCGACGATCGTCTGCGGGACTCCTACCTACATCATTTACCTCGGTGAGCTGGCGCAAAAGATGGGGATCGATCTTCCCAACTCGAAAGTAAGGATCGTTGTTACCGCGGGCGAGCCGGGCGCGCAGGTCCCTGCGACAAAAAAACTAGTGGAAAAACTGTATGGCGCAAAGAATTACGATGATATAGGGAGCACGGAGATAACGAACTTCGGGTTTGAATGTGTAGCGCAAAAGGGCACCCATATGTCAGAGGCGATGTTTTTGCCCGAATCCCTCGATACGGAGACCGGTAAGCCGGCGGCAGAAGGCGAGGCCGGCGAGCTTGTGCTCTCCAACCTTTTCTGCGAGAGCGCGCCGCTCATACGCTATAAGACAAAAGACCTCGTAAGGTTCAATTACAAGAAATGCGATTGCGGAAGGACGTTCCTGCGCATGGACGGCGGCGTATTGGGAAGGGCCGACGATATGTTCACCTTCGGCGGGGTAAACATCTTCCCCTCGGCGATCGAAAATTTCATCAGGGGCATCCCGACGTTTGCGAATGAATATCAGTTGATCATCCCCAAACAGGGCACCGGGAAGAGAATGAAAATTAAGGTGGAGCCGGCATCGGCAGCCGTATCAGACGAACAGGCCAAAAACGCAGTGAAACAGTTGTCGGAAAGCATCGCCTACAATATAAAAGTTACCGCCGATATCGATCTCGTCGACCCGGGGAGCTTGCCGAGGTTCGAAGGGAAGGCAAAGAGAGTCATCAAAGAAAGTTGAAAGGTGTAAACTAAACAAGGTGCGGGTGGCGCAGGCTATTCGCACCTTGTAGAAATATGTTCTGCACATGCGGCGCTGTTGGGCTGAAAAGGTGCTTTGCAAGAGGTCTTCATCGATCCCAGGGGAGGTAATAGAAGACATGAACCCGACAATCCTGGTATTTGATTGGCTCGACAAACTTAAGTTCAACCGCTTCCACATAATTCTCACTACACTCATAGGCCTCATATTTATCGCAGGAGGCTACAACTCACAGGTCGTTGCGTACGTCTTGCCCCTTGCTCTCAAAGAGTGGCACCTGACGCCGCTTGCAGCAGGTACCATGATGTCGGCGAGCCATTTCGGCCTAATGCTTGGCGCCATCGGGTTCGGGATGGCATCGGACCGCATAGGAAGAAAAAAGACCATCATGCTGGCCGTTGCATCGCTGTCTGTCTTCAGCAGCGCTGCCTATTTCGCTCCCAACTATGAGGTGTTTTGCCTGTTGCGCGTGATCGCGGGCCTGGGGATTGGCGGCGCGGTGCCGCTCTCGTCAACCATCGTTTCGGAGTTTGCTCCTGCTGCGATCAGGGCGAGGCTTCTTACCGCGGCAGCCGGCGGCTTTACTCTCGGCTGGGCGGTAGCGGGACTTATCGGCACGGCGCTGATACCCGATTACGGATGGCGCGTGGTGCTCCTCTTCGGTTTCCTCCCTGTATTTTTACTTCCCATGCTCCAGTTTTATCTCCCGGAATCAATTCGATTTCTCGCGGGCAAGATGCGGTATGATGAAGCCCTGAGGGAGATAAAAAGGGTAGAAAAGATGGGGCGCTTCGAGCATAAGGAATGGAAGCCTGATAATTTTGCACAGCCCCACGCAGAGCCAAAGGCCAAGCTGAGGGAACTTTTTCGTCCCGGACTGAGAGGAATGACCTTGCTGGTGTGGTGCAGCTACCTCTTCAACTTCCTCGCCATCTACGGGCTGTCTACCTGGCTGCCTTCGCTCCTCGCGAATGCGGGCTTTTCGCTGGCAAAAAGCTTCAGCTACGGGATCGTGCAGGCCATCGGATCAACGGTAGGAGGATTTTTTCTGGGCTGCATCCTTGATACCTTTGGCCGGAAGCGAGGCCTCTGCCTGACATATTTTCTGGGAGGGTTATCTATTATCTGGTTCGGGGCCGTGACATCGGAGATGCCCCTTTACCTCGCCGGATTGGCGACCGGGGTCTTTGTGGTAAGCGTCCCTGTGGCGCTTCACGTGGTAGCAGGCGAGACATATCCTACCCACATCCGTTCGACCGGGGCAGGATGGGCCTACGCAATGGGGAGGATTGGATCGATAAGCGGGCCTATCGCAGGCGGTGCGATCCAGATGACCGGCCTCAGCGTAAGCCAGTTCTTTATGCTTTTTTCACTGCCCTGCTTCGTGTGCGTGCTTCTCGTTGCGCTTTACCCTGTTGCCGTCAAGAAAGATGCGCTGGAGACGGTGACCGCAAAGCTGCTGAAGTAGATCATAAAAAAACACCCGTAAGTCGTGAGGCGTAAGTCGTAAAGGGAGCAAAGCAATCCCGATATACGATATACGAATAACGATATACAGTTTGCGGGGGATGTTCCAACGCCGATGCTATCCCAGCCGGAAGGTCTATACTTCTTAGACAAAATTGTCGATGAGACAGGCCTTATTTCGACAATTATGTACTACAGCAAAGGGCGGGGTGTAAAAAACCTTTTATATTCAATGTATTAGATCGATAGGGCGCTGGCATGCATATTGCTTTTACAAAGGTATGCAGGACGTGTAAAGGAGGCGGTACAATGAAACATTTGGCGGCTTTGTTTTGTATGGTATGCGCAATCGCACTTCCTCTGCAGGGATATGCTGCTGATCCTGGAAATATTTACCTGAGATACCTGGAAGGGGATGTACAGGTAAAAACAGTGGATGCCAACGAGTGGCTGCCGGCGTCGATCAATATGCCCTTATCAGACAGCGATCAGATATGGGTTCCTGATAACGGGAGGGCTGAGCTTTTTTTAAGAAACGGTACGATCGTCAGGCTTGACAGGAACACCTTTTTGGAGATGCCCGCGCCAGGGGACAACCAGGCGAGGCTCTACCTGGGCGAAGGGCGCTTATATGGGAATGTGGTCGTTGAAAAGGGGAACGCTGTGATTCTGGAGACCCCGGCGGCATCTTTTATCGCACGCACGAACTCTGCCTTCAGGATCGACGTGGCGGAGAATGAAGATACGGCCGCCTCTGTCTTGCAAGGCGAGCTGTACGCAGACCGCGGTACAGGGCAGATGAGGATCGGCGCGGGAGAAAGGATGGCCCTGAAGAAAGACGCCCAATACCCGGTCCTCGCGAAGCTTCTCCAGGCCGACGAATGGGAGCAGTGGAACAAGCAGAGGGATCGTGAATTCGCCAGGCCTGAATTGGTGAACACAACTGCATATCTTCCCGATGAGCTTAAATCATATTCTTATGACCTCAATAAAAACGGCAAGTGGGTATACGAGCAGGAATACGGCTATGTCTGGACGCCGACCGTCATGGTCGTGCAGGAATGGTCTCCCTACAGGGTCGGCCGGTGGGTCTGGATGCGCGGCGATTATGTGTGGATCTCCTACGAGCCGTGGGGATGGGTGCCGTATCATTACGGCAGGTGGGCATTTATTAAAGCGCGCGGATGGTGCTGGGTGCCCCCGCGCAGAGGGTTTGCATACTGGGGCCCGGGATATGTTGGATGGGTCCACACCCCAACATGCGTCTCGTGGGTGCCCCTTGCCCCGCGAGAGGTCTACTACGGCCGCGGCTACTACGGTCCCTACAGCGTCAATATAAAGAATGTGACCGTGCAGAACATTACGGTCAACCGGCCCGCATATAAGAACATACACGTCAACAACGCAATCACCTCTGTGCACAGGGACACATTTGTGGCCGGCAGGCAGGTAAAGCCGACCCCGAAGGAAAATCTCTTTCTAAAAGAAAGAAAGATCATGGCTGCTCCGGAGATCAGGCCGGAGAAAGCAACGCTTATGCCTGTCGTTAAAGATATACCGAAAGCGAAACAGCCGCCGGCAAGGATTGCCAGCCTGGAATCGGGAACATCAAACCAGTTGAAGCGAACAGATGAAAGAAGGGCCGGCATGCCGCAGAGAACATATAATGCCCCGGCTGGACCGAGGAAGGAGAATCCTGCAACAGGGAGCCGGGCAGTGCAAAGGATATCGCGGCCTCCGACGCAATCTTCAAGAACGTCATTACAGCGAGGAACGCCCAGGGGAAATGAGGTTCCGTCCACGACAGGACAGCTAACGTCCACGCGCTATGTAAGGACAGAATCACAAAGGATCGGCGCAGTGAATAAGGCGCCCGCGGCCCCGGTTGCCCGCCAGGAGACAAAGGCCGCAACAGGACAAGGGCGTGCCCCCGAGGCAGCAAAACAGGCGAGGCCATCCCTGCAAGCGAGGACGCAGCCTCCATCGGTGACTTCATTGAGGACCCGGCAAGCGCCAACAACGTCGGCCTTGACGCAAAGAACGCAAGCCTCATCGATCGTACGGCAGAGAACGCGGTCCCCAGCGGCAACATCCCAAACGCTTCCGGCAACGAGGCCTTCTAATGTAAAGCCCCCTTCGGCAGCGCCTCCAATGCGGCCATCCGCAAAGACTCCATCAGCTACGCCTCAGGCGCAGCTAAATGCAAGATCCGCCTCAGCGACACCGCAGCCTCAATCGCAAGGGAAGGAGGGCATGCAGATATCTGCGACACCCAGGGGGATGACAATCAGGGAGGCGGCGCCCAGGGCAGAACGAAAGGGTGGGAGGTAAAAACCGGGCTTACCAAGAAGACGCCAACATTTCACGGGCATCTCTTCCTTCCGCTTTTTTCAGGCATACCTCTGAGCTTGGCTATTCACGTTCAAAATGTTTGACTTCATCATATGGAGAGCGTTAAGGTCTCATTGATGAAAGTGATAGGCTACGGATGGATCATTGTCGGCGCAGGTCTTTTTGTTAAAATGACCGGTCTCGGGTTCGGCAGGTTTGCCTATCCCATGCTCATCCCGAGCATGAGGGACTCTCTCGCGTTCAATTATATCGAGATGGGCTTTCTGAGCGGGGCGATCATGTTGGGCTACCTCCTCTTTTCTTTTATTGCCGGTATGCTGACCACCAGGTTTGGCGCAAAGAAGATTGTCATAGCCTCGCTCTTCTGCAGCGCTCTTTCCATGTATGCAATCAGCAGATTATCTGAGTTCGGCTCCCTTCTCGTCTTTACCTTTGCGATGGGCGCAGGAGGCGCCGGTGCCCACATTGCCATGACCACCCTGCCCATGGCATGGTTTGACATGAGAAAACTGGGGAGGGCGCTCGGCATAACGCAGGTCGGTACGGGCCTTGGCATCATCGTCACAGGCCTGCTCCTTCCCTATATGCTGATGAACGAAGGCAATGAGGCCTGGAGGCAATGCTGGTCGCTCCTGGCGCTGATCACCATTCTGGTAGCCTTGGCCAGCTGGGTATTGCTGAAAGAAAAACCTCGCCATGCTGCGGTATTTCCCAGAGGTAACGATGAAGAAAAAAGGTTTACTGCTCGCGCAGGAGAGGGAGAGGGCAGCGGATTTACCCTTAAGACTATCTTTATAAGCTATTTTGTCTTTGGATTTGCGTACAACATCTATACCACCTATTTTGTTGCCTACATGGTCGAAGAGATCAGGTTTTCAGAGAAGGCCGCCGGCGATATCTGGGCTATCTTTGGCTGGATGTGCATGGGCAGCGGATTGTTCTGGGGTTTTATCTCAGACCGCTTAGGGAGGCGGGAGGCCCTGATCTGGAACAACGGGATAATCTCTCTTGCTGTTTTGATCCCTCTCTTCCTTCGCCAGCCGTTCTTTCTCGGTTGTTCCGCCCTTCTCTTCGGGGCCACCTTCCTGGGGACAGTGACGGTCATCGCGGCGATGGTCGGGGACAAAGCGATTCCAAAGAAGGCCACCGTCTATGGGCTGATCACCCTGATCCACGGGGTTGGGCAGTTCCTGGGGACAACATTTGGAGGATACTTAAAAGAGGCAACGGGCTCCTTTCGGATGAGCCTTATCTTTTCCCTTGCCGGCTTGCTCTCCTGCCTCGCCATAGCTGCTTTCAGCAGGAAAAGATATGATCAAGGGTAATTGAAGGATTTGCGCATCATTGTTTCAGGAGTTGCTTGAGCCTTTCCATATCGTCCCAGGCCTCGTTGACCTTGTTCTGGTTGCGCAGGAGGAACGATGGATGGTATGTGGGGAGGAGCGGCGTTCCGCGGTAGCTGGTCAGCACGCCCCGGATCCTGGTGATCCGCTCATCAACGCCGAGCAGCGTATTGTAGGCATGGCGGCCGAGGGTGCAGATGATCTTCGGGTTGATGAGCTCGAGCTGCGTGAAGAGATAATGTTTGCATAGCTCTCTTTCCTGCTCTTCGGGGTCCCTGTTGCCCGGCGGCCTGCATTTGAGAACATTGCAGATATAGACATCGCTTCTGCCGAGGCCGATCCTCTCGATAAGCTGATCGAGGAGCTTTCCTGCCCTTCCCACAAAGGGCCTTCCCTGGATGTCTTCTTCTTCACCCGGCGCTTCACCGACAAATACTAATCGTGCGTTCGCGCTACCCTCGCCGAAGACAACGTGTTTGCGCGTTGCGGCAAGGGGGCATTTCCTGCATTGGCGAACCTCTTTCCGTAGTTTTGCAAGGGTCATCCGATCGCCCTTGTCAAAGAGGTAGGTATCGACACCCATGTTTTTAAGGGCATGGATAAAATTCCTGACATTGTGGGGTGTAATAGGTGGCTTCATGATGGAGGACGTAATGCGTCAGGCGTAAGGGGTAAGTGGCTCAATCGCCTCACGACTTACGCCTCACGACTCACGGGTTTTTCTTTATACCTTTCTGGTATCTTCTCCGCCTTCCGCTCTTTCTCAAAAATATATGCCGCCTGGATCATGAGGGCCTCATCGAGAGGTTTTCCGATGATCTGCAGGCCGATGGGAAGCCCCTTGCCGTCAAACCCGCACGGTACTGATATCCCGGGGAGGCCTGCAAGATTAACAGGTATGGTAAAGATGTCCGAAAGATACATGGCAAGGGGGTCTTCCATTCTTTCGCCGATTGTGAATGCGGTCGTGGGAGAGACGGGGGTCACAATAATGTCGCATGACTTGAAGGCCTCGTCAAAGTCTTTTCTGATCAGCGTTCTCACCTTGCTTGCCTTCCTGTAGTAGGCATCGTAGTATCCTGAAGAGAGGACATAGGTCCCAAGAATGATCCGGCGTTTTACTTCTTTGCCGAACCCCTTGAACCTTGTCTTCTTATACATGTCGATAATGTCTTTCCCCTGTTCCCGCAGCCCGTATTTAACCCCGTCATATCGCGCAAGATTGGAGGATGCTTCTGCCGTGCATATGATGTAGTAAGTCGCTACCGCATATTCTGTATGGGGGAGAGAAACATTCACAACGGAAGCGCCCTGCTTTTCAAAGAGGGCTATCGATTCATCCATAGCCTTCTTGACATCTTTTTCCATCCCATCCTTGAAATATTCCTTCGGTATCCCAATCCTTAAGCCTTTTATGTTTCGTCCGAGGGAAGCGGCATAGTCAGGCGCAGGCTGTGGGATCGATGTTGAGTCCATAGGATCATGGCCTGCGATTGCGTTCATCATGGTAGCGCAGTCGCTTACGTTCCTCGTGACGGGACCTATCTGGTCAAGCGATGAGGCGAAGGCGATAAGGCCATACCGGGAGACCCTGCCATAGGTGGGCTTCATGCCGACAACGCCGCAGAGGCTTGCAGGCTGACGGATAGAGCCCCCTGTATCTGTCCCGATGGACGCAACGCAAAGCCCTGCTGCCGTTGCTGCCGCTGATCCGCCGCTGGAACCACCGGGAATACGCGACAGGTCCCATGGGTTTTTTGTGGTCTGAAAGGATGAGTTCTCGGTCGATGAACCCATGGCGAACTCATCCATATTGAGCCTCCCCAGGTGTACATATCCTTCGTCTTTCAGCTTCCTGATCACCGTTGCATCGTAGGGGGGAATGAAGCCTTTCAGTATCCGGGATGCGCAGGTGGTCTCGATGCCTTTTGTGCAGTAGATATCCTTGATGCCGAGGGGAATTCCAAGGAGCCGGCCTTTTTCACCGCTTGCTATTTTTTTGTCTGCCTCCTTCGCCATCGCAAGGGCATGTTCCCCTGTCACTTTGATGTACGCAGAGATGTCCCCGTCATATCTTTCGATCCTTTCCAGGAAGTAATTGGTCAGTTCAACGGAGCTTAGCTCTCTTTTTTGAAGAAGCTCTCTTATCTGTGCAATGGTCATTTTCAGGATATTTTCCACCATGTCTCCTTGTCTTTAGCTATCAGCCGTTAATCAGAATAACCAATAACCAAACATCAATTACCAATTAATATCTAATCACCAATGACCGAATACCCAAACGAGAAACAATACCGGAAGGTTTTTGTTTGGTTATTGAATATTGGGTATTGGTGATTAATTGGAGCTTGGGTATTGGTGATTGGTTATTCATATTACTCTTCGACCTCAATGATCGGGGGTACCTTGAAGGACGAACCGATCTTCTCCGGTGCATTCGAAATTGAATCCTCTACGATGAAGGAATCTTTTACCAGATCGTCTCTGAATACGCAGGTCACGGGAATCGCATGGCTCGTAGGCTCCACCCCTTCCGTATCAAGGGCGTTGAGGGCGTCCATATATTCGAGGACCCTGTTCAGCTGAGCGGTGTATAGATCAACCTCATGGGGCTCCAGGGCAAGCCTCCCCAAGTGGGCAACATATTGCACAACGTCTTTATCGATCTTCACTTTTCACGCCTCCTGAGCTTTTCTCGTCTTTATTCCGGGCCTCGCTCTTACCCGCATTCAGCCACAGCCTTTATGATGTCGCCCCTTGTGACGATGCCAACGAGCTTGCCGTTGTCAATGATGGGGACCCTGTTCACCTTTTTTTCTATCATGGTTCTTGCGATATTAACAGCGGACTCCGTCGGAGGGGCAGTGATGACATTCTCGACCATTACGTCCCTCACGGAAAGGTCCTGTATGCTGCCCGCCTTGAGCCCTTTGAGGACATCACTCTGGCAGATGATGCCGATGAGGTTGCCTTTGTCGACCACAGGCATGCCCGCGATATTAAAGAGCTCGAATTTGTTGATAATGACGTTGAGCTTTTCTGAAGGGTGGCATGTGACTACGTTCTTGTTCATAAGTTCCACTACTTTCATCTATTCCTCCATACAATGGCATTGCGGCACAAAAGCACTCTATATAATGCTCATCGCTATAACATCTGCCCGAAGAGCTGGGTCTCCTGGATGTATTTCTGAAATGCCTCCACCGTTTTCATCGCCTTGCGCAACCTCTCCTGCTCATCAGGCCCAAGCATATCAGGCTTTAGATAATTCTTGTCTTTTGTGTTGTCAATTCTATAGTTGACCTGGCTCATTATCCTGAACCTGACAAAAGTAAAATATGCGTCTACGAGGTCTGTTTCCATATCTTTTTTAATAATGTTTTTCTTCCTGAGCGACTGTATCCGCCGCAGCGTATTTCTTTCATAGATGCCGCCCACGAGAGCGACCATTCTTACTGCGAGGATAAGCGGTGCCCAGCCGAGAAGCTTGATATTGAACTTATCCTTGTTCGCTCCTTCTTTTTCGGTCTTGAAGCCGCCGAAGAAGGTAAGGGCACTCGGCATGAGCACGGCAGACTGGATAAAATCCTTCATGACGTGCTTGTTGTCTGTAAGCTTTTTGAAAAAGTATTCCAGAAGCGAGTCGAGGAGCTTTACGTTGCCTTTTACGGACCGGGCGTCTGTCAGGATTATCACGTCCAGGGCCTCAAAGATGCCCTGCTCGTAGGTGATCCTGTCTTCTATGCGTTTTTTCCAGTCTTCGGTGGACCCCCGCCATTTTTCATTTGTCGGCATGACATTGCCTTTGCACCGCTCAAAACCGACTTCATGGAGACTGTTCGTAGCCTTCCGGCAAAAGATCTCATAATAGTAGTCAACGATCTGCTTTGGCCCCGGGCCGTCTTTTGATACCTTGATATCCCTCTGCTCAAACTCTTCATGCAACCTCTTCCCGAGATCCTTTGACATGAAGTCTTTATCCGGCTCCTCATAGATGATCATATTGTCCTGGTCGGTGATCATCGTCTGCTCGTCCCTGCCTTCGCTTCCGAGGCCTCCCCATACATAGTCTGTGGGAGGCTTTCCCATCCCTTCCTCTTCCATCTCCTTTTCCACCATAGTTAATACCTTGGTGATGAGCTTATCCCGGACGATGCGAAAAAGGTCGTGGGTATCGAGGATGCTTTCTTCTTCAAGGTAGAAATTTTCTATGCCGGCAACAGCTATGTCGTGGTATGCCCTCAGCTCCTCGAGCGATGTGGCGCCATCGATCTTGTGGAGCACGAGCGACCTGAACTCTGTCTCGAAGATCTCATAATCCTTGAGCGTCGACTGCAGGGTGTTCCCGAGCTCGGAAAGAAGCCTGTACCGCTCGTTTCGCAGAAGGAAGCGGTCTTTTATAATATCCTCGTGGTCTGCGATGTACGATTCGATGAAGGAAAAGTTTAGCGGCATCTTCTACCCTGTTATGCTCTCCAGCATTTTTTTGCTCGCCGCGAGCTTTTCGCGCTTCTCCTGCAGCTCATTGAAGCTTGCCTCATTTTTTGCGATCACCTCCGGAGGCGCCTTTTCCCTGAAGGCTGGATTGTTGAGCTTGGCAGAGATCTTTTCGCTGTCTTCATGTATCTTGACAAGTTCTTTTTCGATACGCCCCAGCTCTTTCTGGACATCTATCAGGCCCTCGATGGGAACAAATACTTCTATGCCTTTGTATACGCCTACCGCCGAATGCTCCGGCGCGTTGCCGTCTAAGAAAAGGATGTCCTTGATCCTTGCAAGTTCTTTCATGTAAAATTCATATGCCTTGAGAAGCTGTTGCTGGCCGTTTGCGCGGATAACGACCCCTATTTTTACGTTGGGAGCTATCCCCGTTTCCCCGCGGATGTTGCGGACAACGTCAACTACCCCCATGATCGTTGCCATGTTTGTCTCGCTCTCCTCGTCCAGCTCGGCCTCGTTGAACACCGGAAATGCGGAGGTCATAACGCTCTCCGCATCCCGGCCCGGGAGGCGCTGGTATACCTCTTCCGTAACAAAGGGCATGATGGGATGCAAAAGCTTCATGATATCCGTGAGGGTCCTGTAGAGCACAGAGCGAGTCGCGCCGGCATCAAAGGTTGTAACCTTGCCGTAGAGGTTCGGTTTTATGAGCTCCAGGTACCAGTCGCAGAACTCGTGCCATATAAAGGAGTAAAGGCTGCTTGCCGCTTCGTTGAACCTGTATGAGTTGATGCTCTCCGTTACCTCCCTGATCACCTTTTGCGCCCTTGATCTGATCCACACATCGGGCAGGTAGGATGACCTTTTTGTCTCCGGCGCTGTTTCACTGTCCTGCAGGAAAGTCAGGGCAAGCTTTGAGGCGTTCCAGACCTTGTTAACGAAATTCCTTGCGCCCTCGATCCTCTCTTCCGACAGTAGGACATCGCGCCCCTGTGCGGCGAGGAGGGTAAGGATGAACCTGAACGAATCCGTACCGTACCGGTCCATTATGACGAGGGGGTCTATAACATTCCCTTTTGATTTGCTCATCTTCTTGCCTTCTGCGTCCCTTACAAGCGCGTGGATGTATACGTCGCGAAAGGGCACATCTCCCATGAATTTGAGCCCCATCATGATCATCCGGGCTACCCAGAAAAAGAGGATATCGAACCCGGTAATGAGAAGAGACGTCGGGTAGAAGGTCTTCAGGTCGTCGGTGTTGTCAGGCCAGCCAAGGGTAGTGAACGGCCAGAGCCCTGACGAGAACCATGTGTCAAGGACGTCGGACTCCTGGCGCAGCTTTTCCTTACAGTCCTGGCAGGTATCGATGTTGTCGACGGACACATAGGTCTTGTTGCACCTGTCGCAGTACCATACGGGGATCCTGTGCCCCCACCATATCTGGCGGGAGATGCACCAGTCCCTGATATTCTCCATCCATTCGAAATAGACCTTCTCCCACATCTCGGGGATGATCCTGACCCGGTGTGACCTTACCGCCTCGATCGCCGGCTGTGCGAGGGGCTTCATCTTCAGGAACCACTGGAGCGAAAGCGATGGCTCCACGATGGTCTTGCAGCGGTAACACTTTCCTACGCCAAGGTTATAGGGCTCGATCTTTTCAAGAAGGCCTTTCTCGTCAAGCTCGCGGACTATCTTTTCGCGGCATTCAAACCTGTCCGTGCCTTTGTAATGGACAGCGTTTTCGTTCATCTTCCCGTCGTCATCGATGACTTTGACGACCTCGAGGCGATGCCTCTTCATGATCTCGAAGTCGTTGAGGTCGTGTGCAGGCGTAACCTTGAGCACGCCCGTACCGAATGACGTATCGACATAGCTGTCGCCGATAACAGGGATCTTTTTCTCCATAATGGGAAGTATGACCTGTTTTCCTACGTATTTTCCGTATCGTTCGTCGTCGGGGTTTACGGCGACGGCTGTATCGCCAAGCATGGTCTCGGGCCTCGTCGTGGCAACCGTAAGATATCCTTTGCCTTCTGCCAGAGGATACCGGATATGGTAGAGATGCCCGTTGGTCTCTTCATGCTCGGCCTCGAGGTCTGAAAGGGCAGTCTTGCACCGCGGGCACCAGTTGATGATATAGTTGTCCCTGTAGATGAGCCCCTCATTGTAAAGCCGTACGAATACCTCGCGGACAGCCCTCGAAAGCCCCTCGTCCATTGTGAAGCGTTCCCGGGACCAGTCACAGGAGCAGCCGAGCCGCTTGAGCTGCTCTATGATAGTGTTCCCTGATTGTTCTTTCCATTGCCAGACCCTCTCTATAAATGCCTCCCGGCCGAGCGTCTCGCGGGTCTTCCCTTCTTTTGCGAGCTCCCTTTCAACGACGTTCTGCGTCGCGATGCCTGCATGATCGGTCCCGGGGAGCCACAGCGCATTGGAACCCGCCATCCTCCTGAATCGGGTCACAATGTCTTGCAGGGTATTATTCAATGCGTGTCCCATATGGAGAGAGCCGGTAACATTCGGGGGAGGGATGACCATGGAAAAGGAAGGTTTCGGAGACCTCCCTTCAGCAGTAAAAAATCCCTTTTCAACCCAGAACTTGTACCACCTCTCCTCTATGGCGTGAGGATTGTAAATCTTGTCCATCATAGCTCCTATACACTTTTAATAACCAATAACCAATGACCGAATACCCAAACGAAAAACAATATCGGAAATTTCTTGTTTGAATATTGGGTATTGGTTATTAATTGGAATTTGGTTATTGGTGATTGGGTATTCATATCTTCTATAACGGTATATTCCACGGCAACGGGAGAAATATCTTCTCAAAAAGGTTAAAGGCATAGCGGTCTGTCATGCCCGCGATAAGATCGCATACGCACGTTGCCGGCTCGTCGTAAAAATCGCTCTTTTCGGTCTCTTCCAGGAATTTGTCGGGATTTTTCAGGAAGTACTGGTAAAGGTCGGTGATGATCCTGGAACATTTCAGAAAGTCTCCATGGACGATGTTGCTATCGTATACCGCTTCATAAAGGAAATCTCTCAGCTGGACTATATGTTCCTCCAATTCCTCACCAAAATTCACCCGTAATTCCGGATCTTTCAGCGTCTCTGATATGACTCCCCGCACCATGCTGTCGATCCTGTCCGACACGGTGAAGCCCAGATACTCCCTGCATTCTTTGGGCAGGTCCTCTTCCGCGATTACGTTCCCTCTAATCGCGTCGTCTATGTCGTGGTTCAGATAGGCGATCACATCGGCGACCCTTACCACTTCAGCCTCTTTTGTGAGAGGCCTTTCCGCTTCATCCCTGATAACGATCTCCCCCTTGCCCTTTGAGTGGCGCAGAATGCCGTCTCTCACTTCATGGGTCAGGTTGAGCCCTTTGCCGTCCCTCTCCAGTATATCCGCAACCCTGAGGCTCTGTTCGTAATGGCGGAACCCGTCTTTATGGATGTCATTGAGGACGTCTTCCCCGGCATGGCCGAATGGAGTATGGCCGAGGTCGTGGCCGAGAGAGATCGCTTCAACGAGATCTTCGTTCAGATCAAGGGCTTTTCCAATGGTCCGCCCTATCTGGGCAACCTCAAGGGTGTGGGTGAGTCTTGTCCTGTAATGATCGCCGGCAGGAGAAAGAAAGACTTGCGTCTTGTGCTTCAGCCTCCGGAAGGATTTGCTGTGCGTTATCCGGTCCCTGTCATGCTGAAAAGCAGGCCGAATGTCGCATTCAGGCTCCGGTTTCAGCCTTCCCCTTGTCTGGTTGCTTTTTTGTGCAAAGGGAGAGAGGATAAGCTCTTCCCTTTTTTCTAATCTTTCCCTTATGTCCATGGGTTTAAAAGCCAATGGTAATGTATCATAAGCGCAGGACTATTTCAATCCGGATGATTCCCCCTAAATAGTTATAATAAAAGGCATCATGTGAAATTTGTTTACAAAAGAAGCCCACAGCGAGCAATTTCATAAAAACCTGCTTGACAAAAATACCGGGGAATTGTTATATTTATTGCATAGATAACTGAGAAACATAATAAGAGGTGCCCTCAAATCGCTTGATTTGGGGCATTTTTTATGTTTTGGAGCCAGCCATGAGCATAAAAAATTTCAGCGAAATAAAACACCTGATCGACGTGGGCATGGAAAAGGGTTTTCTCACACCCGACGAGATCAACGATATCCTCCCGCAGAACATCTTCTCGCCCGAAGATATTGAGGACATCTTCGATTTCCTCTCCGAGTCGAACATAGATATTGTTGAAACTATTAAGGAAAAGGTGGAGACACCGGAGGAAGAGTCTCAGGAATGGGGGGAGATAGAGAAATTCCCCTCGGAGAGAACCGATAATATCATCTGGGCCTACCTTAAAGATATCGGCAGGGTATCATTGCTCACGTCAGATGAAGAGTATACTATTGCGAAAAAGATAGAAGAGGGCGAACGGAAGATACGCAACCTCCTTTTCGATCTGCCCCATGCCGTCCGCGAACTCCAGGAACTGTCGTCCCAACTGAAGAAAGAGACGATCAACATCATCGATGTTATTAAAAACATTGACGAGATGAACTATACGAAAAAAGACGAAGAGAAATACAAAAAGAAGACCATATCTCTCATTAACAGCGTAAAGAATCTTTTTGAAAAGAAGGAAGAGTTCCGCAGGAAGATGACCGGCGTCGATGCTGCTACAAGAAAGCAATATGACAAAAAGCTTAAGGCTGCTGAATTGAAGATGGAAGAGACCCTTATAAACCTCAACCTGAACAAGAAGGTCCTCGAAGAGGTGATCAGGAAGATCGGCAGGCAGATCAAGTTCATGGACGACAAAGAGGTAAAAAAGGTCAAGCGGAGGTTGATGGAGATCGTGGCCATCGAAAACGGGCTCAAGGCAGTAAAGAACAGGCTCATACAGGCAAACCTGAGGCTTGTTATCAATATAGCGAAGAAGTATCTAAACAGGGGCCTTTCCTTCCTAGACCTCATTCAGGAAGGGAACATGGGCCTCATGAAGGCAGCGGAAAAGTATGATTACCAGAAAGGATACAAGTTTTCCACCTATTCGACATGGTGGATACGCCAGGCCATCACGAGGGCGATCGCAGACTATGCAAGGACGATCAGGGTCCCTGTCCACGTTCTGGAGACGATGAACAAGATCACCAAGGTGACCATATCCCTTTTTCAGGACCTGGGGCGGGAGCCGAACCTTGATGAGATATCCCTGAAGGCCGGTTTACCCCTTGAAAAGGTGCGGAAGATCATGAAGGTCTCCAACGAGCCGATCTCTATCGAGACCCCTATCGGTGACGATGAATCAAAGCTCGGCGATTTTATTGCAGACCCTAAGTCTCCCTCGCCGTTCAATGAGCTTGTCGGCATCTCCCTCAAAGAAGAGATCGACAAGGTTCTATCCACACTTACCCCGAGAGAGGAGAAGGTGATCAGGATGAGGCTCGGCATCGGCGAGAAGACCGACTATACGCTTGAAGAGGTCGGCGAGGTCTTTGGCCTGACACGTGAGCGCATCAGGCAGATAGAGGCGAAGGCCCTGCGGAAATTGAAACACCCGTCAAGACGTAAAAGGCTCGACAGCTTCCTGGAGTAAAGAAAGAGGCTAAGAAGATCAGAAGGTGAGGCCGGTTCCGGCCTCACCTTTTTTATTTTCCATTTGCGCTGGTTATTGATTTTCCATCGGTTGTTTTATGGCTGACAACTGATGGCTGACGGCTGTATGCCCGGGGCCGGGGGCCGCGTGTTCTTCGCTGACCACATTGTGCCCGCTGTTGGCTACTGCGCGCTGGCTGTTGCCGGTCATGATCTGTTCAACGTTCTCCCTGATCTTTGCAACCTTGTCTGGCGAGAAGGGCTTGATATTTGCGTATGACGGATCAAGGGTGTTGTGGGGCCTGAATTCCTGAATGGTAAACCGTTTTGCGTACCGGATATATTCCGCGGCCTCGTAGACGTCATCTTCGCGGTGGAGGAAGGGTACAACCGTCATCCTGAATTCATAGTCTACCTTTCCTTCGAGGATGAATTGTATGCTCTCTTCAATGTTTTTTGTGTTTATGTCGACGCCGCACCACCTCTTGTATCTGTCAACAGGGCCCTTGACATCCATGGCAACATAATCGATGAGCCCGTCATTTACAAGCCCTTTCAGCACAAAGGGCGACGACCCGTTTGTGTCGAGCTTGACCTTGATGCCTTCAGCCTTTATCTGTCCGATCATGTGAAAGAGATCCATGTGGATCGTTGGCTCACCGCCGGTGATGACGATCCCATCCACCCATTTCTTGTACTTCCTCAGGTTAAGGATGATGTGCTCCAGGGGTATCTCCTCCATCGCATCATGATGAAGGACAAGCTCGGCATTATGACAAAAAGGGCACCTGAAGTTGCACCCGCCGGTAAACAATACAGACGAGAGGCGACCCTTCCAGTCGACAAAGCTCGTTTCTAGGAAGCCCCGGATGGGAACGCTATGCACCGTGCACGACATGAAGGACCTCGTCGATGTTGGGCACGTTTCCCCGCCACTCACCGACCCAATTTTCCGTTTCATCTTCAACGACGACCGTCGGTAATGCCATGACCCGGTAATAAGTCGCCTCCGTGAGTCCTTCCAGCGTCCCCACATTGAAATCATCGACATTGACGTTTTTTTCCTGGAGAATGTCTCTTAACTTTTTCGCCATCGGACACATCGGACAATCATCTTTGTAGAAAATTTTTACGGTCCCCATTTACGCTACCTCCTTTTTGTAAAAATGTTATTCATTTACCGCTTTCTTCTTTGCTTCCGAGAAATACTCTATATTTCTGTACCTGTCCTTCAGTTCTCCCAGCTTGCCCTTGTTCCAGCTCGATACCTTCGTAAAGTACCCGGTGATCCTTGTTATCCCGTCGACGTCGGGAGATCCGCAATAGGAGCACGTATCGGCAAGCCCTCTTGAGGTCCTGTGGCACTTGTTGCAGGTGGTGAACTCAGGAGAGAAGGCTATCTGGTCATTTGTCGTGTGTTTGAATGTCTTGATGACAAAGTCGGCAATGGCTTCATGGGATGGATGCGACTCGCCGAGCCACACGTGGGAGATCGAACCCGCCTCTATAAGCGGATGGAAGATGCCTTCGCTTGTGACCCTCTCAATGGGGTTCATGGCACATTTGACGTTAAAGTGCGTGGAGTTCGTGTAATATACCTCGCCGGACGCGATGTCGCCCTTGACGACCCTCCCCGAAAGCGGCGAGAAGTACCTCATGTCAAGCCGTGCGAACCGGTAACTTGTGCTTTCTGCGGGCGTCTGTTCGAGGACGATCTTCATATTCTCCTGCCTCCTCATCTTGTCTGTAAGGAGGTTCATGTGGGCCATCACTTTGATGCCGAACTTCAGCGCCCGTTTGGACTCGTGCATTTCTTCGCCGGTGTGGATCTGTACCATTTCGTTGAGGCCGACCATGCCGATGAGATGGGAGGCAAGGTTAAACCGCAGATAGGGCATCCCATCCCTGTTCATCGTGAGCAGCGCCAGCGGGCCGTCCTCTCCAAGAGAGAGGAGCTTCTCCATAAAGACCCTTTTTTCTTTATGTGCCTTTACGGCAAGGACGAACCGCTCTGTGATGAGGTTGAACAGCTGCGTATCGTCGTTTTTTGCAAGGTAGGCGAGCCTTGGCAGGTTAAGGGAGACATTCTGAAGGGCGCAGTACCTCATCCTCCACGGTTCCTTTGCGTCAAGAAGGTCTCTTTCATCGAGCTTAAAGCTCAGGCGGCAGCACTCAGAGATCTTCGCTGTTTCGCCACGGTCGAAGACATAGTAAGTATTGCCCTTGTCTGCTGCTACATCAGAAATAAGGTTGAGAAAATCCATGTGGCCGTCGGTGCGGAAGAACTTCTCCGTTATGTGGACGATCGGCTTCGGGAAGAAGAAGGGCCTTCCGGCTCCATCACCCTCTTTAAAGACCTCAAAGAGGGACCAGGCAAACCTCTGGGCCTCTTTTTCGTACTCCCCATAGGTCTTGCCGGTGAATTTCCCTCCGGGGCCGATGGCGGGGACGTTGACAAAGTGCTGCGGGATCTCCCAGTATATATTGATGTCCGTGAAGATGGCCTGTCCGCCGCGGGCCACGGCTTGCTGTGAAAATTCGAATATAAGCATCTGGGCAAGCTGTTTTACCTCGCCATCGCTCATACCCTCAAGGTAAGGGGCGAAGAAGACGTTAATGGCATCCCATCCGATCGCGCCGGCAAAATGGCTCTGGAGGGCGGCGGCGAACTTGACAAGGTGGGCGAGGAGGACCTCGGGGTGCTTTGCTGGTTTAGCCATCGAAAGGGAATGGGGAAGGTCGAGGCCGAACTTCTTGATATACTCGAGCGATTGGCCGCTGCAATAAGGCCTATCGATAAAACCGAGGTCATGGAGATGGATATCGCCGTTCATATGGGCGTCAGCAACGTCCTGCGAGAATACGGAAAGGAGGGCATATTCCTTTTTGATATTCTCTGAAAGGGTGAGGTTTGTCGCCTCGGGGCCGTGGGGTACGTTGGCGTTTTCTTTGTTCGGATGAAGGATAAGGGTATCCACATCATAAAGGGGCATTCCCAGCCTGGTGTGCATTTTCCTTGTATTTTCCAGGCCTTTTTCGATCAGTTTTGCGTTTACGAGCTCCCTGATGAGCGGCGCCGTAATGACCTTGATGCCGGATCTCCGGATCATCTGTTCAGCATCTTTGCTGACCTCATTAGCGGTATCACGGTCGACCAGGGTCTCCCTGATCAGCGCGTCAACGATCTTCGACCGGTCCCAGTCAGCGATGCTTTCTTCAGAAGTCCTTACAAAAAGATTAAGATCAGTTGTTTCCATTTGTACCCCCTTATGATAATTAAAACTGCCTGAAATTATTTAATTTTGTTTTCGGAAACGACCCCACCAAAAACCCCTCTCCCCACTACATATAGTATCGATACTAAATATGTCTACTATATGTAGTTATTTAACAGCGGGAATATTTTTTTGTCAAGGATTTTTTTAAATATTTGCTTTGAGAACATTATAAATTTCTTTAGGGTTTGCAAGCATGTTAGACAGGTTTACAATAATCTTATGTGAACTATAGTGTGTAATGAATTGATATAATTGTATAATTAGCATTATGTTGAAATGTTCAATCCGGATGATTCCCCGCAGCGAGCTGCCGGGTGATGCTGTTCCCTCTCCCCTTTTTTACACGTTCTGCGATTTTAAGGCGTTGGCAGCATCTTCCGGTGTAATAGAAACAACATGAAACTCGTCTTCTCGTTTGTATTTGGAGGACCGGAAATCCCTCGGGAGTATCTCGATGTGCCAGTGGAAATATTCACGAACCGGTACGTCCTCGCCGTGAACGGCCTCGTTCGGTATATTCGGGGAAGTATGAAAGACAAAGGTGTATGCGTTTGCCAGTTTTTCTATGCGCTTCATAATGTCAAGCATGGCCCGGGCAAGGTCCTTTTTGATCTCTTCTGTGGTATCATGTTCAAAGTGCGCCTCGTGAACCCTTGGCAGCATCCACACCTCGTAAGGGAACCTTGATGCGAAGGGGCATATGGCGATGAAGTTCGAATTCATCATCACGACCCGTTTGTTCTGCCGTATCTCCTGGCTTATGATATCGCAGAGCAGGCAGCGTTCCTTCTGCAGATAATGGCTCCTTGCATTGACAAACTCCCCGGCTATCCCGGAAGGGACTATAGGTGTTGCAAGGACGTGGGAATGGGGATGAAAGATATATGAACCGGCGAGCTCTCCATGGTTTTTAAAAACCTGGATGTACTTGAAGCGCATGTCCCGTTTAAGGTCTGTGATCCGTTCTCTGTACATGTCGAAAAGAAGAAGAAATTCCTGTTCGCTAAAGCTGGACATCGTTTTTGTGTGGGACCGGTTTTCTACGACGATCTCATGGGCGCCGACATTTTCCATCTTATCGAAGATGCCCTCGGCCCTCTTGTTTTCGTCAACCTCTATGACGAATATTGGGTTTGTCGCGGGGAAACAGCGGACAAGCCAGTTATCCTGGGAGTCCTTGTATTCCCTGATCGGATTGGGCGTCAGGTTTTCATTGCCCGGACAAAAAGGGCAGATGCCTGTGCTGCTTGATTTTGTTGTATGGTATCCGACAACGACCCAGCTTCCGGACAGGGGATCTTTTCTGAGTTCCGACATTTTTAACATCATAGATCATAAGGAATGCTTTGTCAACGCACTGTATAGGTCAGGCACATTTGCTGCGCCGGTGGTCTTCCCTGGCCAGTTTTTCTATAATAGGCCTATCCGCGTCAGGGAAGTCGTAATTGACAAGGTCTGCCGGCTTTACCCAGCGTATCTCCTCATGATCATTAAGGTGGAACGTGCCTGAGACGTAAGCCGCCCGAAACGCCAAAAGCTTAATGACCCAGTCGGGTGCGTACATGAATGTGCTCGAACAAATCAGATCGCCTACTTCAACTGTTATGGCAAGTTCTTCCTGGATCTCCCGTTTTAGACATTGCTCATAGGTCTCTCTTTTTTCAAGCGTGCCGCCAGGGAACTCCCATTTTCCAACATGCCGTTTCCCCTGCTTTCTCTTGCCGATAAGTATGTAGCCATCTCTTTCGATCACGGCGGCTATAACAATTTTTGGGTTTGCCTTTTTCATTACAGATCTTGCGCGCCGGAGGGCCTTGCTGCGCGCTTAGTTTCCCGCCCCCTGAAGCCCGTACAAAGCCGCAAGGCATTCTTTGCCCTCCGGCCGGATTATCGATCCTATGCCCTCCCTCCACATGTTCATGGAGTAAGCTACAAGACCGTCAAGGTGCTCATAGGCTGTCTCGCGCCCTATATCGTTTCCGTAACTTATTATGTACGCCAGGGGCACCGTGTACGAAACGGTGCCAAAATCGTCCGTATCAATGATTTGGTGATAGTCCTCAAGGATAATCGTAGAATCGGGGCCGAGGGAAATACCAAAAGAGTTCGCAATGGTACAGCTTCTTACCGTGGCATACCTGACATTCTCTGCCCTGCATGCAGCCTTTTCGGGCCCGGTCGTTATCAGTCCCACAAAGGGGTCGATCTGCCTGGAAAGGCTCTCTCTGAACCGTTTTTCCTCTTCTGTGGTAAGAAAGACAATTATCAGGTACTCCGGTTCGTAGATGATCGCCGACAAGACGCTGCCTTGTCTCAAGACCGGTGGAAAGGTAGCTTTAACGTCTGGTCGCGCCCGAATAAGCCGTTTATCAATTATAGACCTTATCCTCTCCGGATCGGTCGTGATAGTGTTTGTTTGCCCGTTGAGCACCATGGCGGTCTTCTTCTTCGGCTCCTACATATACAGCATATTCCTCTGGCAGGCCAGACAGGCCTCCCCGTCTTTGGCAGGGTAGGCTTCCCGGCATTGAGGGCAGACAACAATGCTTCCTTTACGTCTTTTTTCAGCAATTTGCGGCTGGACCCGTACTTGCCGGAAGCTCAAAATGCTGTTGCCGGCCTCTTTAACTTCCCTGGCAAGCGCCTCCTGGTTTTGTTCTTTGCTGGACTTTAGCTTGAAGTACCATGCCTTTATTTCCTGCCACGCCTCCACCTTTTCCGCGTCCAAAAAGACCCTCACGCCTTCATTATTCTGTTTATTGTAAAGGGCGAGCGCGAAGCGCCCGGTATTGATAATTTTAAGCCAGCCGTTCCCGATCGTGCATGGCGTCAGCAGTTGAACGGCGTCAGGCAAGCAGGACCTGGTTTCACAGATGGCATCGTAGAGGATGCCATCGGGCAAGTTCCGTACAGCAGCATCTACCATAAACCCGCCGATGATAACGCCAGGGGATGCGTGGCCATGAAACCGTTTCGCAGCATTAACATACTCGTCAAAGGAATAACCGAGGATTTGAGTATTGTATGCAATAACGTTTGAGTCAAGGTTTGCCAAAGGCGTCATATCTTTTCCACGGTTACAGCACAGGCTTTGTATTCTGCCGTCATCGTGTTGGGGTCATACACCGCGTTCGTCAGCCAGTTTGCACATCCTTCGCGGAAATGAAATGCCATCCAGACCATGCCGGGGGGTACCTCGGGAGTTACCCTGGCCTTGACCTTCACCTCTCCCCGCCGCGACCTGACCTTTACGTATTCGTCCGGCTGAATGCCAAGCCTCTGCGCATCGGCCTGAGATATATCGGCCGTTTCCTCGGGCAGGAGAAAATCCATCCCCGAACGTCCCGTTTGCGTCCGTGTATGGTATTGATAGAGCCTCCGGCCCGTGCTCAACACAAAAGGATACTCTTTATCGGGGACCTCCGCAGGCGGCTTCCAGTCAACGGGGCTGAATATCCCCTTGCCATGGGTGAAGATGCCATCCCGATGGAGGAACTGCGTGCCCTGGTGCTCCGGTGTGGGACAGGGCCACTGGAGGCCATCTTCTTCGATACGGCTGTATTTGATACCGCCGAGCGCCGGCGCGAGGACCGAGACCTCGTTGTCCCATATCTCCGGCCCGCTGTTCGACGTCCAGGCATGCCCCATGCGTTTGGCCAGTTCCCTGAATATCCACCAGTTTGGTTTCGCTTGACCTGGGGGGGTCTTTACTTTCCGTACCCGGCTTACTCTCCTTTCGCTGCTGGTGAACGTCCCGTCGTCTTCACTCCACGCCGCAGCGGGAAATACCACGTGGGCAAAACGGGTTGTCTCCGTCGGGAAGATGTCCTGGCATACCAGAAATTCAGCAGAAGCCAGTTCATGCTCTACCTTATGGATATCAGGCTCGGTATTTGCAAGGTTCTCGCCGAAGACGTAAAATGCCCGGATCTTTTTATCGACCAACCCCTCCATCATATTGGGCATCATCATGCCGTTCTTGTCAGGCAATTTTTCTACGTTCCATGCCTTTGTGAATTTCTCTCTCGCGGCAGGGTCGATCACCCTCTGATAGCCCGGGAAGACATTGGGCAGCGCCCCCATATCGCAGGCGCCCTGGACGTTGTTCTGGCCGCGCAGCGGATTTACCCCGCCGGAAGGCACTCCCATATTGCCGAGCAAAAGCTGGAGGTTGGCGGTGCTCAAGACGTTATCCTTCCCCGTTGTGTGCTCCGTGATCCCGAGGGTATAGCAGAGCATGGCAGGCTTCACGGCGGCAAGCAGATGGGCCACCTTGCGGATCGTTTCGGCGTCTACTCCGGAGATCTCGGCCGCACGCTTCACAGGGTACTCCATTATTTTTGCCTTGAAGGCTTCGAAGTTGTCGCACCTGTTCTCAACAAAATCTTTATCATAAAGGTTTTCAGTAATAAGCACGTTCATGACCCCGTTCAGGAAGGCGATATCGGTGCCCACTTTTATCTGGCAGTGGATATCGGCTAATTTTGCGAGGGGCTGATTCCGAGGGTCAACAACGATGAGCTTTGCACCTTTCCGCAGCGCATTTTTCAGGAATGTGGCAGCCACAGGGTGTGCCTCTGTCATATTCGTGCCGATGCAGAAGAACATTTTGGCGTCGGTGAATTCACTAAAAGAATTTGTCATAGCCCCTGAACCAAATGATTGCGCCAGACCGGCGACGGTGGGGGCGTGTCAGGTACGGGCGCAGTGATCGACATTGTTGGTGCCGATCACTGCGCGAAATAGCTTCTGCATCTGGTATGAATCTTCATTGATGCTGCGGGCGCAACTGACCCCGCCTATGGCATCAGGGCCGCTTTCCGCAATGATCTGCTTGAACCTGGTTGCCACCAGATCCAGGGCTTCATCCCACGATGCCTCGCGGAAGGCGCCGTTCTCCTTTATCAGCGGGGTCGTTAGCCTTTCGCCTGAATAGATGAAATCATACCCGAACCGCCCCTTCACGCAGAGCCGCCCCTTGTTCGGCGAACCATCCTCAACGGCCGAGGTGCTGACAATCTGTTCCCCTTTCATGTGCAGATAAATCTGGCATCCGACGCCGCAATAGGGGCAGGTGGTGCGCACCTTTTCCAGCTCCCAGGCACGCCCCAACCCTGTCGCTTTCTTTGCCGTAAGGGCCCCTACAGGGCACGCCTGAACGCACTGTCCGCAGAAGACACAATTGCTGTCCTGCAATGTGGTATCAAAGGCGGTGGATATCTTCGTATCAAATCCGCGGTTAATGGTCTTGATGGCCTCTATTCCCTGGATCTCATTACAGACCCGGACGCATTTCAGGCATAAGATGCATTTGTTGTAATCCCGGACTATAAAAGGATTGGAATAATCCACGGGATAGTTATATTTTTCTCCTTCCGTGCCGGAGGAGGTTACCCCCAGTTCATAAGCCAGGTTCTGAAGCGTGCAGTCCCCTGCCTTTTCGCAGGTCATGCAATCGAGAGGATGGCACGATACCAGCAGTTCAACGATAAAGCGGCGGGCGCTCAAGACCCGTTCCGTGTCTGTTTTGACAACCATTCCTGCGGTAACCGGAGACGAGCAGGCAGTAACCAGGTTTCGCATCCCCTCAACCTCTACCACGCATATACGGCAGGCCCCGGTTGGGGTCAATCCGGGCAGGTGACAGAGGGTCGGGATAGTGAACCCGTTGGCCCGGGCTACATCAAGGATCGTCTGTCCTTCGACTGCTTCGCATACTTTCCCGTTGATCGTAATGTTCATCAATATTCCTCCTAAACTATGGCATTATAGTAAACAATATATTTAATTAGTCATTAATAGTTTTAATTAGTTATAATTAGTAATAATTATACTATAATTGTACCGGATAAATCACCATAATTTTTCAAGAAATACTGTTTCCTTGCAAATCCTCCGGGAGATTATTACAATAACAACCATGGATGAGCGACTTGAGTTTATGGTACGATGCGCCCTTGAATCGGGCAAGATACAGCGCAGATATTATCAGAAGAGGTTCGGCATACGCCATAAAGGCGAGATCAACCTGGTGACCGATGTCGATATTGCCTGTCAGGCGCGGATCATAGAACTCATCAGGGAGAGGTTTCCTGATGACGAGATCATCGCAGAGGAAAAGGCGAACCGCTTTGACGGCAAGGCAGGCAGGTGGATCGTAGACCCCCTCGACGGCACAACGAATTACGCCCACGGCTACCCCTTTTTCTGTACCTCCATTGCCTATGAAGAATCGGGCGTTATCGAATACGGCGTGGTGTATAATCCCATCTTTAAAGAACTCTTTACATGCCGGAAAGGGGAAGGGGCATACCTGAACAACAAGAGGATCTTTGTATCGAATGTCAAAATCCTGAAAGGCGCCTTGCTGAGCACCGGTTTTCCCTACGACCTCCCGACAACAAGCAACAACAACATCAACAACTTTATAAAATTTCTCTATAAGGCGCAGGCAATACGGCGCGACGGGTCTGCTGCGCTGAACCTTTCTTACGTAGCCTGCGGGAGGTTCGATGGCTTCTGGGAGCTGAGGCTCAACCCATGGGATACCGCGGCGGGCTGCCTCATGGTGGAAGAGGCCGGCGGAACCGTTTCTAATTTCAGCGGCAGGCGGTTCAACATCTATGAGGATGATATTGTCGCATCCAACGGCAATGTCCACGATGCGCTGCTGGGCGTTTTGCAGGAGGAGAGATGAAAGAATACTCCATCGATGAGCTAAAGAACATTGTAAGGCCACGACTCGGCGAAGATGTCCCGCTGCTCCTTTTCAGGATACTGAGGATCATTGGGATCAGAAAGCTCCTGGGCGAAACATCGGGGGCAACGTTATACATGATGGGAAAAAATGTGGGGAATATGGTGGGCGCTGCGGACCTCGAAGATTTCAAAAAGAAGATAGAAGAGCTGAAGGTGGGGATCGCGGAGGTTGAAACCATAGATGAAGGGCACATGATCGTCAAATTGCATGAGTGCATCACCTGCGCGGGTTTTGGCTACACCGGGGAGATGTTCTGCGACATGGAAAGCGGGATCATCGCAGGCCTTTTCGAAACAATCTTTAAAAAGAAGTCAAAGTCAACCCAGACAAAAAGCTGGTCTGTCGGGTACAATTATTGTGAATTTGAGATATTCCTGTATTGATCATGGCATCGAAGATAAAAATGCTGGAGCAGCAGAAACGTGAGCTTGAGGTAGCCCTCGAAGAGGCAAAAAGCTTATCGCTCGCGCGCAGCAAGCTTCTTGAGGCCAATATCAGGGAGCTGAGCGACATCTACGAGGTGCTGAAGGCGAAACTGCAGGACCTGAAGCTGCGCGACGACAGGATAAAGGCCTTCGAAGAAGAGCTTGTGAGGGCAAACAAGCTGTCTGCCCTCGGCGAGCTCGCCGGCTCCATCGCCCACGAGATCAAAAACCCCCTGGTCTCTATACAGGGGTTTGCCGGGAGGATACTGAAGACCGGAGATAGAGAAAGGGTCGAAAGATACGCGAGGCTCATCGAAAAAGAGGCGGAAAGGCTGTCCACGGTTTTGATGAAACTTCTGGAGTATTCAAGGATGGACGTGCCCAGAAAGGAGCGCGTCGAGGCTGACGGGATCATCGACGATACGGTCCTTTTCATGGAGCACCACCTGACAAGGTTTAAGAACATAGAGGTTTCTGTAGAAAAGGGCGAGAATGTTCCGCCGGTTGTGGTCGACAAGATCCACGTACAGCAGGCGCTGGTGAATATTATCATAAACGCAGCGCAATCAATGCCGCAGGGAGGTACAATACGCATCCGGTCCGGGGTCGAAGATGGGAGTGTTTACATCTCTGTAACCGATAGCGGCGGCGGGATTGAACAGGAGAACATGGAAAAGATATTCGACCCTTTTTTTACCACCAAGCAAAAAGGCGAGGGCACGGGCCTCGGCCTCTCGCTTTGCAAAAAACTCATGAAGGCAAACGAAGGGGATATCACCGTCGAGTCCGTTCCCGGCCAGGGAAGCACGTTCAAGCTCCTCATGCCATTACATTAATAACCAATAATCAAACATCAATCACCAATTAATACCCAATACCCAATGACCGAATACTCAAACGGACAATAATACCGGCAAGTCTTCGCCTGGTTATTGGTGTTTGGTGATTGCCCTGCCGTTAGAATTCCCACTTCATGCCGTCCCGGGCGGCAATGACCTCGACGCCGGTTTCCGCCCTGAGCCTCTGCGCAAGCAGGTGCGGCTTCTTCTTGATTATATTCATGCCGAAATGGGTGAGTATCGCCACCTGCGGCCTTGCCTGCAGGATGATCTTTCTTGCGTCATCAAGGGCGAGGTGTTCAATATGATCGTAGCTTCCCAGAGGCTCTGTCCTGAGGACGTTGATGATGAGGCAATCCGCGTGGTAGTGGTCCGGAAGGCCGTCGAAGAACTTTGTGTCGGCGATAAGCCCGATGGTCTTGTTGAGGTGAAAGATAAGCCCGTACGTCTCCACCGGGTGGCGATGCCGGACCGGTGTGCTGAAGGAGATATCTTTGATCGTGTATTGACCTTTTTCTTGAAGCAAGGTGATTGCCTGAAGATGGCGGCGGACGTATTGGAACACGACAGCGTCCTCTCCAACAGCATCTTTTGGGCAGAAAAGTATCCCCCGCTTTTTGAAGCCGCCCTCGGTCATGGCCTCAATGAGGACGTTGACATCATTTGCGTGGTCGAGGTGCTTGTGGGTGAGTATGATGCCGTCAAGGCCGGCAAGGTCGGGCCGCCCTTTTGCTGCGTGGATACGCACCAGTGCGCCAGGGCCGGGATCGACGTAGAGGTTTGTTTCTTTATAATGGAGCCAAAGGCCCCCTGTTGCCCGCAATTGCTTTGAGACAACGAACCGCGCCCCGCCGGTCCCGAAAAACTTTATAAAGCCTTCCATTCCATACCTCTTCCGTGGTAGTCTCAGAAAAAACTGTACTATTGTAGAGAACCCACTGAGGTATGTCAAATTGGCTCTCATAGAATATGTCATCTACGAATCGTCCGTCGGCACCTTGAGCCTTATTGCGAAGGGCGGGCGGCTCGTTGCCCTTGAAATGACGCAGGAAGATGAATACAAGCTCGCCCGGTTGATGAATGTACGGTATCCTCAGGCAGCGAGGACGGAGAAACCTTTTAACAGGGTACGCCTCCTTCTCGACAGGTACCTGAGAGGCCAGAAGGTTGATTTTGATATCCCCGTCGATATTTCGGCAGAGACGCCGTTCACGCAGAAAGTGCTCCGGGTGCTGCAGGGTATCCCGTACGGTGAGGTGAGAAGCTACCTTTGGGTGGGAAAACAGCTGGGATACGAAATAGCCGCACGGGCAGTCGGACAGGCGGTGAAGCGGAACCCTATCCCCATCATCATACCGTGCCACAGGGTCATCCGGGAAGACGGCACAATAGGCGGCTTCTCTCAAGGGGTCAACATCAAACGAAGGCTCCTTGCTATTGAAAAGGTAGAACTGCCGCGGCCGCATAGATGATCGGCTATTACCCTGTAAGGACTGCCGGGCGTGGCTGCGTATTGCCTCGGCTGTTGAAACAGGGTATCGCAAAAGACATTGTCGTTACTGTCGTAGAATATTACCCGTGCAATAGAAAAGGTTCCGGTCCTGCAATCAATATCTGCCGTTTCCACAAAATATTCAAATCGTTCAGGGTCTACCCCGTCCTGCAGGAGCAATCTCTTGATATTCAGGTGTGTTGAGCTTCCTTTTCTCGGTACGAACTTGAGCAATGTCTTGGCGCTCTGTATGCGTCCCCTCGATCCGTAGGATATTGTGGGGCCTATGCGCCATTGGTCCTCTTCAGCCGTCCATACGATGTACCCCCGGTTTTCATCTGCCGTTGCGTGGGGGACGCAGACAGATAAACTGACGGCGATCGCGACGATGGTTGCCCGGCATCGATGTATTGCGATCATGCGGATCAAACCGGATATTGTCCTGCGCAATATCATATTCCTATTCCTTATTATCACCATTCAGGGGTTTTACATAATGCCGGTCTTGCTGCAAAAACCCTTGCCACAGCTTCCGGTATTCGGCAAGCTTGTCGTTTACGTTGTAACGTTCGATGATGTCGCGCCGCGCCGCCTCTCCCAGGCGGTGCATCCGGCCGGGAGCGTTGAATACCTCATCCACGCGGTCTGCGATCTGTTGAGGCGAGAAGAAGTCGCACAACAACCCGTTCCGGCCATCCTCAATGACCTCTTCAACGGGTGGCGTCGCGGAACCTATGATAACGCACTGGGCGGCCATTGCCTCCATCATCGACCAGGAGAGGACGAACGGGATGGTGAGGTAGACATGGGCGGAGGAAACCTGTAAAGTTTTGAGGTGGGTTTCATAAGGGACAAGGCCCATGAAATGGACGCGGCCGTGATCGATAGCAGATTCTTTCAGTAATTTCTCACGATAGCTAATGCCATCGGGCAATCTTTTGCCGTACCGTGCCTCATCGCCACCGGTAATGACGATATGGCATCTCGGCCTGCGGCGGCATATCTCTTCCGCCCCCTTCATGAAGATGTGGAACCCCCGGTAAGGCTCAAGGCCCCGTGCGGTATAGGTAATAACCTCCATATCCTTTGTGAGCGTAGTGCCGTCAGGAAGCGTAAGGCGTTGATCAATGTCAGGCCTTACGCTCTCCGTATCGATGCCTTCATGGATGATCTCTATTTTTTTGTGGAATTCGGAAGGGTAACGATCCCGCTGCCATAGCGTCGGGCTTACGCCGGCATCGATGGAGACAAGGCTCAAAAGCTGGGTCATGTTCCATGTGCGCACCCGCATGCGGTCATCTACTGTGGCGGGAAATTCAGAGTCGAAGCCGACATCGGCCCCATTCCCGTGATAGTAGAACTCGCAGTGTCCTATGAGCGGTACATCGGGGAAGGCGTCTTTGAAGTAGAGCGCCTCACCCCAGCCGATATGGGCAAAGGCTATATCGGGCCTGAACCCTTTTTTCTTGAGATCGATAAGACAGCGGGCAGCCCCCTGGCCGTTCAATACGGCATCTTCTACCTTGAACAGATAGGGATGAACGCTTTCTGAGGGTTTGCGGTGCGGCCTATAGACGCTCTTCAGCACGGAAGAGAATTGTTTGTCCCGGATGCCCGGCGCCTGAGGCTGGCAGATGCCGACCACCCTGTTGTCCGCTGCGGAGATAAAATGGTTCACAATGTGTCTGAACTGTCCGGGAAAGTTCTGATGGATAAAGAGAATGTTCAAATATAAATAATGTCCTCAGTAGATACCGGGATTGTACAACTATCAAAATTTTCCCGGTATGGAATAGTCGTTCAACATCCCGTTCGTTATGCTGCAGAAATAGAGGTTGTAAAGGGTGTCGATATCTTCGGTCACGATCTCCTCTACAAAGACTATCTGCCTGTTTCTTTGGAGCAGGTTGGCTTCATGCCTGTTTACCCATCTCCTTTCACCGCTCTTCAGGCACACATTCAGCCTTGAGGCCTCTTCCTCCTTATCGGGATATTCTTCGAGAATGTTTAGCATGCCCCTTCCTCCTGACCAAGATATTTTTTGAAAATGTTTTGTATAGCATCCCCCTCTCCGGATGTGGAGACTGTTTATCTTTTGCTTCCATGACGGGATTTTACATAGCGCAAAAGGTCATTGAAAGCGAAATGTTCCCAATTGACCAATAAAAATGACGAAACAACATTTCCTTTCAGCTATCAGCCATCAGCCAAAACCTTTTTTGTTTTAGCTGAAAGCTGTAAGCTGTCTGCTGACCGCTGGTTTTTAGAGGGGGCGACGCAAGCCCCGGTATAATCTATATTCTTTAGCGAGTTCACGAGCGAGAGGGGGGAGTCTCTTCGGGCTTTGCCCGAAGAGGGGGCGACGCAAGCCCCGGTAAAAGACAGCAGAGAGCATAGGGCGGAGAGCGGAGAGTGAAAAAACAGAAGGGAGCGGTCGAGGACGACGAAATATTTTGTAGCGAGTTCACGAGCGAGAGGGGGGAGTCTCTTCGGGCTTTGCCCGAAGAGGGGGCGACGCAAGCCCCAATAATAGAACCGGGGCTTATGAGGTAACAAGGATGTTGTGTGCCCCGGTCATGGTGGGATGAAGAGATTAAGATATTTGTTGTGTAAACAATGATAATAGAGAGTATTTACATGATGCAAACAAAATGGGCTGAGGAAGCCGAAAAAAGTGTCGATTCCGGCATCAGTAGTCTACAAGGCAATGCATTCAGGATTTATTTTCTATAAGGGGCGCTATTACCAGTTCCTTGAACCGCTGATATCCGGTCCTGCCGAGGTAGAAAGGAGTTGGAACGCCCATAAGGAAGACCTCCGCCCCACGGGATTCTGTCTTCCATGACTGTATGTGGTTGCGGTTGATCATGAGGGAGCGGTCGAGGACGACGAAGATGTCCCTGGGGAGGCGCCTCTCCCAGTCTCGCAGCGAAGACCGGACCATGTACCTCATGCCTTTGATGTCAACGACATTTGTGTAGTTCTTATCGGCTGTAATAGCAGCGATCTTTGTGACGGGAAGAAAAAGGTTCTTCTTCCCTGTGTTCAGAAATACCCGGTCAGCAAGGGAAAGCGGCCCTCCGGTTACTCCCGGTGTATAGGTTTTTGATATGGCCCGCCCCAGCGCCCCTTCCAGCCGCTCGGGGTCAACGGGCTTCAGCAGGTAGTCAAGGGCGTTTACCTCGAAGGCCCTGATGGCGAACTGATCGTAGGCTGTCACAAAGACGATGAAGGGCGGGTCT
>Ga0228535_1001233_pt1 | contig 44158 bp, 33 predicted proteins | sample SJ1metagenome_FD_168457 | JGI IMG/M metagenome (GOLD analysis project Ga0228535, IMG submission 168457) | Enriched culture of PCE-dechlorinating microbial communities from Ithaca, New York, USA - SJ1 | ecosystem: Engineered > Modeled > Simulated communities (microbial... > Unclassified | place... | reverse complement strand
AAATGGGCTACGCTGCCGCTGAAGCTCCAGAATTTCGCCGTCACTTTCAGGAGGCTCTACCCGGCCGATCCCTACTCGGTGGTGGGCAAGAACCTCAACGAAGCGATAGTGATGGCCGGAACCTTCCTGACCCTGATCCCGCTACTCATGATATATTTCTTCACGCAGAGCTGGTTCGTCGAAAGCATAGACAGAACCGGCATAACCGGGGAGTGATCGAATGAAAAACCTGAAAAACTGCTTCACCGCCCTTATAATCATACTGTGCGTCTTCGTCGCGGGTTCTCAGAACCTCGAGAGGGAGTACGAAGCTTCCTTCCTTTATTTCTGGGAGCAGACAAACACTCTTGATAACTCTCCCGGCTACGGACTGGTTCGAGACAGGTTTCCCGGTAATCCGTCGATAGCCAGCATCGCGGCCGTGGGTTTCGGGCTGACCTCGATACCGATCGGTATCGAGGAGGGCTGGATCGGTTACGAGGACGGCTTTGAAAGGGCTTCGAGAACTCTGGACACCTTTCTGAAGCTGGAGAATTTCCACGGTTTCTTCTTTCACTTTCTCGACTTCAATACAGGTGAGAGGGCCTGGAACTGCGAAATATCGACGATCGACACGGCTATTTTCCTCTGCGGCGCCCTTACGGCCGGGGAGTACTTCGGCGGAGAGGTCGCCGAAAAGGCCTCGGCCCTGTACGAAAGGGTCAACTGGAACGGTATGATCGATTACCGCAACAACTACTTCTACATGGCCTACTACCCGGAGAAGGGCTTTCAGGGATTCTGGGACTTCTACGCCGAGCAGCTCATGCTCTATGTCCTGGCGGCCGGAGCCCCCAATCCGAAATACAGGATCGATCCGGTCGTTTACTACTCTTTCAAAAGGTACCAGGGCTCTTACAAAGGCGAGCGGTTCATACACTCCTGGTTCGGCTCGCTCTTCACATACCAGTTCAGCCACGCCTGGATAGATTTCAGAGATCTCACCGACGGAAGAGGCGTCAACTGGTTCGAAAACTCCGTCAGGGCCTCTCTGGCCAGCTATAACTACTGCAAAGACAACGCCGATCGATTCGCCGGCTTCGCTATCGGCTGGGGGGTCACGGCCTGCGACGGGCCGGGCGGATACGACGGACTCCTCGGAACGCCGCCTTCGGGAAACAACGACACCGCCCACAGAGTCGATGGCACGCTCGCCCCGGCCGGCGCGCTGGGATCGATAGTCTTTTTACCGGACAGGGCCATCGAGGCCCTCGAAGCCTATTACGAACTGCCGGAGCTGGTGGGCAGGTACGGCCTGAAGGACTCGTTCAACCTCGACCTCGACTGGTTCGCCTCCGATTATATAGGCATAGACAAGGGGATAACGCTGCTCATGATCTCCAATTACAGAAACGATCTGGTCTGGAATATACTTATGGAGAGCGAATACATAATCGACGGGCTCGACAGGCTTGGTTTCGAGGTGGAGCGAAGGTGAAGTTTGAAGAGATACTGGATCTCGAAGAGAGATCGTCGTTCGACTTTTTCTGGAAGGAGGTCTCCCTTTCCGACAGGGGTTACGGCCTGATAAGGGACAACACGAAAGACAGGAGCGTGGCGAGCATCGCCTCGGTGGGCTTCGGCCTCTCGGCCCTGCCGGCCGGTGTCGAAAGGGGCTGGATAACCAGAAAGAGCGGCGAAGAGAGAGCTGTAAAGACACTGAAAAGCTTCCTGAACAACGTTGAATCGAAAGAAGGCTTCTTCGTGCATTTCATAGATATGATCGAAGGCAGGAGGGCCTACAGATCGGAAGTCTCGGTGATCGACACCGCGCTCTTTCTCATGGGCGGTCTCGTCGCGGCCGAATATTTCGGCGGAGAGACGTCGGAGCTTTTCCGGACCATATACGGGCGCGTGAACTTCCCCTGGTACGTGAACGGAGAGAGAAACTGCTTCTATATGGGCTACAACTACGAACGCGGCTTCTGGGGAGGGTGGGACCGCTACGCCGAACAGATAATCATATACGTGCTGGGCTCCGCCTCTCCGACCTGCCCGACGGACCCATCGCTCTACTACTCCTTCGCCAGAGACGTGGGAACCTACGAAGATCTGGAATTGATCCACACATACACAGGCTCGCTCTTCACCTACCAGTTCAGCCACGCCTGGATAGATTTCCGAAAAATACGCGACAGGGACGGCATCGACTGGTTCGAAAACTCCGTAAGGGCCTCTCTGGCCAACTGGAAGTACTGCTCGAGCGAGGGAAAAAACTACAGAACCCTGCACGAAAGATCGTGGGGACTCACCGCCTGCGACTCTCCGGACGGTTACAGGGGGGATTTCGGAGCGCCGCCTTCGGCCAAATCCAACACCGCGCACAGAACCGACGGAACCGTGCCGCCCTGCGGAGCGCTCGGCTCGATCGTCTTCGTCCCCGGGATAGTCGAAGAGACGGTGAAACACTACTTCGAAAACGTGCCGGAACTCTGGAGCGAGTACGGATTTCTGGATGCCTACAACCTCGACAGAAACTGGGTCTCTGACAGGGTCATCGGCATAGACAAGGGAATAACGCTGCTCATGATCGAAAACTACAGAAGCGGAATGATCTGGGAACTGACCATGGGTAGCCAATACATAAAAACCGGCCTCGAAAGACTTGGCTTCTCGCGGCGGTCGTAAGAGCCGTCCAGCGTCCGGCCCCGGAGTGTGAACAGTGCCCTGCGCCGTCATCCCGTAGTGCTCCTATACGGGATCCCGCTCAGAAGAGCCATCCTTCGTTGTTCGTCCAAGATCATGGACCCGTCCTTCGTGAGAGCGTTAGGGGCATTTCCTCGACATTACGCATCCAGAACGCCTCCATCCAGTCATCCCGTAGTGATCCTATACGGCATCTCCGCTCCTTAGAAAACCGTGATTCTGAGTCAAGCTCAGAATGACGTCAAGTGAGTCCGGCATGATGTGAGGGGAGGAAAGACCGCGAAAATAGGGACTGACGGGCTTTTGACGTCTGTCCCGTTTTTCGCGAAGACCGGGATCCTGGCTGGGAGCACGCCAGGATGACGTGAGGGAACTGTCATCGCGTAGTGCACCAATCCCGTAATCCCGTTGATGCCCGCGGAGCCTATCCTGATGAGCCTGCCCTGAAATGCTCCCCATCCAGTCATCCCGTAATGCTCCTATACGGGATCTCGCTCCTGCTCTTTCGAAGGAGCGGAGATGCCGGATCGGGGTCCGGCATGACATGAGGGGGCTGTCATCCTGCGCGAAAATGGGGACTCATTTTCGCGAAAACATGAAGCAGAACTTGAAGTGGGTAGTACCCTACCTGGGTCTCTATTGCGCGATGAACTATGGATTTGTGGCGATGCCGTGGAAGACCTCTTTGATGTGGGGTGTCATTATGCTCGGCCTTTTCATCATCCAGTCAGTTGTTGATCTGAGGAGCCATCCAGAAATGAAGGGATAACTGAGGCAACTTCGTGCAAGAGTCAGGCACGGAAAAAGGAGTCTGATAATTACACCAATAATTACCATGCCTGTCAAAGACTTTTGAGAACACTAACTCTTTATCAGTTTCACCGTATAATTGTAGGACCGTATCCAATAAATAGGCGAGGAAGGAAATAAGGCAAAAGAAAAGGGACTCAACTCCATTTAGAATGTTTTTTGTATGAGAAAAACAAAACGAAAGGAGAGAGTCCCGGTGGTTATTGCGGTTATTGGTTATTCGTGAGCTGGTGAAGTTAGTGTATCAAGAGAAGTCTTGTCAAAGCCAACGCAAAAATTGTATACTATACAGTAAGTTACTGGCCAGTATACAAATTGGAGGCAAAGATGGAATTCTTTGACCGTGCCGATGAAATGGCGTTTTTCGAGAAACTCACGAAGAGGAAGTCGAAAGCAATGGTCGCGCTCTTCGGGCGCAGGAGGATCGGTAAGACGACTCTTCTAAAGAAGGTCTATCCGGACGCGCGATACTTTTTTGTTGACACCCGTTCTTCCGAGACTTTGCTGAAAGACTTCTCTTCACAGATATTCGAAGGAAGCTTTGACAATTGGGAAGGCTTCTTCAGGGCATTGTTTCGGCTTCAAGAAGTGGTGATTTTCGACGAATTTCAGAACTTCATGAGAGTCGATCAATCGGTCTTTTCGGTCCTTCAGAAAGTATGGGATGAGAATTCGGGAAAAGGTTTGCTGATTCTCTGTGGATCATGTGTAGGGATGATGAAGCGAATCTTTCTGGACGATAAGGCACCGCTCTTCGGAAGATGCGATTACAAAGTTGAGCTGAACCAGTTCCGCTTCAGGGATGCTCTGGAGATGATGCGGAGCTTCGGTTATTCATTTGAAGAGGCTTTGGAATGGTACTCGGTTCTCGGCGGTATTCCTCAATATCTGTGGCTTCTCGAAGAAAGGACTTCTTTCGAGAAGAAGATTCGGGAACTCTTCTTTGACAGATTCTCGCCCCTTCGGGAGGAGGGTAAAAACCTTCTTATTGGCGAGTTCGGAACGGAGCATCCGGGCTACTTCTCCGTGCTTGAGGCGATCGGTTATTTTGAAAGAGATGCCGGCGAGATTGTCGACAGAACGGGTATGGAACGTACAAAGGCAATGAAATACCTTTCCGAGCTCACAAACAGCTACGGAATAATCGAGCGGGTAGAAAATCTCCTTTCAAGATCGAAACGCGGTCTGAGATACGCTATTCAGGACAACTTCCTTTCATTCTGGATGAAGTATATCTATTCAAGACAGAACGCCGTTGAATTTGATTCCGAACAGGCCCTAATATATACTATTGAGAATCTCGAAGAGTATATTGGCAGAACATTTGAATCAACCGTGAAGTCACTCATCCCGGATCTCTACAGGGCCGAAAAAATCCCTTTTCTGCCCGAGAGAGTCGGCAAACACTGGGGCAAAATTCCGGGCACAAGGGACAAGACCTATGAGATAGATCTCATCGGAGAGTCGAGCGACAGAATTCTGGTATTCGAGTGCAAATGGAGAAAGGCTCCGGTTGGACCTGAAGTAGCAGAAGAGCTGATAGAGAAGATGCAGTACATCCCTGATAAGAGGGTCAAAGTACCGGTTATTATAAGCAAGTCTGGTTTCAAAGGGAACATGCCGAAAGAAGTTCTGCTAATAGACTTGCGCGATCTAGAAGAATCAACCGGATGACGGAGATGACGCTTATCAAGATATGTAGTATCTGAACTGTTCAAGGCGCTTCCAGAACTGGAGGAGTTTCTAAATCCAGAGTCAAAGAACCCCTACCTGGGATTTCCTATAGAGTAATCCGAGTTACTGTTGGACTCGGGTTTACCGAAGCCTTTTCTTGGTAAAGGCTATGGTGTTATTCACGCTATTTAAAATGCTAGACATTCATATAACGTATTATATAATCATGTGTCCAATAAAGAGCTTTCCACAAGCAAGCGAAACAGAATCCGATAACCGAGGAGGTAGGAAAATGAGAAAAATCTCATTTCTTTTTATCTTGTCCTTGGCCGTATTCCTTTTTTCCAGCGATAATTGCTTCACACAGGAAAGCGTAGAACACTTCAAAAACCTACTGGAGGACCAGGGTTTCACAGTTCAGGAAGGTAGCCTGTACCTGTTTAATCCGGCCGACCTGTTCGGTAACTATATACTGCCCAGCTGTTTTTGCAACAATGCCGATTCTCCGTACGCCGTCTACCTTATTCCCGAAGGGCCGGGTCAGGTGAGTCCCAACAAGTACCCCTGGACCTACAAACTGAAAGAGAACGAGGCAATAATCTATCTCGGCTGGACACCACCACCTATGGTCTATTTCAGTTACCAGACCTTTATCGCCGGTAGATTCTATAACGATTCATTTCACAGGATATTCGGAAACCTCGGGGACACTACCAACATTTCCACTATAAACACTGGCGAATCGATAAAGGAAGAAACAAAAGGCACGAAATTCAACGCTCCAACAATAATAATCAGCACGCCAGACAGGAATACCGACGCCGTTCTGAGAGCCGAAATAGCCAGGGCTGGTTTCGATGTTGGAATAGTAAATACGGAAGTACTTCCTTCAGCCCTGTTGAGACTCGGGTTGGAACGCGATGATGACGAGTTGACCTTCCTTTTCAGAGCAGCTTTCTTCGAAAATGAAGCCGATAGAGAGTTTTATACCAGCGATCCACCGCTCGTTGGCTACAAAGAGATACTCGTGAAACCACCATATCAGAGCAACTTCAGAGGCTGGGTCTTCAGAGTAACACCCCCGGAAGACCTTAAGAGCGATCCATTCCCGATTCCACCTCTCAGGATAAGGGCTACGGGTGACACCTCCGAACTCGAACTGGCGAAGACGATGGATAGGTTGCGTGAGGCCATCTTGAAGGAGTACGAAGGCCTGCAATTCAGCGAGCTGAAGAGCTACAGGTGGTTCGAAGAGAGCTATCACGGCATACAGACAATAACGGATGTATTCGGCGAGACCAGAGATACCGTTTACTTCCGTACCGACACCTTCGAACTCTCTGAGTCTGGCGAAGATTTTGTTATCGTTTATGGCCCAATACACTCCCTTACCGGGAAATCCATCTACTCGAGCTTTATACTCTACACCGGCGATATCGTGAAGGACCTGCTACCCCTGCAGTCGAGGATAATGCTCGGTTTCTTGAGTGTGAACAGCCAAATGAGCGAGGAAAGCAAGCTCGGCCTTAAGGGAAGCGCGAAGCGGTTCCTTCCAGACGACCCAAATGCCGACCTTTTTTATGTTTGGAAGATAGCCAGAACTAACCCGGATAACGAGGATTACTGCGTCATAGTGCCTGAACCTAATTATGAGAGGATCACCTACAACGAACTTTTTGTAGCCTTTAGAGCGTATATAGACCCAAAACTGGCCGTAAGTGCAGCGTACGAGGAAATACTCATGGATAAAGTCATATATTTCTCGCAGGAGAAATAGAAGTGTATCTTAAACCTTAACCCCGTCTCCCACACCGTTATCCCGTTGTGCTCCCCCTCATGTCATCCCGTAGTGAACCTATACTGTCATCCCGGGCTCCGACCCGGGATCCACTCCTTAGAAAACCGTGATTCTGAGTCAAGCTCAGAATGACGTCAAGTGAGTCCGGCATGACGGGAGGGGACTGTCATCCCGTGGAGCCTGCCCTGAAATGCTCTCCCATCCTGTCATCCCGTAATGAACCTATACTGTCATCCCGGGCTCCGACCCGGGATCCACTCCTTAGAAAACCGTGACTCTGAGTCAAGCTCAGAATGACGTCAAGTGAGTCCGGCATGACGGGAGGGGACTGTCATCCCGTGGAGCCTGCCCTGGAATGTTCCTATTCAGGGTCATCCCGTGGTGTCCCCGTACCGTCATCCCGTAGTGCTCCTATACGGGATCCCGTTCTTGCCCTTTCAAAGGCTGAATGGCTCCGGCGAAAATGGAAACTGACCAGTTCCAGGGGTCTCGTTTTCGCATATACAAGTGCAAGATGCTATAATACTAATAAAGTAATATATGAAAAGGTGATTATATGGAATTAGTAAAAGCTGGAAGAAGCAGGCAGGTCACGATACCAAAACAGATATTCGATTCTCTTGGACTGAAGGAAGGCGACTATGTACAGGTCGAAGTAGAAGGCGGCAGAATCGTGCTTACGCCTGTTGCCGTGATTAACAAAGAAAAGGCAAAGTCCGAATTTTTTCAGTTGGTTCAGAAGGTGAGGACGAACGCCCAGGCTTTCACCGAAGAGGAAATTGAAGAAGAAATCCGTACAGCTCTCGAAGAGTCGAGAAGAGAAAAGTGACCAAAAAATTGAAAGAGTCGTACTAGACACCAATGTTCTGATATCTGCAATCATATCCAGCAAGAGTTCTCCTGCAAGAATCCTTGATCTCTGGAGAGAGGGTGTTTTTGAGCTTGCTTTCTCTGAAGAAACTCTACAAGAGCTGATAGATGTCCTGTCGCGACCGAAACTGTTACGCATCACCGGGATCAATAAAGATCAGCTGGATAGGTTGGTATCTTACCTGAGGTTGAGCTCGATCGTAATTGACTGCCCTGAAGATATCAAAATCAGTATCGAAGACCCTGATGATACTAAATTCATTACATGTGCAGTTCAGGCGGGTGCAAAATACATTGTATCTGGAGATCATCATCTGCTTGATCTAAAGGAAATTGAAGGAATTGCAATTGTCACACCCTCAGATTTTCTCAGAAAATTCCTGGGCTTTCGAACTGAATCCTGAACTCAAGACAGGCACGGGAATTTCAATCAAATCACACAGAAAGAACCCGAATAAAAAGTTTCCAGGTTTCACTTGTTCCCATATTTCACCCAGTGATCGTTGAAAGACCCGCTTCTTACGAAACATGAACGCTGTGAAGTGGAGTTCTGCATTTACCTTCTGCAAACAAAAACTCCATCCCCAATATGATCAAAACCAGATTCCGGATCGTGGGCGCTTCAAATACCCCAGCATCACTACTGGCCTGAAAGACTCAGCTGTAAAGAAATCCAGATAATAGCTCACACGGGGTTCACAGTACATCGCCAGAGCTGTGCCCTCTGCAAGATAAAAATCGGGGAATTTGCTTTCAAGAATATTCAGAAGATTCAGCGTTTGTGATGATGGTCTAGCGGTTCTAAGCATCTTATTATCTCCGATATCGAAAAACCGGTCGCGAAGTCCGGGATCCTAACTAGGAGCATGTCAGGATGACCTGAAGGGAGAGCCTGCCCTGATGAGCCTGCCCTGAAATGTTCCTATTCAGGGTCGTCCCGTGGTGTCCCCGTACTGTCATCCCGTAATGCTCCTATACGGGATCTCGTTCTTACCAGGAACCAACAACGAACAACCAACAACCGCTCCTATCATCCCACTATGGTTCTCGCTCAGAAGAGCCGTCCTTCGTTGTTCGTCCCAGATCATGGACCCGTCCTTCGTGCAGTTCCTCGTTCCGACACTGCGAGTCCAGGTTCCTCGCTCTTGGTTCAAGACAGAGGAAAGAGCGGAGATGCCGGATCAGGTCCGGCATGACGGGAAGGGGCTGTCATCCCGCAGTACACCAATACTGTCATCCCGTAATGCTCCTATACGGGATCTCGTTCTTGCCATTTCGAATGAGCGGAGATGCCAGATCGGTGTTCGGTATCCCGGTCTTTCCTCCCTTCCAATCATTCTGAGCTTGACTCAGAATCATGTTCTTCTTCTAAGTGGTCTACTTTCAATTTACCTTTTACACCGCGTTCTGGTTTGTGTGCGTAATGGAGTTTCAATTCCTCATAGGTAGTCTGGAAGCAAGATTCCAGAGGCAGGGTATATTTCCCCGCCCGGAGTTTCAATTCCTCATAGGTAGTCTGGAAGCAGTCGCGTAGCCTGCTTTCTGAAGTTCTTCGAAGGTTTCAATTCCTCATAGGTAGTCTGGAAGCGGCTACGTTGAAGAGACTGCTGGAACTGTCTGGATGTTTCAATTCCTCATAGGTAGTCTGGAAGCAGCGACGACTCGAAAGGCCCAGGAGTCCTGGAATGGTTTCAATTCCTCATAGGTAGTCTGGAAGCGAGCCGGGACCTGGCGAACCTGTCCGTACTCCAGACGAGTTTCAATTCCTCATAGGTAGTCTGGAAGCGTAAACCGTACTATCATTTGAGATAATATAACTAGTTTCAATTCCTCATAGGTAGTCTGGAAGCGAAACCCTCACGTATCCGGAGTTTGTGGCGAGTTTTACTTGTTTCAATTCCTCATAGGTAGTCTGGAAGCTAGTCTGTGAGGTCGGCGGGCAGGCCCTTCTCTGGTTTCAATTCCTCATAGGTAGTCTGGAAGCGTGGAGGAGGGAAAAAGGATGGAAAGAACGAATTTGTTTCAATTCCTCATAGGTAGTCTGGAAGCGGGAAGCTTCACTATGAAGACATCCCTGAGCTTAGTTTCAATTCCTCATAGGTAGTCTGGAAGCCCAGTCTCAAAACCCCATATGATACCCAAAATACGGGTTTCAATTCCTCATAGGTAGTCTGGAAGCGGGACTTCAGAGAAACACTCAAAGACGACTCGCGTTTCAATTCCTCATAGGTAGTCTGGAAGCGCTCAGACGTGAATCTGTGAATCAATAAGCTAACTTCGTGTTTCAATTCCTCATAGGTAGTCTGGAAGCTAAATTTCAAATACTAGGTGCTGCACAGCAGCCGTTTCAATTCCTCATAGGTAGTCTGGAAGCTGAGTTCGGCACGGGGACGGCTACGATAACGCTCGAGTTTCAATTCCTCATAGGTAGTCTGGAAGCTTGCTAGCGGGATCTGCCGATCGATCTTCTTATAGGTTTCAATTCCTCATAGGTAGTCTGGAAGCGCATTTTCTTCACGCTCCTCTATTTTAGCTTTCTTCCTCGTTTCAATTCCTCATAGGTAGTCTGGAAGCGATACAGTAGTTTACGTCTTCGACCGTCCAGGGGTGTTTCAATTCCTCATAGGTAGTCTGGAAGCCAGCTGCGCTCTAGAATTATCTCAAAACTGTACACGTTTCAATTCCTCATAGGTAGTCTGGAAGCCTTCTCTCACTACTCACTACTTCGAACTCGAACATCCTTGTTTCAATTCCTCATAGGTAGTCTGGAAGCTAGAGGAGTTTCCTTCAAATATATTGTTTGAGGAGTTTCAATTCCTCATAGGTAGTCTGGAAGCTCATACCCACTAGTACAAAAATTCAATCTCGAGCATCCGTTTCAATTCCTCATAGGTAGTCTGGAAGCCTGATGTTATTATTTTTCAGGCGCTTTAGGCAAGTTTCAATTCCTCATAGGTAGTCTGGAAGCAAAGCAAGAATTATATCAAAGTTATACTCAGCGGAGTTTCAATTCCTCATAGGTAGTCTGGAAGCTAGAAGAAGAGATACAAACAATTGACTATGAAAGGTTTCAATTCCTCATAGGTAGTCTGGAAGCCGTGATAAGTACCCGCTGACACTAACGCTGTACCAGCGTTTCAATTCCTCATAGGTAGTCTGGAAGCAATATATTATAAGAATTAGAGATGGGCTTATACGTTCGTTTCAATTCCTCATAGGTAGTCTGGAAGCGCAGATTAGGAATCGACGCGAAGCTATGAATCAGGTTTCAATTCCTCATAGGTAGTCTGGAAGCGAAGGACATGACCCGTGTCGTTTTCTCCAGGACCGGGAGTTTCAATTCCTCATAGGTAGTCTGGAAGCCTGACAGTGCCGCGAACACTGCCATCAAATAGGGGTTTCAATTCCTCATAGGTAGTCTGGAAGCTTGCATTTTTATAGTCTCATACATATTATCATACATAGTTTCAATTCCTCATAGGTAGTCTGGAAGCGTGCCAGCGAGCGGGTATTTCGTGCCTGAAGTCCACGAGAGTTTCAATTCCTCATAGGTAGTCTGGAAGCCAGATTTGCGAGGTCCCGACTCGATGCTCGCAAATAGTTTCAATTCCTCATAGGTAGTCTGGAAGCCAAACCAGTTTTTCTCCCAGGCGACGTACAACAGTTTCAATTCCTCATAGGTAGTCTGGAAGCGCGTATATCAGAAGGAGATGGATGCCTATAAAAAAAGTTTCAATTCCTCATAGGTAGTCTGGAAGCCGCGTTTTAATACCCTTAAATCAAATTTTGGCTATAGTTTCAATTCCTCATAGGTAGTCTGGAAGCCATGATGCAAACTGGATTATGCTTGGACTAAGCAACAGGTTTCAATTCCTCATAGGTAGTCTGGAAGCGGCATTGAGTTTTTCTGTCGTTACGGCGAGAGCGGTTTCAATTCCTCATAGGTAGTCTGGAAGCCTTGAGTCGGTCACAATTTCTCTCTCGAACGAAGATGCGTTTCAATTCCTCATAGGTAGTCTGGAAGCGATGCTCTCGACGAAGCATGGGCATTCCAGGAGAAGTGTTTCAATTCCTCATAGGTAGTCTGGAAGCCCAAAGTGATTAGATTCATTACTTTGATTATCAAAGGTTTCAATTCCTCATAGGTAGTCTGGAAGCCGAACCAAAGAAAGCCCCCGGTTTCCCGGGGGCCTAGTTTCAATTCCTCATAGGTAGTCTGGAAGCCTGAAGTCTGAGCGGACGATGAACACCTCGCTTTCGCGTTTCAATTCCTCATAGGTAGTCTGGAAGCCGATGTTGGCAATCATCCAGGGGTATTCGGAATGTGTTTCAATTCCTCATAGGTAGTCTGGAAGCCGGGTGCGTGAACTTCGAGAAGAGGGAGGCAGAGAGGTTTCAATTCCTCATAGGTAGTCTGGAAGCCCTGAAGCCGCAAAGGCGGCCCGAGAATTCGAGAGGGGTTTCAATTCCTCATAGGTAGTCTGGAAGCCGAAAGCTCTCCCGGAATTGAGAGTAGAACTTGAGAAGCGTTTCAATTCCTCATAGGTAGTCTGGAAGCCCAGACTTCCTCAGGCTGTGTCGATAGTTACTTACACCCCGTTTCAATTCCTCATAGGTAGTCTGGAAGCCTGGAAACCACAGGACCTTGCCGAATCTCTTCTCGGTTTCAATTCCTCATAGGTAGTCTGGAAGCCGACTCGGTAGCGTGGACGTACACAGACAACGGCAGTTTCAATTCCTCATAGGTAGTCTGGAAGCATAGCCGTATCTTGGGAACGGCAGTTCGCGGCTAGTTTCAATTCCTCATAGGTAGTCTGGAAGCCCCAGGACGTTGAAACCGGAGGAGATCCCGAATGGTGTTTCAATTCCTCATAGGTAGTCTGGAAGCCCCCGTTACTATATAGATTATAAAGTATTTTCAGTGTTTTGAGGCAAATTCAGTTCATGCCTGTTTTTCAAAGACCGATTTCTTGTAAATCTTATCCACAGTAAAAGAATTGAATTCAAGTACTTCTGTCGATCCCCCGGTGTTTTCCATGCATCAGGGGTCGACGGAGGAGTAAATTATGATTTGGATTTCCAGATTCCCTTTTCGCCTATCAGAAAAGTATGATCTTTACTGAATTTAGTTCCAGGTGTCCAGCATATTTGTGCTGCTGAGATTTCTGCTCCGAATCTTTCTTCTTTAGTTGTCTCAAGTCCAATCAGAGGTTCTATGTTGCCACTTGATGCAAAGTTATCTATTTGATTGTCCGCGAGTACATGGGAGATTACAGAACGAGAGGCTGAGAGTTTTATCATAGGAAATTCACCGTCGAGTTCAATATCATATCCATCGAGATCAATTTCAGCAACTCGAGCGCAGCCTTTCGATTCATCAATCCCTACTCGACCCCAGCCATATGTTCTTTCACCACCTATTTGTAACTTTGTTAGAGCAGCTTTCCAATTCAATCCGCAGTCTTTATGTTCAAAAACATATCCAATTAGATAGACTTGTTTCCTATCTCTTGTTTTTGGAGCTATATACTCTGTTTCATGTAGACTACCCTCGTCAGCTGTTTTTTTACCCAGATCTAGCGCAGTGTTTACCGTGCTTCCAATGAATTTCCATTCGAACTCATCTTTTCCTGTCCATGGGAAAAGGTCGATTTTCTCTTCATTATCAGATGGGTAGAAGTAGCTGAATCTGAGAAATTTATCGACATCTATGCCAGTCTTCATGTAGCTAAATTCTCCGCAGTCTCTAGCAATCCTGGCGGTCAAGGCTCCCCAGAGGGTTCTACCGGGAACATAGTATCTTGTTTGTTGAAGGTTTCCAATTTTTCTCCAGCCTATATGCATCGGAGAAAGAAGTTTAAGGAATACTCTATGTAAATTCCAACCCATTATTTCTTCACCTTCGCTTTGGCCCCATATCTGGCGTAAACGAGAGTCCTTTCCCATAAGTCCTTTACAAGAAAGAGAGAATCGGTGTTGTTGCAGATCTTTTCGTTAACCAGACTGAGCACGCTTTCTGGATTTTTCATCTTCTCATCCAAATTTTCGAAGTCTATTCCCAACGATTCTCTGGCAGAACACAGTAATTCTTTTGCTAATTCCTCTGCTGTTTCGCTTTTTTTCTTTTCTCTCGCATAGAGATAGAGGATACAGGCGTAAACACCGTTGCCGTGGAGTACCAAAAGAACATCATTAATGAGTTTCTCGAGTTCTTTTTTATCCATGCTATTTAGAGCAGCTAAGACATTTTGCCCTGATTTCGCTGCAATGTAATCAAGGTTCTTCATTAGTTTTCACCACCAGAGATAATCTTCATTCTGCCGAAGCCCCTTGTGGTCATTCCTCCGATGCCAAGGTATTCTATGACTTTGAAGCCGGCTTTTACGACATCCATTGGGGATTTCCAGTCTTTTACTCTGTCATTCACTTGGCAATTCTTTGCGGTTTCGAATCCGTTCGATCTAAAGTCATCCTGAATTACCTTAGATATCAACCATGTGGCTCTTGGAATTGCTTCATATGTGAAAAGAGCTTGATCTTCGGCAGCCCCGGTTTCAGAATTGATCGCTACGGAAGTTCTTGTTTCGAGGTTGTCATTGACTATTTGCGTGAACAGTTTGTCTGATACCATGTAGATCTTCTGTTCGATAAGCTGCCATTCGCTTTTTCCTGCCAAGCCATCAAGTTTGGGCTTTTCTACTGCTAAGTTTTCTACATCAATATATAGCCAGCCGATTTTGATTTTACCGTTCTCACCTGCTCCACCCAGGTGATAAGCTTTTTCTTCAACCAGATCTAGTTTTTTCACATCTATTCCAATTTCGTTTAGCATAGCTTTGGTCGTAACCCAGATCGTTCCTTCGGATGAATAGACCGGGAAAAGAACTATTCTTGCATCGGAAAAGCTTACAACGCCAGCTTTGCTTGACTGTTCAGAACCATTTCCATTTATATACCCAAAAGTGTGTGATACTGGATTCTCAGTACTCTTGGGCTTTTTGTTGCCGGCAGCGTCCAGATCTCCCATAAGCATCGCAGCGAACATCTTTGCCGCACCTGAAAGGCTTGTCCCTGGAATTATCGGTATGTTTGAGCCAGCTTCTCTCACTATCGTGTTGTCTACTATACCCAGATTAGTCCCACCCGTTCCTATGTGAATCGGGTCAAGAGTCATAAAAACGAATTTTTCCTCCTTATAAAGTTCATTGTTCATTCCGCCACCTCCGATTTATCCTTCAATATGCTCATGTGAATTTCCAGCACATCTGCTAGTTTCCTGCTCACACAGAAGTCAACGAGTGTATCTTTCTCATCTTTTGCGAGGGATTGCTTCCATCTAAGATTGTCAATGACGTTCTCTACATAACTCTTGAAAGTTTCGTCCTTTTCTCCAAGTGAATCGGTCCAATCTCTTCGTTTTTCTTCAACGAGAGTGTTCAGCTTCTTTATTTGGCTGTTCGAAAGTCTCGTTGAGAGAATAACCCATACTCTTTCGATCTTATCCAGGTCGTCAAGATAGTATGGACGATGCTTTCTGTCCTTTGAACGCCTTCTACTCTCGCCGTTATAGCTGATTTCGAATCTCTGAGAAGCAGAAGAAAGATACTCAAAATCAAAATAAGAAGGTGTGACTAGAACTTTATCCCCCTCTTTGAGCTGAGAAACATGAACTAGCCAATTACCAGATGGGCCTTTGAAAGAAAGGCATCTTTTTTCCCGTTCAACTTTATCCAGATTATCAACATAGAAATACGGATACCATACATCTTCTGAACAGTCTCCCATCTTTGAGGGGATTTTCCAAACCTGATCTTCAAAATACAGTTTGAAGTAGTTGGAGTATTCTTCGGGTTGCTTTGTTAGTATCCATTCTTTTTCTTTGTTGTCAATCTGTATTAGCCTGCGCCCGGCATCCATGATGGCAGGAAGAGCCGTATGATATCCCGCGTACACGATCCCAAGATTCATGGGCAAGCGGTTTCTGACTTTTCCCATTTCCTTTTCATATTTTTCCTTTATCTTTTTAGCAGCTTCAAGAGCCTTATCAGCCGGCACAAGAACCATGAATCTTTCCGGGTCTTTTGTTATTTCGATTACCGGGGAGTAATTACACGATTCGATTTCGATGCCTTCGATTCTTGAACTTGCGAGTACTTCTAAAGGAGTGTTGGAGCTGAAAAAGTCTATGTTCTTGTCTTTAAACTCTTTGATTAATTCATCAATTAAATCCTTTCGACTGCCTTTCTTTATTTCTACACCGAGCTTCTTAGCTAGTAGATCAAGATTCTCAATTATCACGAAGTTTTCAAGTCCATCAGCGCCTTTAGGATTCTTGTTCTCGTAGAATACAGTGAATTTGGTTTCATTGACTTTGGCTTCATAGGCATTATTTGGTGGGAGGTTTAGATTATTTGTCCGAACTTTCAGAACAATCCTTTCAGTTATTGGACTTATAACTGCTTTGATTTCTACAAGAGCCTCATCCCAGAACTTACTCGTCGTTTCCCAGACTCTCCGAACCCTTGCGAATGAAGGAGGTTTCCGCCAAATTGAAAGAACTAGGTTCTCAGCATCATTCAGCTTTATGTTTTCTTCTTCACAAACAAGATTAAAGAGCTCCGCAACTGACAGATTTTCCTTCTTGAAACTATTTCCTATCTTGAGATACTCAGAATATCTTCTGTTATTCAGATTTGTCTTCGTGTGTTTTGGATCAGCACCAAATTGCCTGACCATTTCTTCAAATTGCAGAGTTCTGCAATTATGTATGCTGAAGGTGGATATGTTGTTAGTGTCTAGCCAATTAGCAACCGAAAGACTGAAAGAGAGCAGCGCAACTTTCCCCTTGGAGTCTGCGATTTCATCTATCCATACGGTTTGATTATTCCTGTTTTCCACCCACTGTTTTCCACGGCCAGTGATTCTCTTGTAGCATTCTTCACAAAACTTAATCCCTCGTTTTCGAGAGCTAGCTTCAATAGGTCTTATATTGCAGGAAGAGCATAACTCTGCTTTTTCGGTCCAGAGTTCTTTGAGTTTCAGATAAGGAATATTGCCATCAGGCCTTTTTGATATCATAGAACCCAAATTATGGAGACTTCTTGAAGGTCTTTCGCTTATATGGAAGAACGGAGTGACTTCCCAGTTAGTTGAAGCAGTGATCTTTTCTGAGATTGTCTGCTTTAGACTGACCTCCTTCTTCACAACTAAGTCATCAATCGTCAGTTTTTCACTTAGCTCTGGAATTAAGAAAGTTATCCCGTTTGTGTCTCTGTATATTTCTAAACCGAGAGGATACTCCACCTCGATTAATAATTTTGCTGAATCAAATGCTTCGTCGATAAGCTTTCTTCGAGTTATTGTGTCGCCAATACCAGTTCCTTTTGCCACATAGCTTTCACCGTCAAAAGTCACGTGAAGGTACCTGAAAATGTATTTGTTGTCTTTATCGAAAGGGTCTTTATATCCATTGATCAAGGATTCTGCAAGCTCTGCTTTGAAAAAAGCTACTGAAGATATCGTTTGGTCCCAAAGAGTAACGTCATTTATGGGTCTTCTTGTATCGCCTATTGCCTTGGCGAAGTGTTGATTTAAGGCAGTTATCAGCTCTGTCCTGAGCTTACTTAATCTTTCAAGATTGTCCGCATTGCTAATTTCTAGAATTCGCAGCATCTCGATTAGGACATTTTCTATAAGAGTGTATAGTTCCTTGGAATTCTGATCTATCAAATCAGCGTCTGTGGGATTCGCTTCATATCCGAAAGCGGTTGATATGTGTATGCTTGAATTGTTTTGATTTGAGTAGGCATCATTCTTCAGGACACCTTTTTCTGTACCAGAGCCTCGCCCATGAGCATCATTTAGCAGTTTGTTGAATGCGTTTCGGTCATCCTTTATAACATTGTTTCCCAGTTCATGTTTCGAGACAAACTCTTCTACTACCAGAGGCATTTGCAAATCCTTTATTGGTAATTTCCTGATAGTTTTTTGAAGCAAATCTTCTTTTAAAATTGTTAAGAGGTTTTGTGATAGGCCCTTTGGTAACTGTATTGACTTCGTATGGTCTCCTTCTATGAATTCTTTTGTGTATTTCCCTATCATGTGCAACCAGCATGCAATTTCAGCAGTAAGCAAAACGTCTCTGTTTTCTGCAAGGACAGTCAAGTCTTTACTCATCAGGATTACCTCCCGTTGTATCTGGTTGAGCGTTCATATCGGCTATTGCCCTTATTAAGTCTATAAGCTCAGTAAAGCTTGAAAATTCTCCCGCGTTTTGCTGAGAGTGTTTGACACTCAATGATTTCATGTAAGATTCACCATTTTCCTCATACCAGCGTTTAAATTTTGAGAATTCATCACCACTCTGAAAACCGTGCTCCGTCTTCAGCTTTTGAAACTTTTTATTGCTGAGCAGGGCTCCGGTTGCATTGTCAACCAGTTCGCCTTTCACAGTTCCGTTTTCGTTGAGGTATTTCCGGAAATTCTCGGGTAGTTTCATTGCCTTGCTTTCTTGCTCTATCTTTACAGACATGTCAGTGTAGACTTTCCCGTTTTTTATATTGTTGCTGGCAATTCCATATCCGCTTGAGGTCTTTGCACCAAATCCATATACTGTGAACATCGCTTCGAGTCCTTCAACAACAAGTTTTAGATCTTCAAGCATTTGCTTTTTGATCTCTACTGATTCTTTTCCAACAAGATCAAAGGGAACATACAGGAGTGAGAAGTTACTGGTTTCATTGGCAGGAATACATTCGATGAGTATTGGATTTGTCCCGGTACGAGTTTGCCTGTTATGAGGATTTATGATTTCGTAGTCTACTCTATCGAAGAACGATGGAAAGAAGTGAAGACGGCCCTGTCGAAAGCTTTCATTATTCTGTCTCTCATTTCCGAAGATTCGAGTGATTTGCTCGTCATCTTCCTTCATACCTTCATGCCAGAGTGCTGAACGAAGGCAGCCTTTCCACGTAGACCCGGGAATATATGGGCAACCGAGAATCTTTTCTCGCTTTATGGAGTTTTCAATAATCGTGAAATTCTCATCGTCCTTGGAGATGTAAGGCTTTTCAAGAGTAAAAGCAAACTCGATAATGAATGAGTAAGGCGGCATGGAACTTAAGCTATTGCCGTTCAAGTTGCAGGACAAAGAGTTTCTTAGCTTTTCATTTATACCGAAGCATTCGCTTCTTCTCTTTTTGAGTTGGTTCTTAAGTTTTTCTAGGGAAGGTGCATCAGGGTTCATGGTTTTCAAGTACATGTAAGAGGAGGTTATCAGATAATCAATCAGTTCTCCATTATCGTGATTGATGTTGCTCAAGTATTCTATGTATTTCTTGACCTTGTCTTCCGCTTCTCTATTATTGCCTTCTTTTGATAGTGTATCAATCTTATCTTTCAAGGTTTCAGTTCTTGTCAAAAAATCCAGATTCATTTTTCCTCCACCTCCGGGACTTTGTTGATGAGGCTGTCAATGTAATCGTTCATGTTATTTAGCAGTCCAAAAGTATCTCTTGCAGAGTTGAACTCTCTCCAGGAATTGAGTTCAAATGAATTTACGAATCTTCCTAACAATTTCTGCCAGTTTTCATCTGTGGTATCAGCAATATGTTTCTTCAATCTGTTGAGAATTTCTTCACGACTGAAGTCCTTACATCTCTCATATTGTATTGGAATCCAACCCCAGATTCGGAATTCCCATAGATCTTTATTCCCTTCAATCGGATGATAGGCACCAGATATATTTATTTTTGATGCAATTCTTTCATCTCTGATAGTTCCAAATAACCAATTTGCAAGCTCTCCAGTATTACATCCTCTCGCTTTCCAGAACTCAGAAACGTTGTTATCATATCTAAACCAGTTCTTGATTGTTGGAGATATGGGAGCAGAATTGTTATCGATCCAGCTCTTTAATGCAAGGTCATTGACATTTTCTAAGCCTTTTGTGCCTTTCCACCACTCATTATCAGTACTCATAAATCGGATTTTTGCGAAGAACATTTCTTTTATGTTTGGGTAGTTGGATGAATTATCTGGTTTGCTCCGTAAACACATACCTAACCTCTTCAGTTTTTCTTCTGAAGTTGTTTTATTTATTGATTCTGCAAACTGAGAGGTTAAGCATATTGTGTTTGGTTCGAAGCTGAAAACTCCATGTCCGAGTTGCGGTTTTGCACTTAACGCGCCCCAGTTCGCCGCCAGTTTTAATGGAAGTTGAATAAGAATATCATCAAAATCATTGTCCAATGATTCTATGCTCACATCATATTTGCCAAAACATCCAGAGTAAATAAACCATCCGCCTTTGCGTTGACCATGAAGTCTTCCTGAAAGAACTCTAAACCTATTTGATAGAACATTCTTATCATATTCAGGATGGCTTATTGAGATTCTAAATCTTCTCCTATAACCAGTTGCTCCAAAAAGAAGGCAAGCTGGACAATAATATTTCTTCTTCTCTTCTTTATTTTCGGTTGGGCACCTTGTATCTGAGTGGGTCGGATCGCAAACGTAATAGCCGAGCCCTCTAGCAATGACTTCATACCACCACCTAATGCTTCCGATAATTCCAGTTTCGTGGATTCTGTCCATCTTTCCATCTGTCCCACCGGTCCATAGCGGTGTCAGGGTTTTGATTCTAAATGTGATTGGTTCATTCCCCACTTTTAGCACCTCTCTTTTCAGATAATTCCATCGTCGGCTACTTGCTTTTTGTCTATCCCCAATATTTCGAGCGTCAGGTCGTCTTGCGTCCTCAGTTTGTAAATCCGCACCGAGTCTTCTTCTTTGTTCATAATTCTTTCAATGCGTTTTTTGAGCGTTTCCAGGCTTGCTTTTGTCAATTCGCCTTCAAGTACAGAGTTCTGTACCCAGTCGAGGTATTGCCTGCATATTTTCAGCACTTTGTTTACGCGTTTTTCGCCGATATCATAAACTAGAAGCACGTACATCCTTCATCCTTTCCATGGGACATACTCTTTCTCTCCTGTGATGTGCTTTTCTATTTTGTACAGCTCTAGACGGATAAGATAGCGATACGAGACGTTTCTCTTCAGCCCAGGGTGTTTGATCGTTGTCTTCAGCTTTTCGTCATATTCCTTCACGAACGTCTCCTTACCGGCATCGTTCATATAAATGCCTTCAAGGTGTTTCGCAAAGTGTTTGGCCTGAATCTGTTTTTTGTTTATCAGGGAGAAGATCAGACGGTCTACGAGAATCGGCTTGAAGATCTCAGCGACATCCAGATTCAGAGAGAAGCTACGGAAATTCGTTGTGTGAAGGTATCCAATTCTCGGATCGAGATGGGTGCGATAGATCTCTCCTAGAACTGTAGTGTAGAGCATCGTGTTTCCAAAGCTTATTAGGGCGTTGAGTCTATTCAGGGGTGGTTGTCTTGTTCTTGAAACGAACTCGAAGCTGGAGTTGTCAATTATTGCATCAAAGCACTTGTAATAGAGATCTCTGAAGTTGCCCTCTATGGCCATTGATTCGTCGATGCTTGCAGTTTCTACCAGTCGGTCTTTCAATGAATTCAGGCTCTCGATCGCGTTTTCCAGGTCTTTTCCTCGTCGATTGTAGTATGCCAGAACATTAAGCATGTTGGTCATCGAGGCGCTGACAAATTTCTTCGCAAGGTCAAGCCGTTTCTCCGGATCGTTGTAGAAATTAACCTGCTGAAGTATCAGGAAGCCGGAATTGAGGTGCTCCCTTGGATAGTATGTCCCTGAATAGTAGTCGTATCGATTGAAAAAGTGGAGAGGGATCTGTTTTTGGGTCAGAAATTCCAATACTCTTTTGTTGAGATCCAACTCTCCAAAAGCGCATATGGAATCCGTCTGCTCGACTGGAAGGTGGACCTTCTTTCCATCTTCTTTCTCGAAGACAAGAGTGTTGTTCATCCTCAAAAGCTTTCCCGAAGTGAAGAGGTACAACATTCGCTTCATGTCATCACACCCAACAATAAGTGTAGTATGCGCAGTTCTGGCACTTGTTTTGCGGTCTTTCGAGAGGCGGTATTGGCCCCTCAACAAGATCCTGAATCTCTTCGCACATTTTCTTCAGCCTGGTTTCTTCATCCGGGTTAAGGCTAACTTCGATTTTCTTTTTCTCTTTTGGAACTAGTAACAGGCCATTAGCTTCGACTCCCATTTCTTTCAGGCGCAGCAGGTAGAAAAGCAACTGATCTCTGGCTCCTTCAAGGGAGTATTTAGACTTCTTTACCTCGCTGACGATAGTTCTTCCCTTTTTTTCTTCGACCATGTCCAGCCGAATGTTATCTATGGCGATATCTTTCTCTCCTCTGTTTTCGTAGGAGGTTTCGTGAATGAGACGACCCAGGGCAATGAACGTGTTATCCTGTTCCGGAATAATTCTGTGAGCCATTAGCCAGGCTTCTCTATAGCAATTAGAGTACGAGAGTATGAGACTTCCATTGATCTCAATCACAGGAACAAACTCCCATCATCTGATTTCAGGCCGGTTTTAGGATCGTAGTAATATTTCAAGTCATCTGAGGATACATAGCTGAAGCCGTGTTGAATATCTGGTAGAGCATAGGTTTTTGCTCCGGAATAGTAGAAGACTCTAAGGTTAACTACATAGGGTGCCAAGTTTCTTATAGCCTGCTTTTTTCGCGCTAGATATTGGTATTTGTTTTCTTTGGGGGGTATTTCACTTAGAACTTCGCAATAAGTTTTCCAGAAATGTTTTGCGTCATTATTGATTTCCAAAAAAACCGGGATGGTAACAGAGCCTTTTATCTGTTCAATCAGGCTGAAGTCAGATATTTTGTCAAAATCCAGATTGACAAGAGCTTCCAAAAGCTCAAGAGATTCGTTTTCAAGTCCTTTGTTCACCAATTGAGTGAAGTACTTATCTCCCAGTTCGTATATCTTCGGTTCATCTACAGAAGCCCCCAAATTGCTCAAAATATCTCGAGTTGCCCATATTATCGTGCTATTGTAGATCCAGGAGAAAGATCTTCCTGAATCTTCCTTCACAAGATCTACAATCAACAGTTCACCACGCTTCTTTTCGCACGAACGATTCACTCGTCCTGCAACTTGAAGAATGCTGTCGAGAGGCCCGAGGTCTCTTATACAATAGTCAAAACTGATATCCACACCTGCCTCGATCAGTTGAGTAGTCACAAGGACTTGAAAACCTTTCTTTCTCTTTATATTTTTAATTACGTTTTTTCTGACTGCGGGTGGCAAATTCGATGATAAACAGTGGATTTTCTCATCGCTGATATTTCTTGAGTCCTTTAGATATTCGTATAACTCTTTGCAGCAGTTTATTGTGTTTGCGACTACCATCAAGGCTTTCTTCTTATTAATTGCTGCGGAGACAGCTTCTTCAAGAATGCTGTATTTAAATTCTTCCATGCTCATCTTTCCGAGGTATTTCACGTCATACCTGTCAAGGCTGTACTCTCTACGCACCAGAGGAAGAGAAGAAACGAAGAATGGCTGTGGAATCGTTGCGCTTGAGAAAATTATCTTTGTGCCTCCCCATTTCGCAAGGTGTTCAAGTACTTCGCTAATTACTTTCCAGTATTTTGGAGGGACAGCCTGGATTTCATCCAGTATGATAATAGAACCAGGAAGTCTGAAGAAGCGTGTATTTCGTTTTTCTGTAAGCATCGAATGGAAAATACTCACGAAAGTTGTTATGACAATTTCACTATCCCAGGAATTGAGAAGTATATCTGCGAGATAAGTATCATAGTCTTCGGTCTCACCTCCATTTATTTGCTTCGAATATGAAAGGTCTGTTAGATGATGTTGTTGCATCAATATGTCCGACGTTTCTATAATTCCAGATGTTTTGAGGACTTTTGAGATAGTTTCGTAAGTTTGGTCAATTATGCTTAGAAAGGGTAAACAGTAAAGAATTCGGGGAATGTAGCCTTTTTCTTTCTGAGTTCTCTCTCTCTTCTTGAGTGCCAGAGAGAGTGTGGCTAGCGTCTTACCAATTCCAGTCCTTCCTTTAATTGAACCAACAGTGAATTCAAGATTCGAGATAGCTTCCTCATAGAAAGCGTTTCTCAACAGATCTATATCTGTATTTGGTTCATCAAATCCTTCTGAGGTTCTGAAAATGTCCACAATATTCGGCGAAATATGTTGCCTTTCGTGGTTGTAATTGTCATTGAACGCTGCATCCACTCTGTCGGCCCATGTGAGTAAAGAAAACAGGTATTCGAACAGCACATAATTTCTGATACCGGCTTTCTCTCTAAACTTTCTATAGTTTCTCTTCCACTTTATTATCTTCGGAACCAGGGAGGGCATATCTAGGTTCACCCTTTCCCCTATTGATTTCTCCATCCAATCAAGATATGCGTTATTAAGTGTGCCGATAATTTTTTCTATCTCTCCTTGATTATCATCAAAGGATTCTATAAGTGATTCAAGGGGCCTAGCTTTACCATGATGATGTTTTACGACTGTCATCGCTACCAAGATGGTCGCTCCCAATTCATCAGGTATTTTGCCATCAAGATAATGTCCTAAAGCTATTGACCCAATTACTGCATGTTGAGATAACCCGTTATCAACTTTCATTCCAGAGAGATGTTTCTGGAAGTAGCTACTCGCTTTTCCTAGGTCGTGGAAAAGGGAAATTCCCTTGACGAGAGTGTTGAGCTCTGATCGGGTAATACCGAAGAAGTTTTCATAGTCAATGAATCTACTGGTGATTTCGACTTCTTCAGCCATCAAAGTTAATACGCCAAGTGTATGGTGTTCCAGAAGCCTTTCCTGGTGAGATCTTACGGTACTCACCAGAGCATCACTGCCTCTTCGCCAGTTTCTGTAAAGATCTTCACTACCAGAGAATCAGGATCAACAGACCTCAGCTTCAAAGGATTACCCTCCTCTTCATAAGCTACTTCTACGTATTTGGTAACTCTTCTTTCACTGTTCATGGATGCTGCGTGAGTTTCCATGAATATCTTTTGACCATTAGAGAAAAGAATATTAGTTCTCTTCGCCATTTGAACAGCTGTGTAGATTTTGTCTGCTGTTTCTACTTCAGCGCTGTAAGTTCCAACATACTTTACTTGGGCTATGAATTCGCTTATTCCGAGATATGGGGTGTAATAGCATTCAGAATTGATCGTCATGTCTTCAAGTTTTTCTAGAAGTTTGACATCTGCAGTTACATAGAATCTATACACTGGGTCTTTTACCATTTCAACAGGGACTTGGATATGCTGTACATTTTTGGTCGAGGCATCAGCTTTTGTATATGAATAGTTAATACTGAAGCGTGTCTTTTCGACCTTTCTCATTAACCGCACGCCGATTTTTGTATTTGCCTTTTCAAGCTCGACAATGTGTTTACTCTGACCAAAGCCACCACTGTCTATACCAACTATTGCTCCTACTATACCCAGAGCTGCTGTTCTGGGAGGAATCGCATACGTCAAAGAGGATGTTGTCGAGTATGGTTGTCGAAAATGGGCATAGTCGCTCGAAATATCAAAAGCGAGGACCTTCATAAGGCCTCACCTCACTCTGTCAATTGTTTCATTTTTCCTTCGAGCAGATTTTCTAGATCGAAGGGTGAACCGTTTTCCACCAACTTCAGTCTGGGATCAACCTTATATCTTATCTCCTGTATTCTGCTGTGGTATTTAGTAATCATCTCTTTGAGACCTGATATCTCCAGTTTGAAATCAGATACGCCTCTGACTTTCTCTTCCATTATTTCTGATTGAAACTTGATTCCTTTGTCGAGCTCTCCAATATGGAAGTTGGCTCCCTCGTTATACACAACATCTAGGAGCAATCGTGGGAGCTGCTCCATCTTGGAGCGAGTGATGAGATCCCTAGTGCCATTCCATATGGCATCAAGCATCTTATTGAGATCCAAATCACTCATTAACGTATGCCGGGCTGTATTCTGATTTATCACTCCGTAAAATGCTATACAAGAATAGTTGAGCGTCCACTCTTCCCTAAAGCTCCTTTGCTCCTTTCCTTCCTGTGATACAAAAGCGGCTGTTCCTTGCGTGAATACAGGATCGACCACGTGCAGTGATCTACCAAAACGAAACTGAACGGGTCCTGTGATTGACATGTTTAATCCTGTCAATGGTACTGTTCCACCAAAGAGTCGCAAGTCTATACATTTCTCGAGAAGCAGCTTCGATGCCCCTTCTCGTTTATGCAATTTGAGGGCTTCTTCAACCGCTTTTTTATTGTAGGTTTCATCCGTAAGATCAGTTATCAAGAGAGAAGCTCTCTTCTCCGAGGTTATTGGATCTCCTGACACAAAGAGCTCTTCGCCTTTTTCCGCTAGATGATCTCGAATAGTTCTCTTCAGTCGAACATCAGAAACTATATTTACACCAGTTGCTACATCCATCCTAGGCTTATTGCTATCCATCGGATCTCCGTTTGGATTTCCATCTTTCACATCATAGATAAACAAAATTTCGTGACGGTTCTTAATTGACATTTTCATCTCCTCCTTAGAGTTCTATTGTTCAATTTCCTGAACTGTATCTGTTTCAAGTTCAAGTTGATCGGTTTCTCTCCTGAAGACTCCAGTTGCTAGCTCTCCAGCCAAGAAGGCATAATTCAAATCTTCAATAGAAGCTTTCCAGTCATAGCCGCTTGGAATAAGGTATTTGTCGGCTATCTGAAAGAGGTTCATGATTGGTCCGTACACTTTGGTAAAATCCATTTCGTTAGAGTACTGTGTCGTTTTCCATTTTAGATCCTTAAAGTGATTCATGAAGTCTAGTGGTCTCATGTTATAAGCCTTAAGCTTAAGATCGACAGTGCTTGCGATATTTTTCTCTCTTTGGAATCTCGCAATTCTCGAGTGAATCTGGCCTAAGATGAAAAGGAATTTCTCTTCATCAGTCCTGAAAAAGGCCGGATACTTTTCGAAGAATTCCTTGATCCTGTCTTCTCTGTCTTTTTCCATTAAAGGGATACCTCCTTCCACATTTTGCTGAAGCCTTTCTATGAAAAGAGCAATAGTGATAAGTTGCTTGGCTTTGGTGGCGTAAGGTTCACCCCTGAGTTTTTTTGAACCAATGAGTTCAAGTGTTCCTCTCTTTAAAGGGGTTAACGAAACCCGTTGATTTTTAAATAGCGCTTCAATGTAATCGAAAAAGGTTCTCAGTCGGTTGTCTTTGAAGACGTCGTACATCGATCCAAATAGAACGGAAGGCGAGTATTCTTGTGTACCAAACACATTCCGTAGTTCTCCTTCAATATCTGAAATCTTTCTAGACATATTACGCAAACGACTTGGAGGAACGTCTAAGATGCTGAGGTTTATTTTCATCTCCTGATTGTTCACCGTATAGAAGATGAAATTCAAAGTGGAGTATGACCCTTCAGAAATGTCATAAAGCATGTAGGTTTCAAAATTTCTGTAAGGATTGTCCTTTCTCACAGTATCTTTTAGATCAGAAATTCTCTTTATGTCTCTTATTTCGTTGACCTTCTCCTCGAGCAGTTCATTATCTGAAGAGTGAAACCTTGGTATGATGTAAACCTTCGATGCGTAGAAATTCATTGAAAGTTCTTCATCTAGAACTCTCTTACCAAGAGAAATTTTTGAGAAGCAATCTTCACAGAGAGGCATGTTCACATAGTAGTTTTTGTCGTCCATCTCGTGGGCAAACCCGGGCTTGTCGAAAGATGCGAACTTGAAAATGTCGCTCGCCTTCATTCCGATGCCTTTCTCCTCTCCACAAACAAAGCAGATTCCAGTATTATCACTTGGCATACTGACAATGTTTCTCAGGAAGATTTCTTTGAATTCATCAAGATCTCCAGGGTATAATTCCCTGTCTGCTTCTCTTATTACAACTGTGTAGAATCTTCCCTCCTTTTTTGGAAGATTTCCTGCCATCTCATCGAGGGATGTGCAGATAGCTACTTTTGACTCTAAAAGAGCGCTAGCCACTTTGCTGGCAATAGGAGTTTTGTTGTGTTCGCCGAAATTGATGAACTTTTCTAGAATTACTTCTGCTCCTTTACCGGCATCCCTTAGAGTAAGGGAGATAGGAATTTTGATGTTCCCCTTTTTCTCACGGAAGAGATAGTTGCGGCGCGTCTTCTCTCTTTTTTCACAACCGGAATATTGGAGTGTTTCTCCGTTCTTTATGAGTATTATGGCCAATTCGTGAATGTAAGCATCCCCAATATCAGTTATGTACATTTGTGTTTCGTCTTTTCCTTTGGCCACTATTTGGCCAATGTCATAGGTCGATTTGAGCACCTTGTCACCTCCTTTCTACGATTTCTATCATTCCAAAACCCTGCGCATTCTTTGAACCCAACCCCCAGTCGAAAGCTATCGCTATCAGTTCTGGATCTGTATTCAACTTGAAGCTGAAATCCCAGGCGATCTGGACGAAGTCTTTGTATTTCACAATACGCTGAATTGGTCTTGAAGCAAGTTTAAAGGAGAAGGATTCTCCCGCTCTTACAGGGCTACCCAGTGCGATTGCCTTTCTATTGAGATTTTCTTTGAGCTGAACAGTAAAGTCCTTTTCTGTCGGGTTGTAGAAGTAAGTCTTCTTTTTTCCATCGGGTGTTGTAAGAGTCGAATAAATTGTGATAGGGGAGATTGTTCTTGCATCTATAGAGCCTATATTAGGTGGTTCAGGCTCAACTTCTATAGATTTCAGTTCGAGTTTTTCTCCTTTGAGTTCCATTCCGCCGTTTTTAAGCAGCCCGTTTGCAAAGGCCTGTGCGAAATCTTCAAGAGGCGATGAAAAATGCAGATTTATTGGTGGAGTAAAGCTTATAAAGCCCTCTTTAATCTGTCGGCTTTGGCCGGCAAGCCGAGAGAACGTGAATGGTCTCAAAATTCTTCCATTGACATTCAATCCAAAATCATGACTATCTGGAATCAAATTTGAAAGTGCATCATATATCGCTGATTGAAGAAGATATGAATAACTAAGGGGAAGAGAAATCCCTTTTTCGTTGTCGAAAACAGCTCTTAGTCTCAAAACACATCCTCCATGATACAAGTATTGTTATAGATGTTCCTTTTAGATTAAATAGAAGCGATTGAAACATTATTTATGATATGAGCTATGACGTAGGTCAAAAAGACATATTTCTTATGTATTCACATTGTTTGTAAATTATTAGCAAAATATAATCGCACTTAATCTTATCGCATTTCTTCACGTCTTCCAAAGAAAAAGAAAGCCCTCTGCGCCCATTAAGTGGGAAGTAAAGGCGATTATTGATATATTTCTCGACAAAGAATGAAAGAATTACAAATTCTACATTTTCTCTAGTATATGGTGCCTCATCCTGGACCTGTGCCAAGTTAGCAAGTTATCAAGAAAAAGATGAAGAGAAAAAATTGAAAAGGGATGCTCCTGTCTTAAGATAAATACGCAGTCATACCTATCAAAAGCCAGGAGGCGTCCTAATAGATATGAATAGCACTCTTGATTTAGTTTGTATAAGCCCAAAGATACACAAGTTCCATTTTGTAGGAATATTTTTACTTGTCCGGAAGTTTATAATGAGGGGGATTTCACACCTATTCCTATCGATGCTTTTCACATTTTCTACAGGTGTTTTTCTTGTTTTACTGTTGATGTCGACATGAGATCCCGTATAAGAGTCCTGAATTTGATCCCTGAATAAGATCATTCCAGGGCAGGCTCTTCAGGACAGGCTCCACGGGATGACAGTCCCCTAACTTCATCCTGACGTGCTCCTGGTCAGGATCCCGGTCTTTCCTTCTTCCCGTCATTCTGAGCTTGACTCAGAATCACGGTTTTCTAAGGAGTGGATCCCGGGTCGGAGTCCGGGATGACAACCTCCTTCCCGTCATGCCGGACCCTGATCCGGCATCTCCGTCCTTCGAAAGAGCGAGAAGAGCGAGAAGAACGAGATCCCGTATAGGAGTCCTGAATTTGATCCCTGAATAAGATCATTTCAGGGCAGGCTCTTCAGGACAGGCTCCACGGGATGACAGGATGGGGGAGCATTTCAGGGCAGGCTCTCCCTTCAGGTCATCCTCGTGTATTGTTATAAGAGAGAGTATAGAATGAGGGTAGAGGGAGTAGCCAGTTGTCATCCTTAGGCTTAGAGCATGTACGTCAGGTTGGGAACCCTTCTTAACACGATTGAGAGCAATGGTCGAAAAGACCTGACCTTGTACGAGGTTGTGAAAGGAGTTGTCAACATCAATCGGATATGTGGAAAAACATCAACGATTTTTGTGAAATCAATGACCAGACGAACTAATCAATTGTGTACCAATAAGACCGGTTTTCTGTTTCTCTCTAAGCCTGTAACTCTTTCCTCGTATGTTGACATTGGTACAGTGATGCAATAGTCTGTCAAGAACGGCTGTTGCAAGTATCTCGTCTTCAAAGATTCTGTTCCATTCCGCTTTTTGCCTGAGAATATTCAAATGTTAGTCCACAATTCCTCCCGATGCTTTTTCACATTTTCTACCGGTGTTTTTCTTATTTTACTGTTGATGTCGACACTTTTCTAAAATGCAGTTTTCGTATATACTCTTTGTCAACCATCCTGAGCATCTCCTTGTCCCCGCCTTCTTTTTGTGTAGTGCTTAAATAATAGCAGGGCGAGTCGTACTCGGGGTGGTCCATTTTTCGATTATCGTTATTCTTCTAAGTGGTCTACTTTCAGTTTACCGTTTACAATTCTAAACCCAGCCTCATAAGGTAATATAGAGAATCTATTGAAAAAAGAATATGCAATGAACCTCCCCAAAAACTCACCAAATATTAGCGGCTATTATAAAGACGAATTGGTATATACCATATTGCATAGCTGCGAAAGACGGAGTAATAATCCGATAATCTCGATTATTCTAATCTAATCACCCGAGAAGAAGCTGGTTAGTTCTTCAGATAATGATGTGGGATGCGGTATCATTCTCATAAATGGTATATACCATATTGCAATGGATCTGGGAGATACTATTGTATTTGTAGTTATAGGAGGTAGAGATGACAGTATCAGAGATAATTGCAGATTTGAAGGAAAAACGCGAAGAAATAAGAGAGGTGGTCTTTGTTGCATGCGGAGGTTCGCTGGCGGCAATGTACCCGGCCAAGTACCTGCTTGAAAGCGAAGCAAGTAATCTTAGAGTGGGGTACTTTTCGAGCAATGAGTTTGTTCATGCTACCCCAAAATATGTAAAAGAGACTACCCTGGTAATTGCGACTTCTCACCAGGGGACAACTCCGGAGACGGTTGAGGCTGCCAGAGTGGCTTCTTCCAGGGGGGCTGCCGTTATCTCGATCGCTTTCAAGCCAGACTCTCTGCTTTCTGAAGTGGGAGATTACTCGTTGGTCTATGAGTACGGTTCACAAGCCAGAGTGAGCGAAAGCAAGTCTGCACTTGTTATGAAAATTGCCTTCGAACTCCTCAAGGTTTTCGAGAACTATGAAAAGGCACAACTTGTAGAGAGCTCATTTGAAAAACTCGATGTGGTTGTCAGCGAAGCGAAAGCGCTTGTTAAAAGGAGAGCAGAGCAGTTTGCAAAAGATTTTAAGGACGAGAAAAACATCTACGTTATGGGAAGTGGTTCATCTTTCGGAGCGGCCTATGCCTATTCAATATGTATTTTGATGGAGATGCAGTGGATCAACTCTTCAAGTATTCACACAGGTGAGTTCTTTCATGGGCCATTCGAGATAGTTGACTATGAGACACCCTTCATACTTCTTGTGAGTGAGGGTAGAACAAGGGTTTTAGACGAGAGGGCTCTAAGTTTCCTCAAAAAGTATGCTCGTAGATTTGTAGTTCTCGATGCCAAAGAACTCGGTATAAACCTCATAGATGATTCCATTGTCGAGTTCTTTAATCCCCTTGTTTTCAGTAACGTGCTGAGCGTTTACTCAGAAGAACTGGCTTTGGAGCGAAAACATCCGCTTTCCAGACGCAGATATATGTGGAAAGTAGAGTACTGAGAAGAGGTGTTACGGTGCTTCGAGTTATTGGTGTAGGAGACAATGTTGTAGACAAGTACTTTCACCTGAAGAAGATGTTTCCGGGTGGAAATGCTCTAAATTTTAGTGTTTATGCACGTCAGGCTGGTGCCATCGCAGCTTATATAGGGATCTTCGGTACCGATGAAGCCGCACAGCATATCATATCCGTTTTGAATGAGATCGGTGTGGATATTTCTCACTGTAAGCAATTTGAAGGTGAAAATGGTTTCGCCGGCGTAAATCTCGTTGATGGTGAGCGGGTATTTGTAGGGGGAAACAAGGGAGGTATTGCCGGTAAAGTAGATTTTGTGCTCACTGAAAGTGATCTCGAGTATATTTCCAGTTTCGATATTGTGCACAGTAGCTGTTATAGCTTTATTGAGAAGGAACTTCCAAAACTCAAAAGCACGGGTGTTCCCCTGAGTTTTGACTTCTCCAATAGAACTGGGGATGATTATCTCAGACTAGTCTGTCCCTACATAAACTATTCATTTATGTCCTGCAGTCATCTGTCTGCCGAGGAGACAAAGGAAAAACTAAAATTCGCCATAGGGTTTGGCAATAGACTCTCTCTCGCAACTCGTGGTGCTGAGGGAGCGATACTTTTCGATGGTAGAGACTATGTAACATACGTACCGGAAAGAGTGAAGGCGATAGACACTCTTGGAGCTGGCGATTCCTTCATTACTGCGTTTCTCTTGCATCTTGCAGCCAATAATTTCGATCACAATTCCGAAGTTATCCGCGAAGCGCTTTCTCTTGGGGGAAAGGCCGCGGCAAAAACTTGCATGATTATGGGAGCTTTCGGCTACGGTAAGAGTTTCTAATCTGTCCTGAACTGCAGGACAATTTTCCGATAGGGTAAAGGAGGTAAGAAAATGCGTCGTGGACTGTTCATTCTAATCGTTTTTGCTATTCTGATCAGCACTTTTCTAGTCGCCCAGCAGGTTGAACTGAAATTTCTGCACAGGTGGCCCGATCCAATCAACCAGCCCTTCTTCGAAAATGTGGTTAAGGACTTCGAGGCTCTGAATCCAGATATAAAAGTAAATATTCAGGCCATCTCCAACGATCCCTTCAAAGAGAAGATCAAGATCGTGTTGGGGACTTCTGAAGCTCCTGATGTATTCTTCACCTGGCCAGGTGAATTCACAAACAGGTTTATAAGAGCTGGCAGGATTATGGATATCACGGATGCTCTTGTAAACACTGGCTGGATTGACGATTTTGTGTATTCTCAACTCGAACCCTTCATGTATGAGGGTCGCTTCTACGGCACTCCGTACCGAATCGATGGAAAGGTTTTCATGTATAACCGCCTTCTCTTTGAAAAGGCCGGTGTCGATTTCGTACCGGAGACATGGGAAGAACTCCTCGCTGCATGCGAGAAACTTAAGAAGGCCGGCATTACCCCGATATTCTTCGGTAACGAACAACCATGGGCTATTTCCCATTATATCGGAACTCTCAATCAGAAGTCAGTTCCCGAAGATGTATGGCTAAAAGACCTTGATCCTGCAAAAGGCACCTGGGATCATCCGGGATATGTCGAAGCTCTCAAGAAGTTTGTACAGCTGATTCCCTACTTCAACCAGTTCCCCAACGCGATAAAGCACGCAGAGGCCAGAGCAAATTTCTTCGCTGGAAAATCTGCGATGATGTATGTAGAAATAGTGGAGATTCCCTATATTTACAGAGACGCTCCCGTAGAATTCCAGGAGAACTGGGGAATGTTTGTTTTCCATGATACTGGCGGACCCGGAAATCAGAAATATCTGACAGGTTACCCGGAAGGCTTTGTCATATCTGCAGATACGAAGTATCCCGAACAATCTCTTAGATTCCTAAAATACCTTACCGGTAGAGAGGCTGGAAGGCGTGAGTTCGCAGAAGTTGGTTATCTCAATGGAATAAAGAACCTCTTTGACAAAGATGAAGTAGATCCAGGTACATGGGATGCAGTTCAGCTAGTTCTGGAAGCAGAAGCGATGGCCAACTGGTTGGATTCCTCTCTTCATGCAAGAATATGGGATGTCTATTCCGTTCAGCTTCAAATGCTTGTAGACGGTGTTACAACACCGGAAAAGGTCATGCAAGAAGTGAGAAAAGCCGCGGATCGTGTAAGGGCAGAATTCTGATACTTTTACAGAAAACATCCGGGATGGTTTAACCATCCCGGATTCTCCGAAAGGGTGGGACCATGAGACGGAAAAGTTATATATTCTTTATACTCCCTGCCTTGATAATGATATTGATTTTTGTTTATTTCCCAATAATACAGAACTTCTACTTCAGTTTTTTCAAAATGAGTAGCTATTCGCCGACAAGGCAGTTTGTAGGATTGAACAATTACAGAATGATCTTTGAGGACGATGTCTTCTACATATCGTTGAGAAACAATACGCTTTACGCGGTGATCTCTGTCATATGCCAGGTAGGTTTTGGTATGCTGCTTGCGATAATTCTTGAAGGAAGCTTCATTGGAAGAAAGCTGAAAGTCTTTTTCAGAAACGTCTATTTCATGCCCTCTTTGCTATCTGTAACTGCCGTTGGTCTTATGTTCTATTTCATATACAACCCCAATATCGGTCTTCTGAACGGAATTCTCGAGCGAATAGGATTGGGTGACTTGAAGACAGCATGGCTTGGTAATCCAAAGACCGCTATTTATGCGGTAATTGCGATGAGTCAATGGCAATATACAGGCTACATAATGGTCCTTCTGCTGGTAGCTATTCAGAAGATTCCACATGAGCAATATGAAGCCGCAGAGATAGATGGGGCCAATTCCTTCAAGAAGGCAATCCATATTACTATACCGGGGATACGCGATATGATTACTGTCTGCACAGTAATAACTGTGATCGGTGCCTTCAAACTTTTCACGGAAATATATGTGATGACTCAAGGTGGACCGTATAACAGGACGCAGGTATTGGGAACATTTATGTACAGAGCGGCTTTTGCTTACGATGAGATGGGGTATGGTTCTGCTATTGCGGTGATAATCTTTGCCATTACTTTTCTTGCCTCTCTAGTGCAGATCAAAATCGTCTATAAGGGCAGAAATAACTAGGTAATCGGGGGGTGTATAGTATGAAATCATACCCGTACAGGAGAAAACCAGGAAGGCTTCTTGGCTCCATACTCACAAACGTTTTCATGTGGCTCCTCGTTGTCATCGTTGTCTATCCTATAATATGGATCTTCATCAATTCTCTGAAATCAAACAGTGAACTCTTTCTGAATTCATTTGGCCTGCCTTCAAAGGCAATGTTTTCGAACTATATTAGCGCCTGGAATCAAGGCCTCTCTTCATATTTCATGAACAGCATCATTGTTGGTGCGATTTCGATTATCTTTACGATAGTACTGGGCTCTCTATGCGCTTATGGAATCGCGAGGTTTGAATTTAAGGGCAAGAACTTCATCTTCTACCTAATACTCGGTGGCCTACTTCTATCACCGCAGGCCTCTCTAGTGCCTCTCTTCCGCATGTTAGATTTTCTTAAGCTATATAATACCTACTGGGCGTTGATTCTTACATATATTGCCTACAGATTGCCCTTTGCCATTTTTCTCATGCACTCGTATTTTCTCTCATTTCCAAAGGAACTTGAAGATTCGGCAAGAATAGATGGATGTGGATCATTCGCAACTTTCACAAGAATTGTCTTGCCAATAAGCAAGCCAATCGTGGCCAGCGTTTCGATAATGACGACTATCTTTGTGTGGAACGAGTTTATATTCGCGCTGGTTTTCGTTGAGGATGCAAGACTGTATACAATTCCTGTCGGTCTCGCAAGTTTCAAGGATGCGCTAAACACTAACTGGACGGCCATTCTCGCGGGTATAATTATCGCTTCAATACCGATAATTGTTCTATATATGCTCTTGTCAAAGAGCTTCATAAGTGGTTTAACCGAAGGAAGCGTCAAGGGTTGACCGGAAAACTTCAAGCAGGAGGATTGAGTTATGATTTCCGAAGAAAACAAGGTCTACAAGGAAATGATCCAGAAGGGGCTGGATCAACGAGGTGAAATCGAAAGAGTCGTTAAAGAGATTCTTTCCAGAACGAATTTGAAAAACGTGTTTTTCGTCGGCTGCGGGGGATCACTTGCAGTAATGACACCCTGTCAGTATTTATTTGAAACGTTTTCTACGATGCCAACATATATCTACAACGCTGGTGAATTCGTCGAAAGAAAGCCTATCCAGTTCACAAAAGACTCGCTTCTGGTAGTCTCTTCGTATTCGGGAAAGACTCCTGAGACAGTTGTAGCAGCAAATCTTGCAAAGCAAATCGGAGCAGTCTCCATTGGATTCACCGGAGTTGCAGATTCACCTCTCGGCAGGGCCGTCGATTATGTGTTTGCTAATCACGCGAAAACGGGAGTCACCGATTCGAAAATAGTAGTCCTATACCAGATTCTTCTCAATGTTCTCAAAGGCACACAGAGTTTCGACAAGTATGACGATTTCATCAATGCCATGGACCTGCTACCTGAGGAACTCGTAAAAGTAAAACTGGCGTCCGTAAACGCGGCGGAGAAATTTGCCAAAGAGAACAAGGACGAGAAGTATTTTATGATACTGGGTGCCGGAGCCTGCTGGGGCAACGCTTATTCTTTTGCGATATGCATTCTGGAAGAGATGCAGTGGATCACCGCCCAACCGGTTCACGCGGGTGAGTACTTCCATGGTCCTTTCGAAATTGTCACTGAGAATACCAACCTTCTTATACTGAAAGGCGAAGACGCCTCCAGGCCTGTGGTCCAGAGGGCGGAAGACTTCTCCAAGAAGTATTCAAAGAAAGTTACTGTAATTGACTCTAAAGACTACGGACTCAAAGGAATACACGAAAACCTTAGAGGTTTTTTCTCCCCACTCGTATTATCTGCTGCTTTGGATGTTTTCTCTCAAAGCATATCCAGAGAGAGAGAACATCCGCTATCCACCCGGAGATATATGGGAGTAGTCGAGTACTGAAGCGTATCCAGCAATTTCGGGTCTGCATAATGATGTAGGCCCGATTTCTTCAGGAGCGGTCCATGATAAAGAACATCGTTTTCGATATCGGTAAAGTTTTACTCGGCTATGACGGATACGACCACGTAAAGAAGACGCTAAGCGGCAGTTATGGGTGGCGCGAAGTGGCCAAAGATCTCTTTGGGAACGAAATCTGGCCCGAGGCTCTTGACAGAGGGGACATTGAGTTTGATGAAGCTGTAAAAACACTCGCGTCGAGATCTCTCTTTCCAGAGCAGCTGAAGAGATGCGCTTACTCGATAAACGATATGTATTTTCCTATCGAAAGTTCCATCGAAGCGGCAATTTATGCCAAAAACCTTGGATACAGGCTGTATATAATATCGAATTTCATGAAATACTCGATAGAGTTTTTTGTCGAGCGGTACAGCTTCTTTTCTCTCTTCGACGGTATGATAGTATCCTGCTATGAAGGTTTGCTAAAACCGGAAAGGGAGATATTTGAGCTCTTTCTTGAAAGATACGATTGCCTTGCCGAAGAGAGTATCTTCATAGACGATAAATTCGAGAACGTTTTGACAGCGAAAGATCGGGGTTTCAAGATAATTCACTTTACGGGAGAAACAGATCTATTCAAGGAATTTGATGAGCTTAGACAGGAGAATTGAATTGAGGATTGAGACGAATTTTGTCATCGTGGCTTCACTGGTCTACTTTCTTTTTGGGTTCGCAGTTATGGCTATTTTCAGTGCTTTACCTGCAATAGCCATTGATCTTGATATGAGTCACTCGATGACTGGTCTTGTTATTGCTTTGCCAAAAATCTTCTTCCAGGTTGCAGCGTTTGTCGTCGTTATCCTCTCGAAGAAGCGAAACCCTTTCAAGATAATGCTGTTAGGTCTTTTCTGCGTTCCCTTATCTATAATTTTGATCACACTCTCGAAAGAATACTTCCAATTTTTGTTAGGAAAGATACTTTTCTTCTTCGGATTTGGAGTCACAGAGATGAGCATTGTATTCGGTGTGGCGGTAATGGCATTTAGAAGAACCGGCAGGATATTAAATGTTGTACACGCCTTCTTTGCTCTTGGCTGTATCATATCACCCGGGGTAGTTTCGATCTTTCTAACCGATACTTCTAGCTGGAATACCCCGCTTTACATCCCTCTTGCAATATCCTTGATTATCATACCGTTTGCCCTCAGAATTGCCTATAAACAAGTGAGGACAGATAACGACATTAAATCCGAAAAAATAGCCTTTCCTAAAGAACTGTTTTTCTGGCTGATTATAATTGGTTGCTTTATCTATGTTGGTTACGAGAGCGGTCTCTCTTCCTGGCTATCGATTTTTGTTTACGAAGCTAAAGCAATTCTACTGAGAGTATCCAGTTTGCTTCCCTCGCTGTTGTGGATAGGGTTATTTCTCGGAAGACTTGCGACAGGAATCATTGTTGATCGTTTCGGTTTTGAAAAAACACTGGTCTCACTTACTTTTATCTCAATAGTAGGGGTTTCAATGATCGTTTTTTCAAACTCCACTCTTTTTCTGGTTTCAGGAGTTTTCATGACCGGTCTGGGCTACTCAGGAATCTTCCCAACACTTCAGGCATTGTTAGTTTCCAGCTACAAGCAGAACAGAGCGGTGATCCTTTGCGCATTCACTGTAGCCGGTTCCATGGGGGCGCTTGTGACCAACCTTCTGGTCGGTTCAATAAGCGAAGCAACAGGTCTCTTCACAGGTATGTCTTTCATACTAATTCTGATTGTGCTTTCACTCGTGTTATTCACTTTACTTGGAATCTCCCACTCAAAGACACTGCAAAGTTCTGCGAATAGAACGACATAGTAAAAGCCTTCACAAATAGAGCTTTATAGCATAAAATCTAGTACAGACATTTAGTGATTTAAAATTGGAGATGGATTTATGGAGAGTACGGACTATCTTTTGCCTAAATATTTGCAGATCAAGAACATGATTATTGAGAAGATTGAATCTAATCAGTTTGAAGAGAATTCGAAGCTGCCGTCGGAAAGGGAAATCAGTGAGAAATACGGTGTAAGCCGAATGACTGCAAGAAAAGCGCTTAAGATGGTTGTCGAAAGTGGCTATGCTTCAAGCCATGTAGGGAAAGGGACTTATGTGCGCAAACCCAAACTCATGAAGAACCTTACCGAAATCGAAGGATTTTCATTTATGGTCAGAAGACAACGCGATGGTACGATATCTTCAAGAGTACTAGAAGCCAGGATCATTGAGGCCGACAGTTTGCTTTCTGAAAAACTTAAAATACCTATTGGTGCTGAGGTCTACAGAATCATGAGGATCAGAATAGTTGATGGTGTACCAATAGCAATACAGGAATCGAATCTGCCGGTCCAGCTTTTTCCGAATTTACTAGCGCACGATTTCGGTACGACCTCCCTTTACAGAACAATATTCGAAGAGTACGGTGTAAAGATAGTATCGTCCACTCAAATTCTTGACCTTGAGTATGCCGATAAACAAAAGGCCGAACTACTGGGAATAAAGGAACACGACGCCCTTTTTCTCTTCAATAGCGTCTCTTATGATGAAAACAACAACGCGATAGAATACTGCATTCATCATATGCGCGGTGATAAATGCAGTTTCTATAATGAACTCCGAACAAGATCGTCGGCAAGTGGTAGCCTTCCCTTCAGAAAGGGTTAGACTTCTCTAATCTCTCTACTTCTTACTCGGATCACTGAGAGTGTTCTTTATGGAAAGCGTTGTAGATATATAAGCTATGACTTGAATTCTAAGGAATGATTTATCTACAATGATGGTGGCAGTCAGGGAGAAGGTAGAGACTTGGAGTCTGTCAGCCTTCCTTATGAAGGAAGAGCTACTTTGGGACAACACTCGCCTTCTTCCTGGGAGTACTTCAGGTTCAATGATAAGTTCATCCGGGGAAAGATCCTCAGGAACGCTACAACAGGGAAATCGGTACTCACAGACTGCTAATTCATTTTTGTGAGGTGTTGGTGAGATGAAAGAGCAAAGCAGAACGATCGTAGGTATCGACTGGTCAGCTGACTCCCACACATGCTACGACCTCCAGACTGACAAGAGCTTCTCGATTAAGGATTCTGTTGAAGGTTACGAGAAACTGCTGAAGAACTATCCAGAGGCAGTTTTCGTGATTGAAGAAGCAAACAACTGAGAACGGCTCTTCTGAGCGAGAACCATAGTGGGATGATAGGAGCGGTTGTTGGTTGTTCGTTGTTGGTTCCTGGTAAGAGCAAGATCTCTTATATAAAGAGCGAGATCCCGTATAAGAGCATTACGGGATGACATGAGTGGGGCGTTAACGAGATGACCCTGAATAAGATCCCTGAATAGGATCATTTCAGGGCAGGCTCTTCAGGACAGGCACTACGGGATGACAGGATTGGCACACTACGGGATGATGGCCCCTTCGGGTCATCCTGGCGTGCTCCAAGTCAGGATCCCGGTCTTTCCTTCCTTCCCGTCATTCTGAGCTTGACTCAGAATCACGGTTTCCTAAGGAGTGGATCCCGGGTCGGAGCCCGGGATGACAGTATGGGTACACTACGGGATGACAGCCCCCTAACGTCATTCTGGCATGTTCCTAGCCAGAATCACGTTCTTCATCCTTCCCGTCATGCCGGACACCGATCCGGCATCTAGCTCTTGCCGGCTCGCGACCTACTACTCACAACGTCTCTCACCACTCCGTGTTGACCTCATCAAAGACCTTCTGAACTTTCTTCAGCCATTCCTTAGCGCCCTTGAGCTTAAACCAGTCCTCTCTGAACTCTTCGGCGAGAAACAGTGCGTCAATCTTTCTCTGGTGTTTATAGTCAAACTCTTCTTCTTTATCGAAGTCTTCATTGGTTGGTTCTTCATTCCTGAGCAGAAACTGGATGAAGTGGGGAAACTGCTCCAGAATATTCAGAATAATTCTTTCCGCGTCGTCTATCTCTTTATTGACATAATTCATCAGAGCCATAACCATCAGGGCTTTCGGGTCGCTTTCGTCATCGACCTCTTCAAACAATTCAGGCAACCTCTTATAGTCCTTCATCCTCCAGTGAGCGATCAAAGAGTTCGCGAGAAGTGATTTTGAGTCTTCCAAATTTAAAAGTGGAAGGGCGGTGTCTGCAACCTTCAGCACCCTTCTATAATCCTTTTTCGTGACCAGTTGGTCCACATAGTTATCGATCAGATTCACGAACTCCTTATTGGACGGGCTCTCTTCACTACCCTTGAGATATATATCCCCGTCTTTGTCAACAACGATCCTCGATAGAATCCCATAAGCCCTTTCCGCGGCATCGAACAAAAGCTTAATCACATTATCGACCTCAAATGCAGACACAAGCATTAGGGCATTTACAAATTCAAAGTTGTAGGGATACTTCTTACAATAAGCCACGATAGCATTGAAAACCTCGTCGGCATCGTCGAGCTCCATCACAGAGTTTATAAGCGTGTACATCGGCGCTCTCGAGTATTCGATCTCTTCATCTTCGCATGAAAGAAAGGAGGGTACCAGCATCGCTTCAACATTGGTAATAATATATTCCGGCCTGTATCTATTCTCATAACCCAGTACCATCTGCTCGTAGAGCTCATCGAGAAAGCTGAAAGTGTGGCGCGCAATTTTCTTTAAGAATGAATAATCGAATCCACCGTATATATTGCCATTCACACCCTTCTTGAAGAACTCCTCATGCTCAAACCCGTACTTTCTACTGAGCAAAATCCCGGAAACCTCGACTCCCGAAGAAAGCTCAAGCGTCATGAGATACTCTATGAACTTTTCAACGCTATCTCTAGGCTCCTCCTTCTCATCAAGGGCGCTCGCAATAGCCGCAAGCGCACTGGATAAATTATCCTTACTAAGACCTTCCAGGAGAATCTTCAGCCTGTCAAAGAGATTAGCGAAATCGTTAGACATCACTAGCTCGTACAGAAAGCCATTTCTAGCCACACCGCTGGAAAGGCTTAATACCAAACCAAGCATCGAATCGTCCATCAAAGTGTAGATCCAGTTGATAATCTCAATGCTCTTGGCCCTCTCTTCATCACTTCCCCCGGCAACCATTGCCACCGGGACAAGCAAAACATCGATCGTTGTAAAATGGGCAATGCTCATTATAAACTCCGACAGCTGTCGCGAAGTCAACTTCTCATTACCCAAAAGCACCAGCATTGGGAACAGCGAACTTGTAATGCTTTCGGCCCTCGGAAGATTTATATCCACACTATAGCCAGCAAATTTGACTATCGAATAATAGGCCAGGGTCGGAGGCAAAATCTTTCTCAGCTTCTCTCCCAACTCACCTTCAAACTTCTCCTTATCTGCGATCTCACAAAGAAACGAGGCCAGTTCATTACCCCAGAGGATTATAGGGATGTAATATTCTCTATTCTTGAAACACCAGTACATCAGTAAGTTATCTCTAAAATCCATCTTCGCCCGCTCGCGATAATTATCCTTATAAAACGGAAAGAAAAGCTTCTCGAAACGCTTCGCAGAATCGAAAAACTCTTCCATACCCGGCAACACATCATCCGCTTTCTTCAAATCAACGAGAAACCTCTCCATAAGAATTCTCGCCATCTCTTCTTTCTTCTCATAAGAAAGGCTGTCACTCGAGAGCATAAGCCCCGCGAAATAACCTCTGAAGAAACCATTCTCCATTATCGCTTCCAAAGGCTGATCCAACAAAAACCCGCGCTTCAAAGCCCCGGCGAATTCAAATGCTTTCTTTCTATCGAAAAAAGCGTCCAGCTCATCGAATGCGTAATATTCAATACGGTCTTTCCGGCTCAGCTCCAGCGCTTCGGCCAGAAGTGTCAGTCTTACCGCCTCTCTATCCATATCCCACCTCGAATATCCGTAATGATATCAATATTATCATCCCGAGCTCAACATAAAAAGACAAAACGCACGAGCCCACTGACCCGAAAAGTTTATAGAGATTGTGAAGGTCGTGAGCGTGTTGATGGGGACCATACTCGTATAAAAAAAGCAACTGTTTTATATAAGGCTTATAATTAGCTGCTTACCGCCTTCAATCACGAAAAGTGTAATTATAACTCTGGAGGTGATGAATATGGTGACTTTTGAGAACCCTCTTCTCGAGCAAGGAGTCAAGTACCTTTACTATCGGTAAAAAACCTGAGGCCTATTCTGATGCACGGTATCATGACAAAGAACGTGATAGAGGCCCGAAAACTTGACTATACTGACTGCTCGGATAGAGATGGAAGATTTGACTTTGTTCCCCGTAATTCTATATAATTTTTTTAGTAAAGGCTGTTGAGCGAGAACCATAGTGGGATGGAAACACAATTCCGACGTCCGCACCTGTACCCGCATGAATTTGGTTGAGCGAGAACCATAGTGGGGTTTGTTAGTAAGGATAAGATGCCGGATCAGTGTCCGGCATGACGGGAAGGAGGAAGAACGCGAAAATGGGGACTGACGGGCTCCTGACGTCTGTCCCCGTTTTTCGCGAAGACCGGTCATGACGTGAGGGAGGAAGACCGTGATCCTGACTAAAAGCACGTCAGGATGACCCGAAGGGAGGAAAGAGCAGATTCTGAGTCAAGCTCAGAATGACGGATTGATGTACTCCGCGCGTGCTCTAGGCTCTTTCGAAGGACGGGTCCACGCTCCGGGGCACCGGACGATGGACGGTTCTTCTCGCTCTTCCGCGCATCGTTCTCCACCTAGAACAAAGTTCCTAGCTCCGGAACGAGGAACCTGGGCGCAACGCGCCGGAACGATGAACCGATCTTGAAAAAAATGGAGTCTCTAATTACTATCCAGTAAAAGACCGGAGAGACTGTCCTCCGGCTTTTTTTTGAGTCTGCGATATTTCTCAGGCGATCTTGCTTACTTTCTTTTTGTAGATACCCAGCAGCTCGTAGCAGCTTTCGTGGTCGGAGAAGAACATGGCCAGGGCTGCGAGCGGGAGGAGCTTTTCCCTTTCGAGGCCTTCTTTTCCCTTCAACGCCAGCCTGTACAGCTTTTCTCCCACTTCCGCGGTTTCGGGCTTTCTGGCGCACTCCTGGGCGAGCGAGATCAACTCGCTCAGAGAATCGGCCGGAACGAATCCGGTTTGCGCATTCTCCCCATCGCTCTCTCTCAGGCCCAGCAGGTAATCGGCCGACACACCGAGCGCCTGCGCCAGCTTCCTCAGGCAGTAATACCCCGGGAAGCGCTTGCCCGTAGTGTAGTTTATTATCGTCGAGGGCGCCACCTCGAGCCTCTGTGAAAGCTCAAAGCCCGTGACCCCTTTCTCTACCATGACCTTCTTCAGCCTTTCTCCGAATTCTTTCATGTGTTTCCCCCCAGC
>Ga0228535_1001231_pt1 | contig 44276 bp, 43 predicted proteins | sample SJ1metagenome_FD_168457 | JGI IMG/M metagenome (GOLD analysis project Ga0228535, IMG submission 168457) | Enriched culture of PCE-dechlorinating microbial communities from Ithaca, New York, USA - SJ1 | ecosystem: Engineered > Modeled > Simulated communities (microbial... > Unclassified | place... | reverse complement strand
GGCGTCGGGGATCTCGACGGGCGCGACGAGTTTTCCGGCCGCGGACATGGATTGGGCCTGGACGGGCTTGATGCGGGTTTTAGCCTGGGAACTGGAGCGCTTCTTGGCCGGCGGCGGGGGGGGCGGGGGAGGGGGAGGGGGAGGAGCCAGGAAGGCGCTGTAGACCTCCACGGTGGGAAGGTTGCTGGTCGACATCAGGGGGATGACGATGACCGCGATCACGAACGCGGCATGCAAGAGAATCGCGAAAGGCAGGGCGAAGGCCCTGAATTTGGTGTTGCGCGGGCTCTGATAAAACGAATCTTTGAAAATTTCTGGAATGGCATCGGTTTTTACAGGCTTTTTTGCTTCCGCCATCTTATCACCTCACGCTCTAATGATTTTCAAGTATGATAGTATAAATAAAAAAAGATTTTTTGACAAGTCAATCTTTTATTTTCGAAAGCCCTTTTGGGTCTTGAACACCTTCTGCCAAGCCAGGACGACCGGACAGGATAAATAAACGGTCGAATAAATGCCCTCGATGGTGCCGATCAGCATGATGAACGCGAAGTCGTTGATGACCTCGCCGCCGAAGAGATACAGGGCGAGAAGCGTCAGGAAAACGGTTCCCGAGGTGATGAGCGTCCGCTCCAGGGTCTGGTTGATGCTGACGTTCATGATCTCTTCCATGGGCTCCTTGCGCATGAGCCTGGAATTCTCGCGGACGCGGTCGAAAATGACGATCGTGTCGTTGATCGAGTAGCCGACGATGGTCAGCAGGGCGGCGATGATCGGCAAATTGATTTCCCGGCCGGTGAACGAATAGATGCTCACGGTGATCAGGACGTCCTGCGTCAGCGTGAAAATGGCGGCCACTCCGTAGGCCATTTTGAAACGGAAGGCGATGTAGATGAGCATGCCGATGAGGGCCCAGATCGTGGCCTGCGCGGCCTTATTTCTCAAGTCCTTTCCCACCTGCGGCCCGACCGTCTCGCGGCTTAAAACCGTGAGATTGCCAAGGAAGGTTTTTTCCGAGAGAAAGGTCATGATTTCCGGGGGAATGCCGGCGTTCCGGAGCAACGAGAAATCCCCGATGATGCCGTTGTCGGTCCGGACCTTGATGATATTCCGGGCGGCTTCCCGGCCCTTGTCGGGAAAGGATGTCTCGAGCAGGGCCACGAGCCCGTTTTCGTCCAGCCGGTTCAAGTCCACCAGGCCCCGCGCGGTTTCCGCGCGGCCGCTTTCCCCGGATAGGGCTTGGATGACCCTGTCGCCCAATTGCTCATGGGCTTCCAGCTGTTGTTGTTCGTCGGCGTTCCTGATCACCTGCTGCGTGCGGATCAGGTATTCCTGGTTTTTCCTGCCCGACTCCTGGATGACGCTGTCGCCCAGATCGACTTCGCGAAGGATCTGCCGGACCCGGTCGACGGGGATGGGATCCTTGAACATGACGCGCACAAGCGTCCCGCCGCCGAAATCGACGCCCGGCTTAAGGCCGTTGCCGAAGAAGATGTTCAGAGCCCCCGCCAGGACGATGGCCGCGGTGACGGCCAGGGCGACGTATTTGTATTTCAGGAACTTGATATTGGGTGTTTTGAATAATCTCATGTTAGATACTCAGTGATTTAGCGGTTTTCCTGACGGTGACATCGAATATCAGGCGCGAGACGAAGACCGCCGTGAACACGTTGGATACAAGCCCGATGATCAGTGTGACGGCGTATCCCTTGATGGGACCCGTGCCGAACTGGAACAGAAAAATGGCCGATATGATGGTCGTCAGGTTGGAGTCGAAGATGGCCGTGAAAGCCCTGGAAAAACCCTGGGCGATGGAGTTGGGTATGGTCTTCCCCAGGCCCCTTTCTTCTTTGATCCTTTCGAAGATCAGGACGTTGGCGTCCACCGACATGCCGATGCTGAGGATGATGCCGGCGATGCCGGGAAGAGTCAACGTGGCCTTGAAATAAGCCAGCGCGCCGAAGAGGATCACGACGTTGAAAATGAGCGCGATGACGGCGTTCAATCCCGAAAGCTTGTAATAAACGAGCATGAAGGTCATGACGGCCATGATGGCTATCAATCCGGCCAGGAATCCCTGCCGGATGGAGTCCGCGCCGAGTGAAGGCCCTATGGTCCGTTCTTCGAGGTATTTGATTCCGGAAGGCAGCGCCCCGGCCTTAAGGATGATAACCAGGTCGTCGGCCTCTTCGATCGTGAAGCGTCCCTGGATGATCCCGCTGTCGGAGATCCGGGCGTTGATCGTCGGGGCGGATTGGATTTTTTGGTCGAGGACGATGGCCAGCGCCTTTCCGATGTTATCTCCGGTCACCCTCTCGAACCTTCTGGCTCCATCGGAATTCAGGGAGAAGGCGACGGCCGGATTGTTCCATTCGTCGACGGAGCGGCGCACCATCCTTAGGTCTTTTCCAGTGACGGCGGCCACCTTGCTCACGAGGTAGAAACCGGCTTGCCCCCGCTTCGGATCCCCCTTGAGGACTTCCATGCCGTCGGGCACCACGCCTCCGGAATCCCTGAGCAGGGTTTCCTCATCGGATGCGGGACCTGCTTTGACCAGCTTCCATTCCAGGACGGCCGTGACCTTGATGAGGTCTTTCACGTGTTCTGGATCCTCGATTCCGGGAAGCTCGACGACAATCCTTTCCCCGCCTTGCCTCTGGATGAGGGGCTCGGCGACTCCGAACAGGTCGACCCGGTTACGGATGGTTTCGACGGTCTGGCTGACGGCCTGGTCCCGGAGAGCCGAAGCCGCGGGAGGCTTCAACGAGAACGTGATCCGGTCGCCGACGAACGAATAACTCCAATCTCCGGAGTACTGAGCCGCCAGATCCCGCGTTTTCCCTTCCTGGTCGGCGACGGTCCCATGAACCGCGAATTGGCCCGGCCTGACCTTGTCTATGGATGTGAAGGTGATGTCCTGCTTCTTGAACAGCTCCTGCAGGCGGGCGATTTCCTGGTCCGTTTCCATGTTGATGGCGTCGTCGGTGATGACCTGCAGGACGAGGTGGATGCCCCCCTTCAAGTCGAGCCCCAGCTTGATCTTGTCCTGGTTATAGGGGTAGGCGATGAAGATGGCGCCGATGAGAACGGCCAGCGTCAATAAGGCTTTCCACTGGATTGATTTTTTCATCTGTTTTGACCTGCGCTTATATTTCCGAGTCGAACAGCCGCGGAGGACCCGGCCGTTTACGATTCCTTGTCGGAGGGTTCCGAATTCGTCAGGATGGCGCCCACGGCGCTTTTGGTGATGTCGATCTTGACGTTGGCGGCGACTTTCAGTTCGATGCGGTCCTTCTGGACGCCCATCACGCTGCCGAATATGCCGCCCGTGGTGATGATCCGGTCACCGGGTCTCAAGTTGTCGACCATCGTCTGGTGCTTTTTCTGCTTCTTGCGCTGGGGCATGATGATGAGAAGGTAAAAGATTGCGAAGACCAAGAGGAAAGGAACAAGGGCGGTGAACATGTTCCCCCTTGGGACCTGACCCTGGCCGGCGGGCTGATTGGCGAACGCCATGAAACTTGCTAGAAACATTTTTTCTTTTCCTCGCCAGATTTTTTTTGCGGATTTATTCCGTATTCAGCAAATTCTTCTTAAGCTGAGAATATGAATGAGTTTGAATAGATTGCCTAATTTTACGGAAGATGTCAAGATAAAAATACAGGTTATGGATCGTGTTCAGGATGGCCGAACCGATCTCCCGGCGTTCATAAAGATGACGCAGGTAAGCCCTTGAAAAATTCCTGCACGTGTAGCAGGAACACGCCTCGTCGAGGGGCCGGCGGTCCTCGGCGTACTTCACGTTCTTGATGGAAATCCGCCCGGCGCTGGTGAACAGCGTGCCGTTGCGCGCGTTGCGCGTGGGCAGCACGCAGTCGAAGACGTCGACGCCGCGCTCGACGGCGGACAGGACGTCCTCGATATACCCCATGCCCATCAGGTAGCGGGGCTTGTCTTTGGGAAGGAGGGCGTCCCCGATCTCCAGGACCTCGAAGAGCTGGGCCTTCGGCTCTCCGATTCCCAGCCCTCCGTAGGCATATCCGTCGAAATCGAGCGAAACGAGGCCCTCGATCGACTGCCTGCGGAGCCCCGCATAGGTTCCGCCCTGGCAGATTCCCCAGAGTTGCTGCCCGGTTTCCTTCTCGTTCAAACGCGCTTTGGCGCGGCGCGCCCACCGGTCGGTCAGCCCGACGGCCTCCTTCATCCCGTCCTCGGAGGCCGGGTAGGGGAGAAAATAGTCCAGGCACATCATGATATCCGTTCCGAGACCGGCCTGGATGTCCACGGCCTCCTCGGGTCCGAGGAAGATCTTCGTTCCGTCCAGATGGGAAGAAAAATGGACGCCGTTTTCCCTGACCTTCACCAGCGGAGAGAGGCTGTAGACCTGGAAGCCGCCGCTGTCCGAGAGAACGGGTTTTTGCCAGGATATGAAGTCGTGGATCCCCCCGAGTTTCTTGACCGTTTCGACGCCCGGCCTTAAGTATAGATGATAAGCGTTGACGAGGATCAGGCCGGCTCCCATGTCTTCGAGAAGGGAATGAGGCATGGCCTTGACCGCGCCCTGGGAGGCGACCGGGGCGAAAACGGGCGTTTCCACGTTCCCGTGGGGAGTCTCGATAAGGCCGGCGCGGGCGGAGGACGAGGCGTCCCGGGCGGTGATTCGAAAGCCTTTGCTCATTGGGCGAACCGGAAGTAGATGACATCGCCGTCCTTGACGGCGTATTCCTTGCCTTCGAGCCGGATGGCCCCGGCTTCCTTGGCGTCGTGCAGGGAACCGTGCGTGAGAAGGGCGTCCCAGGGGATGACTTCCGCCCGGATGAATCCTTTCTCGATGTCGGAATGAACGGCGCCGGCGGCCTGGAGGGCCGTCGTGCCGCCGGGGATCATCCAAGCCCGGGTCTCGTCCTTGCCGACGGTGAAGAAGGATATCCGGTCGAGGAAGCCGCCGAGCGCCCTGAAAAACTTCGGGGCGCAGAGCTCCTCGATTCCGTAGTCTTTCATAAAGACCGGCCGCTCGTCGTCATCCAATTCGACGAGCTCGGATTCGATCCTGCCGCAGAAAGCCAGTATCCGCCGGTCCTCGCCGTTGAGTCCGAAAGCTTCCCCGGGGCGGCCCAGCCGCGGCAGATCATCTTCGTCGGCGTTGATGAAATGGAGGAGCGGTTTCTGGCTTAGGAAACTGAAGCTCCGGACGAGCTTCTCCTCCGCCGGGGCCATGCGGACATGGCGGATGCCCTTCCCTTGCTCCAACTCCGGCCGCAGCCTGGCCAGGATCTCCTTTTCTTTCTCGCCCTCGGGGTTCTTGGCCTTTTTCAGGTCCTTGTCCAGCTTTTCGAGCCGGGCTTCCACGCTCGCCAGGTCGGCCAGGACGAGCTCTTCTTCCATAAACAGGATGTCTCTCCGGACGTCGATCGCGTTTTTGGGATGAGGCAGGCTGGCGTCCTTGAATCCCCGGACGACGTGGACGAGTCCGTCGGCTTTCCGGAGGCGGCTCAACAACTGGCTGTCTTTCACCCCCCCGAAGGAGATGCCTCCCAAGTCGGTGAAATCCGCCTGGGTGGAGATCTTTTTCTTCTCGGGATAAAGACCGTGGATCCGGTCGAGCCGACTGTCGGGGATGCCGCAGGTTTTCACGTTCGGTTCCGTCTTTCCGTCATCGTAGGCGCGCACCGCAACCTTGGACCCGGTCAGGAGGTTAAAAAGAGTGGTCTTCCCCGTTTTGGGATAGCCGAAGAGCGTAATATTCACGGAGTTAGTAAATCGCGATTCATCGCCGGTGTCAAGGATAGAGGAGGAATCCGCAGCCGCACATTCGCTCTTGCCCGGCCCGGCTTTTTCGGTTATAGTAATTCTTCCGCCAGGATTTGACATGACTGAAGAGAAAACCAAAGAAAATAAAACCGGTAAGAAAAAGGCGAGAAGCGTCGTCCGCGAGTATTTTGAGCTCATCACCGAAACGGCCGTTTTCGTCTTTTTTGTCATGACCTTCGTCGTCCAGGCCTTCCAGATTCCGACCGGATCGATGGAACCGACGCTGCTCGTGGGGGATTTCCTCCTTGTCAACAAACTCGTCTATGCCAAGCCCGTGTTCGCCTTCGAGAGGGCCATCCTCCCCAGGAAGACCATCGAGCGAAAGGATATCGTCGTCTTTAAATATCCCCGGGAGCTCTCCAAGGATTTCGTCAAGCGGGTCATCGGACTGGAGGGAGAAAAGCTGGAAATCAGGGACAAGCAGATCCTGATCAACGACCAGCCCCTCGAGGAAGCCTACAAAGTCCACAACGACAGCCAGGTTTATTCCAAAAACGACTATTACCATTACGATGACGTCATCCGCGACAACTTCGGCCCGGTGGCGGTGCCGCCCGGCCACTGTTTCGTCATGGGCGACAACCGGGACAACAGCGCCGACAGCCGCTATTGGAGCTTCCTTCCCCTGGACAACATCAAGGGCAAGCCCTGGCTGATCTATTTTTCCTACAAGGCGGAAAGAGATGCCTGGCAGAAAACGGGAGTTCGCGACCGCCTGAAGAAGGTCGCCAACTTCCTGCCCAAGGCCCGCTGGGGCCGATTCCTCAAGGTCATCAACTGAAGCCGCTGCGCGGCTCCGTCCCCGTTCCATAGAATTCCCCCCGGGGGGGCGTTTGTGGACGGCGAGGGCTAAGGCCTGCGGTTCTTGACCTCGATCCCTTCGTAGGTGTGGATGGAGAGGATGGGGTTCTCGGCCGTATATTCCGGCAGGAAAATCCGGCTCTGGACGATGCCGTCCATGTCCTTGCCCACCGGAAGGCCGAGATAATAAAGCAGCGTCGGGGCGATATCCACGAGCTTGATGCCGTTGATCATGCTGCCGCTGCGGACTCCGGCGCCCTTGAAAAATATGAGGCCGTCAGGCGCCCCCTCGTGATGGGCCGAGAAATCGGGATTCCCGAGGATCCAGTCCACGAACCGTTTCCAGACGGGGAGAGGCTCGACGCCGAAGGCCGAATAGATCACCAGAAGCTCGTCCTCTCCGCGTGAGGCCAGATACTTGCCCACGATCTGATCGTAAAAAGCGAGGTACTTCTCGATGACCGAACCGTAGCGGTTGATGTCTTCCTGGGCGATGCTCCCATAGGATTCGGGGAAGCTGTATTTGTAAAAGTAGGCTTCGACGGGATTCAATCCGTCCAGAAGCAGATGAAAAATTTCCGGCTGCACCAGATTTCGCTCCTGGAAAGCCTTTTCTTCCTTTTCCCAGTCGCAGATGAAGGATTTCTCGACGCGTTTCATCGGACCCGAGGCGCCCTGGCCGTCCAGGGCGAACGACTGCGCGAAGGCTTTATCCGCCTTCGGATTCGACCCGGGTTCGCACGGCATCGAAAGGTTTTCGGAATGAACGGCTTTCGCGCCGTTGGCTTCGATGATGCTCCAGATATCCCGGGCGCCCGGAGCCGGTTTCCGGGGCGAAATCTCCAGCAGGCCCAGCCTGGCGAGCTGTTTGAAGAATATGAACCGGGGAGAAACCTCCATCGCCGGCCGGCGTTTCATCAGGCGGTAGCTGAAGAGGGAGATTTGACGATGCTTGTAGGGAAGTTTTCCGGTGTCCAGCGAATGGTTGAGGATGAAGGGTTCGTTGGGCGTGAAGGATTCCAGCCTGCCCCAGGCGCTCCTGTCGATCAGCCAGGAAAAATTGGGGAGTTTCGCCTGGGAGACAAGGGGAAGGAGGGTGTCGTAGCTCAAGCCCTCGAATCCGATGAGCGTGATCCTTTTATCGATCTTTTTGCTCTCGATGCCGCCGGCCTTGGCCGGCTGGGAAGGAGACGGGAATTTCCCCCTTTGAGCGACGGCGGCTCCCATGCCGAATGTCCAGAGAATGAAATAGGCGGCAAAGGCATACCCTTTTTTCCTGCTCCTGCGGGCCGCATAGAACAGGATGAATCCCGCGACGGCCATGGCCAGAAGGATCCCCATCTGGATGGAGATGTGGGATCTGGTCCGCGGATCGAAAAAGGCGTTGAAATACCTGTAGTTCGCCCGGAAGATCCCGAGGTAGAGCAGGGTCAGCAGGGAAAAACTCAAGGCGAGAAAAGACGGGGAAATGACGGCGATTTTGAGCTTCCGGCCTGCGAAAAACTGGATGATGAAAAAGGCGAGGAAGCAGGCAAAAGCCGCCGCCAGGCCGTAGAACTGGGCGAGATGCAGGGCCAGGAGGCCCATTCCCGGCGGGTCAAAGACCATGTTGATGTTCAAATCCCATATAAGGACGGCCAGCAGCGCCGAAAAAAGGATTCCGCTCAGGAGGGAATTGACCAGGACTTTGAGGAACTTCACCGCCTAAAAATTATCATGATTCAGAGATGGGGTCAACCGGTTCCCGTCGCGATTGACCGGCGGCGGCGAAAAGTCTAAGATGAAACAGTGGAAAACTTCGAAGGCACGATCGAGCAGATCGTCTTTTACAATCCGGAGAACGGATATACGGTTTGCAAGTTTTCCCTGGAAGACGGGCGTTCCCTGACGATCGTCGGATCGTTCCCGCCGCTGTCTCCCGGAGAGACGCTCACCATCAGCGGACGGTGGGAGCTCAATCCCAGGTTCGGCCGCCAGTTCAAGGTCGACAACTATCAGATGATCATGCCGGCCACCGCCGCGGGCATCGAGAAATTCCTCGCCTCCGGACTGATCAAGGGAATCGGGCCCGTTCTCGCCCGCCGGATCATCGGGAAGTTCGGAGAGGAGACCATGGAAATCCTTTCCTCCGCGCCCGAAAAGCTCAAGGAAGTCCCGGGCGTCGGACGCGTCAAGCTGAGGGAAATACGGAAGTCCTGGGAGGAGCACCGGAAAATCCGCGACCTTATCATTTTCCTCCAGGGACACAATGTCTCCACCAACCTGGCCACGAAGATCTACCGGCAGTACGAGGACAAATCCTTTCATGTGCTCAAGACCAATCCCTACCAGCTCTGCCTGGATATCTGGGGCATCGGTTTCAAAACGGCGGACCAGATCGCCTTGAAACTGGGTATGGATCCGGCTTCTTTGGAAAGGGTCAAGGCTTACATCCTTTATCTGCTCGAAAAGGACAACGAGCAGGGGCATGTTTTTTCCTGGGAGCCGCCGGTGAAAGAGGCCGCGCTCAAGGATCTCGACGTCGAACCCGGAAAATTCGATACCGCGCTGGAGGGACTGATCAAAAGAGAACTGATCGTCGCCGAAAACCTGGAGGCCGGTCGGGCCCTGTACCTGCCGTTTTTTTATCAGGCGCAGGAGCACGTGGCCCGTTCGATCCATCATCTGAGCGCCTACCCGTGCCCCGCGCCGCCTTTTGACCTGAACGAGGCCGTCGCCGAGGCGGAAAAAAAATTGGGATTTCATCTCTCCACCCAGCAACGGCTGGCCGTCGCGAGTTCGCTCGGAAAAAAGATCCTCGTGATCACCGGCGGCCCCGGGACGGGAAAAACGACGATCGTCAAGGCGATCGTCGACATCTTTATTAAATGGGGACGGGAAGTCCTCCTCGCCGCGCCGACGGGCCGCGCCGCCCAGCGTCTCTCGGAAACGACGGGGAGGGAGGCCAAAACCATCCATCGCATCCTGGAATTCAAGCCCAAGCAGGGGACCTTCAAGCGCAACGAGCGGAGCCCGTTGCGCGGCGACGCGCTGGTCATCGACGAGTTTTCCATGGTGGACCTTCCGCTGATGCATCATCTCCTCAAGGCCGTGCCGTCCCCGATGAGGCTCATACTCGTCGGCGACAAGGACCAGCTTCCCTCGGTCGGCCCGGGAAGCCTGCTCCGCGACATCATCGATTCCGGCCGGGTCGAGGTCGTCCGGCTGGACGAGATTTTCCGCCAGGAGAAAGAGAGTTACATCGTGCTCAACGCCCACCGGATCAACCGCGGCCAGAGCCTGATCTACCCCCCGCGGCAGAGCGCGGAATCGGATTTCTATTTCATCCGCCGGGACGATGAAGCCCAAGCCTTCGAGACGATCATGAAACTCTGCCTGACGAGCGTCCCGCGGAGGGTCGGCGCAAGCCCTTTGTCCACCGACATCCAGGTCATCAGCCCGATGTACAAGGGGCTTGTCGGCGTCGACCATTTGAATAACGAGCTTCAAAAGCGGCTGAATCCCTCGGAGGAAGCTCTCAAACTGGGGAACCGGGAGATCCGCCTGCGCGACAAGGTCATGCAGATCCGCAACGATTATGACAAGGACGTCTTCAACGGCGATATCGGCATCGTCGTCCATCTGGACAAGGCGCGGTGCCGGATCATCGTCAACTATGACGGACGGTCCGTCCACTACGAGCGGGACGAGATGAACGACATCGTCCTGGCCTACGCCATCTCGGTCCATAAGGCGCAGGGCAGCGAGTACAGGGCGGTCGTCATGCCGCTCCTGACGCAGCATTTCATCATGCTGCAGCGGAACCTTTTCTACACGGCACTGACGCGCGCCAAGAAATTGAGCGTCATCATCGGATCCTACAAGGCCCTGTACATCGCCATCAAAAACGACAAGCCCGTGAAACGGAACTGCCTGATCAAGGAGAGATTGATCGCCCTTGGATCGGCGGGGGACACGGGCGATGTCTTGCAGACGGAATCCTTCGATTCCGCGTGTTTGACAGACCGGAGAAAACCGCTATAATGACTGCGGCCGGCCCCCGGGACGAAGGGATCCGCCGGCCGCGGCTTGAAAGGACCGGCGCCGTGGAATTCAAGACGACGGGAGATATCATCAGCTTCGCCATCCGGCGTGAGGAGGAATCCATCCGCGATTACGGTGAAATGAAAAGCCAGGCGCCGCCGGGAGGGCTGAGAGTCATGCTCGGCGAGCTTGAAGCCGAGGAAATCAATCACAAGAAGCTGCTGGAGGACATGGAGCGCGCGGGCTTCGCCGTCACCGATCCCGGGATTGTGGCGGACATGAAGATCAGCGACTATCTCGTGGCCGAGACGCCGGGTTCCGAAATGAGTCTTCAGGATCTGTTGATTCTCGCCGCGAAGAAAGAAGAAAAGGCGGCGGCGCTCTACGGGGACCTGGCGGGGAAGGCGGGGCGTCCCGAGCATCGCCGGCTCTTCAAATTCCTGCGGTCGCAGGAAAAAGCTCACAAACTCCGGCTTGAATCGGAATACGAGACGTTCCTGCTGGAGGAGAATTGAGACCCTCCGCGGGAACCGCCGGGAATCCGGCCCGTCGCCGCCCTGAGGAGGGCATCTTTATTTTATTGGGGGACTTGAACAGGAGGCTCACGATGGAGAAATGGGAATGCACGGCGTGCGGCTATATTTATGATCCCGCGGCCGGAGATCCGGATAACGGCGTCGGCCCCGGGACCGCTTTTGAAGACCTCCCGGAGGATTGGGTTTGTCCGCAGTGCGGCGTGGGCAAGGAATTTTTCCAGAAAATCGATTAACCGCAATCCCGGCCTGCCATGAAAACGGTGATCGTCGGGAACGGCCTGGCCGGGACCATGGCCGCCAAGACCATGAGGGAATTGGACCCGGACGTCGAGATCGACATCTTCGGCGAGGAAAAATATCCCTATTATCCGCGTCCCAACCTCATTGAATTCCTGGCGGGGAATATTCCCTGCGAACGCGTTTTCGCTTTTTCCGAGAGCTGGCACGTCCGCCAGGATATCCGGATTCACGCGGCGAAGCCCGTAAAGGGAATCGACCTGCGGTCCAGGCGGGTGGAAACCGCGGACGGGGGCCGGGCCGGGTACGACCGGCTGCTTTTGGCGCCGGGGGCGCGGGCGGCCGTCCCGCCGCTGGCCGGCGCCGGCAAAAAAGGGGTGTTCACGCTCCGGACTCTGGACGACGCCCTGGCCGTTCTTGATTATCTCGCCGGCCGTCCCCGGACCGCGGTGGTCGGCGGGGGGCTCCTCGGTCTCGAGGCTGCGAGGGCGCTGAAAACCCGCGGAGCGGAGGTCGATGTCGTGGAAGTTTACCCGCGGCTGCTGCCCCGGCAGCTGGATGCCGAGGGCGCGACGCTGCTCAAGGGCCAAATCGAAAAGATGGGGATCCGGGTCCGGCTGGGGACGGCCACGGAAGAGATCCTCGGAAACGGGGAGGCGCGCGGCTTGAGGTTCAAGGGCGGCGGGGAGCTGGCGGCCGAGATGGTCATCCTGGCCACGGGAGCCAAGGCCAATCTGGATCTGGCCAAGGCGTGCGGCGTCGCCGCGGAGAACGGTGTCGTGGTGGACGATCATCTCCGTTCGAGCGATCCGGCCGTTTATGCCGCCGGCGATGTCGCCCAGCACCGGGGCCGGGTCTACGGGATCATCCCGGCCGCGTTCGAACAGGCGCGCGCGGCAGCCCATAATATCCTCGGACGGGATTATCCCTATGGCGGGACGGTCCCGTCCAACTCGCTCAAGGTCGCCGGAGTGGCCGTCACGACGCTGGGCCTCGTCAATCCCGAGGGACCGGGTTACGAATGCTTTTCCAAGACGGACGCGGACAAGGGGATCTACCGGAAAATCGTTGTCCGCGGCGGGCTGTTGGAGGGAGCCGTTTGGATGGGAACGAAAAAAGGCGTTTCGGAGATCAGCCGCCTGGCGGCGCTCCGGGCCAACGTCGAGAGATGGAAATCCTCCATCATTGAAGACGATTTCGATTTTTCGGTCTTGTGACATATGAAAAGCAAATACTGGATCGCCGTCCTCGGCGTTCTGTGGCTGGCCGCCGGACTGCGGGCCGAGGTGAATCCAGGCGGATATCTGTCTTTCCAATTCCTCAAGGGACAAAAGCAAAGCGCCTATGATCGGGGCAGCTTCGAGGACCTGCTGGCCGGGTTCCTGGTTTCCGGAAATATCGACTCCAATTTCACTTTTGCCTTGGAGGCGCGCCTCGACGGCCAGGGAGCGGCGGCGCTCGATCAAGCCTGGGCCGGCGTCCATTTATCCAAGTTGATCAACGCCCGGGCGGGCCTTTTCCTGGTTCCCTTCGGCCGGTATAACCAGATCAGCCTGCCTCTCCAGGCTCCGCTCGTCCGGCTTCCCTTGAACATCGAAGGCACTTACCCGGCGCGGTGGAGGGATATCGGCGTCTGCGCGGAGGGCGGATTGGGGATATTTTCCTATGCTGCCTTCATTGGAAACGGGCCGGCCGAAGGCGAGACCCTGTCCGATGGCCAGCAATTCAGGGACAACAACCGGAACAAAGGCATGGGGATCCGGGGCACGGTTCTCCTGGCCAACTCGATGGAAGCCGGGGTTTCCTATTATCTCGGCAAACCGGATTCCGAGGATGCCCGCGACCTGAGGCTTCTCGGCCTCGACATGAGATGGGTGACGACCGGCTACGAGATCCTGGCGGAGTACACGCGGGCGGAGCTCGAGAACCCGGCGCCCTTCTCGGCTGGGACCGCGGAAGGCTATTACGTTCTGCTGGCCATGAATTTCGGCGGCATCCATCCGACGTTCAGCTACCAGCGGTTCACCTACGACGATCTTGTCCACGGAGCCGGATTCGTATCCCCGGAAGCGCCGGGCGCGGGGATATCCCGGGACCTCGTCCGCTGGACGGTCGGCGCCCGCTGCCTGCTGTCCGATAAATTCTTGATCAAGGCCGAATACGACATCAACAAAGAGAAGGGGATTACCTTGAACGACAACCTGCTGTCGCTCCAGCTGGCGTTCGGTTTTTAGTCTTGCCTCGACCTCGGGGTTTTGATAGAATTCGGTTCCACCGTTACTGTTCGCATTAACAATCTTCGCAGGAACGAAAGAAGGTAAACCATGGCCAATCTGCTCGTCATCGGAACGCAATGGGGAGATGAAGGAAAGGGAAAAATCGTCGACCTCATGACTCCCGCTTTCGATGTCATCGCCCGCTATCAGGGAGGCCACAACGCCGGCCACACGGTCTACGTCAACGGCCGGAAGATCGTCCTCCATCTGATCCCCTCCGGCATTCTTCACCCGGGGAAATTGTGCGTCATCGGCAACGGCCTGGTTATTTCCCCGCAGGCGTTTTTCCAAGAGGTCTCCGACCTGGAACTCGGCGGAATCACGGCCGACCGGACGCGCATCGCCATCAGCCCCAACGCCCACCTGATCATGCCCTATCATCCGCTCCTGGAGCGAATCAGCGAAGAGAAAAAGGGGGAGAAAAAAATCGGGACGACCTGCCGCGGCATCGGTCCCGCTTATGAGGATAAGGCGGCCCGCTGCGGGATCCGGGCCGGGGACCTTCTGAACCTGGAGATTCTGGAAGAAAAAATCCGGACGAACGTGGAAGATAAGAACCAGCTTCTGTCGACGGGCAACCTTGGCCCGCTGGATGCCGGCCGGGTTTTCGAAGAATTCGCGGGCTATGCCTCGCAGCTCGGCCCCTATATCACGGATGTTTCCGTCCTCCTTGACCGGGAAATGAAGCGGGGGAAGTCCGTTCTTTTCGAAGGCGCCCAGGGAGTCCTTCTCGATATCGACCATGGGACATATCCCTTTGTCACCTCCTCGAGCTCGACAGCCGGCGGGGCGGCGACGGGCCTGGGCGTGAGCCCGAAAAAAATCGACGGCATCCTGGGGATCACCAAGGCCTATACGACCAGGGTCGGCGCCGGCCCGTTCCCGACGGAACTTACCGACGAGAGGGGGAAAAAGCTGGCCCGGCGGGGGGACGAGTTCGGAGCGACCACCGGACGGCCGCGTCGTTGCGGCTGGTTCGACGCCGTGGCCGTCGCCTATTCCTGCCGGCTCAACGGGATTGACCGGATCGCCTTGACCAAACCTGATGTCCTTGAGGATCTGGAAGAGGTGTCGATTTGCGTGGGCTACACCTATAAGGGGACGCGTCTCAAGAGCTTTCCGACCGAGCACTGGATCCTGGAGAAGGTTGTGCCGGAATACCTGACGGTGCCGGGATGGAGGAATTCCGTCCACCGGGCCGCGGACGCGCACGGCCTGCCCCAATCATTCAAGGATTATATCCGCCGGATTGAAGACCTGACCGAGACGCGGGTCGCTTTGATCTCCACGGGAGTTGAACGCCGGGATACGATCCTGCTGGAATCCGAACTCCGGGGATTCGTGGATGTGGACAAGGTCAGGTCCGGGCTCCGGGGATAGGGAACGAGCCGTGACGACCAATTACCTCCAATGGGTGGAAGTCAGCCGTTCCGCCCTGTCGGCGAACATCGGGCAGTTCCGCGGCCTGATCGGCCCCCGCCGCAAGCTTTTGGCGGTGGTCAAGGCCAACGCTTATGGACACGGTCTCCTCGAAATCGCCCGGCTGGCGCTCGGCGACGGCGTGGATTGGCTGGGGGTGCATTCCCTTGAAGAGGGAACCGCCCTCCGCGACGCCGGGATTGAGGCCCCCATCCTCGTCCTGGGCTATGTCGGGCTGCGCGATCTCGAGGACGCCGTGGCCAGGGATCTGAGGCTCATCGTCTACAATACGGAAACGGTTGACGCCCTGGCCCGGGTCTGCCGGAAGCTCGGCAAGCCGGCGATTCTCCATTTGAAAACCGAGACCGGGACCCACCGGCAGGGCGTTTTCCCGCAACGGTTGTTCGCGTTGGCCTCGAGGATCCGGCGGGCGCCTGGACTCATCCTTGAGGGGCTTTCCTCGCACTTCGCCAACATCGAGGACACGACGGACCACCGCTATCCGCAGCGCCAGCTTCAGTGCTTTCAACAGGCATCGTCGGCGCTCGAAAAACGGGGCGTTCATGTCCCCATCCGGCACATGTCGTGCACGGCCTCGACGATCCTTTTCCCCGACACCTATTTCAACATGGTCCGGGTCGGAATCGGGCTCTATGGATTGTGGCCTTCCAAGGAAACCTATCTCTCCTGCCTGCTCCAGAAAAGGGAGCCCCTGTCTCTGTTGCCCGTGCTCTCCTGGAAATCCAGGGTCGCCCAATTGAAGGCGATTCCCAAGGATTCCTTCATCGGATACGGTTGCACCTTCCGGACGACCCGCAAGACGATGCTGGCGGTCGTCCCCGTCGGATACGCCGAAGGCTACGACCGCGGCTTTTCGAATTCCGCCCACGTGCTGATCAAGGGGAAAAGAGCCCCGTTGATCGGGCGGGTGGCCATGGACTTCATCACCGTCGACGCAACGGACATACCCGGGGTCAGGATCGAGGAGGAAGTCGTCCTTATCGGCCGCAGCGGCAAGGAGCGGCTGACGGCGGAATACCTGGCCTCGCTGGCCGGAACGATCAGTTATGAGATCGTCGCCCGCATCAATCCTTCCCTGCGCCGCGTCGTCGTCCGCTAGGGGCGGGAGGGCGGGGCTTATCCGACTATCTTTATAAGAATACTTGTGTCAGGGCGAGGGAAAGAATACAATGAATGACACGGTTTTTTGAGAGAGGGATGGAAAAAATCCGCTTTTCTCTTTATATTGAATGCGTGGATTCAAGGAGTTCTCAATGAAGGAAAAAGTCGAAGCCGCATTGGACAAGATCCGGCCGGCCCTTATGGCTGACGGAGGGAATGTGGAACTCGTCGACGTCGAGGACGGAGTCGTCAAGTTGCGCCTGACGGGAGCCTGCGGTGGCTGCCCCATGTCGCAGATGACGCTGAAGATGGGGATCGAGAGGATACTGAAAAAAGAGATCCCCGAGGTGAAGAGCGTTCTCGCCGTCTAGCGGGGGCCGCGCTTGCCCCGCCGTTGAGGACAGGACTTAAGGCTCGTTCCCGGCCGGCCATGAATAAAGTTTACCTGGACCGCATGGCTGCGACTCCGGTCCATCCGGATGTGCTCGCGGCGATGCACCCTCTTTTTAGCGAGGCCTTCGGAAACCCCCAGAGCCTGCACCGGGCCGGGCAGGAGGCCGCGGCCGCCGTCGAGGAAGCCAGGGAGAAAGTCGCCGCCCTCATTTGCGCCCGGAGCGAGGAGATCGTTTTCACGTCATGCGGGTCGGAATCCAATAGCTTCGCGGTCAAGGGGCTGGCCCTGGCCAATCAAAGCCGGGGAAAGCATATCGTCATCTCGGCCGTCGAGCATCTGTCCGTCTTGAATTCCGCCAGGTCGCTGGAGAAATCCGGCTTCCGGGTGACCGAGGTTGGAGTGGACGGGCGCGGCCGGCTGGATCCGGCCGACGTCGAAAGAGCGCTCGCCGCGGACACGGTTCTTGTTTCCGTCATGACGGCCAACAACGAGGTCGGAACGATCGAGCCCGTGGCCGAGATCGGCCGGATCTGCCGTTCCCGGAATGTCCTCTTTCACACGGACGCCGTGGCGGCCGCCGGCAATATCCCTCTCGATGTCAACGCGCTGGGCGTCGACGCGCTGAGCATGGCCGCCGACCAGTTTTACGGCCCCAAGGGATCGGCCGCGCTTTTTCTCAAAAAAGGCACGCGCATCCATCCGCTGATCGGGGGCGGCATTCAGGAAGCCGGCCGGCGCGGCGGCACGGAAAACGTCCCCGGCATCGTGGGGATGGGCAAAGCGGCCGAAATCGCCGCGGCGGAGATGGCGGCGCGGGCGGAGAAGGCCCGTTTCCTGCGTGATTATCTTGTGCGCAGCCTTCCTGCGAGAATCGACCACGTCGTCTTGACCGGCCATCCGGACGCGCGCCTGCCTCATCACGCGAGTTTCTGCGTGGAGTTCGTCGAGGGAGAAGCGATGCTCCTCAGCCTGGATTTTCACGGGATTTCCGCCTCGTCGGGATCGGCCTGCACGTCCCGGGCGCTCAAGGTCTCCCATGTGCTCCTGGCCATGGGCCTCGACCACGCCCTCGCCCAAGGCTCGCTGGTTTTCGGGCTGATCGACGGTACGCGGCGCGAGGACATCGATCATCTCCTGGCCGTATTTCCGCCGGTTGTCGACAAACTGCGGAAGATGTCGCCCCTTTACACAGAATACTTGAAGGAGAAAGGCCGATGATCTACACCGATAAAGTGATGGACCATTTTCAGAATCCGCGCAACGTGGGAGTCATCGAAGACGCCGACGGAGTCGGCAAAGTCGGGAACCCCGTCTGCGGGGACATGATGACGTTCTATATCAAGGTCAGGGACGGCCGCCTGGCTGATATCAAGTTCCAGACCTTCGGCTGCGGCGCGGCCATCGCCGTGTCGAGCATCGTGAGCGAGATGGCCATGGGAAAAAGCCTTGAAGAGGCCATGAAGATCACCAACAAGATCGTCGCCCAAGAGCTTGGGGGACTGCCGAAAAACAAGCTCCACTGTTCAAACCTGGGCGCCGACGCCCTCCACGCGGCGATCGAGAACTATCGGGGGATGCAGGCGGCCGCCAGAAAGGCCGAGGAGAAAAGGGAAAAACACCTTGAAGCCGAGGAGGAGTGCGCCTGCCCGTACTGCGAAGGCCCGCTGGAAGGGGTCGAGAATTCCTTCGGCAAATGCCGGGTCGACCTCGTGGAATGTCCGAAGTGCGGCCAGATCACCAAGAAGGGCGAGGCATGCCTCCACTGCGGCGCCGAGGCCGCCGGGTGACATCAGGGGCTTTCCTTGGAGAAAAAGGAGCTCGAGGAGAAAATCAAGCGGTTCCGCGAGGCGCGGAAGGCCGTCATCCTGGCCCACAACTACCAGAGCCCCGAGGTCCAGGACATCGCCGATTTCGTCGGTGATTCCCTGGAGTTGAGCCGGAAGGCCGCGGCCTCGGACGCGGAGATCATTGTCTTCTGCGGAGTCCACTTCATGGCCGAAACGGCCGCCATCCTTGCCCCGGAAAAAACGGTGCTCCTGCCCGACGTCCGGGCCGGCTGTCCGATGGCCGATATGATCACCGCGGATGAGCTTCGGGCCTGGAAAAACCGCTATCCCGGCCGCAAGGTCGTCGGCTACGTCAACACCTCCGCGGCCGTCAAGGCCGAATGCGATATCTGCTGCACGTCGTCCAACGCCGTGGCGGTCGTCAATTCCCTCGGCGGGGAAGAGATCCTGTTCGTCCCGGACAGGAACCTGGCCGCCTATGCGGCCCGATTCACGGCGGCCCGGATCATCGCCTGGGACGGCTTTTGTTATGTCCACGACCGGATCCGGGTCGAGGACGTCCGGGAGAAAAAGACTCTCCACCCCGGAGCCGAAGTCTGGGCTCATCCCGAATGCCGGCCCGCGGTCATCGACGTCGCGGACAAAGCCCTGTCGACGGGAAAGATGATTGCCGAAGCCGGGCGGAGCGGCCGGCGGGAGTTCATTGTCGCGACCGAGCCGGGCATCATATACCGGCTGAAGAAGGAAAATCCGGAGAAGGACTTTTACCCGGCCAGCGACCAGGTGTGCACCAACATGAAAAAAATCGACTTGGCCAAGGTCCTCAGATCTCTGGAGGACAACACGCACCTCATCAAGGTCCCCGCGGACGTCGCCGAGAAGGCGAGAGGGGCCATCGAAAAAATGATCCGGATTTAGGAGGAAACGATGAAAGAGCGCAGCGAAAAAAATTTGAAGGACGCTTTCGCCGGCGAAAGCCAGGCCCACATGAAGTACTTGAATTTCGCCGACAAGGCGTCCGCGGAAGGTTTCGCCAACGTCGCGAGGCTCTTCCGGGCGGCCTCGTTTTCCGAACAGGTTCATGCCTCGAATCATCTGCGGACGCTCGCCGGGATCCAGGCGACATCCGAAAACCTCAAGGAAGCGATGTCGGGCGAGGATTACGAAGTTCAGACGATGTATCCCCGGTTCATCAGGGAAGCCGAGGAAGACGGCGAGAAGGCCGCCGTGACGGCCACCAAGGCCGCCTACGCCGCGGAGAAGGTGCATTTTGGCCTGTACGAGAAGGCGAAGCAGGCGGTCGACAAGGGACAGGATCTCAGCCTGCCCCAGATCCATGTCTGCCAGGTCTGCGGATTCACAGTTGAAGGCGATGCGCCCGACAAGTGCCCGGTCTGCGGGGCCCCCAGGGAGAAATTCAAGGCGTTTTGACGCCGCCGGCCCTTGCCCTGGATGGAGGAGACGGACGTGAAGAGCGCGCAGGATAGAATCCCGGAGATCATCCGCATCCTGAGGGAGACGTATCCAGACAGCCGGACGGCCCTCGACTTTGAAACGCCGCTCCAAATCCTCGTGGCGACGATGCTTGCCGCCCAGTGCACGGACGAAAGGGTCAACCGGATCACGCCTGCGCTGTTCGGCAAATACAAAAGCGCGGAAGATTTCGCCAAGGCCAGCCGCGCGGAGCTGGAGGCCGAGATCCGCCCGGCCGGATTCTTCCGCAACAAGGCCAAGAGCATCATCGGCGCCGCGCGGAAGATCGTCGCCGATTTCGGGGGCAGGGTCCCGGACTCCATCGGGGAACTCATCACCCTGCCGGGAGTCGCCCGCAAAACGGCCAATATCGTCCTGTCCTCCGGCTATGGAAAGGCGGAGGGAATCGCGGTCGATACCCACGTCCGGCGGTTGTCGGGCCGGCTCGGCCTCAGCCGGGAGACGGACCCGGAGAAAATCGAAAAAGACCTGCTTCGGTTCGTGCCGCGGGAGGACTGGCTGGACTTCAACTATATCCTCGTCAACCACGGCCGGGCGGTTTGCCGGGCGCGAAAGCCCCTCTGTCCGGAATGCCGGGTCCGCCGTCTTTGCCCTTCGGCCGGATCATGGACGTCCGGCGGCAAGGCGGGAGGTTCATCGAAGCGGGGATGAGCGTTCCGGCCCTCGTCCCAAGGCCGGCGGGGGGCTTCCGGGCCGTCTTGCATTGCCCTTCCCGTTTATTCGATAATGAGACGATGGTCAAAGAGGCGATGCTTTACGAGCGGCTGGAGGGGGGGAAAGTCTCCTGCCGCCTGTGCGCGCACCGCTGTTCGATAGGTCCATCCAGGTTCGGGATCTGCGGGGTGCGGGAGAACCAGGCGGGAAAGCTCGTCACGCATGTCTGGGGCGAGGTGATCGCCGCTCATACCGACCATATCGAGAAAAAGCCTTTTTATCATTTTTTGCCGGGAACCGCTTCCTTTTCCATCGCCACGGCCGGGTGCAATTTCCGTTGCGGCTTCTGCCAGAACTGGGAGATTTCCCAGGCTTCGAAGGGGGAGAGGGAATTCCGCGGCCTGCGGTTTCTTCCCGAGGAGATCGTGCTCGAAGCCAGGCGCCGGGAGTGCCTGAGCATTTCCTACACCTACACCGAGCCGACGATCTTTTTTGAATACGCCTTCGATACCGCGAAAATCGCTCACAGTGAAGGGCTCCTCAATAATTTCGTGACCAACGGCTATATGACGGCGGAAGCTTTGGAGACCATCCGTCCCTACTTGTCCGCCGCCAACGTCGACCTCAAGTCTTTCCGGGAAAAAACCTACAAGGAAGTCTGCAAAGCCCGCCTTGAACCGGTCCTGGAGACGATCCGGCTGATGCGGCGGTCGGGGATATGGGTCGAAGTAACCACGCTTGTCGTCCCCGGTTTGAATGACAGCGAAGAGGAACTCCGCGATATCGCCCGCTTCCTGGCCGGCGTGGACAGGGATATCCCGTGGCACATCAGCCGTTTCCACCCGGACTATGAGTATACCGACCGGGGGCCGACTCCCCTGGATACCCTGAAAAAGGCATGCGCCGTCGGCAGGCAAGAAGGCCTTCGCTATGTCTATATGGGGAACGTTCCCGGAGAGGGGGAGGACACGTCGTGTCCGACCTGCCGGGAGGTCCTCATCCGCCGAAGGGGCTTCCATGTCGAATCGAACATCGTCAAAGACTCGCGCTGTCCGGCCTGCGGCACTCGGATCGCCGGCGTTTTTCAGTGACGCCGGACCTGAAAAACGCGGTTCCGCAGGCCTTATTTAGCCGTTGATCCCCCGGAGCGGCGGAGCGTTCATCTCCGTTTCAGGGCCGGCGGCCCGGTTGGCTTTTCCCTCGGGAAACTGCTAAAATGATCACGTCCCCGATGGAAAAATACCACATCCTGGAGCATACCGCCGACGGCAAGTTCCAGGCGTTCGGTGCGACCCTTGAGGAAGCGTTCGGAAACGCCGCCCTGGCCGTGGCCTCGCTCATGTGGGATTGGCGGAAGGTTGAAGCGAATATCTCCTATCCCGTAGGCGTTGAAGGCCATGACCTCAAGCAGCTTCTCGTCAGGTTTTTGGGAGAGATCATCTTCCTCTTCGAGACCAAGTCGTTTATCCTCGGTTCGATCGAAGAACTGAAAATTTCGGCCAGAACCGGACGGCTCGGACTCAGGGCGCGTTTTCTCGGGGATTCCGTTTCAGACCGGTATGAGCTCCATGGCGGAGTCAAGGCGGTCACTTACCATGACATGAAGATCGAAAAAAAAGCCGGGCGGGGATACGTCATCCAGGCCGTGGTGGATATGTGAGGCAAAGCATGGAAATCCGCAAGATCAGCGATAACGTCTGGGAGATCCCCCGGGAAGGGGAGATGAAGGTCCCGGCGGTCATCTATGCTTCGGCCAGGCTTCTCGAGGCGGTGAAGCGGGACATGACCCTCATGCAGGCGCGGAACGTGGCCTGTCTCCCGGGAATCCTGCGGAAGTCATATACCATGCCCGACGCCCACCAGGGCTACGGTTTCCCGATCGGCGGAGTGGCGGCGTTCGACCTCGACGAAGGCATTATTTCTCCGGGAGGCGTCGGCTACGACATCAACTGCGGCGTCCGTCTCCTCGGTTCGAATTTCACCGAAAAGGATATCGAAGGCAAGCGCCGCGAACTGCTCGCCGAGATCTTCAAGGAGGTGCCGGCCGGCGTCGGCAAGGGCGGAGTGACGAAGCTCAACCGGAACGTCCTCAAGGACATCCTGGCCGAGGGCGCTTCATGGGCCGTCGGCAACGGCTATGGGACTCCGGAGGATCTTGAGCGGACGGAGGAACAGGGAAGGATGAGGGACGCGGACGCGTCCGGCGTCTCGGAACGGGCGCTGGAACGCGGCATCCCCCAGCTCGGCACCCTGGGCGCGGGAAACCATTTCCTCGAAATACAAAAAGTGACGGATATTTTCGACAGGGAAACGGCGGAGACGTTCGGCGTTCATTCCAAAGGGCAGATTCTGGTCATGATTCACTGCGGGAGCCGGGGCCTGGGTCACCAGGTGGCCACGGATTATATCGAGATGATGACGGACAAATGCGGAATCCAGGGACTGCCCGACCGCGAGCTCGTCAACGCCCCCTTCCGTTCGCCGCTCGGCCAGCGGTATTACCGGGCCATGTGCGCCGCCGTGAATTACGCATTCGCCAACCGTCAGATGATCGCCCACTGGGTGAGGGAAGTGTTCGCCAGAGTCCTCGGCACGTCCGAGGGCATGCGTCAGGTCTATGATGTCTGCCATAACGTGGCCAAGGTTGAAACGCATGTCATCGACGGCGAAGAGAGGAGGGTGTGCATCCACCGCAAGGGCGCGACGCGGAGCTTCGGCCCGGGCCGGCGGGAGATACCCGCCGCCTACCGAGACGTCGGCCAGCCGGTCATCATTCCCGGCAGCATGGGAACGGCTTCCTTCCTCCTGGCCGGAACGCCGGGCGCCGAGGATTTGAGCTTCAGCTCGACGGCGCACGGCGCAGGCCGGGTCATGTCCCGGCACGAGGCCATGCGCCGTTTCCGGGGCGAGAAGATCCGGGACGATCTCTCCAGGCAGGGCGTTGAACTCAAATTCACGAGCTGGAGGGGCGTCGCCGAGGAAGCCGCGGCCGCCTACAAGGACGTCGATGAAGTCGTCAGGGTCTCACACGAGATCGGTCTCAGCCGCCTTGTCGCGAAGGTCGCGCCCGTCGGCGTGATGAAGGGCTGAGCGCCGCGGCCCGGCTTTTAGCGGCGAGTTCTTCGCCGCTCAGGCTGTTGATGACGTCGCTTTTCTCCAGCCAAGCCCTGCGGGCTATCCCCACGCCGAAACGCATCATTTGCAGGCCTCCGGCCGAGTGCGTGTCCGTTCCGAGGCTGATCTTGATGCCGGCCTCCCGGGCTTTCTTGAGATAGAATTCGTTGAGGTCGAGACGGTCGTAATAGGCGTTCAGCTCGAGGGCCGTTCCGGTTTCGGTCGCCTGCTTGAGGACTCTGTCCAGGTCCACGTCGTAGCCCTCCCGGCCCGATATCAGGCGGCCGGACGGGTGGGCGATGACGCGCACCAGGGGATTCTCCATGGCGCGCAGCATCCTTTCAGTGACGTTTGTCTTGAAGCCGGAGTGGACGGCCGCGACGACAAAATCCAGATCCCGGAGTATCTCGTCCGGGAAATCGAGCGTCCCGTCATGGAGGATGTCGACCTCGGTGCCCTTCAGGATCCGGAAATCCCCGAGATCCTGGTTGATGGCATCGATCTCCCGCATTTGCCTTTTCAGCCGCTCGGGCGAAAGTCCGCCGGCGTATTTGACCGATTGGGAATGGTCGCAGACGGCGATGTAGGAATAACCCAGACGCCTGGCCAATTCCACGAGTTCCGGGATCTCCTGGCTGCCGTCGCTCGCCCGGGTATGGACGTGGAGGTCGCCGCGGATGTCCCCGGCGCCGAGGATCATCGGGAGCGCGTTTCGGGCCGCCAGCTCGATCTCGCCGCGGTCCTCTCGCATTTCGGGAGGCATCCAGGGCAGATCGAGGGCTTCATAGACATCCTCCTCTTCCCGGCCCGCGATTTTCCGGTCCCCGCGAAACACCCCGTATTCGGAGAGCTTGAGGCCTCGCTCCTTGGCCATTCCCCTCAGCTTGATGTTATGGGCTTTGGAACCGGTGAAATATTGAAGCGCCGAGCCGTATTCCGATTCCGCGACGATGCGCAGGTCGGCCTGCCTTTCGGCGCCTTCGATCCGGACGACGATCGATCCCTTGGTTTCCCCTTGAGCGAGCACGCGGAGAGTGCCGGGAAACCCGGTGAAGCGGCGGATGATCTCCGCCCCCGGCTTTCCCGTGGCCAGGATATCGATATCGCCCACGGTCTCCTTCATCCGGCGCAGGGATCCGGCGGCGGAGACGCGCGACACGAGCCGGGTTTTTTTTAGATAGGCGATGAGTTCGTCGGCGATGAGGCTGGCTTCGTAGATCGTCACGCGCTCCCGGACGCGCTCGCGGGATTCGATGCCCTTGCGGATGTTCTCGACCCTTTTTTCCCCCATGCCGCGGAGCCCGGCCAGGGAGCCGTCCGCGACGGCCCGTTTCAGATCCTCGAGATCCCGGATGCCGAGTTCCTGGTGCATGAGATGGATGGTCTTGCCGCCCAGCCCCTGGATTTCGAGGAGCTCGAGCAGGCCTTCGGGAATCCCGGTGAGAGCTTCCCGGTATTTTTTCATTTCCCCCGTTTTCAGATACTCGTCGATCTTCCGGGCGATGCCGCCCCCGATTCCCGGGATCTGTTGGAGCCGGCCTTCCGCGGCCAGGTTCTCGATGTCATCGGTCATATCGGCCAGGACGCGGGCCGCTTTGCGATAGGCGATGACCTTGAATCCGATCTCCCCCTTGATCTCGAGTGCGTCGGCGATGCGGTCGAGATGGGCGGCGATTTCCTTGTTCTTCACCTCAACGCTCCCGTGTGGATGATAGCGCTTTTTTCGGCACGACACAATCGCGGGGGTGCTTTTCCCCGGTCAATGCCGGGGAGAGGGCGTGGGGGATCGGCGATGCCGGGATACGCCCTTGGCGCCGGACATGGGGAACCCCCCGGGCCGGTTTCGCCGCGGCGCCTTTCCGCTGCGCAGGTTCTCGGCCTTCTGCAAGCCTCCGGGCAAACGACCGCACGATCAAGGCGGCTCCCGGAGGGGGCTAAGTTTCGGATTGACTTTTCCGGCGGCAGTCCTTATTTTGAAGGACATGAAAGTCATCCTGGCCGGATACAACATCGACAGCGAGACGATCAGCGAACTGCGCAAGAATGCGCCGCCGCGTGCTGACGTCACGCCCGAGACGCTGTCCGCGTCCTACGCCCGGATCTCGAGGGATCCCAGGCCGGTCAACGAACTCCGGGCCCTGGCCCGGGCCGAGGTCGAGCGGGCGCGGCGCTCCAACCAGGCCATCATTTTCAAGATGGGGCATCACTCGGTCGCGGAGCACGCCGTTTTCAATTTCGACATCCTGGCCGTCTCCCGGCTGGCCATCGAGGAGATCGAGAAGTTCCGGCTTTGCTCGTTCACGGAGAAATCACAGCGCTATATCAAGCTCGGCGACGATTTCATCGTTCCCGAAGAAATCGAGCAAAGCGGCGGGCAAGAACTCTTTTTGGAGACCATCCGGGCCCAGAACCGGCTCTACCACGGCCTCTACGACAGGCTGAAACCCTATTTTTTTGAAAAGTTCGCGGAAGCGGCCCGCAATCCGAAAAACCATTCAATCCTGGACGGCTGGGCCAAGGAGGACGCGAGGTACGCCGTCGGCCTGGCCACCGAGGGACAGCTCGGCCTGACGATCAACGGACGGAACCTGGAGCATCTCATCCGGCGGCTGGCCTCCGGGAACACGGCCGAGCTCAGAGACCTGAGCGCGCGGATATGCCGGCTGGCTCAAGAGGTCGCCCCGTCGATCATCCTTTTCACGGGGGCCAGCGACTTCGATTCCCTGACCTATCCCCGGATCGAGAAAAGCGCGAAGGACGCCCTTCCGTCGCTGTTCACGAACCGTCATCCGGCATCCGGCCGGAGAGCCGGCCGCAAGCCCCCGCGCATCCGTTCCGTGCGGCTCGCGGCGTTCACCCCGGACGGCGACGACCGGCTCCTGGCCGCCCTCGTGCACAAGGTCTCTTCGGCCTCCTTTGACCGATGTCTCTCCCGGGTCCGGGGACTCCCGCCCGCCCGGAAAACGGATCTGGCGCTCGAAGCGTTCCGGTCCATGGAGTTTTATGATTTCCCCCCGCGGGAGTTCGAGCATGTCGACGTGACCTTCGACCTCGTCGTCTCGGCGTCCTGTTTCGCCCAGCTCAAGCGTCACCGCATGGCGACGTTGACGTGCCAGCAATATGACCCGGCTCTGGGCGTGACGGTGCCTCCCTCGGTCGAAGCCGTGGGCGCGCACGGGGAGTTCGTCGACATCATGGAAAAAACAAACGAGGCCCACGCGGCTCTCCGCGGCGCCGCGGGATGCGCGGCCGACTACGTGCTGACCAATGCCCACCGGAGGAGGGTGCTGCTCAAGCTCAATATCCGGGAGCTCTATCATGTCTCGAGGCTCAGGGAAGACGGGACGGCTCAGTGGGATATCCGGCGGACCGTCGGCGACATGTCCCGCCTGGCCGCGAAGGCCATGCCCCTGGCCTGCCTGCTGCTGGGGGGGAAGGACGCCTATCCGGAGGTCTACCGGGCCCGCTTCGGTTCAAATCCCAAAGCGTCTCCTCCGAAGGTTTTCCAGTAGGATTTCCCCGTCGAGGGGAGGCCGCCAAGCGGCGGGCGATCAGCCGGATATCCGGACGATGAACTTATAGAATTTCCGCTTGCCGACCTTGAGAACGTGCTCCTCGGGCCGGGCGATGTCCAACTCGCGGCTTATGTCGCTCACCCGTTCGCCGTCGAGGTAGACGCCGCCCTGCTGGATGACGCGCTTGGCCTCGCCGCGCGAGGGAAAGATATTCATCTCCATCATGATGTCGATCAGCGGCTTGGACGGCTTCCGGCCGCCCTGTCCGGTTCCCGCCGCCTTTTCCAGGATTTCGATGGTATCCAGATCGGTCGGGATTTCCTTGTGCTTGAAGATCCGCTCGAAGTCGGCGACGGCCCGTTCGGCCTCCGCGGCCCCGCAGAAATCGCGGACGATCTGCTTCGCCAGATCCACCTTCAGATCCCTCGGATTGATCCGGGCATCCCGGATTTCGGACTTCCATTCCGCGATTTGGCGGGCGGGAACGTCCGTCAGGAGCTCGAAGTAACGGAACATCAGCGGGTCGGAAATCGACATGATTTTTCCGAAAATCTCGCCCGCCGGCTCGGTGATCCCGATATAGTTGCCGAGCGATTTGGACATTTTCTCGACTCCGTCCAGGCCTTCCAGGAGGGGCATGGTCATGACGACCTGCGGTTCCTGTTTGAATTCGCGCTGGATCTCCCGGCCGACGAGCAGGTTGAATTTCTGGTCCGTGCCGCCGAGCTCGATGTCCGCCGCGAGCGCCACCGAATCGTAGGCCTGCATGAGGGGATAAAGAAGCTCGTGGACGGAGATGGGAAGCCCCTCGCGGAACCGCTTGGAAAAATCGTCGCGCTCCAGGATTCTGGCGACCGTGTACTTGGCGGTGAGGTTGATGATGTCGAAGCTCGACAACGCTCCCAGCCAGCGCGAGTTGAAGTCGACGATGGTCGTTTCCGGGCTGAGGATCTTGAAGATCTGGGTTTTATAGGTCTCGGCGTTTTTAGCGATCTCCCCGCGGGTCATCGCCGGGCGGGCGGCCGAACGTCCCGAAGGGTCGCCGATGAGGCCCGTGAAATCGCCGATGAGAAAAATGACGTCATGGCCGAGATCCTGGAAGTGCTTCATCTTGCGGAGCAGGACGGTATGGCCGACGTGAATGTCCGGCGCCGTGGGATCGAATCCCGCCTTGACCCGAAGCGGGCGGCCCGTCTTGAGGGAGCGCTCGAGCTTGGCCTTCAGTTCCTCTTCCTGGATGATCTCCACACAACCTTTTCTCAGATATTCCATCTGTTCGTTGACCGGCTTAAACATTGTCTTACTTCCTGCTCGGGTTTTCGGTAGCTAATGACTATAGAGCATGTCGCGCCAAATGACAAGAGAGGGCTTTGAGCTCAGGACCGGGGGGGAGCGGGTTCGAGGATGAAGACCCTGCGCCCTCTCACCTCCAGGCGGCCTTCGAAGTACAACCGCACGGACTCGGGATAGATCTTATGCTCCTCGACGAGGATTCGCGCGCTCAGCGATTCCTCGGTGTCGTCCTGGAGAACGGGGACGACCGCCTGGAGAATGACGGGGCCCGCGTCAACTTCCTCGGCGACGAAATGGACCGTGGCGCCGGAATACCGGACACCCCAATCGATGGCTTTCTGCTGGACGTGGAGGCCGGGAAAAGAGGGGAGCAGCGCGGGATGGATGTTCATGATCCGGTTTTCGAATTCCCGGCAGAGGACGGGGGTCAGGATCCTCATGTAGCCGGCCAGGCAGATGAGGTCGATGTCTCTTCGCCGCGCTTCCTCGACGGCTTTCCGGTCATATTCCTCGCGCGAGGCGAAGAGCTTGGGATTGAGCCAGACTGTCTCCAGGCCGCGCTCGCGGGCGGCCAGGAGCCCCGGCGCCTCTTCCTTGTTGCTGAGGACCAGGCTGATTTCGGCGCCGATTTTTCCCGCCCGGACGGCGTCGTGGATGGCCAGGAAATTCGATCCCCGTCCTGACAGGAAAACGGCGAGGCGCCCCCTTTTTTTTGGACTTCGGAAAACGACGTCTGTCATTCTAGCCTCCTCCCGATCCCTCAGAATTTGATGAACACGCCGAGATGCACGGCGGCGCCGCTGAAATCGATGACGGCTTCGGACGGGAGCCGGATCGCGTCGCCGGCCGGCGGAGCGGGCAGGATTTTCATCTGCGGCTGCCAATAGTCGAATTCGCTCCGGTATTCTTCATAGGCATACAGCTTCCCTTTTACGCCCTCCCGGTTCTCGCCGTCAAAGCCCGTCGCTTCGGCCCTCCTGTAACCGGCTTCCAGGAAGAACTCGAGACCGTCGTTCAGCGCGTATTTGATGCCCAGCCCTCCCTGGGAAACGGTCCCGCGGCCCGTGGCGATTTGAAAAGCCGGATAGGTATAGGTGACGCTCGTCGTCAGTTTTTGCGCTTCCCTGTTGACGTATCTTGCCCGCAGGCGGCCTCCTCCGGCCCGGAGGTAGAGCTGGATTTTTTTCCCCACCGGCTGGAAGTAGTAGGCGGACAGGACGAGGGGATAGGCGGTGACCTTGGCCGGATAAGCGGATATTTGGATATTGATACCTTTCTTTATATAAAGGGACGTGTCTTCCTCGCTCAGCTCGCCGTAGACGTAGCCGTAGCTGACGCCGAGAGCGAGCCGGCTGAGGACCGCGGCCACGAGCTCTCCCTCCAGTCCCACGGCGCCGCGGAGTTGCTTGACGCCGCCGCTCTCCAGGTTCCAGCCGGGAGTGACGGCGGCTTCTTTCCTTTTGTAATCCGACCAGCCCTGAATGGCCCGGTTGACCGCGTCGAGCTTCAGATAGGAGTAGCTCCCCGAGAGCTTGAAGCTGAAATCGACGCCGGAAGCGGCTCGCGGCATGACGGCTGCGGAAACAACGGCCAGCAGACACAGCGTCAAACGATGTTTTCGTTGCGCGGTCATTCGACGTTCGCCTCCTGCTTTTTCACGCTGAAGATATCCGGTATAGCCTGTTTCCAGGATTTATGAGCCTTCCGGACCGGAAGCCGGACGGCTCTCCGGCCCTTGTGGTCGATGACGATCTCGTCCCCCCCGGTCGTCCCGATGCGCGCGGCCCTGATTTTCATCCGGGCCGCGAGATCCAGAAGCGGCTTCAACCGTCGTTGCCGGACGGTGACGATCACCCGCGACTGGGCTTCCCCGAAGAGCAGGGCGTCGGTCCGGGCATCTTCCTCCAGCGTGACGCGGCATCCGATCCAGCCCCGGCTCATGAACGAGCTCTCGGCCAGGCAGACGGCCAGGCCTCCCTCCGAGATATCATGCGCCGAGCGGAGAAGCCCCCGGGCGATGGCCTTGAGGCAGAGGGCCTGCAGATTTCTCTCGGCCCTCAAGTCGATCCCGGGAGCCGGACCTTCTTCCCGGCCGAACCGGTACCTGAGATATTCGGAGCCCTCCAGTTCCCCGGGGTTCTCCCCGAGAAGGACGATGATGTCGCCGTCCCCCTTGAACTCCGGCGTGACGGTCCGGCCGATGTCCCGGATCAATCCGACGATCCCCAATACGGGCGTCGGATAGATAGATGAGCCTTCGGTATCGTTATAGAAGCTGACGTTGCCCCCCGTGATCGGAATGCCGAACGCCCGGCAGGCCTCAGCCATTCCCTCGATGACTTCCTTGAACTGCCACATCACCTCGGGCTTCTCGGGATTGCCGAAATTGAGACAGTTGGTGGCGCCGATGGCCTTGGCCCCAACGCAGGCCAGGTTCCGGCAAGCTTCCGCCACGGCGATCTTTCCGCCGGCTCTCGGCTCCAGGCGGGCATACAGGGAATTGCCGTCGAGGGTCATGGCCAGGGCTTTTTTCGTTCCTTTGACTCTCAACACGGAGGCGTCGGCGCCCGGCCGGACGACGGTGTTGAGCTGGATCATATGGTCGTATTGCCTGAAAACCCATTCCTTGTCAGCGATGGTGGGCGAGGCCAGAAGCTCGAGAAGCGCCCGGCCGCAGTCACCGGGAGGGGGAGGCAGGGGAGAGGGCGGAGAAAACGCCGCCGCGGGGGCCGGGGGCCGGACCTCGCGCTCGTAGACGGGGCAGAGATTGACGACCGCGTCCACGGGGACGTCCACGACGACCTCTCCCTCGTTTTTGACCTTGAGCCGGCCGCCCCCGGTCACGCGTCCAATGACGACGGCGTCCAGGTCCCACTTGGCGAAGATGTCCTGGACCGCCCGGACCTTGTCTTCTTCAGCCACCATGAGCATCCGTTCTTGAGACTCCGAAAGCATGATCTCATAGGGAGTCATGCCGGATTCCCGTTGAGGGACGAGGTCCAGGTCGATCTCGATCCCCGTTCCTGATTTCGCGGCCATTTCCGAGGTGGCGCACGTCAGGCCCGCCGCTCCCATATCCTGGATGCCGATGATGAGTCCCTTGTCCATCACTTCCAGGCAGGCCTCAAGGAGGAGTTTTTCCTTGAAGGGATCGCCGACCTGGACGTTCGGACGCTTATGCTCGGTTTCCTTGCCGAATTCGGCGGAGGCCATCGTCGCGCCGTGGATGCCGTCCCTCCCCGTCTTGGCTCCGGCATAGAGGACGAGGTGGCCGCCGCCCCCGGTTTTGGCATAGAAAATCCTGTCCTTTCGGGCGAGACCGAGGGCGAAGACGTTCACCAGGGGATTCATGGAGTAGCAGTCGTGGAAATAAATTTCGCCGCCGACCGTGGGAATGCCGATCGCGTTCCCGTAACCGGAAATTCCGGACACGACGCCCTCCATGACAGCCTTGTTGGCCGGCGAGTCGAGGGGACCGAAGCGCAGCGAATCCAGGACGGCGATAGGCCGGGCCCCCATGGTGAAGATATCCCGGAGAATCCCCCCGACGCCGGTCGCCGCTCCCTGATAGGGTTCGATATACGAAGGATGATTGTGCGATTCGATCTTGAAGACGATGACCAGGCCGCCTCCGATGTCGATGATGCCCGCGTTTTCCCCGGGGCCCTGGACGACGTTTTTCCCCTTCGTGGGAAGCTGCCGGAGAAAAAACCTTGAGCTTTTGTAACCGCAATGCTCGGACCACATCACCGAGAAGATGCCGAGCTCGGTAAGGTTCGGCTCCCTGCCGATGAGTTCGGCGATCAGCGCGTACTCTTCGGGAGCCAGGCCGTGCCCGCGGACGATTTTTTCGTCGATCATGTCCGCCTCCCCGTGGGCGGCCCGGTTTCGGCCGGCCGAGAGGGCCGGCGGGCCCGGACGGCGGGCTTGGATTCGACCGACTGGATCACCGATTCAAAAATGACGCGGCCGTCGCCGCTTCCCAGGAGCGTTTCGGAAGCCCTCTCGGGATGGGGCATCATGCCCAGGACGTTTCCGGTCTCGTTGATGATCCCGGCGATGCTCCCCATGGAGCCGTTGACATTGGCCGCTTCCGTCAGCCGGCCCTTCTCATCGCAATAGCGAAAGACGGCCTGGCGGGCGCGTATTCTCGGGTAGCTTTCCGCCGGCGCAAAGTAATTGCCGTCGAAATGGGCGACCGGCATCCGGAGGATCTGGCCTTTCCGGGCCTTGCAGGTGAAAGCGGTTTCGTCGTTTTCGACCCGGACATGAACGAAACCGCAGAGGAATTTCAATTTCCTGTTCCTGAGCATCGCCCCGGGAACGAGTCCCAGCTCGAGCAATATTTGGAAACCGTTGCAGATGCCGATCACGAATCCGCCGCTCCGGGCGAATTCCCGGACTTCCTGCATGAGAGGGGAGAAACGGGCGATGGCGCCGGGCCGAAGGTAGTCCCCGTAAGAAAATCCCCCGGGAAGCATGACGCAATCGACGTCCTTCAAGGCGTGATCTTTGTGCCAAAGCCAGACGGTCTTGCGTCCGAGAACGTTGCGGAGGACGTGGAATGCGTCCTGGTCGCAATTGGATCCAGGAAATCTTACGACTCCGAACTTCATGCCTTTCCTCTCGAAATGGTCAGGATGGACGTCTTCGCGCTCCGCTATTCCCGGCCGTCCGGTCCGGATGGACATGAGAGCCGTCTCTTCTTCATCCTATTCGATGATCTGCCAGGAGAATTTCTCGATGATCGGATTGGCCAGCACTCTATCCGATATCTCGGGAATATATTTTTCGGCTTCGGCCCGAGTGATGCTATCGAATTCCAGCTCGAAGACTTTCCCCTGCCGGACGTCCTTGACGAATTGATAACCGAGCGTGTGAAGGGCGTTCTTGACCGTCTGGCCCTGGGGATCCAGCACGCTGTCCTTGAAGGACACGTAGATCCTAACCTTCATGGGAAAAAACCCTTTTAAAGATGTAATCGATCTTGTCGAGATAGGGACTCAGGGAGAAACACTTCTCCAATTCGGCGCCGGGCAGGAGCCTGGCGATCTCCGGATCGGCGGCCGCCAGATCCTTGAAGCTGAGCTTCTTCGCCCAGGCCGCCAGGCTGTTCCTCTGGACGAGTTCGTAGGCCTTCTCGCGCGTCAAACCCTTTTGAGTGAGGGCCAAAAGCACGCTCTGGGAGAAAACAAGGCCCCGGGTCGCCTCGATATTCTCCATCATCCGCCCCGTGTGAATCGTCCAGTTCTTGATGATGTCCGTCATTTCAGCCAGCAGGAAATCGGTCAGGATGAAGGAATCGGGGAAGATGACTCTTTCCGTGGAGGAGTGCGAGATGTCGCGCTCGTGCCAGAGGGGGATGTTCTCCAGGGCGGTCAAGAGGTTCGACCGGACGAGGCGGGCCAGGCCGCAGACCCGTTCGCAGCGGACCGGATTCTTTTTGTGGGGCATGGACGAGGAGCCTTTCTGGCCCCGCGTGAACGGTTCCTCGACCTCGAGGACTTCCGTCCGCTGCAGGTGTCGGATTTCGAGCGCGAACTTTTCCAGGGACGCGGTCAAGAGGGCCAGGCAGCCGAGAACCTCCGCGTGCCGGTCTCTCTGGAGGACCTGCGTGGAGACCAGGGCCGGCCGCAGCCGGAGTTTTTTCAGGGCATAGGTCTCGACCCGGGGATCGAGATGGATATAGGTCCCGACGGATCCGGAAATCCGCCCGACGCCGATGACGTCCAAGGCCCTCGCGATCCGGTCGAGATGGCGGTTGACTTCTTCGTACCAGACGAGGATCTTGATCCCGAAGGTGATCGGCTCGGCGTGAACGCCGTGGGTGCGCCCGATGCAGGGAACGTGCTTGTGCTTCAGGGCTTCGCCGCGGAGGACCTTCTTCAGCGCCTGGAGGTCTTTCCGGGTTCTTTCAAGGGATTCCCTGATCAGCAGCGAGAGCGCGGTGTCCACGACGTCGTAGGATGTCAGGCCGAGATGGATGAACCTGGATTCCTTTCCGACGCTCTCGGCGACCGAGGAGAGGAAGGCGATGACGTCGTGCTTGACGACCTTTTCGATTTCCTCGATGCGGCCCACCGAGAACTCGGCCTTGCTTTTGATCCGGGCGAGGGCGGCGGCCGGCACCTTGCCCAGCCGCGACCAGGCTTCGCAGACGGCGATTTCGACGTCCAGCCACTTGCGGTATTTATTTTCTTCCGTCCAGAGGGAACCCATTTCGGGGCGGGTATATCTTTCGATCATGATTGCGGGCCTTTCAAGATGAGGCGAAATCATAACAGCATCGGTCCTTGATGTCAATGAACCGGAGGCGTTTGACCCCCGCTAAGATTTTCGACTAATATTTGTCCAATTGTATGAACGTCGCAATGGATGATCTTGCGGATGATGCGCTTGTCCGGGAAGCGAAGAAGGGCAGCCTCGAGGCTTTCTCGGCCCTTTGCCGGAGATACCAGGAACGGGTTTATTTCACCATCCTGCGTTTCACGAAAAACCCCGTGGACGCGGACGACCTGACCCAGGAGACCTTCATGTCGGCATTCAAGTCGCTCGGTCAATTCAAGAAAAAATCGACGTTTTACACCTGGATATACAGGATCGCCGTGAACAAGTCCCTGAATTTCTTGAAAAAGAAAGACCGCGAAAGGGAGCTCGTGGGATTCGAGGACAACCGGGTGCCCGGGGAATCTTCCCCGGGCGCCGCGGGTTCTCCCGAACGGAGCTCCATCGGAGGAGAGACGGCCGCCGAGATCGAGGGGGCGATCGATGCGCTTCCCCCGTCCTTCAAGGCGCCTTTTGTCCTCGTCGTCAATCAGGGACTGAGCCATAGGGAAGCGGCCGAAGCGCTGGGCTGTTCGGAGAACGCCGTATCCTGGCGGATGCATAAGGCCCGTAAACTACTCCGGGCCCGCCTCGAACGATTCTTGAACGGGAGTCGAAAATGACATGTGAGAAATGCCGGAGATGGGTGTCCGACGGCCTGGACGGGAGGCTCTCGGCAGAGAAGGAACGCGCGCTTCTCGTCCATCTCGATCGGTGCCCCTCCTGCCGACGGTACGCGAACGATTTGGAAATCATAGACGCCCGGGCGCGATCCCGGGAGGCGGAGCGGCCGCCCGCCGGGTATTGGGAGGATTTGAACCGGCGGTTGAATGCCAGGCTGGCGGACCTGGCTGCCGGGGAACGGAATCCGGGGCGCCTTAAGGCCTCAGGCATGAAACGGGCCTGGGCCGGAGTCGTTCCGGTCATGGCCGTCTTCCTGGGCGTTTATCTTTTCCTGGCAAAGCCCGCGGCGCAGCCTGTTGACCACATGTTTTCCATGGAGGACGCCCTAGCCGGGATTTACCTCGAAATCGGAGACGACGCCGACCTCGAAAGCCGCTTCAGCCAGTCTCTGGCCGCGTCGGTCGCCGAGGCCCTCCAAGACGCGGGCGGGGAGGGGGGAACGCGCTTTCCGGAGGAGATCATTTTCTGGGAAAGCTTGACGGATGAGGATATGCGGCTCATCGAATCGGGGCTTCGGAAAGGAACGACCTGAGCAAGGAGGACCATCATGAAAGCAAACCATTATAAACGGCTGGGCTTTGTCGCGGCCGGTCTGGCCGTGGGCGCTCTCGTCCTGAACGCGGGGGTTCCCCAGGAACCGCCGGCCAAGGAAAAGATCCGCGAAAATATCTCCGCCCTGAGGCTGATGAGGATGACGCAAGCGCTTGACCTGACGGAAGAGGAAGCGGCGAAGATCTTCCCGGCCTTGAGCCGGGTCGAAAAAGAGAAAATGGAAATCCAGAGGGAAATCGGAGTCCAGATACGGGATCTACGAAGCCTGGCCGCGGCCTCCCGGCCGGGGGAATCCGAAATCCTGGAAAAGATCGGGACGATCCGGAGCCTGCGCGAGAAAATCCGGCAGAAGGATGACGAGTTTGAGCGGTTCCTGGAAAGCAGGCTGTCGCCGGTGCAGCAGGCGAAATATATGATCTTCACGGTTGACTTTTACCGGGGATTGGGAGAACATCTAAGGCGCGCCCGGGGCTTTCCGCTCCGTCAGAAAAGAAACCCTTGACAAGATTTCGGAATTCATATAATATGCCGCTTGAAATTTTATATTTTCAATTATTTTCCCCTATTAAGGAAGATCGAGAGCTGAGTTAAGAGAAAGAAGGTCCTTTTATATTTTCTTTCTCTTTTTCCTCATTCCAGGAGAAACTTTACATACAAGGATGATGACCGACAATGCGCCAGCGTAGCTCAGCTGGTAGAGCGGCTGATTTGTAATCAGCGGGTCAGGGGTTCGAATCCCTTCGCTGGCTTAACAGAGACGATGAAACGATTTTATGAAATTCAGGAGTTAAGGGGCGAGGCGACGGATGACTGTCGACAGCGGATCGGGTGCCCCGGAGTCTTGAAGTTGCAAATACTGGATGTGGGCAGGTTCCAGAGTGGCCAAATGGGACGGGCTGTAAACCCGTTGCGGAAACGCTTCGGAGGTTCGAATCCTTCCCTGCCCACTTATGCGGGAATAGCTCAGTTGGTAGAGCGTCAGCCTTCCAAGCTGAATGTCGCGGGTTCGAGACCCGTTTCCCGCTCCATATTGCTTGCTTTGGGCCCAAGTAGCTCAGTTGGTAGAGCACATCCTTGGTAAGGATGGGGTCACCAGTTCAACTCTGGTCTTGGGCTTTGCGGATTATAACGTATTTGATTTTTCGGCAGCCTTAGGCAGGAGGTAAGTGATGGCGAAGGAAAAGTTTGCGAGGACGAAGCCGCATGTGAATGTGGGGACGATAGGGCACATTGATCATGGAAAGACGACGCTGGTTTCTGCGCTGACGAAGGTTTTGGCGACGAAGGGGTTGGCGCAGGCGAAGAGCTACGATGACGTGGCGAAGGCCGACGCGAAGATGTTTCGTCGGGATGCGACGAAGATCTTGACGGTGGCGTTGAGCCACGTGGAGTACGAGTCGGAGAAGCGGCACTACGCGCACATTGACTGTCCTGGGCACGCGGATTACATCAAGAACATGATATCCGGGGCTGCGCAGATGGACGGAGCGGTTCTGGTTGTTTCTGCGGCGGACGGTCCGATGCCGCAGACGCGGGAGCACATTTTGTTGTCGCGGCAGGTCATGGTTCCTGCGATCGTGGTCTTCATGAACAAGGTGGACTTGGCGGACGATCCCGAGATACTGGATTTGGTGGAGCTTGAGGTTCGAGAGCTGTTGACGAAGTACGGATTTCCTGGGGACACGACGCCTGTGATTCGGGGGAGCGCGACGAGGGCGATGGCCGATCCGGAGGGAGAGGGCGCGAAGCCGATTTGGGAGTTGGTGAAGGCGATGGACGACTTCATTCCGGAGCCGGAGCGTGAGGTGGACAAGCCGTTCTTGATGTCGATTGAGGACGTGTTTTCGATCACGGGTCGGGGGACGGTCGTGACGGGCCGTGTTGACCGTGGGCAGGTGAAGGTTGGGGACGAGGTTGAGATTGTTGGCTTCCGGGAGACGCGGAAGACGGTTGTGACGGGCGTTGAGATGTTCCGGAAGCTGTTGGACTACGCGCAGGCAGGCGACAACATAGGTTGTTTGTTGCGTGGGATAGGGAAGACGGAAGTGGAGCGGGGGCAGGTTTTGGCGAAGCCGGGATCGATCACGCCGCACCGGAAGTTCAAGGCGGAGATCGTGGCGTTGACGAAGGACGAGGGGGGACGGCACACGCCGTTTTTCTCGAACTATCGTCCGCAGTTTTATTTTCGGACGACGGACGTGACGGGTTCTGTGAAGCTTCCGCCCGGCGTGGAGATGGTGATTCCGGGCGATTACGTGAACTTGGAGATCGAGTTGATCGCGGACGTGGCGATGGAGAAAGCGCTGCGGTTTGCGATCCGGGAAGGCGGCCGGACGGTGGGAGCCGGAACCGTCACCGAGATCATCGAATAAAGACGAATAAAGGAGAGCCCGGCGGATACGACCGGCCGGGAAAGCCGACAGGAAAGAGCGAAAGGACAACCGGATATGCGAGAAATCATCACTCTCAACTGCTCGGAGTGCAAGCGCCGGAACTATTCGACGACCCGGAACAAGAAGAAGCAGACCGAGAAAACGGAGCTGAACAAGTTTTGTCCGTATTGCCGCAAACACACACTCCATAAGGAAGTGAAATAAACAGCGGCCCGACGGCCGTTGTCAGGGATTTTTCAGGGAGAAACGAAGGAATAAAAAAGACAGGTGAGTAGCTCAACTGGCTAGAGCAGCGGTCTCCAAAACCGCAGGTTGCGGGTTCGAGTCCTGCCTCACCTGCCAGATTCAGACGCGAGCTGAAACAAATTCTCGGTGAAGAAAATCGGGAATATAAATTTCGTGTATGTAAGGTAAAAGAATGAACGACAAGGTCAGATGGTACAAACGCTTCTTGAATTTCTTGAAAGAAGTCAGGGCGGAGCTGAAGAAAGTCACCTGGCCGTCGAGGAATGAGGTCTACAGCACGACGATCGTGGTGATCATCGCGACCCTTTTCTTTGGGTTCTATCTGTTCTTCGTGGATGTCATTTTTTCCTGGGTGATCACTGAGGCGAGATCGATTTTCGGTTAATAGGATCTAGACAATGGCAAAGAATTGGTATGTCGTCCACACGTACTCGGGCTTCGAGAAGTTCGTGGCGGAAACCATCCGCCAGACGGCGAATGAACTGAATATTCAGGATCAGATCGGGCAGATTATCATTCCCACCGAGGACGTGATCGAGATCCGTGGAGGCAAGAAAGTCGTTTCGACCAAGCGGTCCTATCCCGGCTATATCCTGGTGGAAATGGAGATGTCCGACGAGAACTGGCTGATGATCCGCCAGACGCCCAAGGTGACGGGCTTCGTCGGTTCCGGCCGGAAACCGTCGCCCTTGAGCAAGTCCGAGGTCAGCCAGATCGTCGAACATATGGAGACGACGTCGGAAAAGCCGAAGCCCAAGCACTCTTTTGAGAAAGGGGAGGCGGTCCGAATCATCGATGGCCCCTTCTTCAATTTCAACGGGATTGTGGAAGACGTGAACCATGAGCGGAACACCCTGAAGGTTCTGGTCACGATCTTCGGGCGATCGACTCCCGTGGAGCTGGAATTCCTGCAGGTCGAAAAAATATAGGAGACACGAATGTCCAAAGAAGTCGTCGCGAAAATCAAGCTCGAAATCGTCGCTGGACAGGCGAGCCCGGCCCCTCCGGTCGGCCCGGCCCTGGGCCAGCACGGAGTCAATATCATGGCTTTCGTCCGCGAATTCAACGACCGGACGGGAAAAATGGAGGAGGGGACGGTCGTTCCCGTTTTGATCACGGTTTTCAAGGACAAGAGTTTCAATTTCCTGGTCAAGACCCCTCCCGCTTCCTATCTGCTCAAGAAAGCGGCGGGCATCGCCAAGGGATCCAGCACGCCGAACAAGGAAAAAGTCGGACGCGTCACGCGGAAGCAGATCGAGGAGATCGCCCGCATCAAGCTTCCGGACCTCAACGCGTATGATGTCGAGGCCGCCAAAAAGATCATCGAGGGCACCGCAAGGATCATGGGATTGGAGATCGTCAGTGAGTAAACGAGGCAAACAGTATCTGAAGGCAAGAGAACACAAGGGAGATGAAAACAAGGAATACTCGATTGAGGAGGCCGTCGGCCTTCTCAAGAAGGCGAGCTTCGCCAAGTTCGACGAAAGCGTCGACATGGCGATCCGCCTCGGCGTGAATCCCAAGTACTCCGACCAGATGGTGAGGGGGACCGTGGTCCTTCCCCACGGGACGGGCAAGACCAAAAAGATCTGCGTCATCGCCTCGGGCGAGAAAATCAAGGAAGCCGAGGAAGCCGGGGCGGATCACGCCGGCGGCGAGGAGCTGATCGAGAAGATCGCCGGGGGATGGATCGATTTTGACATCGTCATCGCCACTCCCGATGTCATGCGGGGAGTCGGAAAGCTGGGGCGGATACTGGGCACCAAGGGCCTGATGCCCAATCCGAAGTCCGGCACGGTCACCTTCGATATCCGGAAGGCCGTCGAGGAAACCAAGGCGGGCAAGGTGGAGTTCCGCGTGGACAAAACCAGCATCGTCCATTCGACGGTGGGCAAGGTCGCCTTCGCCGAGGACAAGCTGGCGGAGAACGTGCGGACGTTCGTCCAGGCCATCCTCCAGGCCAAGCCGGCCGCCGCCAAAGGCAAATACGTCCGGAGCATATTCATCTCGTCGACGATGGGGCCTTCATTCAAGATTTCCGAAGAAGTCCTCGAAAAACAGGAGACGAAATAGTGAAAAAGGAACAGAAGTCCAAGATTGTCAAGGAGCTGGAAGAGACCATCGAGGCCAACGGCACGTTTTACCTGGTGGATTTCAAGAGGATGAAGGTCTCCCAGTCGGTGGAGCTCAGGAAGGCGCTGCGCAAGAAATCGTTCGTTTTCCGGGTCGTCAAGAACCGCTTGGCCCTGAAAGCCCTCCGGGACCGCGGGCCGGCCGAACTGAAGCCCTTTTTTCAGAATACGACGGCGTTGGCCTTCAGTTCCCAGGATCCCATCGGGCTGGCCAAGGCGCTTAAAGAATTTTCGGCGCAGGGCAAGGTCCTCGCCGTCAAGGCCGGAGTCGTCGAAGGAACCTATATGGAGCCGGGCCGCTTCGACGAGCTGGCGAAGCTCAATTCCAGGAACGATCTCCTGGGAAGGATCGGATACATTATGTCCTATCCTCTAACGCAGTTCTTAAGGACTTGGCAAGCTCCCTTGGTCAACACGGGACGGTTGTTGAGTCAATTGAAAGAGAAAAAATAGGGTCGTGGAAAACCATCGCCCAACGCTCAAACAAAGGAGAGTCGAGACATGGAAAAAAAATTGACGAAGGAAGATTTTTTCGCACATCTGGACAGCCTGACCATTCTGGAGCTCGCGGATTACATCAAAGAATTTGAACAACGATACGGCATCAGCGCCGCTGCGGCTCCGGTTATGATGGCCGGCGCGGCTGCTCCTCAGGCCGAAGCCAAGGCTCAGGAAGAAAAAACCGAGTTCACGGCGGTCCTGAAGAACGTCGGCGACAAGAAGATCAACGTCATCAAGGTCGTCCGCGAAGTCACCAGCCTGGGGCTTAAGGAAGCGAAGGACCTCGTTGACGGCGCTCCCAAGCCGCTGAAGGAAGGCTTGACCAAGGAAGAAGCCGAAGCCATCAAAGCCAAGTTTGCCGAAGTCGGTGCCGTCGTCGAATTGCAGTAAAGTCCTTTTGGCAGTCTTTTTGAATCTTTATAGATTTCGAAAAATGACTGCAAAACTCTTTCTTAGAGAGTGAGCATGCTTAAAGAATTAAGAAACAGCTATCTTGAGAGGGTCGATTTTTCGAAAATTCGATCCGTCTTTGCGATGCCCGACCTTCTGGACATCCAGAGACAATCTTACGCCGAATATCTCCAGATGGATCAAATGCCGGAGGAGAGAAAGGAAATAGGCTTGCAGGCGGCCTTCAAGGATGTCTTCCCGATCACCGACTTCAAGGAGACGACCCAGCTGGAATTCCTGAGCTATTCCATAGGGAACTGGGAATGCAAGTGCGGCCGCCTGAAGGGAGTGGAAAACTCCCGAGGCCGCTGCAAAGCGTGCGGAACCCTGCTCCAGGCCGACGTCGAACTGACCGATAAGCAGATTTGTCCCTATTGCGGGGTTGCGCGCAAGATCGAAGTGCCCCTCTGCGATCACTGCGGAGACCGTGTCGGGCTGAAGATGAAATACAGCGCCCTCGAGTGCATCCAGAAAGGCTACACCTACGCCGTCCCCCTCAAACTCAAGGTTCAGCTGGTTTCTTGGGAAAAGGATGCCGCGACCAAAACCAAGCGGCTCAAGCATATCAAGCAGCAAGAAGTCTACTTCGGCGACATCCCCTTGATGACGGACAAGGGCACGTTCATTTTCAACGGCATCGAAAGAGTTGTTGTCAGTCAGTTGCAGAGGTCTCCGGGCGTTTTCTTCAGGCCCGCCGAGACCAAAGGTTTTTTCATCGCCAAGATCATCCCTTACCGGGGCGCCTGGGTGGAATTCGAATACGATACCAAGAATATCCTTTGGGTCCGCCTGGACCGCAAGAAGAAATTCCTGGCGACCGTCTTTTTGAGGGCGCTGGGATTCGGATCCGACGAGGAGATCATCCGGCTTTTCCACAAGGTCTGCAAGATCATCCCTCAGGACGGCAAGCTCTATTGGGAAGTGTCCGAGAGCATCGTCGGCAAGACGGCCGGCGAGGAAGTGCCCGATCCGAAATCGAAAAAAGCCCTGGTTTCATCGCGGGCCAAAATCACGGCCGACGATGTCCAGAAGCTCAGGAACGCCGGCGTGGACAGGGTGCTTCTCCATAGGAAAGATCTGCAGGGCGCGTATTCTATGGTCAATATCAAGGGCAAGGTCCGCGTGAACGAAGAGCTCAACGAGATCCAGGTGGATCTTCTGACCGGCAAGGGCGAGCCTTTCGAGATTTTCTTCCCCGAAGAAGACAAGGCCGGCAATATCGTTGTCACGACCCTGAAAAAAGATCAGCGAAAGGACACCAACCAGGCGCTGGGGGAAATTTATAAAAAGCTGAGGCCCGGCGAGCCCCACACCATGGAGAGCGCCGCCAACCTTTTCCACAACCTTTTCTTCAATCCCCAGAAATACAACTTCTCCAGGATCGGCCGGCTGAAATTCAATATCAAGCTGGAATTGAATTCCTCCCTCGAGGAAAAAACCCTCTCTCCCATGGATTATGTCGAGGTCATCAAGTACCTCCTGGACCTCCACCACGGAGAAGGGACGACGGACGACATCGATCATCTGGGAAACCGTCGCGTCCGGTCGGTGGGGGAACTCGTAGAAAACGCTTTCCGCATCGGGCTGACGCGCATGGAACGGACGATAAAGGAGAAAATGACGGTCACGGCCGACCTGGCGGCGGCCATGCCTCAGGACTTGATCAACTCCAAACCCGTGATCGCAGCCCTTAAGGAGTTCTTCGGGAGTTCCCAGCTGTCGCAGTTCATGGACCAGATCAACAGTCTGGCCGAGATCACGCACAAGCGGAGGCTGAGCGCCCTGGGACCCGGCGGACTGAGCCGGGAACGGGCCGGATTCGAGGTCCGGGACATTCAGTCCTCCCACTACGGGCGCATTTGCCCGGTGGAGACGCCGGAAGGCCCGAACATCGGATTGATTTCCTCCCTGAGCTGTTACGCGCGCGTCAACAGCTATGGATTCATCGAGACGCCCTACCGGAAGGTCAAGAACGGGCGGGTGCTCGATTATGTGACGATCGTCCATCCCGGGAGCAGTTCCTTCAAGGTCGGAGATGTCGTCGAATACGATGAAGCGGAGAAAGTCTCAGAGCAGCTCAGCGGCCAAAAAGGAAAGCAGCCTCCGGTTATCGATCCGTTTTCGTTTTATCTGACGGCCTGGGAGGAAGAGCCCTACAAGATCGCCCAGGCGAACGCGGAGGTCGACGAGCACGGCCACTTCGTCAAAGAACTGGTCAGCGCGCGCGAGGCGGGGAATTCCAAGATGATCCACCGGGATCAGATTGATTACATGGACGTCTCGCCCAGGCAGCTCGTCTCGCTTTCGGCCGCCCTCATTCCCTTCCTGGAGCATGACGACGCCAACCGGGCTCTGATGGGATCGAATATGCAGCGCCAGGCCGTTCCGCTCCTGAGGCCGGAAGCCCCCCTTGTGGGGACGGGGATCGAACACCTCGTGGCCAAGGGATCGGGCGAAGTCATCGTCTGCCGGCGCCCGGGCATCGTGGAGTTCGTGGACGCGGAGCGCATCCTTGTCG
>Ga0228535_1001230_pt1 | contig 44295 bp, 30 predicted proteins | sample SJ1metagenome_FD_168457 | JGI IMG/M metagenome (GOLD analysis project Ga0228535, IMG submission 168457) | Enriched culture of PCE-dechlorinating microbial communities from Ithaca, New York, USA - SJ1 | ecosystem: Engineered > Modeled > Simulated communities (microbial... > Unclassified | place... | reverse complement strand
TCAGGTGGTTATAGCGTCGGGGTTCCACCTCTTCCCATTCCGAACAGAGAAGTTAAGCCCGATGGCGCCGATGGTACTGCATCACGTGGGAGAGTAGGTAGCCGCCTTCCTTTACAAGCCCCCGGGATTTCTCCCGGGGGCTTTTTGTATGCTTATAAAGTGTGTCATTATTGTACGTTTATCTTTTTTTATGGCCGAGAGAGGCTCGAAATCAATTTCAACATCTATTTTTGTTGTGACAACAGAACGGTTATGAAACATAACCTTTAAAAAATGAACGTATGAGAAAATGGATATTCTTTTTTACAGTGATCAGCCTTTTGGCGGGGCTTTCTGCCTGTGGCAGTGATAAGCCCGATGATTTGCCGATGTCGATGAATGCCTCTGCAACACAGTCATTCAAACTGATTACGGCTGCAGGTACCCCCCAATCGCCGGAAGTCGTTTTTAATCTGACTGATTTCACGGCCATCGCCCAGTATGTGAAATATATTGAAAAGGTGGATGTGCTTGCCACTTCCTATTTTGAGTTTACAGGCATCCCCACTTCCGACGGGGTAAAACTGACTAACATGAGTCTGACACTGGCAAGCAACAGCAAGACACAAATCGCATTGCCTGACATTACCGCCAATGGGAAGATCGCTGCAGATACGGCCGCCTATTTGGGTTTTCTACAATCGGTGATGGATGAGATTAAGAGGAAAGGCTCATCAAAAGTAGTTTTGAAGTATACCTCCGCAACTGATTTGCTCAGCCCGGATACGCTGTGTAAGATTTCACTGAATGCGAAATTTTCATTCAACTGAGTACCCTGTCCGGAAATGGAAATAACCCAAAAAGGTTGCCTGACAAAAGGCAACCTTTTTTGAGACACACGCAGGATCAGTCTCTGTTTGAACAGGAAAATCGTGGATATCCACTGTCGGATAAGCACCCTTTGGATATTATATTCTCACAGATGTTTCACTCCCCACTCAATCTCGTTTCCTTACAAATGTAAAATGATATTTTCTATTTCTTATCTATAGTTCTGAATTGGTGAAAGGATTAATAAACCATATTTTCTACTACAACGAAAGCAGTAAGTAGACCAAGCTATTTGTTGCGTATGATGTGGGTACTTGCTCCCTTGCGAGCGAATAAACCTACGGTGTAGACCACTTCTTATACCAAAATTACTTCGATACTGGAAAAACAAGACCTTCCCGGTTACCTTTTAGTGATTGGCGTGATACGATTATTACAGAAAGAATAAATTTCATGGCCCGATCTATATTAGGTGGATATTTCATTAAATTACAAGAGGATAAACTAAGTCGAAATAAAATTACTAATGTCTGTATTAGGGTATTACAACAGTATACTTTGATATTTTTATATTTATTGAGACGATTATAATATCGTTAACTAAAATAAAGAAGTTCTTTTGTTGCAGATGATATAATTTATCAAAGGCATGAACTGACACTATAAATAATACTTATGACAACAAGAAGAGAATTTCTCAAGCATGCAGCTCTGGCCTCTGCAGGACTGGCTATGGGAGGCATTTCGACCGGGATGAATGCGGCAAGCTACAACAGGGTGGTGGGTGCCAATAAGAAAGTGAACCTGGCCCATATTGGAATTGGAAACAGGGGATGGGAGATCATCAACGATTTTGACAAGACAGGACTGGCCAACGTGGTTGCCCTGTGCGATGTGGATCTGGGAGCGGAACACACAAGGAAAGCACTGGCCAGATTCCCGAATGCGAAACTTTTTAAGGATTTCCGGGAGATGTTCGACAAGATGGGCCACGAGATTGAGGCGGTGGCCATTGCCACGCCCGACTTTGCACATTTTCCTGCCGTGATGATGTCCATGGCCGAAGGCAAGCATGTGTACGTGGAAAAGCCGCTGAGCCGTACCTTCCTGGAGTCGGAGCTGATCATGCAGGCAGCGCGGAAGTATCCCGAAGTGGTTACCCAGATGGGAAACCAGGGGCATTCCGAGGCCAACTACTTCCAGTTCAAGGCCTGGAAGGAAGCCGGCATCATCAAGGATGTGACGGCGATCACGGCCCACATGAACAACCCGCGCCGGTGGCACGGCTGGGATCCGGACATCAGGAAGTTTCCCCCGGCGGAACCGGTTCCCGCAACGCTGGACTGGGATACCTGGCTAATGGCACGCGACCATCACGATTTCAACAAGGATTTCCACTACGGCCAGTGGCGCTGCTGGTATGATTTCGGCATGGGGGCGCTGGGCGACTGGGGCGCACATATCATTGATACGGCCCACGAGTTTCTGGATCTCGGATTGCCGGAGGAGGTAACCCCCCTGCGACTGAGCGGGCATAATGACTACTTCTTCCCGATGTCGAGTACCATTGAATTCAAATTTCCGCGACGGGGCAATATGCCGCCGGTGGTGATTACCTGGTACGACGGAGTGGATAACATTCCTGCCGTACCGGAAGGTTACGGCGTGTCGGATATCGATCCGAATATTCCGAGCGTGGCGGGCGGGAAGATCCAGCCTGCGAAGCTGAATCCGGGGAAGGAGATCTACAGCAAGGAACTCACGTTCAAGGGCGGATCGCACGGCAGCACGTTGAGCATCATCCCCGGAGAGAAGGCCAAAGAGATGGAAAAGAAGCTGCCCGAGGTACCGAAGAGTACTTCCAGCCACTCTGCCAACTTCCTTCTGGCTTGCCAGGGCAAGGAGAAAACACGCTCCCCGTTCGAAATATCGGCACCGTTGAGTCAGGTGTTCTGCCTGGGTGTGGCGGCACAGCGGCTGAACCGTAAGATTGTGTTCGACAGGGAGAGCAAACGAGTGACCAACGACGCCTTTGCCGATGCCTTCCTCACGGGTGAACCGCCCAGAAAAGGCTGGGAAGATTTTTATAAGATTTAAATCACATCAATACAAATAATTATGATACGAAAAACAATAATAACACTTTTAATAGCAATAGCAACATTGTCATTATGGGCACAGGAAAAGCCCAACACCCTATCCGAAAGTGAGAAAAATGGAGGGTGGCAACTGCTCTGGGATGGTAAAACCACCGAAGGGTGGAGAGGCGCCAAACTGGATCATTTCCCGACAAAGGGATGGTCTATTCAGAATGGAATTTTGAAAGTACATAAGAGCGGAGGAGCCGAATCTTCCAATGGTGGCGACATTGTCACAACCCGGGCTTACAAGAATTTTATTTTGAAAGTAGACTTCAAAATTACCGAGGGTGCCAACAGCGGTATCAAGTATTTTGTGGATACAAATCTGAACAAGGGACAGGGATCGGCCATTGGATGTGAATTCCAAATACTTGATGACATGAAGCACCCGGATGCAAAACTGGGGGTTAAAGGGAACAGAACGCTGGGATCGCTCTACGACCTTATACCGGCTCCGGAAGAAAAACCGTATCGTAGTGGAGATTTCAATACGGCCGTGGTGATTGTAAATGGAAATCATGTACAACACTGGCTTAACGGCATTAAGATTATCGAATACCAACGCAATAGCCAAATGTGGCAAGCATTGGTAAATTACAGCAAATACAAAAACTGGCCGAATTTTGGCAATGCCGAGGAAGGATTGATACTCCTGCAGGATCATGGAGATGAAGTGTGGTTCCGGAACATCAAAATAAAAGAACTTGAATGAATTAAAATAATATATGATGTGTAAAAAAATAATTTTCTTATTGTGTTTTCTCCCTTTCTATTTATTATCGGCTCAAACAAATGAGTTGAAGAAATTTCCGAAGGGCTGTAGTCCAAAACAAGTCGGTAATCGTTTGGCATATAATTTTGTAAATGCCCGGCATGATCTGTATGCAGGTAGATATATCCACTATGCCGAAGTATGTACCTGGAACGGAGCTCTTGATTATGCACTGAAAACAAACGACAGAGAACTTATTAAACAATTACAAAATAGATTCGAACCTTTTTTCACACGCGAAAAAGTATTGTTACCTCCTATGAATCACGTAGACTACAATATGTTTGGTAGTCTTGCACTCAAACTCTATCAAATTACCAATGACAAAAGGTATCTGGAGATAGGACTGGCTTATGCCGATAGTCAATGGGAAGTGCCGGTGAATGCAAAACCGGAAGAAAAGGACTGGGCCGAAAAAGGATATTCCTGGCAGACTCGTATGTGGATTGATGATATGTATATGATTACCGTTATACAAAATGAAGCATATAAAGTTACAGGTGACCCAAAGTATATTGACCGGGCTGCAAAGGAAATGGTTCTTTACCTCGATGAGTTACAGCGTCCCAGCGGCCTTTTCTATCACGCACCCGATGTCCCTTATTACTGGGCTCGAGGAGACGGATGGATGGCGGTTGGTATGGCCGATTTACTACGTGAACTTCCCAAAAATCACAAGAACTATGTGCGTATTATGGAAGGTTATCAGGTTATGATGAAGAGTTTGAAGAATCATCAAAGACCAGACGGCATGTGGAATCAACTGATTGATGAACCGGATTTCTGGCCGGAAACTTCCGGTACAGCCATGTTCACCTACGCCTTTATCATTGGTGTTCAACAGGGATGGTTAAATGCTTCAGAATATGGTTCTGCCGCACGTAAGGCATGGTTGGCAATGGTTCCCTTCATTGATGAGCGAAATAATGTGACAGAAGTTTGTGTAGGTACTGGTAAAAAGAATGATAAACAATATTATTATGATCGTCCACGTCTAGCCGGTGATTTTCACGGACAAGCACCGTATCTATGGTGTGCTGCAGCCTTATTAAGAAAATGAATTAATTGTTTTTTATAAAGACCATTTAAATTAAAAAAATTGTAATCGAATGAGCAAAAAAATCTTGAGCGGGTGTACACTTCTCTATTTATTTTTAGTTTCAAATCTGTATGCCAGTATCGGTTCAAATATTGAAACTCCTGCAGTGAAAATAGAGAGTCACGACCTTACAGAATTTCCAAAAGGAGCCGATCCAAAAGAGATCGGAATAAAACTTACTGAGCGATATATCAGAACTATCGATACGCAGGCTCCCCGCGTAAATTATCCATATGTCTGTACATGGTTGGGAGCGTTCCGGTTTACAAAAACTATCGGAGATGATAATTTATTCAATCGATTATTAGAGAGATATAATAATATCTTCTTCAATACGGGTTCGGATAATCTTGTCCCTCCTGCAAATCATGTGGACAACAACGTCTTCGGATCCGTTCCTCTGGAAATTTATAAAACAATGAAGGAAGATAAATATCTTAAAATGGGATTGAAATATAGTGATTTGCAATGGAAGTTACCGAATGATCCCCGAATGTCGGAGATAAAATGGCATGACCAAGGTTATTCCTGGCAGACACGTATATGGATTGACGATATGTATATGATTACAACGGTACAATCCCAAGCTTATGTGGTGACGAATGAACGAAAATATATCGAGCGAACCGCCAGGGAAATGATACTGTATCTCGACGAGATACAGCGTCCCAACGGACTATTCTACCATACACCTGATGTGCCTTTTTTTTGGGGAAGAGGAAATGGTTGGATGGCTGTCGGCATGGCAGATTTATTGAAAGTGTTACCTCAAGACAATCCAGGCAGGGAGAGAATTGAAAAGGCTTATAAACTGATGATGAAAACCTTGTTGAATTACCAGGCTGAAGATGGTATGTGGAGACAGCTCGTAGATGATAAAACCTCTTGGAAAGAGACATCTGCTTCTGCGATGTTTACATATGCTATGATCGTGGGCGTAAAGAACGGTTGGTTGGATGAAGTCACTTATGGTACCGCTGCCCGTAAGGCATGGCTTGCCCTTTTGACTTATCTGAACGATGATGACAATTTAAGGAATGTCTGTGAAGGAACCAATGCATACAATGATTACCAGTATTATATCAATCGTCGGCAGAATACCGGTGACTTACATGGACAAGCTCCTCTTTTGTGGTGCGCAGACGCGCTTCTTCATAAATGACAAATAATTGTTTAGAATATCAATATGAAGTTTTTTTTGATCCTTTTATATAGCCTGTTTTGTTTTATAAGCATGTCCGCCAATGACCTTCAAGTGAAAGAAGGTAACGGTGGAGATGGAATGCAAAATATTTTACCGGAGTGGGCCTTGGGTGGGTTTGTACGACCTGCCGGGGCGAATCCGGTAATCCGACCGATCACGAGTACCAAGTTCTATTGTCCAATGCAAAAGCAAGTAGTTAATTGGGAAGAGAGCGACACCTTTAACCCTGCAGCGGTTGTAAAAGGAGATAATATCTACGTTATTTACCGGGCAGAGGATAATTCAGGTACAGGGATAGGCAAACGTACATCTCGTCTTGGATTGGCAGAGAGCCCTGATGGTATCACCATGTGTCGGAGACAAGTACCCGTGATGTATCCCGATGAGGATTATATGAAAAAATACGAATGGCCCGGGGGATGTGAAGATCCGCGTGTGGCAGTAACAGAAGATGGGCTCTACGTCATGACTTACACTTCATGGAATAGAGAGAAGGCCCGATTATGTGTCGCTACTTCCAGGGATTTGATTACATGGAAGAAGCATGGTCCAGCATTTGAAGATGCCTATGAGGGCCGTTTTCTGAACATCCATTGTAAGGCCGGATCCATTGTAACGGAGATAAAAAACAACAAACAGGTTATCTCCAAAATAGGAAATGTCTATTTCATGTATTGGGGCGAACATAGGATCTGGGCGGCTACTTCTGAAAATCTTACCGACTGGAAACCAATTTTGGATGAGAATGGAGAATTAAGAACAGTGATTGCGCCCCGTAGAGGATATTTCGATAGTGCCTTAACTGAATGTGGCCCTCCGGCTATCAAGACCAATAAAGGTATTTTATTGCTATACAATGGAAAAAATCAAAATCATGATGATCGCCGTGATCGTCGATTCACTGCCGGGACATACAGTGCCGGACAGGTTTTAATGGATTTAGACGATCCCTTGAAAGTGATTGAAAGGTTAGATGTCCCTTTCTTCCGCCCCTTGGAAGACTTTGAGAAAAGCGGGCAATATGTGGATGGAACCGTTTTTATTGAAGGATTGGTTTATTTCAAGAGAAAATGGTATTTATATTATGGATGTGCCGATTCTCAGGTAAGCGTGGCTATTTACGATCCCGAGAAAGATACACCTGGTGATATCCTCCCACAATCTCTATAATATACATTGCGGAAAAACCTTGGATTACCCCTATAATCAGATAGCAAGAACAATGAAAATAAAAGTATTACTTTTTTTAGTTATAACTCTATTCTACACAAGACTATCATACGGACAGGAAGCTAAGACTGAACGGGTGTATAATGCCGTACTTTCCTCTCGCGATGGACATGAAGGCCAATTTGTCTGGAAGATGAAAAAAGCAGATGAATTAGTGGGAAAAACCGAAGATGTATCTACCTCCAGGATATCTACGAATGACTGGATGTCGGCCATTGTGCCGGGCACCGTACTTAATTCATTGGTGTATAACGGAGTTTACCCTGAACCCTATTATGGTTTGAATAATAAACTAGCATCGAATCTTATCCCCGATCTCCAACATGCTGGTCGTGATTTTTATACGTATTGGTTCAGAACGGAGTTTGAAGCACCATCTGAAAATTTCAAGAACAGGAAAACATGGTTACAGGTCGATGGAATAAATTACCGCGCAGAGATATGGTTGAATGGGAGTATGGTGGGAAATATGGCAGGAATGTTCTATCAGGAGCATCTTGATATCTCCGATTATCTCGTTTTTGACAAAACGAACATACTGGCAGTAAAAGTTTATCCGGTAGATGTGCCGGGTACGGTGAGACCAAAGGGTGGAAAAGCGATTGGCGCATTGAATAATGAATTTCAGAACGGAGGTAACGGTGAAATCGGGAAAAATGTAACCCAACTGATGACCGTGGGATGGGATTTTACTTTTCTGGATGGTATCAGGGACCGTAATACCGGGATATGGAAAGAGATCTCCATATATACCACGGGAGATGTAACCCTTCGTCATCCATTTGTGAAGTCCGACCTGTCTAAGCCCGGCTATAACCTGTCAAGACAAACAATCTCCGTAGAGCTAATCAATCCGAACAATAACTGGAGCACTCATGATCTTATCATAGAAGGAGAAATTTTGGGAGAGAATATTGTTTTTGAGAAGCAAGTACGATTAATCAGGGGACAGCAACAAGAGGTGCTTTTCTCCCCGGATGAATATCCTCAGTTGATCATCAAGAAACCCCGTTTGTGGTGGCCGATAAACAAAGGTGAACAGGAGTTGTATGATCTTACCTTACGAGTAAAAGATAAATCGGGAAATATACTGGATTCCATTTCCACCCGTTTTGGAATAAGGGAAATAACATCCCATACCGATACACCGGACCGGTCACGTACTTTTTTGGTAAATGGTAAACCCGTCTTCATCAAGGGCACAAACTGGCTTCCGGAGAATATGCTACGGAACTCAAATGAACGCACCTATGCCGAGTTGCGCTATACGGCACAAGCAGGCATCAATATGATTCGATTCTGGGGTGGGGGAATCACCGAGTCCGATTATTTTTTTCAGTTGTGCGATGAGTTGGGTATCATGGTGTGGACAGAGTTTTGGATGACCGGAGATACCAAACATCCGGCAGATGGGAACATCTATTATAGCAATGTCGCTTCCACAGTGAAGCGTATCCGGAACCACCCCTCTTTGGCCTATTATGTCTCGTCCAACGAATCGACCGAAATGTCCGAAACGGAAGAACTGATCCGGCGATTGGACGGAACAAGGGGATATCAGATGCAGTCGGAATGTTGCGGAGTACATGACGGGAGTCCATACAAACAGGTGAACATTATGCGGCATTATGAAAATACAGCCTCTGACAGAGGCAGCCGTATCGATGGCTTTAATCCCGAGTATGGGGCGCCGGCTTTGCCTACAGTGGAGTGTTTACGTGAAATGATGGATGAAAAGGATCTTTGGCCAATCAACAGGGAGGTATGGGATTATTCCGATGGGAATGGTTTTCACCTGATGACATCACTCTTTACCGATATGGTGAATGAATATGGTCCATCCCACAATATTGAAGAGTTTGCGGAAAAAGGACAGTTTGTGGGGGCGTTCAACTACAAGAGTATCTGGGAAGTATGGAATGAAAACAAATTGAATTATGGTGACCGCTATGCTTCTGGATTTTTGTTCTGGTATCACAATTCCCCCATTCGCCAGGTTTGTGCCCGTATGTGGGATTGGTCGCTGGAACCGACAGCTGCACTGTATGCTGCCCAGAACGCCTGTGAACCCTTGCATCCCCAGTTCAATTATCTTACAAACAGCGTTTCGGTAGTGAATGATTATTACCGTTCTTTCCACAATTACACGGTAACGGCTGAACTGTATGACCTGAATGCAAAGAAAATCCTCTCCAGAAAAGCAAAAATCAATATTCCAGAAGATGGTGTTTGTAAGGATATTTTCAAGATCGATTTTCCCTCGGATATATCCCCTGTCCATTTTATCAAATTGAGATTGTTGGATGATAAAAACAGGGAAGTAGGAAGCAACTTCTATTGGCGTTCGCATAGTAAATATGAGGGAAAAAATACACTTACAGGACCAACGACTGCCGGTTTTCAGGAACTATCCAAACTGAAGAAAGCCGACCTCAAGGTAAATTATACCACAAGAGAAGAGAGTAATTGTTATTTTGTGTTTATAGATATTAATAACATATCTGGTTCTATTGCTTTTTTCACACAACTTCAATTTCTGAACGGAGACGGTAAACCCGTTCGTCCCTCTTTTTATACTGATAATTTTTTCTCCTTACTTCCCGGAGAGAAAAAAACTATTACAATAGAGACGAACAAAAAATGGGTGCCTGAAAAGCGAAGATTAGTTGTGAAAGGGTGGAATATTGATAAAAGAGCTTATTCATTAAAGTAATTTTTTTTAATCCATATCAATATTACTTTTTATATCTTTTTTGAAAGGAAATCAATATTCGTATACTTCATAAAAACAGATGCTTAGGAGGGAGTGATAAATTATTAATATTTTATGAGATGAATTTTATACAGAAGCTCGATAGGTTTTTTTTACTTTGGTCGGTAAATCTATAAATAAAACTAAATGATTTTTTTACGCTTGACCTTACCTAGGAAATATTCTGGACAATAATTTTTGTTGTGATATAATATAGATTGTATACTATTAAAATGATTTTGTAATCACTTTGTTTTAACTCGATTTTTTTATTAACGAGGTTAATTTATTATTTTTTAATTATATATTTTATGAAAATGAAAAACAGTATGAAAATTGGGCGTTGGCAACTTCATTGGATAATGCTTGCGCTGATAACTCTCTGCTTTGCAAGTTGTAAGGATGACAACGAAGAGCAGGGAGGCGGTTTCGATCCGGATAAGCCGGTAGTCGTGTCAGACTTTATCCCAAAAGTAGGTGGATTGGCTACGCGAATGGTTTTGTATGGGGACAATTTCGGAAATGATCCTTCCCGGGTTAAAGTGATTATTGGAGGACAAAATGCCAAAGTTATAGGCGTAAATAACCAGAACCTGCATTGTATTGTTCCGGCGAGAGCATACGACGGAGACATCAAAGTGATCATTGTGGATGATAACGGAGACGAAGTGGCACATGCTGTTTCTGAATCCAACTTTGTGTACAAGAAAAAAATGCTTGTTTCGACTTTTCTGGGAGATTATGTGGAGAAAGAATCTGACCGGATAATTAAAGATGGCCCTTTTGGAGATTGTGGCTCTTTCCGGACCATGAGATGGCTGACATTTGACCCCCAAAATCCCAACCATATGTATGTAGCTTCCCAACAGGGGGGTACGCGTCTGATTGATTTCGAAAATGAGTATGTTAGTACCTTTACCACCAACATAGACAATGTATCTTGTGTGAATTGGACATTGGATGGGGATATGATTGTTACACGTGACCATGGAAGTGATACCTCAATAGGGAATTTTATGTTTACCCGTGCTTCTGGGTTTACTTCCCGAACCGATGTGTCTCGTGGAAGGGGGGTGAAAGCCACCGCAATCCACCCGGTAAACGGAGAAATGTATTTTACCCGTTTCAGGGCTGGTGATGTGCAAAGGTATGACTTTGAGACCGGTACGTTAGAGACAATATTCCAAAACCCGTACGGAGGAGTGCATTTTATGCTGATGATTCATCCCACAGGAGATTACGGATACCTGGTCGAATCGGAGCGGCATTATATCATGCGCACGGATTATGACTGGGAAACCAAGAGATTTACCATACCCTATCTCGTCTGTGGTGCGGCGGCGAACGCCGGATATGCGGACGGGGTTGGCAGTAGTGCCCGTTTAAACTGGCCCATGCAGGGGACATTTGTGAAGAACCCGGACTATGAGGCACAAGGTGGCGACCAATATGATTTTTATTTCTGCGACAGGGATAATCATGCTATCCGAAAACTGACTCCAATGGGAAGGGTGGAGACCTTTGCGGGACGGGGCAATAATGGTACTTGGGGATACAACGATGGGGATCTTCGTCTGGAAGCTCGTTTCAATTGGCCGGAGTCGATCGTGTACGATGAACTTAGGAAATGTTTTTATGTTGGAGATACGCGTAATTTTCTTATCCGTAAGATCGGTTACGAAGAATAATGAATGATAAACACACAAACTTTATAAGATGAAGAATTTTTTACTGACATGTTTGTTATTCCTTGGGCTTTCGGCAAACGCCATGGCACAGGAGGAGGTGACTATAAAAGGAGTTGTTACCGACACAAACGGGGAACCTCTGATAGGGGCGAATATTATTGTGAAAGATATGCCCGGATTGGGTACCATTACAGATTTGGATGGGGCATACAGTTTAAAAGTAACGACTTTCCGTACGCTGGTTTTCTCATATATCGGTTTTGAAACGGAGGAGGTATTGGTGAAGGATCAACGGGTGATTAATATGACCCTGAAAGAGTCGGTAACCCAGTTGATTGATGAGTTGGTGGTCACTGCTACCGGCCCCCAGGAAAAAGTAGCCGTTACGGGAGCCATTACCAATGTGGACGTGGAAGAGTTAAAGGCCAATCCTACCACTTCTATTGCCAATTCATTTGCTGGCGTGGTTCCCGGTATCATGGCGATGCAAACATCCGGACGACCTGGCAGCGTTTCTGAATTCTGGATCAGAAGTATTTCCACCTTTGGTGCCAGTAACGCTGCATTGGTGTTGGTTGACGGTTTTGAGCGAGACCTGAATGAGGTCAATGTGGAGGATATTGAGTCCTTTTCCGTACTGAAAGATGCTTCTGCTACTGCTATCTATGGTAGTAAGGGAGCGAATGGCGTAATTTTGATCAATACCAGACGTGGTAAGGATGGTAAGATCAATATCAGCGCAAAGATGGAAGGTTTTTACAACAGGCTTACCCAACTCCCCGAATTTGTAGATGGATACACCTATGCATCCATGGCCAATGAGGCAAAGATTACACGTAACCAGGAACCGTTGTTCCAACCCGAGGAACTCGAGATATTTCGTTTGGGATTGGATCCGGACCTGTATCCCAATGTAGACTGGATGGATATGATGCTGCGTGATGGCGCCTGGAGCTCACGATCCACTTTGAATATGAGCGGTGGGGGAAGTACAGCCCGTTATTTTATTTCCGGAAGTTACCAGGATCAGCAAGGTATGTACAAAACCGACAAGACATTAAGAGAGTACAATACCAACGCCAACTTCAAGAAGTATACCTACCGCATGAATGTGGATGTGGATATTACAAAAACAACCTTGCTAAAGGTAGGTATAGCCGGCTCGCTGCGGAAACAAAACGATCCCGGTGTTGGCAGTACGGCAATATGGACCGCCCTGATGGGATACAACTCCATTATGGTGCCCAAACTATATTCTGATGGAAAAGTTCCGTCTGTCCCCGATAATGATGACAATCCCGATAATGATCAGGATCGTTTCAATCCGTGGGTACAGGCTACCATGACCGGTTTTAACGAAAGCTGGCAAAACAATATCCAAACGAATGTGACCCTCGACCAGCAACTCGATTTCATTACAAAAGGCCTTCGCTTTATCGGTCGGTTCGGATATGACACAAACAACTCGAACTGGATTACCCGTAAGAAAAATCCGGAGCTGTGGTTGGCAAAACGTTATCGTTCCCTCGATGGCGAATTGATTTTTGAAAGAGTGGCGCCGGAAGTGAAAATGACACAGGATTCGAACTCGAACGGGGACCGGAGGGAATTCTTTGAATGGGAAATGCACTATAACCGCAGATTTCAGGATCATCGTTTGGGAGGAGTAGTGAAGTATAACCAGGCTGCTAAGATACAAACCCAGCGTATAGGCTCCGATCTGAAGAATGGTATCTCCCGTCGGAACCAGGGATTGGCAGGACGCCTTAATTATAATTGGAGACTTCGTTATTTTATAGACTTCAATTTTGGATATACCGGTTCCGAAAATTTCCATAGGGATAATCGGTTCGGCTTTTTTCCGGCTGTTTCAGGTGCTTGGAATATTACAGGGGAACCCTTTATGAAGGATGTAGAATGGGTGAATATGCTGAAACTCCGTTATTCACATGGTAAGACAGGGAATGACAATCTGGGAGACATCCGGTTCCCCTACCTATACACAATTGAGTCTACCGGTGGTTACCAATTTGCCGATTATAATTTTGATAGATACTACGGTGGAATGCGATACTCTTCTTTGGCTTCACCAAATGTCTCATGGGAAATAGCCACCAAGCAGGACCTGGGGCTTGACTTTTCGCTGTTGGGAGATAAGCTCTCGGGAGCTGTGGATTATTTTCGCGAACGTCGCGACGGAATTTATATGACACGCAATTATCTTCCATGGATGGCCGGTTTGGAGAGCAATCCTTCGGCAAACGTGGGTATAGTAAAGGCACAGGGATTTGATGGAAATTTTACGCTAAGACAGGACCTGGGACAGGTGAACCTGACACTGCGTGGAAATATTACCTACAGCAAGAATGAGATTCTGGAAAGAGATGAAGAAAACACGGTCTATTGGTACAAGATGCAACAAGGCCACAGGGTAAACCAGGCCCGAGGACTCGTTGCTTTGGGACTATTTAAGGATTACGAAGAAATCAGAAACAGTCCGAGGCAAACTTACGGAGAGGTAATGCCAGGTGATATCAAATATAAGGATATCAACGGTGACGGTGTCATCAATGATGATGACCGGGTGGCTATCGGTGCCACTACAAGACCGAATCTTACCTATGGATTCGGCACTTCTGCCAGATGGAAAGGGTTGAACGTGAGCCTGCATTTTCAGGGAGTAGGTAAATCAACCTATTTCATCGATGGCTCTACAGTTTATATGTTTAGTACTGGAGATGGTTGGGGAAATATCTTGAAAGATATGGCCGCATCGAACCGCTGGATTTCGTCCGAAATATCCGGCGATCCCTCAACCGAGGATCCGAATGCCGATTACCCACGTCTGACTTACGGAAACAATAGTAACAACAACAGACAGTCTACGTTCTGGCTTAGAAACGGTTCCTATATTCGCCTGAAAACGGTGGATGTCGGGTATACGCTTCCCAAGGCATTGGTTAACAGGGCACATTTCAACGAAGTTCGCATATTCTTCATCGGTACGAACCTGCTAACCTGGTCTGGTTTCAAATTGTGGGATCCGGAAATGGGAAGTTCACACGGAAAGAACTACCCACTTAGCAAAACCCTCTCACTGGGTGTAGCAGTTAATCTTTAAACAACACGCACATATGAAAAAAATAATTGTCATTTTATCGATTGTAACAGGATTGGGTCTAATAATGGGTGGATGTACCGATTATCTGGACTCTGATTACCTGTTTGATGAACGGATGTCTATTGAGGATGTTTTTAAGAATCAGGATTATACGAACGAGTGGATGGCGCGCGCATACTCCTATCTGGGTAACGGATATCTGCAGGATGTGGCCAGTAAAAAGGATGTTCCTTTCAATTTTGCCGACGACATGTATTTCGATGGCGAAGGAAATCGGTACGCGAACTGGAAAGCGGGCCGGTATAGTGAAAGCGGATTGAATGGTGAAGCCCAGGGAATCTGGGAAAATGCATATAAGGGGATCCGACAGGCTTCCATTTTGTTGAAATATATTGACCTTAATAAGGAGTTCAGCGAAGTGGAAATCACCGATATGAAAGGTCAGGCACATTTCCTGAGAGCCTACTACTACTGGATTATGCTTCGAACATATGGTCCTGTACCCATTGTCCCTGATGCAGGAATAGATTACATGAAAGAGTATGACCAGGTTGCTCAACCCCGTAGTACTTATGAAGAATGTGTGAATTATATCGAAAATGAGTTGATCATCGCTGCGGGAATGCTGCCTCTTCAACGTTCTGTGGAAGCATTGGCCCGCCCTTCAAGGGGAGCTGCTCTTGCGCTTCGTGCCAAAGTATTGTTGTTCGGAGCCAGCCCGCTGTTCAATGGAAAAGCCCCGGCAGAGGTGGCAGCCGCCATGGTTGACAGAGAGGGGAATCCGCTTCTTTCTCCGACCTATGATGAGTCGAAATGGGCCAGAGCGGCTGCTGCAGCCAAGGATGTCATGGATCTGAACTTCTATACATTGCACGTTGCATATTTCAAGGATACGGATGCTGTCGGGTATCCGGCAACCGTCACTCCCCCCTATGACGAGAACTTTTCAGATAAGGATTGGCCGAACGGCTGGAAGAATATTGATCCGTTTGAGTCTTACCGCTCTTTGTTCAACGGCGAGATTCCAGCCAATGAAAATCCGGAATTGATTTTTACCAGAGGGCAAAACAATTCGAATGAAAATATTGCCGCAATGGTCCTGCACCAGCTGCCGCGTACCTGGGGCAAGGGATACAATTCTCATGCAATGACACAAAAACAGGTGGATGCTTACTATATGGCAGATGGTACGGATGCCCCGGGTATGAACTCCATGTATGCCAGCTTGCCTGGTTATGAGGGTCGCTATGATAGTCGTGAGCGGGTACCTGGATATGTGGCTGCGAGTGAACTGGCTGATTATCCTGAATTGGGACCTCAAGGGGTAGGTGTTTCAAAGCAATATGCCAAGAGAGAACCTCGTTTTTATGCATCTGTTGCCTACAACGGAAGTACCTGGTATTTTCTGAATGCTGATGAATCTGCAGAGGAGCAAAAGAACAAGCAGATATTCTATTACCGCGGTGAGGACAACGGATATAAGATCAACTATTCACTGCTTACCGGTATTGGAATAAAGAAGTACGTGCATCCGGACGACATCAGTCTGATAGGAGGTTCGTATAACAGAGGCCGTATCCGGCCGAAAGTGGATCCGGCTATCCGTTATGCGGAAATATTGTTGATCTATGCGGAAGCATTGAATGAACTCACCGGACAGCATAGCATTCCTTCCTGGGACGGGAACAAAACACACTCTATCAGCCGCAATATTGCTGAGATGAAGGCTGGTATCCAACCTGTACGTATTCGATCCGGTGTGCCCGATTATCCGGATAATGTGTATGCCAATGCCGACCGATTTCGTGAGAAATTGAAGCGCGAGCGTCAGATTGAACTGTTTGCCGAAGGGCATCGCTATTTTGACCTTCGTCGTTGGATGGACGCCCCGGTAGAAGAGGCTGCCTCTACCTACGGTTGCAACATATATGCCGGCAAAGCAATGGCGGATCTTTTCCATACGCCCGTGGAAGTACCTTCACTGGCACCTATATTTGCTTTGAAATCCTGGTTCTGGCCCATTCATCATACGGAATTGAAAAGGAATAAAGAATTGACCCAGAATCCGGGTTGGACAAATCCTGAATAATTTTACATACTACAAAAATGAAAAATATATATTATCTTTTTTTAGTGATCACAACAGCAATATGTTGTGTGTCATGCAACAACGAATGGGAAGATGAACAATATGTGCAACAGGCTTCCTTTAAAGCCGAACCCGACGGAAATGGAGTGACTTTTGCATACCTGCGCTACCACCCCGAAGGGAAAGTGACCTATCAACTTCCTGTAATTATCAGCGGTTCAACTCCGAATATACAAAAGCGTACAGTGCGTATAGGATTGGATCTCGATACAATGGCTGTTTTAAACGAAGAACGTTATGGTCACCGTGAAGAACTCTATTTTAGAGTGTTGGATAAAAAATATTACAGTTTTCCGGAAACAGTCGAGGTCCCTGCCGGTGAATCTACCGTCACACTTCCCATAGAATTTACGTTGGGCGATCTGGATCAGTCTGACAAATGGGTGTTACCTCTGACCATTCTCGAAGATCCGGCGAACAATTACCAGCCGAATCCCCGGAAACACTATCGGAAGGCGCTGCTGCGGATCAATCCGTTTAATGATTATTCCGGTACATATGCTGGGACATTGTATAAAATTGTGTTGGAGGGAGACACCCAGAATCCGATGACGTTAAGTAGTTACAGAACTTTTGTAGTGGATGATAAAACCATTTTTCTCTATGCGGGAGCTAGAAATATTGATTCTCCTGACCGTAAACTGTACAAGATTTTTGTTGAGTTTACCGATGAGAAGGTAGATCTCCTTACCAAAAAGTTGAATATTTATACGGATAATCCGGATATCAAACTGAAAGTAATCGGGCAACCGAGTTATTCGGTAGAGGAAGCAATGGATGCAACAAAGCCATACCTGAAGCATGTGTATATCACCCTGAATCTGGCATACGAATTTGATGATTATACAACTATTCCGGGCAATGTGATCAAGTACTCGGTATCGGGATCTTTGTCTATGCAGCGTGACCTCAATACTCTGATTCCTGACGAAGATCAGCAAATTCAGTGGTAATGGAATGTTTGTGAGGGTGTACAGGGTTGCCGCAAATACAGGTAACCCTGTATCCTCCGCTACAAGTCAATAATTTAGAAGATAAAATAATGATTATGAGTCAGATGAATATTGGTTATTGGTTGTCGCTTATTGTTGGCTTATATTTGTGCTCATGTGGGGATCCCGACAACAAAGTTATCCCGGCAGAAATTACCTATTTCTCTGTGTGGGATCAAAGAGCAGTCAATCATGTGCTTCACGTGGACAATGTAAATCATATCATTACCAATAAGCAGGAGATTCCCCCCTATGTCAATCTTTCCCGGTTGATTGCAGAATTCCGGTTAAATAATCAGAATGCAATACTTAAGGTTAACGGTAAGGAGCAGCAGAGTGGGAGAGGAGAAAACAATTTTTCTGAAGAGATCGTGTATGATCTTTTCGTTGCGGACAAAAAACAACAGTCATACAAGGTTACCATCACCAAGGAAGGATTATCGAATAACTTCCGGACATTCACTTTTCCCGGTAAGCAGATGGAAAAATATCAACCCTCCATTCACCTGGAAACCGGGGAGATTTCAAATGAAAATGAAATCCCCCTGAATATAGATATCTCATCGTTACAACCGGAATTCACAACAATTGAAAAAAATGCGGTTGTCAAAGTAAACGGGGTGGCACAGACAAGCGGAGTTGGCAAACATGATTTTTCCAAGCCGGTTGTGTATGTCATTGAAGGGGAGGATGGCACTTCGAAAGAATTTACGGTGAGGTTGAAACAGGGTCATGAGTATTATCTTACAAACCCTATTGTAGCGGGTAGTTATGCGGATCCGACAGTGATTCGTGTGGGGAATACTTTTTATCTTTATGTGACTTCAGGCCGTGTGAGAGGTTATAAATCGACTGATATGGTTAATTGGAGCCGGATAGCGGGTAGTTCGAGTGAGGTGTTTAGTGAGAGGCCGGATTTCACGGAAGATAATGTAAGTGAGACGGGGATGTGGGCACCCGATATCAACTATTTTGATGGCAAGTATGTGATGTATTATTCCATATCCAAATGGGGCGGGGGGGCCACATGCGGGATAGGTGTGGGGATATCTGATCTGGCACAGGGGCCTTTTTTGCCTCCTCCGGGCAATTCTGATGGTAAATTATTTGTCAGTTCAGAGATGGGTGTCCATAATTCAATTGATCCTTGTTTTTTTGAGGAGAACGGACAACGCTATCTTTTTTGGGGGAGCTTCCATGGTATTTTTATGACAGAGCTGACGGCAGACGGGTATGCCGTGAAGGATACGACGAAAAAGAAACAGATTGCCGGTAATTCTTTTGAAGCCACGTATATTCACAAGAGGGGGAGTTACTACTACCTGTTTGCATCTACCGGTGCATGTTGCGAGGGGATGAACAGTTCCTACAAAGTGGTGGTCGGAAGATCCACTCAGCTTGGAGGCCCTTATCTGAGCAGGAGCGGTGTGGATATGAAGAATTATGATGCCTGGAATCCACCCGGTTACCAGCCAGTAGTGATCAGGGGCGATGAGATGTTTGCAGGTCCGGGTCACAATTCGAGAATTATTACCGATGACAAGGGAGTAGATTGGATGCTTTATCACGCTTATGTCCATAATGGAAGTGACTCCCGTAGTTTAATGATCGATAAAGTGGAATGGGATGCAGAGGGATGGCCTGTAGTGGGTAATGGTACCCCTTCTTTTGCAATGAAAGAAGTTCCATTTTTTAATTGATATATAATCAATGATGAATGCAATCCAATGTGGTTTCCTATTAGGCTTTTGGTTACTTTTTTTCCCCGTTTCGTCCTGCGGGAGCAGTGGTGACATCCAGGGAGAGGAAATACCAGATAAGAATGAAGAGGAATTGGTAGATCCTGTAATCGGACTTGTTGCCAAAAAAACTGCTAAGGCGAATGAATTGGAACTTGCCTGGAGTAACCCTCCCAATACCGCATCAGTTGAAATCTCTTATTTACGGGAAGGTGATGATGAGGCTAGTAACACGATTATCAATGTAAGGGTGTATAGCGAAAAAAAAAGCAGCTACCTGATAAAATTATCGAAATATGGAACATATCAAATTGGAGTGGTAGCTATCAATCATTATGGAAGACGTTCCGAGAAAGTTACAATTACTGCTACCCCTGCTAAAGAAGATGCGCCACCTTCATTTGAGATCATTCACAACACACTGCCGATTGCAGACCCTCATGTGTTATATCACAACGGTAAATACTATGCTTACGGTACCCGTATCAATGGTTTCGAAGTATATATCTCGGAGGATCTCGAGCATTGGAGGCGGAACGAAAGCCTTGCACTGCCCCCGGAGAACTCCTGGGGAACAAGATGGTTCTGGGCGCCTGAAGTCTATTACATAGCGTCCAAGAACAGATTTTTCATGTTTTATTCTGTAGATGAACACGTCTGTGTTGCTTCAGCCACCAGGCCGGAAGGACCGTTTGTGCAGGATGAAAGGAGGCCGATTGTACCCAATGAGAAAGGGATCGACACTTCGTTGTTTATTGACGATGATGGTACACCTTATCTTTATTATGTGCGTTTTACTGATGGGAACGTGATATGGGTGGCTGAAATGAATGATGACCTGAAGAGTATAAAATCTGAAACACTCACAAGATGCATCACAGCTTCAGAACCCTGGGAGAGAATCCAGGGTAAAGTTGCTGAAGGCCCCTCAATATTGAAGAGGGGGGATACGTACTACCTGATTTATTCAGCCAATCATTTTGAAAGTAAAGATTATGCGGTGGGCTATGCCACGTCGAACTCTCCTATGGGGCCTTGGATTAAGTACAGCGGAAATCCGATCCTGCGCAGAGACAAACCAGCAGCATCCGGCTTGATTGGTACTGGTCATGGTGCACCTTTTGTCAATGGTCAGGGAAGTTATATGTATATTTACCATGCACATGCAAGCATCAATAGTGTAGGCCCACGCACTTCTTACATAAATGATCTGGTTATTTCTGTAGATGGTGTGATCAGCGTGGGGGGTGAAACGATCCGACCGGTTGTAATAAGATAAATTCCTTGATAATATCCATTAACCTATAAAGCATGAGTGGAATTGATAATTTTTTAGTCCTTGTCGTATGGATGTTTCTTTCAATCGTTTTGACAGTGTCTTGTGGCGTTGATGATCGTATCCCTGATAAGAGGGATCTGAAAGAGATGAATGATGATTCATCCTCATGGAAGGAAACATCGGGTACTGCAATGTCTATCTATGCCATGATTGTCGGGATAAAAAATGACTGGTTGGATGGAGTTATTTACGGGGCAGCTGCCCGCAGCGCACGGTTTACCCTTTTAACATATTTGGATCAGGATAGTAACATCTCCAATGTTTGTGAAGGTACAAATGCAAAGAATGGCCATCAATATTATCTTGGTCACAAACGGAATACCGGCGATCTCCATGGACAAGCGCCTCTTTTATGGTGTGCTCACGCTTTGTACGAAACTGCCAGGCCGAGGTAATTTCTAGTGGCCAACACTAATATTGAGTGTTACTTAATTTTACGGGTTTTTAATTACATAACGACAATAACAGTTTTTTATAATGAAAAAAAATATCATTGAGTTCTCAGTTTACATGCTTTTTGTGATCTTTTTTTCTTGTACAGATAAAAAAGATGATCCTGATAAATATAGAAAAGGTTGGACACTCGTTTGGGAAGAAGATTTCAATGCTCCTTTGGATACCACTGTCTGGAAAAAAATATCTCCTGAAAAACATTTGAACAAATATATGGGTGAAAAGGACAATCTATATATGCTTCAGGATGGGAATCTTATTTTACGTGGAACGCATAGCCCATCGGTAAAAGATCACAATTCTTTTCAGACGGGAGGAGTTACCAGAATAGGAATTAATGAAAATGAAACCGGCAGGATAGAAATTAAGGCAGCTATTAACCCCTGCTCCGGGGCATGGCCTTTCATACGTCTTCTACCAGAGAACAGGAATAATATTGCGATCAGCATAATGGAACAATATGATTTGGATACTTTTATATATCAATCAGTTTCGACAGAATATACGACGACAAAAAAAATGACAGATAATCCCCCCTCAATAATGATGGTAGGAGTAAATCCAAATCAATATCATATATATGGATTAGAAAAATATCCTGATAGCCTCGTCTTTTTTGTAGATGGAATACGTACGAGAAAATATCCCAGAATACAGACCAGTATCACAGGTCAGTTTCCTTTTAATAATCTGGATTTGAATCTTTATTTGGGTATGGGGATAAACAAAAATAATGACACAACTGCCGTTACAGCAGATATGTTTATAGATTGGGTTCGTTATTACAAACCGGTAACTTCTCTTTGATTATAGATGAATATAATCTGTGGATAATTATATAGGAGCATGGGGAAGTAGCCAATTCAAATTAGAAGTGATTCTTGTCAATTTCTCGGTATTTGACCCGTGATGAAATGTTATTTATGATACCACCCCTACTACTGTGGCGGATTGGACGTTGGTAAGCGAATTGTGAGATAGCAATATAATAATGATCGGTTAAAAGATTAAGAATGAAAGAGAAACTTTTTTTATTTTGCTTGATAACTATAGTTTTCATGGTATCATGTAATTGTGATAAATACGAAGCAGATGTAATTATTTACGGCGGTACGTCTGCAGCGGTAATCTCTGCCGTTGAGATTGCGCGATCGGGAAGAAGCGTAATTATTGTTTCCCCCGATGATCATCTGGGAGGTTTGACATCCAGTGGGCTTGGTTTTACTGATTCCGGGAATACCGGAACTATTGGTGGACTAGCGCGGGAATTTTATCAACGCGTTTGGATTCATTACAACGATACATCAGCATGGAAATGGCAAAAACAAGACGAGTTCGGTAACAGAGGACAAGGCACCCCGGCTATGGACGGGAAAAACAAGACCATGTGGATTTTCGAACCCCACGTGGCTGAAAAAGTATTTGAAGACTTTATCAAGGAAAATGATATTCCTGTTTGCAGGAACGAGTGGCTTGATAGGCAATCAGGTGTCAGGATTGAAAATGCTAGGATTATTTCTATGACCACACTTTCGGGCAAAGAGTTTCGTGGAAAAATGTTTATCGATGCTACTTATGAGGGGGACTTAATGGCTGCTGCAGGCGTTTCATACACGGTGGGACGGGAAGATTGTTCACAATATGGGGAAGAATGGAATGGCGTGCAGGCCGGAGTATTCCATCACGGACACTATTTTAAGACTAATATAGATCCTTATATTGTTCCTGGAGATCCGTCCAGCGGGTTATTGCCATTTATCTCGAAAGAACCTGTCAACCCAAATTGTACGGGTGACAATAAAATTCAGGCCTATTGTTTCAGGCTTTGTATGAGTAATCATCCCGGGAACAGGGTGCCATTCCCGAAACCAGAAGGATACGACCCCACTGAATATGAACTTCTGGCCCGGATTTTCGAGTCGGGATGGAACGAATGGTTTGCCAAGTATGACATGATCCCCAACAGAAAAACAGATACCAATAACCATGGACCTTTTAGTTTAGACTACATAGGAATGAATTATGATTACCCCGAAGCATCGTATGAGCGAAGAATGGAAATCATCGAAGATCATAAAAGATACCAGAAAGGATTGTTGTATTTTGTATCAACCGATCCGCGTGTCCCTGAGGAAGTGAAAAACAGAATGAAAAGCTGGGGCCTGGCCAAAGATGAATTTGCAGATAATGACCACTGGCCTTATCAACCATATATTCGTGAAGCGAGAAGAATGATTGGAGCATATGTTACCACGGAAAAAGAGGTGTTGGGAAAAACTCAGGTGTATAACCCTGTAGGAATGGGATCATATACACTCGATTCTCACAATGTACAGCGTTATGTAACATCCGAAGGCTTTGTTCAAAATGAAGGAGATGTGGGTGTAAAACCGGATAAACCATATAAAATATCTTTTGGTTCCATCATTCCGAAATCAGATGATTGCACAAATATTTTAGTGCCAGTATGTCTTTCTTCCAGTCATATCGCATTTGGTTCGATTCGTATGGAACCAGTATTTATGATCCTCGGTCAGTCGGCAGCGGCAGCGGCTATTATAGCAATAGATAACGAGGTTGACATACAGAATGTCCCGTATGAGCAATTGGAACAAAAATTACTTTCAAAAAAACAAATTTTGAGCATAAATTAACTCCAAAATGAAGCTCCAAGTGAAAGTTGTTCGTCTATTTTTCTTTATTATCTTTAACCTCTTAAACAAAAAACAAATTTTGCATACGTATTTTAACACGACACTTTATTCTATGAAGAGACATTTTACTTTTTTGATTATATTGATGGGTACATTGAATACGATAAATTTTTATGGAAATACTAACTATAAATTTAAACATTTCAATATCAATAATGGTCTGTCTCAGAATACTGTGTATGATATTCTACAGGATAAGCAGGGCTTCATGTGGTTTGGTACGAAAGATGGCTTAAACCGTTTTGATGGTACTTCTTTCAAAGTTTTTAAATTTTCACCCGAAGGAATACTGACAGATAATGTCTTTCGCCGTATTATCCAGGACAAGAATGAAAAATTGTGGGTCGCAACCGATGATGGCGTTTATATTTTTAATCCTTACATGGAAGAGTTCACCCGATTTAACTATATTACGGATGAAGGCCATTCTGTGGGTGGTTTTATCAGTGACATGGTTGTGGATAATGATGGGGATATCTGGATTGCTGTGAATGGGAAAGGAATTTTTCATTATAATTTCGCGGAAGACAACCTCGACTTCTATTCTCTACATATGGAAGACAAGGAGATGAAGATGATCACCCTGTGTGTAGATAACGATAATTGCATCTGGGTATTTCCATACTCAGCTCCATTTTTGGTCATAGATAAAAAGACGAAAAAAATAAAAGATTTTCAACTGGTTGACAATAATACCTTGATGCTTTATGCCGGAGAAATTACAGATGTCTTGGCAGATCAATATAACAGGCTAATAATCACAACTTCACAAAAAGGAGTGATCAGGGTGAACACAGTCAATAGAACACATCAGATTCTTCTGGACAAGGATGTAAATGGAGAACAGATATTTGCAAGGAGTGTGGAAATCGCAGACAAGCAAACACTTTGGATCGGTACTGAGTCCGGTATTTATATATATAATACAGTGACGGAGGATATCATCAACTTACGGCATAATTCGTCTAGCATATATGCAATATCTGACAATGCTATTTATGACATTTATAAGGACAAGGACGGAGGAGTCTGGATTGGATCTTATTTTGGCGGAGTTGATTATTATTTTAATCAGTATAATTATTTCGAATCTTATTACGCCATTGAATCACGGAATAGCATTAGAGGCAGTAGAGTAAGAGAGTTTTGTCCTGCCCCAGAAGGCCGGATCTGGATCGGTACTGAAGATATGGGTTTAAATTTGTTTGATCCTGAAACCGAAACGTTCCTTCCATTACCGAAGGCATTGCAATCTTTGTATACCAATATACATGCAATCTATAACGACGGGGATTTCTTGTGGATTGGTACATTCTCCAAAGGTCTGAATAGATACAATATGAAAACCGGGAAAATGGTTACCTATATCTATTCGGATGATCATCATTCAATTAACCACAATAGTGTTTTTGCAATTCATAAGGATCGTCAAAATGTTTTATGGATTGGCACTCTTTCAGGGTTAAATATCTATGATTATGAGAATGATAATTTCAGAAGAGTGGATGAATTGAAAGGCCTGGCTGTACAAGATATATTTGAAGATACGGAAGGAATGATTTGGGTGTCCACTTATTCTAAAGGAGTGTTCAGGTATAGTCCGACAACCGGTGAATGGAGAAATTATGCAAAGAAAGCCGATAAAAAAGGTACACTGCCTGACAATAAGGTGACAAGTGTTTATGAAGATAGTGCAAGAAGACTGTGGATTACTACACAGGGAGGGGGATTCAGCATGTTTGATAAGGAAGAGGAGGTGTTTACATCTTACAATACAACTAACGGAATGCCCAACGATGTTGTGTATGAAATAGTAGAAGACGATGAAGCCAATCTCTGGTTATCTACAAATGCAGGCCTTGTAAGGTTTAATCCGCAAACCAAGGAAATTAAAAATTTTACAGTTAATAATGGATTGACAACAAATCAATTTAATTACAAATCCAGTTACAAAACCTCTGATGGAACGATATATTTTGGGTCAATTAATGGTTTTGTACGGTTTAATCCTTCATCTTTTGCAGAGAGTAAAATTGATGTTCCTGTTGTTTTTACGGAACTTTATGTCATGAATGAGCGTGTAAGTCCGGGGGGTGAGGGGTCGTTACTGAAGAGAAGTATTCTTTATACAGATGTACTAGAATTACCATATCATAAAAATTCTTTTAGATTAGCATATGCAATTCTTAACTATTCCGATTTGAATGCTAATCAAATTCTTTATAAACTGGAGGGTTTTGATAAAGATTGGATTACCTCAAAGGATAAACAAGATATTGTATACTCCAATTTAAAACCTGGGAAGTATAATCTTACTGTTAAATTAAATGGAGAAAGAGAAAAAGCTGTGTATGTAAAAACACTCGATGTTTATATTAGTCCACCATTTTGGTTGACAGGCTGGGCTTATATTATCTATGCAGTACTCATTGTTTTAGGGGCCATGACGCTTTTTCGTTTTTTGAGAGTACGTGCTCAACGTATCCAACTACATAAGATGAGTACATTTCAACAAGAGAAAGAGAGAGAACTGTATCGTTTGAAAATTGATTTCTTCACTAATGTGGCACATGAGATTCGTACCCCACTTTCGTTGATCAAAGGACCTCTTGATTATGTAATTATGACTGAGGAGATATCTCAAAATGTAAAAGAGAGTCTACAAATAATGAGTAAGAATACAGATCGGTTACTCAGTCTTACGAATCAGTTACTCGATTTTAGAAAAACAGAGTCAGATTCTTATTCACTGAATCTTCATAGACTGAATGTTTTGGAGCTAATTCAGGAAACCGTGCTCCGCTTTACACCTATGGTTCAACAACGAGGATTACAATTTGAACTTGATCTGCCTGAGGAAGACATATTTATTAAAGCTGACAAGGATGCTTTCCTTAAAATTTTCAGTAATCTGTTAAATAATGCGATTAAATATTGTGATAATTACGTACGAGTGGAAGCTTATGAGGAGATAAATGACCTGGGTGCGAAATTCCACCTTGTTACGGTCAACGATGGAGAGATGATACCTGATAAACACAAAGAGGATATTTTTAAGCCATTTGTACAACTTGATAGAGATAAAGACTATGCCGTAGCGGGTTCAGGCATTGGCTTGGCTCTCTCCAAATCATTGGCAGAATTACATAAGGGTAATCTAGTGTTAGAAGTTGACGAGAAAAAAGAATATATTCGTTTTCACCTAACATTACCGGTAGGAGAAACCCGTGAAATTGTGTCACAAACGATTACGGAACAAGGAAAGGAACAGTCTGCGAAGATGCCGGCTGCCACATTGTTATTGGTTGATGATGATCCGGAATTATTACAGTTCGAGAAGAAATTTTTAGCGCCTCATTATCATGTTTTGACGGCAGGAAACGGAGTGCAGGCACTTGCGATACTTCGTGAGGAAACAGTGAACCTCATCGTAAGCGACATAATGATGCCTGATATGGATGGTCTGGAATTTACTGAAAGGGTCAAGACCGATATTGAATTCAGCCATATTCCGGTCATCCTGTTGACTGCAAAAGTAAATGTAGAATCCAAGGTCCAGGGATTGGAAACAGGAGCCGACGCATATGTCGACAAACCTTTTTCGCTGGAGGTGTTGTTGGCTCAAATTGCTAACTTGTTGGAGAGTCGAGAGAAGTTACGTGAATCATTTCTGGAAAATCCGTTTATTGGGGCCAGTGGTATAGTGTATAGCAAATCGGATGAAGAATTTATAAAAAAACTGCATGCCATCGTGCACGACAATCTGGACAACTCTAATTTTATCGTAGAAGATATGGCAGAGCAGTTTAACATGAGTCGTGCCAGTTTTTATCGAAAAATTAAAGGTTTCCTGAATTTAACTCCCAGCGAGTATATCAAGGTAGAGCGATTGAAAAAGGCGGCTCAGTTGCTCAGAGAGAGAAATTTTAAAGTAAATGAGATTTGTTACATGGTTGGTTTCAGTTCACCATCCTATTTCACTAAATGTTTTCAGCAGCAGTTTGGTATACTACCAAAAGATTTTATATAAATAAGGGGAACAAAATTGAAACAAAGAATTAACACTGGTAATAATTGCTGCCAGATCAGAGATTTGTTTTGAGATAATATTGTTGTATTTTTTGATAAAACTGGGTTGGTTTTCATAAAGAGTTATTGTCTATTTTCACAATTCATTCGAAAACATAGGAAGCGAATAGAGTGGAATGTATTTGAACATTGACGGATGACTTGATAAGAAAAGGATTGAAGCTGAAAGCCGGGACAAGACCGGCAGAGGTTGACACGGATACGGAGGCTGATAATGACCTCCAATCCGCATCCTTGAAGCAAATCAACAGTTCCGTCGGTACTCATGACCTGATAATGGTGTTTGAGTCGGTTACTCCCCTGCTGTTTATTGATGCTTTATTGTATTGTTTATCCTTATCTTCTCAATTGCATACGGGTATTGCTTCTCAATTGGGTGAGCGTTTTGGTACCGTAATGCCAATAGTATCCATATCCATAATAAGAATCATAAATATACGCCTGATAGCCAAAACGAATGTTTGTGGCAGCAGCCGTTGTGCCTGGTAATACAATGCGGTATCGCCCTGAACGGGGCATCTCGTATGCAGGTGTCTGGGTAACTCCGCCCAACTGATAAATGTAGCGATTGCTTGCCTGGCCGGCGGTCACATCATAATAAGCTCCGTAATAATTGTAATAGTACTCAACCACTCCTTCCACCTGGATCTCCTTGAGCGTGCTCATGGCAACGGTTTTTGAGGTAGCCACATTGCCCATGGTGGTGGTTTGCGTATATACATCGGTGACGCTTCCGTTATACCTTCCGTAATAAGAGTCATAGTCGTTTTGTGTCACTGTCTCATAGGTAAATGTTATCGTGGAAGCCGTGGTGACACTTGCATCTACCGGATAACTGAGCTTAAATTGCCCGTTGGCCAACACCTCAACGCTTGCTGTTACGGGATTGGAGGATGCCGGGTTAATCACGGCCGTTACTGTAGCCCCTTGCGGAACAACGGTTCCGGCAGCGCCGTAAGTTATTTTCGTGCCCGTTACCTCGGATGAGGTATGCGTGAGGGTAAGAGCGGGATTGGCTTCCAGTTGCGCCACCGTAACGGTTTGTGAGAATACACGGGTGATACCGTCCGGCAATGTTTTGCGAAATGAAACGGCAGCCTGGGCTGTAGGTGCTAGATCGGAAGGATAATACCAGTCGTACTGTCCGTCGGTGTTCAGCGGCATGGATATTCTTCCGGCCGAAACCGTCAGTTTGGCGCGTTCAGCATAAGGAACCGGTGTGGATACCGAATTAAAGAGATACGCCACGGTTCCATGTATCTTGTTGATGTTATATCCCGCCGTACCTTCGGTAAAGCCTTCGGCCGCAAGTACCACCACTTCCTTGCTGCTGCTCAGGTTGGTCTTGAACTGCACGGTTTGCACACCTTTGGTTTTTACCGTATAAATATAATATGTTTTACCGCCTATCACCTCCATCCTCATTCCCGCTTGGGCAGGAGTCAACCCGTTGGTTTGGATGCGTACCTCCAGCGGAAGCAACTCTGTGGGATAATCGTCGGGAATGGTAAATTTAAGCTCAGCCGGCTGGCCTTGTAAAGCCGTAATTACGGCCGGATCGTATCCGTTGATGGTAACGGGGTCAAACCTGTAAAGCTCTTCTCCCACCAGGCGGATTGTACGCCAAAGGCTTCCCTGCTTCACAATCACACGCGCCGTTAACCGGGAACCATCCGTGGGAATATCGTTTATTTCGGCCGTGATTTTTCCGGTAGTCGGGTCAAAAGCAAAGGTACCCGTTTTTACCAGCGGATTTGCGGGATCGTCTTCAATGAGCGTGGCCGTAACCCCGGTGTTGTTCCACGTATTGGGAGCGGTTACCACATCGGGGTAATACCTGGCCCAGGTATCCAGCAGGCCGCCGTTACTGGTAAAGGTAATGAGTGTTTTTTCCACTTCCAGTTTTCTGGCCCCGTCCGAAATAACGGGGTATTTTTCGATGGTAACGTCCAGCGATGTATTGTTTGCTGCGGCGTTGTCCATCGCTTGCTGTTCCGTAGCATATCCCGGTCTCAAGATTTCATTGACGGAAAGTTTGTACCAGTAATTGCGCTCGATGTCATATCTGTTTTTGTCGGCATCCAGGAGGTCTATTTTATAATAGGTAACTACCCCGTCGTATCTTCCCTGTAAAATCACACAGGTATAATCGGTATCGGCGTTTTTGTTTTTACGTTCAAAGGTATATTCTGCATTTGCGGAACCCAACGGATGATAAGCGGCGCTGGAAGCCGTATAGGCATTTCCCGCCGGTTCGGTAATCACTCTTGCGGCAAAGGTGTAGTTTTTCGGGTCGAAAGGGGCTACCGTGCCTATGGTAGACATGCGGCGCACGGCAAAGCTTCCCCCGGTAAACCTGGTGGTGTAGCTATTGGCCGCAACTTCCACGGTAATCTTGGCCATGTTGCGCAACAGAGAAACCATTTGTGACTGGAAGGTGGTGGTACCGATGCCCGTTACTTCCATGCGCGACCACATGCAGAGGTTTTCACCCTTAAGCGCGGACACAATCTCCCGCTCGTCTTTTTCATGCAACAGGGCGTCGTCGAAGGGTGATACATCGTAATTGGCGATAAAATGCACGATACGCTTTTGCGAAGTAGCCTTGAGTTGTGCCGAGAACGTTCCGTTGGCCGATGCGGGCGGCGTGCCGGCAGGCGTAGCCGTGGCTTGCGCTTTATAGAGATAATTTCCTTTTTCGTCGAACACCATTATCCAAAGGGAACTGATGGCATTCTCGTCGGCCACCGCTGCGCGGGTAGACACGTTATAAACAGGCACATCCACGGCAAAACGAACGTTCACGTTGCCCGAAGCATTGCCGGCATCTCCGTTTCCTATCTCGTTGTCGGTACATCCGGTCAGCAGGAAAAGTACCAGGCCCGTTATACCGTATAGATATCTTTTTATTTGCATCGTCATCGTTTTCATCCTCATGGTTAGTTTTTCACATCACGCACGCAGCGGACGTACGCAGATGAGGAGCTCCCACCCGAACCGCCAGTCATCATGTGAGCGCCACCATCTGTAATGTTACTTGAATCCCAATAATACTTCCCCGTCATAATAGATTTTATGGCACTTCCGGTTTTATTTTGCATTTGATCTACCAGCGTTAATTCGGCATCGGTAGGAAGGCGCCAATCCGTATATCTTACCGTAACGCCGTTTATCACGGTTTCTTCCCAATAGTTAGCACAATTCTGTTGCGCGGTAGTAAAGGAGGAAGGTTGAGTCGCTCCCAACTGCGATGCCAGTTGAAATGAAGGTGATACCAATTTGGATACTTCCGTAGCAGTTGAGGTATATCCGTTTGCATCCAGGGGAGGGTACCCGATAATGGAGGTTCCGTCGGGCGAGTTGGCCGTAATAATATACATGGCCTTGTTATTCAAACCGTCGCCGGGTGTGAAACCAGTTCTTAAATTAGAGGCTATTCCTTGCTGGTCGGTAATATAATTGGCAGGGTATTGCGTTATTTTCACTACCTGGTTCAGTGTTGTGATTCCGTTAGAAACGGTAAACGAAATATCTTTCGGCACGTTGTTAATAGGAAGTGTACTGGTTACTGTAATTTGACCGGTGCCAGGCTGGTCTATTGCTACAGTTACCCCCAATGGTACCGTCACAGTTTGGTTATTCGCATCCTGATAAGTATAAGGATAGTTAACGGTCTTCACCGAACCCGTAGAAGCTTCGGTATAGGTATAGCTTGCTTTAATATCTGAAACCGAAACAGGTAATTTAGAAGAAGAATAGGACAATACCGTAGTGGTTACATTCTGCATTTTGCTGGCTTGCGGCGAGACAAACAGATAGTGCTGCTGGGCAATAGCCACCGCCACTTGTTGCGTAGTCCAATCCTTTATCACATAATTACCCGTTAGTTCCACCGGGTTGTCTACCGTCCCTCCCAGTTTATTGATGAAAACCTCTATGTCGTACAAATGATTCCGCCTAAGGCGATAAAAGTCTTTTTCCACATCATTCTGCGGCCCCTCCGGTTTCTGAAAGTTCACGGGGACCTTGTAATAATAATAGGTGAATTCCGGAGCGCCTGCAGGCACTTTCAGCGGTACGCGGATCATTACATAGGTTTCCTTGGATCGATCGGTACTCCAGTCGTTTTCATACGAATATATGGGGTAGGGGTGCGAAATTCCCGGCAGGTTTAATGAATGCATATAGAATACATCCATAGTTGTATAATCGGCGTCGGAATGAAAACTTTCAGGCACTTGAGTTCTTCCTTGCATCAACGCTCCGTATGTGTTATAGTTTTTTACGGAAATGAGGGGCGTGGCGCCGCTTGTCCCGTCTGTCGGTATATATTGGCTGATTTTTTCACCCTTCAATATCCTTACCCTGATCTTGGAGGCGGCACGTGCCACATTCACGGTTCCTATGTGCGGCGATGTTAATGATACGGTTTTTCCTGCCAGCATTCCATCCATTACAAACTGGGTCGGATTGGATTTCCTGTTGGTCAGCGAAAAATCGAATCCGGTATTGGAGGGTGTCAGTACAACGTTCTTCAGGTCGGCAAGAGATTTCCCTTCCATCTCAGCCCGACTTGGGCCGTTTACCACAATGTACACATCGTAACTCTGGGTTCCGTCAAACAAGGTCTCTTTGGAAGATGGCACGGCGATAACGGCTTTTTTTGAATTTACGTCGTACACGGTCTGTTCGGCATACCACACTTGTGTTTCTCCCCGGTAAAAGAACACATCCACTTTCCGGATGGCATTTTCATTTTTGGCATTGTCATAATCGCCCACCTCGGTCGCACGTGTAGCACTTTCCTTCAAGGTAGTGGTTACCAGTGAAACGGTCAATTGCTTTTGAGCGGCGGGAAACGGCTCTATCTCGTTGTTGGAACAGCGAGTCAGTAGCATGGGCATTGCAAGTGCGAGAAGTAGAAGTATGGGATTGTAAAAAAGTTTCATAGCCGTTACAATATTATTTTACCGTTTGAGTGATGACATACCTGTTGCCCGGACCCGTCCCTATAGGTCCTGTTACAAACACGCCATTCAGTACATAATCGTCAGGGTCTATTTCCACTCCGTCCACCATCAGGTAAAACTCGGTCGTACGGGTGGTTGTCGTCGGTGGCTTGAGCGCTACCACCTTTATGTTGTATTCCGTGCCGGCTGCTCCGGTAACGGACGATCCTGGTTCAAAAGCAAATTCCAACCCGTTGGTCAGTGTGGCTGTCCATATCCCTCCTACTGGGCGCATCATTTTAAACGTGAAAGTGGCTACATCATAGGTTGCTCCCAATTCGGCGCTGTAAGGCTGCTTCACCGTCGGCGGTTCAGGTGTCCAATACGAAGCATACTCCATCTCGGCTTCCGAAATAAATTCTTTTTGCGATTGTATCAACTCCCAGGGCAATACCGCCAGGGTGATGGTCAGGGCATTTCCTTTTAAAATACAATTCAACCGGTAGAGTGTGTTGCGATAGATGGAGTAGTCTTTCGTTGCCGGATTTTGGTAAACGGGTATGGAATAGGTGATGTCTTCTCCCGCTTTCACCACAGTTATGTCTGCTACCACCGCGTTGGCTTCGGTGGCGTTTTTACGTTCGGCCATATAGGCCGTAAAAATGTTTCCGTTAAACGGTGCCCCGGTCTCGTGGGTAACCGTTTGAGTAATGGGGGCGGATGTTTCCGTTATACCTGAGGCGTCGTTCTCCAACACATTATAGGTTTGGTTGGCATTACGCAGAGTCACGCTTTTTATCTGATACACGTTGGCCGTTTCGAACACCACATTGCCATTGGCCGCATCCTGGTTGGTAAGGTTTACCTCCATCTTGGCCAATGTCCGTTTAAGCTCGATGGAGGGACCGACTAATTGCGGGTTTAGTTCGGTAGTTCCCGGGACAAAAGCAACATTGAGATAGTTGGAGCCTGCCATGGGCATGCCCGAACCGGCGGTTACCTTGTTTTCTAAGTCGGTTGTCGAAACAAGGGCATTCAGATATCCTTTTAAGCCTGAAGCGCCTGTGAGGGCAGATCTTGAACTGATCGTCCCCATGTTCCAGGAAGGGTCTTCGTTGGCTATCAATACAAATTCATAATAACCGGTGAGTATCTGGAGATCCATCTGTATTTTGAACATGTTCTGTCCCGTTCCGTCGGCGAATGTATAATTCTTCGCATCTGCGGAAGGAGGGGTAACCCCCGGTTTTACATACAGGATATTGGCCGCCATCTCTCCCGAAGCATTGTCGAACGCCATTACCCGTACGGTCCCTACCGTGCTTTCATCGACGGAGCCATCCTCCAATCCTTCCGTATATGTACCGTTCGATTCGTTCCATGTTCCCGCCGCTCTTGTGGCGGCCCGCGTAGGAGAATAGGAAGGAGCGCTCATCTCGATGGTGGTGAGTATCCGGATGGCGGCAGTTTCCTTTTTCTCTGTCGGCACATCTTCTTTCACGCATCCCGTTGTCGTGAGCAAGAGAAGCGAAAACCATGCAACTATTTGAATATATTTTTCCTTTTTCATTGATAAATCATCCCAGTATTACAGGTCTTTTAACCACGTTCCAATCGTTCACGATAATGCTCGTCAACATATAGGTTGTTTGAGCTTCGGGGTTGGGTTCGAAAACAATGATTATATTGAAATCATGATCGCATTCCAGCCGGTACGGCGGTTCTCCCGAATCGCCGCGATACATGATGATGTCATCCACCAGATCCGCGGAATAAATGACTTTTCCCGTCGTGGTGTTGGTAAGGGTAAAACGGGTATCTCTCCCTTCTGCCAGTTTCATCACGGTGAAATCGGCTTTCAGCATATCGCCGTCCCTGCGGACGGGGTTTGTATAATCGAAACGGCTATCGGGGGCGTAGTTGGCATTAAAATCATAGTTGCCGTTATCGTCCGTAATGACCACGTTGTACGTGTCTTCTTTAGACAGTCCGTGAATGGTAAAACGGATGCGGTTGGTGAGCTCCTGCATGTTGAACGAAACCAAATCGAAAATGGATCCCAGGTTCGTGCGGTCCGTAATAACCAACGGTTCAGGCGATGCACCGTAGTAAAGCGGCAGCGGGTGAGTGCTGACTTTGCCGGCCTGTTTTTTCATCGACAGGAACATCTGTTGTTTAGTGGTTGTACCTCTGGTGAATTGAGAGAAGTCGTAAGTAGATAAGTCTTCTCCTCCCCAAGCTACAAACGTGAACTTACCCACTTTATAAAAAGGAGTTTTCAACAGATAGTCGGCAGACAATGCCACGTCGGTGCCCGCATATTCTTCTGCCAGCACCTCATTCTCGTCAAAAGCAAATACACGCACCTGCTTGATGGCTTCCGGATAAGAAGGGCCGCTTTCGCATGGAGTTTGCGTATAGAACGCAAAGTTAACCCCCTGCGGACATTCACTCAGGTCGTCGTAAATCATCTTGTCGCATCCCGACGGGAATATCATTAACAGGAGTACGGCTAAGAATTTGTATGCTTGAAATAGTTTCATGTCGTTTTAATTATCGCCGTTATTGCTCTCACGACTTACTCTCACAGTTTTAACTTTTTGTGAGCAGCAGCCCAACAAAGCGCTGCTGCCCTGGTTTCCGTTTCGTGCACGGAAAGAATTGGAATTATTGCAGGACAATGCCGCCCCGTTGAACCAGGTTCCAGGGAAGGACTACCGCTTCAACCCGCATATAGGTTTCGGTGGGTTCAATGTTCGGATCATCCGGGTCGGGATAATTGGGACTATCCGGATCTTCTTTCGGCAAGTTCGGGTCGTTCGGGTCGGAAGAATCCCAGGGGAACCCTATTTTTGCAAAACCCTTTATATCCAACATGTAAGCATTGTTACGACGTGTGCTGGCATTCACAACCACCTTGTCGTCGGTATCCAGTGTTTGACGATTCCATAATGCACGGTAGCCGCATTTCCCGTCTTTATACGTGTAAGCAAACTGTCCGGGAGCCGAAGTGCTGGAGGCAGCAGCGTCCGGAGTTTCATACAATACGCCGTCTTGAACACCCATATAGAAGGTTGTTTTTGCCTTTGCGGAACCCCAAATAAGTTCTTTCAATGCATATACAAGGTAACCTTCTTGAGAAACACCGTCTCCTGCCGTACCTTCTACAAAAGTTGTAGGATTGTAATATTTTCCGGTTCCGGCTTTAGCTACAAAGTTTTTAGCTGTTCCGTCCACAGTCAGTACTTTTTCGGGAGTGTAATACCCATATACTTTTGCATAGGCAAAACGATAGAACCCTTGTTCTTCAATGGCACCACCGGCAACGAAGTTGGACAATGCGCCACTGTTTTCCATAAAATAAAATACTTCGGTAGCGGCATCTTCTACTGTTGCTCCGGCAGCATTTACTGCTTTTTCAGTGGATACTTCGGCAGGCACACCCGGAACACCCAAACGTACCAATCCGGCAGCTACGGCTGCAGTAGCATCTTGTGTGGGAGCAATACCATCAATAGCCGATTTATAACCGGTATACTGATTGTTGTCAGCGACTTCCATGATTCTGGAACCTGCATTGTCGCGGAACAAGTATGTTTTGGTAGCGCCGTTCACAGCGGCAAAAGTAACCTCCGATACGGTAGCAACCTTGGTTGTTCCCTGCATCACATCACCGGAGAAATCAGCAGCCTGGCGGACAATACCTTTAGCTACCACTCTTTCTACTTCAACACCTGTAAATACGTTTTTAGTCTGATCCGTACCTGCCAGGTTAGCATCTTTTGTAATATTGGGCAGAATATTACCGTTGAAAGCCTTGGATGTCATCGTAAAGTTAGGGGTGGTCAATCCGGACAACGCACCGCTATATTCAGTGGTGGCGGTAGCGGTAGCGGCGCCGGGGGTGACGCTGTTTTTGTTAAAGATCAGCGCCATGGTTTGGGCTCCTGGTGTAGTTGCCCAAGGAGCTGTTTTGTAAATTCCGGCTTCCGGCCAGAAAGTACCGTCAGCACTGCCCGTTGCCGCCTGCGACCATGTGGCATTGCCTGCGGTTGAAAGCATTTCCAAGGTAGCCAGCACCTGTTCTGCCGGAGTACCGGCATTATCATCCTGAGTATCCGTTACCGCTCTAGTTTGGGCTCCTTTTAAAGCTACGCTCACACTGGCATAAGTGTTACCTTTGGTGGTCACATCCGGGCCTTCCTCGTTGTTACAAGCTGCAAAGCCAAAGACTATGGCAGCCATCATTAGAACTTTAATTACTTTTCTCATTGTTTTTAATGAATTAAAAATGAATAATTGATTAGTATCTCGTTTTTTAGTTTTAATTTTCCATTGCTTTATTTAATTCTTCCAAATTGGCTTTCGCGTCGGCGTCGCCGCGGGCAGCGGCTTTTTCAAAATACTCTTTTGCTTTTGCCGGGTTGCCCATGCGTGCATGGACCACACCCAGGTTGTTCCACGAGCGCGGGTCGTTTTCTATTCTGTTCAGGCGGTCAATGGCTGCCTGATGGTTGCCTCCCTCGATATCGGCGGCTGCCGAGTTGAGAATGGCAATGGGTTCGTTGGGATACAGGCGTGTGGCAATATCAAACACTTCCTTGAACTCTTTGCTGTTTTCAGGGTAGGTCCGTGCCACCAGATACATTTCGTTCAAGCTCAACAGTTTCGGATTGGTGCGTATAACCTCCTTCGCCTCTTCCGCACTGAATGCGCGCACGTTATAGGCAATGGTGTAATCGGTTCTGCGTAACGGAGGATAATAGTTTTCCAGCAACGTGCGGTAGGTCTGTCCGTTTGAGAGTTTCATCAATTCGGCGTCGCGCGAATCGGGATTGGCTACATTATTAATGATGCTCAATATTTCGTTCCTGTCGGCTAACGCCGATTTCTCTACCGCTTGTTTCAACCCGTCCCAGTCTTCACCGTAACCGGTCACTTTAAACCGGCTGCGGCTAATGCCGTGGGCGTTGCTCAGATAATCGGCAAACGAGTTGGCGCGGCGGTCGGACAAAGCACGGTTGGAGTTATGGTTCCCTTCAGGCGAGGCATATCCCGATACGGTAAATTCGGTAATATTCAGATCTTTGTTTCCTTTCACCTCGTGGATGACCCTGTCCACGCGGTCAAATTCGGCAGCGTTGTTTTTGTAGTTGCGTACCAGGTCGTGTTTGCCCACCACGTAGTTGAATGTCGCCGTATGGCGATCTGAACGTGCTTTCACCGGCTCCACTTCAGGGACGATGTATGTCAGCTTGTATGTGGGCATGTAAGGTTCACGCAACACCCTGCCTGTCAACAATTGCTCCCCGCCGCCTTTGTCGCACTCGGCGCAGCCGGTAGCGTTTTTAACCAGCTTCAGCGAAGCATCGCTCATCCAGCTTTCAAAAGGTACGGCGGCACTATAGCTGATGGTCTGGCGCGTGTTGTTATTGCGTTTCAACACTGTCTGGGGTGTCTCGGCAAACACGGGACCGCCGTTTAATACCCGCGCCCGTTCCACCATTTTTTGGCGGCGTCCGCCATTGACCACCGCGGGAGGCAAAGCCCGGCTCTGCGTTCCCGTATTGGCCGTAAGAACGGGAGTGAGGGTAAGCATTTCGTCGGAGCCTATCTTCAAGGCGTCAAGCACAATGTCCATGTATACCGAAAGGGTGTTGCCTTCCTTTATGCCGGTGAGGTTCTCTACCGCAACCTGCCCCTGGTAGACTCGTTGCCCGTATGCCGCAGTTGTAACTCCGAGAAACAGGGCAACCGGTAAGATAAATATGTGTGTAAATGTTTTCATCGCCGCTTATTTGAGAAAATAAATGAGTGACAGGGCCGCTTTGGTTACGCCCCAGTAGTTGTACTTGCCTTCGTCGAGTTTTGTCCCACACTCGGCACACGGGTATTTGTCGTAATGGATACGGGCGAAGCCGCCGCCCAGACTTGTTTCAAAATTCCATCGGGGGCTTAGTATCCATTGATAGCCATAACTGATACCCCCGCCGTACAGATACCCTTCGTAACGGCGGTCTTTAAAATTCTCCAGACGCCCCACGGGAATATCCCAATTGCCGATGTTGAATTGTGCTCCGTGAGCGTGAAGGCCGAGGAAATGACCGTTGAATCGCTCGCAAAACCAGTATCGGAACTCGGGTTGTGCCAGCCAATGCTTGGCTTTTCGGTTGTCTTTGAAATCCCAAAGGTTAAAGCCTCCACCCAATTCGAGCGAGGATTTCTTTCCGAGGGAGAATTCTAACCCTGCATTAGGCGACGCGGCAACTCCCCAATAAGCGAAATTGGTTTTAACCGCCGCTTTTTGAGCGTTTAGCGTAAACAAGCTACATGTAAATGCGATAACCGTAAAAAGAATGCTGTGCAGATAATTCTTAAACATACCTTGGAAATATTTTTTTAAGCTTTTGTTCATTTGACTGATTGAACGATGCTAAAGAATCAGAGATTATTGATCTATCTATCAGACCTTTAATTTTGCTTTTACTTTATCGTAAAAATGAAAAACAGATACGTTTCTTGATTTTGGCGACCGGTGCAAAATTAAAATGATAACCCTTTATATGAAAAGGAATAACGGACAAAAAATATAGAAAACAGGACATTTTGAACTCGTGAACCGATCAACTGTTTGCCTTTCGGATCTCGGACGGGGTTTTATTTAAATAGCGGCGGCAATAGTTACTGAGCTGTGTATCAGAACCGAATCCCAACTGTGGTGCGAGTATTTTAAGTCCGTCTTCAGACTTCATCAGCTCCAATTCTACCTGTTGTTTATGTTGTTCCAGCAGCCATTGTTTGGGGGTGATCTGGAAGTATTGCTTGAAATGTCGTCTGAAGGTGCGTTCCGTCATATTGCAGGCTGAGGCGAGTTCAGCCACTGTTTTCACTTCCCGGCTTTTTTTCTTCACCGTTATAATGAATGGATTGTTTCCCCGGATAAGGGAATGAAAAAACAGGGCGTTCTCTTCTTTGGTAAAAAAAGCCCGCATAAGAAAGAACCATTCACTTTGCTTGATGTCTTGTAGATGGGCGCAGTACATTTTGTGAGCGATATAGAATCGCATTCCGTTCAGATAGTCCGTGATCTGCGGTAGTATGGGCAGCTTTTCGATGCAGTGGGTCTCTTTCGGAATGTATTTGCGGAGTTTGATGAGCGAAAACTCGTCACACCGTATATGCGGATTCTCGAACATCAGTATTATGGATTCCGCATCGCTCAGCGTGATGCCGGTATAGGTGTACTGCTCGTTCAGGGAGTACATGTTTCCTGCCGTGAGCCGGTGGGTCTGGTCATAACAGCAGTTGATCTCCACCTCTCCTTTCAGCATGAAGATAAAAGCATACAACCCCTTTGAATCTATAACGATACGATGGTGGGCGGGCAACTCGTGTACCTTGAAAAGAGAACGTACCTCGGAAAGGTAGTGCCGGCATTGTTGATGCTCATTGAAGTAAAGTATGTCCATAAAAGATCTTTTTATATGTTTCTGAAATTAAACCCTTGTTACAGGAATTCCAGGCCTTATTGAAAAACCTTGTTGTCCTTTATGGCTTCGTTTCTTATTTCTGTGGGACTCGAGCCAATCTTGGACTTACAGAAATGCGCCAGATGCGACATGCTGCAGAATCCTGTAAACGACACAATTTCATTAATGGGTATATTGGTGTTTTGCAAATAATGCATGACTTCATTTTTCTTGATCAAGAACAACCATTGTTTGGGTGTAGTGTTAAGTATCCGCTTGAAATACCGGGTAAATGTCTTTGTGGATTTGTAACCGCAGCGCCTGGAGAAATCCTCTATCGAAACAGAGTCCTTATAATGCATTAGAACCCGTTCAACAAAATTCACTTCCGTTCTCGATTTATGGTTGTATCTTACTATATTCACGGAGAGTAAATTCTTTGCGTTATCACTGAAAATTGTCTTGTATTTACCGTTGTTAAAATATAACACACACTTCACAACACCATTGTAAGACACATTTTCGTGATTTGCCTGCTTCTGAATATTATATGGTTCCGGTAAAATATTGTTTGTTAATTCTATAACGTTCATAATAGAATAGACCTCTTTGTATCATTCTTGTCCGATATTTCCTCTTTTTTAATGTCGGGAAAAATCATGACTTATCTCAAACATAACTGCAACTTCATATTTTATATGTAAAAAATAACATGAATTGATTTGCTATAAAAGTGTAACTTATTGACAGACAAAGTTATTCTTAATATAAATGAATTTTGAACATGTGTCCTTTTTTTATAGTTTTTCGGGTATTTATTCCACATAATGCGGAGGCATGTGTGTGTCTGACATCTCCACGGTTACAAAAAAATCCACTCGTCTGAAAGTCTCAAATGAGTGGATAAAACCGGATAACCTTGTCTTCGGTTGTTCAGAAGTAGTTTCCTTTATTTGCTTAATTCTATCACGGCGGGGATCTTGAAGGTTTGTCCTGCCGTAACCTTTACCGGAACTTCCCGGGTTTGATATCCCGATGTGTTTTTTGTTACAAACTTAATGGTCCAGTCGCCCGGTTGCAGGCAGATAAAAGCAAAATATCCCTTGTCGGTACCATCAATGGCCCCTGCAATTTTCTCGGCAATGGTATACAACTTGGTCGTGCCGTTCGTAATCTCGATATATTTGACAGCGGTGGCCGGATGCACATAACCCGAAACATTGCCTCCGAAAGCCTCCACAAAAGCGCGGACATAGGGTTCTGGATCGAAGTTGAGATCTAAACTCACCGATTGTGTTGCATCAATATCTACGACAAAAGAATAATCTTTGCCTGCCTCGATGTCCCAGTCCACTGAAAAAGTGAAGCTTCCGTTGGTTTTCAATGTGGATGTGTTGCCTGTAACCAGAGATTTTACCGAACAATCGCTGCCCAGGTTAAATCTCACTTTCGTGATATTGCAAGCTGAAATTTCCTGATCGACCAGCAATTTGTATTTTCCGTTCATGAAATCGAGCAAATTCACAACACCCGCGCCTTGCAGGTTCAATTTCATCCATCCGTCCTTTACTTGGGCACTTCCTTCCATTGTATTCCCCACATACACATCAATCCCTTGAATGTCGATGTTTACCTGACTATACAAAAACGAAGGGGCATCCGTCAATTTCAGCTGAAACTTTGAGGTTGTTTCAGGCATATTGTCATTCGAGCAGCTTGTTCCCGCCAATAATAAAGTGAAAGCAGCCGTCAGAACAAAAAACGATTTTGATAGTTTTTTTCTCATAAGCTAAAGTTTAAAATAAGTAATACTTAAATGGTTATTGGTAAACGCAAATTTCTGCATTTTTTGGATCGTGTACTGGAAGTCCCGTTAAAAAAATAAAAAATGATGCCAAAATATACATAATCCAGCTTTCTACTTTATTTCCAATGTATATCGGCAATATTTGCCGGTATGTCCGTGGCGGATGTTTTTACGGTTAATGCAACGGCAGTGTCATTTGTAATGTCAATTTAAGCGTAGGATATTTGAAGCTATATGTATATTTTACAAGGGTATCCTTATTGGTATTATAATCATGACCACTGAATACGCAATCGGTTGTGTTAAATTGAACGTTCAAAGCAAAACCATCCACATACCCACGCCAGCGAGAACCAATGATTAGTGCGCTGTTAGTTGGTAATTCTTTGAAAGGATCACCGTAATTAGGCCTTGAAGCTCCCAGTGAGTCTTCATCTCCATCATACACTTCAACGCAACCCGTTGCGAGTATGCCGCCCATCACCAAAATCAGTATCGTTTATAACCACTTCTCTTTCTTAACAGTACATGCATTTTTTAATAATAACCTCATATCTGTTTCCGAATTCCCTTATATGGGAGATGAAAAATCCAATTTCCGGCTTTAGTATGTTTTTTTCCTCCTATAGTACAGTTGTATCAAGCCTGTTTCGAAAGTTTTTGCTGTGATAAATTCAAGTCTTTGTTCAGGTCTTCCATCTTTAAAGAGCTTGATTCCATCCCCCAATAAAACAGGTATGACTGAAATTATAAACTCGTCTATCAAGTCATGTTTCAATAGTTCATTTATTATTTCTGCTCCACCGTCACAATAAATATTTTTCCCTTTTCCAGATTTTAGTCGTTTCACTAGTTAGGTTATATCTCCTGTATAGAAAATTGTTCTCCCTACTTGCGGCCTTTCAGTTCTTGTTATGACGTAAACATCTCGTTGTCCGTTGTCGTAATGAGATGGACCTATTTCTTCAAGCACATAATCGTAGGTTCTTCTTCCAACAATTAATGTATCAATTGTGTTTGTAAATTCCGCATAACCATAGTCTTCGCCTTCCTTTTCTATGAGTCTTAAAAAACTAAGGTCATTATCAGGTTTTGCTATGTAGCCATCCAGACTGGTTGCAATGAAAAGTGATATTTTTCGCATTTGTTTTGAATTTAACTGTTTCTAAAAAATTACTTTTGAGCAACCACTTATTCTTTGTAAAAATGCAACAAATTAAAGTGGGTGAAGGTGAAAGTCCCGTGTTTCGCTTGATTTCATTGGCAAGATGCGCAAATGACTTTTTCCCATAATCATCAAAGTTGATATTTAATGAGATCAACGAGTCCGTCACCATCACAAACATTTTCTTTCATTAAAAAGTTCCCTCCTCTTTCTAATTTGATATGTTCTTCCATGGTATGCGCTATTAATGCCATTATCGCAGTGCCACATCAGCATCTTATCCATTTAAAATTGGCTTGAATGATATCCCCGCCAGACTGTCCTCGACCTCAAACAGTTGTATAGGGGCTGTCATTTTTGTGTTTGATGGAGAATTAATAAGCAGACCCTGATTACATCAAAAAAATGGGCAGAAGAAAATAGTTTTAGGAAAAACAGTATCTTTGCAAAACAATGATTATATACTATAAAATAACATGAGCGTTTGCTTTTAATTGATTACTTCTGCACAATAAACCAATTATCATCATAAAAACATGAAGAAAACGATTTTTTTGCTGATTGCTGTGTTCTGTTTATCAGCTACGGTCAAGAATGAGCCGAAAGACTCCAA
>Ga0228535_1001229_pt1 | contig 44315 bp, 41 predicted proteins | sample SJ1metagenome_FD_168457 | JGI IMG/M metagenome (GOLD analysis project Ga0228535, IMG submission 168457) | Enriched culture of PCE-dechlorinating microbial communities from Ithaca, New York, USA - SJ1 | ecosystem: Engineered > Modeled > Simulated communities (microbial... > Unclassified | place... | reverse complement strand
TCAAGAGGAAAATAACAAGTAAACCATGAAGTACAACCTGGTTTTAAATGTGTCCAATAACGATTAACAAAGCCTTGCTATTACAGGAGGGCATTTTGAAATTTGAGCTATCTTGGACAGCAGTGATCGTTAATGATAAAAAACCTAATTTGATCGAATAGAACAGCCTGCAGCGTTGCCGGATGTTGATCGAAAGGGAGGATAAATCGATGAAAAAGATCGTTCCTGAGTACAAAATCAAGAACAAGGGACATTACAGCCCCGGTATATTGTCTAACGGAGTGCTTTACATCTCGGGGCAGCTTTCAAGAGATCCAGATACGGGGAGGACCGCCCCCGGAGGGGCACGTGACCATGCTGTGCTTGCGCTTGCAAACATGGAAAGGGTTCTGTGTGAGGCAGGACTGTCCAAAGCAGACGTCGTACAGTGCCGCATTTATATATCTGACATAGATATGTGGGATGAAGTAAACGAGGCGTACTCAGAATTTTTTGCAGATCACAAGCCTGCAAGGTGCGTAGTGCCCTGTGGAAAGCTCCATTTCGGATGTCTTGTTGAGATAGAAGCGGTCGCGGAGGTGCCGAAATGAATTTTTTCTGCGGTAAATGCGGCATTAAAGAAAGCACGTCGACCCGAAAGCCGAAGTGCGACTGCGGAGGGCTCTGGAAGCTTGATTTTAATGCGCCCCGCTATGATCCGTCGCGTATAGACAAAAGCATCTGGGGAATGTTCCGCTACAAAGAGTTCATGGCCCTGGAGGACGAAACATGGCGTCAGGTTACTCTCGGAGAGGGAATGACCCCGATAGTAAGCTTCAGTGATGATGTGCTCCTCAAAATGGATTATTTCATGCCGACCCTCTCCTTCAAGGACAGGGGCGCAGCGGTCCTTATAGCTCACTGCAAAGCGATAGGTGTGGATTCTGTTGTCCAGGACAGCAGCGGCAACGCCGGAAACAGCGTGGCGGCATACTGCGGAAGATGCGGGATAGACTGTGAGATCTTTGTGCCGGAGGGTACGTCTCCGAAAAAGATCGACATGATAAAGGCGCACGGTGCGCGAGTGAACATAGTCCCGGGATCCCGCGACAACTGCGCCGATGCCTGCAGGGCCAAGGTGGAAAAAGAGGGGAAGTACTACGCGAACCACGTGTATAACCCCTTCTTCTACGAGGGGACCAAAACCTACATATACGAAGTTTACGAACAGCTGGGGAGAATTCCTGAGAACATTTTCATCCCGCTTGGCAACGGCACGCTCTTTATAGGTGCGGTAAAAGGGCTTGAAGAACTTCTTGCCGCCGGGGCGATCGACAGGATGCCCAACATAGTGGCTATCCAGAGCGAGAACTGCGATCCCTTTGTGAAGGCGGCGGAGGCCGGCGAAAAAGTTCCGGCAAAGATTACTCCCAAGCCCACTCTCGCGGAGGGGATAGCCATTGGCCGCCCGGCGCGCGGTGAAGAGATACTTGAGTACATCTACAGGTATCATGTCAGGCTGATAAGAGCTCCGGAAGACAAGATACTTGAAGCGAGGTCCCTATTGGCTGAAAAGGGCATCTACTGTGAACATACCACCGCCGCAAATTATGCGGCATACCTCAAATACTGCGAGGTACACGGAAAAACGCCCGACAGCCTGCTTACGATGTGCGGGGCGGGACTCAAATCAGATCATTGAGAACAACAGGGTCCTCCTGCCGAATGCTTTCGCAGACCCCACAGGAGGACCGAATACAAATAGTTGCTGTTACTTAATTTTTCTTACCAGTGGCTGTGTGGCACACCTCAGCGAGCCGCCCTGGCCGTTGTGGGTCCCGAAAAATACCCTGTGGACTTTTATATCCCTCTTTTCTAGCTCAGACTGAAGATATCTGTTGTCGTTGTGGTCATTGAAGGACATAATATAGTTTTTGCTGTCGACCGGTATCCCGTTCACAGCAAGTCTCCGGACGCTTTCGATGTCGACTCTGATCAGGTCCCAGCTTTTTATGTGCTCAGGCAGTCCGTCAACAAAAGCCTCTTCACAGACTATCGCCAGGCCATTGCGCGGAACAGAGAGAACACAGTCGAGATGAAGCACGTCTTCCCTCAAAGGGATCTGTACAACATCATAGGAACTTCCCAGTATGTTTTTCAGCCATCTGAAGCCTGCTTCGTTCGATCCGACGCTTGGATTTCTGGTGTTGCCGACAAGGATAGTCCTGCCCAATACAATAACGTCTCCGCCTTCCAGAAGCGGGGTATCAGGAGAGGGCGGGGCAAGTAATTCTGTGTGCGGCATTGAGAACCATCTCACTCCGTCCTTTGTGCATTTATCCAGAAGGAGTTCCCTGAAACCTGAAATATCGACCCTTCTAAGAGGGGTACGAAGATTGAACTCTATCAGATCGTTCCCGATCACAGCCATGTTGTCACGTGGGAAATCCTGACTGAATCCGTTCAGCAGAACATCGGAGCCATAATTTTCCCTGATGAAATCGACAGTTATCTCTTTGGGACGATATACTTTGACTCCAAGAGAGATTAAAATTTTGATCAGAGCAAGGTTTTCCTCCTCCAGCATATCCGATTCGCTTTTGCCTGTTTTGGGGTGTATCATGTCGGTCCAGAGCATCCCTGCTGTCTTCCTGGCATACTCTGCTTCGTCCGGCGGCAATACCTTCATTGCGTTTTCAAACCATGGCGCTTCAAGTGACGGCGTCATGCCATATGGAAGACCTACGATAACTTCCCTGAGGTTTCCATATTCATAGTCTACATATACCGGTGTTCCGGATGCCTCTGCTGCTGAAAGACCAAATGATAAGAACAAGCTGAGAATGACTAAAAAGAGCATCGATGATCCTAAGTTCATTAATTTCCCCTCCATGAGACATACAGATGATAAGGTCCGGTCAAAGCTGAAAAGGATGTGTTTTTTGAAAGTTTCAACGGGCATGTGGTGATATACCCCCAATTGCTTCAATGTAAGTATAAATCGAAAGAGTGATGACGGTATAGCACAATTTTTCAAATTTTTTAATATGAGAGATGAGAAAACAAGATGCGTATAAATCGGCTGAAAATGCGTTAATATAATTGACGGGCAGGAAAGAGAGTGGAATGGATGGACATTTTTTCAGATCTTTTCTCGTATGATAAAAAATCAGACAGGAGCAGGGTGAAAGATGTTTCTCCCTTCAGAGTCGTCTTTGAAAAAAAAGCTATAACCCAAACACTTATTATTACAGCATTTACACTATCAATGCTGACTGCAGTCGCCCTTGTGTGGCCATGGGATGACCTTCCGCACAGAAGACCGTTTGGCCTGGTATTGAAGCTGATCATCTCTGGGCTGGCCGCAGCGGTGGCAGAGGAAATATTTTTCAGGGGCTGGATGCAGCCGATGCTTAGGAAGAGGTATTCCGCAGCAGTCTCGATAGTTGCCGTAAATCTTGTGTTTGCACCTCTGCACCTTATCGCCGCCCCCTATTTTATTTCGCTTCTGACCTTCTTCCCCGGTCTTATAATGGGGTGGCTGCGCGAGAGATATGGAAATATACTGCCCTCAATAATTTTTCATTTTCTGGGGAACGTCTGGTCTATCTGGTTCTTTCCCTCGCCCTTTTAAGGTTATAGAATTATTAATGGAACGATACGTAGATAATAGATGTAACAAATCAAGATCAGGTCACAAAACTTTCAGAAAAAAGGGGACAGGCAGATTCTTATGAAAACGAAAAAAATCATAGATAAACGGCGTGGTTTTACCCTGATTGAAATAATGGTCGTCGTTGTGATCATTGGCCTCCTTTCGGCTCTTGTCGGTCCCAGACTGATCGGACAGAGTGAAGAGGCAAAGATAAAGACTACAAGGACCCAGATAGCGCAGCTGGAACAGGTGTTGGGCCTTTTCCATCTGGACAACGGATTTTATCCTACAACAGACCAGGGTCTTGCCGCCCTTGTGAAACCGCCGACTACTCCTCCGGAACCGCTCAATTACAAAAAGAACGGTTATATGAAAAAGGTTCCCAAAGACGCCTGGGGCAGGGAATTTGTTTATGAGTGCCCTGGCCGGGACGGGGACTTCGATCTGTTTTCATACGGTGCGGACGGCCGGGAGGGCGGAGAAGGACCTGACTCAGACATAACAAACGGGGAATAGCGATCAGGCGCGGTCTTTTTAGGCCGCGCCTGTATTTTTAGCAACATGCCGCATCCTTATTCGAAAGGGACAGCGAGGGAATGGAAAGGTTAGCTGCAATGATAAAAAAGCATAAGAGGACGATAATGTTCTTTTCTCCATTGATCATCGTGGCAGCCGCAGCACTGTCGTTGTATGCGGCAGGAGAGCTGTGCTTTCATGACCCGAGGAGCGCTTCGGGTGAAGAAGTGATATCAATAGGCGGAAGGGACCTGCTTAACATGTCCAATCTTTCACCTGCCGAAAGGGAGCTGTACCGCACACTGTCTAAAAACGGCGGAATAGTGACTGACAAGCTGATCTCCGCCATGGGCAACAACAGACATTGGGACGAGTTCATACTTAAAATGGAGGAATCACCCGAAAATGCCGCAAAAAAATACCGGATCCCGACAGAAGACCTTCTGAGGATAAACGGCATTGACGGACGAAGAGAGAGAAAAGGAGATGTAGTGATCTATGTGCCCAGGGGCAGGGAGCACATTGAAGAGACTGCATCCTTCGTCAAAGAAATGAAAAAACGTGAAGCAGAATTTTTAATGCAGAAAAAACTGATCTCTGTGACCGCGTATATAGTAATAGAGGGGGATACGCTCTGGTCGATCGCTGAAATGTTCGGCCTGAGCGCCGATACGATACTGGGGTCAAACAGTCCGGAAAAAATCAGCAGCCTTTTGCCGGGTACAGTTCTGAGGATACCTGACAGAGATGGGATCTTTGTCAAAGTCCGGGAAGGGGAAAGCATCAAAAGGCTTTCTTCCCTCTATGGCACGAAAACAGATCAGGTCTGTGCCGCCAATGGGATCGACCAGGATTCGCCGCTTCCTTCAGGCAGAGAGGTATTTTTGCCCGGTGCAAATTATGCCGCGGTAATAGAGACAGAAACCGGAATGGTCAAGATCGCATCCGGAAGAGAGCACCTGCTGCGAAATATCCTTATTTGGCCTGTCAGGGGAAGAGTTTCCAGCCTTTTTGGCTGGAGAGGCCACTCTTATGCCTCAGCAGGCAGTTTCCACTCAGGCCTGGACATAGTGGCTCCATACGGGAGGGCGATAGTTTCAGCCATGGATGGCGTAGTCGCCTATTCAGGATGGATGGGAGGGTACGGCAAAACAGTTGTTGTGGATCACGCAGACGGGGTCACGACCCTTTACGGACACTGCAGCGAACTGGCTGTACAAAAAGGAGATCCCGTATATTCGGGCCAACTCATTTCGTATGTCGGAAGCACAGGAAAATCAACAGGCAGTCACCTTCACTTTGAGGTAAGAAAGGACAGCTTCCCGGTCGATCCCCTTAGTGCTCTCAGATAATTATTATCTCGTTGCAAGTGTCGAAAGGTCAAATATCGGCAGAAGCACTGCTATAACTACGAATCCCACAAGAAAACCCATCACAAGTATTATTATTGGCTCTGCAAGCTCAGCGTATTTTTGCATAGATGACTGGGCGATGTCCCAGCAGTTGCTCCCCAGGCGGATCAGGCCGTCGGAAAGATCCCTCCCGTTTTCGCTCACCCTTACCACTGAAACTATCTCCTCGGGGAAGGAGCCCTCTTTTTCAAGTCCCTGCGAAAACCTGTATCCTTTTTTTATGTGCTCCTGCACAGTCTGTAGCCTGCCCTTAACGGGATCCAGCGGTTCTGTGAGCTTAAGCGCCAGGATAAGCGGCAAGCCGGATCTCAGAAGCGTTCCGGTCTGTGAAAATATCATTGAGAATGCAATGTTTTCTTTTATCTCTCTGAATATAGGGATGGAAATGCTTCTACCGCTTTTGCGCAAGAATATGAAAACGATCAGCAGAGCTGCCAGGAATGGAATAAAGCCCACCCTTACAGCATCGGATATGAGGATCAAAAGACGGGTCACAAAGGGAAGTTCGGCTCCCGAATCAATTACGAGCACTGTCAGCCTCGGGACCACAAAGGTAAGCAGAAAGACTGCCACTGCCATTCCTACGATGAACATCAGAAGCGGATATGTAAGCGAGGAACGAAGCTTCCTTCGCAGATGGATCTCGTTGTGTATTAGTTCCGCAGCTTTTTCCAGTATGTCGGGAAGGGATGCGGATCTTTCCCCTGATTCGACCATCCCGACCAGGCTCTCCCTGAAGACCCCTGCGACACGCATTGAAGCTGCAAGTGAGCGGCCGCCCTCGACAGATTCCCTAAGCTCAGTGTAAACGGGCCTGAGGTATTTGTTTCTCGTCTGTCTTTGCAGCAGGCTGAGTACTTCAGTGATCGAAAGTCCGCTTTTGATGTAGGAAGAGAGTGTGATGCAGAAGAGATGCTGATCCTCCAGTCTGATCTGCTTCGCTTTTTTCCTGCGCCCTGAGAAAATATTGAGACTTCTGCTGTTTTCCTCTTTTATATTTATTACGGTCAGTCCATCGGATATAAGCTCCCTGAGAAGCTCATTTTCACCTGCTGCCTCTTTCCGGAGCTCTTTTTGACGGCCGTCTGCCGTGTATACCTCAGCTTTGAAAAGGGGCAATTCTTACACCTCTCCGACTACCCGCAGCATTTCTTCGGGGGTCGTTTCGCCGTTTGCCACTGCTTTTATGCCCAGTTCGAGAAGGGTGAAGAAACCATTCGTCCGTGCCAGTCTGCGCAGTTCTGAAGAAGGGGCTTTTTCCGCTATTGCTGCCTGTATCTCCGGTGTGACGTCAAATTGCTCATAAAGGCCGAAACGTCCGATATATCCGGTGTTTTTGCACTTTTCGCATCCTCTGCCCCGCCATGCCTTTTTTATTCCGTGTTCAAGAATAACTCCCGAAGCGGGGACCTCTTCCCTGCAATGGGGGCAGATCCTCCTTACCAGCCTCTGGGCTACGATCCCCAGCAGGGAACCTGAAACCAGGTACGGTTCGATCCCCATATCGGTAAGCCTTGTTACAGCGCTTATGGAATCGTTGGTGTGCAGCGTTGAGAGCACCAGGTGTCCGGTAAGGGAAGACTGTATGCCTATATGGGCTGTGTCGAAGTCCCGCATTTCTCCGATCATTATGATGTCGGGGTCCTGGCGCAGTATCGACCTCAGCGAGGCAGAAAAGGTAAGTCCGGCTCTATCGTTTACCTGGACCTGTCCGACACCGGGCAGGTCATATTCAATGGGGTCTTCCACTGTTATGATGTTTACCTCGGGTCTTGCAAGGGCCTGGAGGATAGCGTAAAGGCTCGTGCTTTTGCCTGAACCGGTAGGTCCGGTGAAGAGTATCATGCCGTTGGGCCGTCTTATCAGGTCGTCCAGCCTTTTTCTTTCATCCGGCTTCATGCCAAGCTCCTCAAGCGACAGAAGTCCTCTTGCCCTGTCAAGAAGTCTCATTACGATCCTCTCTCCATGCTGAGTCGGAAGTGAGCTGACCCTTATGTCGACCATTCTCTCCCCCAGGCTTATCCCTATCCTTCCGTCCTGAGGGACGAACCTCTCAGCTATGTCAAGGTTCGCCATAACTTTGACCCTGCTTGTGACAGGTGCCTGGTGTCCTTTGGAGAGGCTGTATTTGTCGTGAAGCACGCCGTCTATCCTGTATCTGACAGTGCCCCTGTCTTCATAGGGCTCTATGTGTATGTCTGTCGCCTTTTCCTTCAGCGATTCAACTATCAGTCCGTTTACAAGTCTTATGACAGGAGCGTCCACGGTATCGCTCATAACTTCCTGACGGACCAGCTCTGAAAGGTCGTTCACCTCTTCTATTGAGCTGAGCGTATCCATAACGATGCCGCTTTTTATGTCGTAAAGGCTCCTTATGATATGCTGTATTTCAGATGCCGGATATATCTCTGTCTCGCAGGGCATGCCTGCTTTTGATGCTATGAGCTGGGCTTCTGAAAAGGCCGAGAGGTCCGAAAGGCCTACAGTCATGACCCCGCCCGACTTTTTCAGCGGTATCATCCCCTTGTCGCGAAGAGTGTCCAGACTTACCCCTGAGGGGATAAGCTCCAGGATCTCTTCGGGTGAGGGCATCGGCTTGAGCGTCATTTTCCCTTGTCCTTATCCTTTGCTTCCATCTCTTTCACCAGCTCGTTGTACCTTGACTTCCAGTCGCCCTTCTTCTCTTCCTGCTTGTCTCCGCTAAGGATATTGCGCGGATCCAGCATCTCCTTCGTAACTCCCTCGTTCTCTATCGATTTCTGGTAGCCCTCGTGGTTCTTCATCAGTGTACCGATCTCTGCGGTGCTTAACTGCTGTCCGTCGCTTATTATCGAAGTTGTCATACTGGAGGCAGCCTTCGGATCCTCGAGTATATAGGGGGTAAGGAATATCATGAGGTCGACCTTTTCCCTCTGTTTTTCGCTCGATTTGAAGAGGTTCCCGATAAGGGGGATGTAAGAGAAGAAGGGTACCCTGTGCTTTAGCACCTTCTCTGCCTCCCTTATCAGCCCTCCGATGATTATCGTGTCGCCGTTGGCTACCAGTACGTTTGTCTTGACTTCGCGCTTTGAGGTGACGGGTGTGGGAGATCCCATCGTCGTCAGCAGGTCTTCCACCCTCTGTTCTATCTCAAGTGCCACCAGGTTGCCGCTCCTCACATGGGGGGTGACAGAGAGGATCAGGCCTACGTCCTTGTATTCGTAGGTGTTCTGGACCGCCCTCGGATTCGTGGTGTCGGTCAGCGTACCCTTCATCTGAGGTATTACCTGTCCGACCTGCAGATGGCTCGGCAGGTTGTCGGTGCACATCAGGCGGGGCATCGAGAGTACGTTGATAGCGTCGTATTTGTTCAGCATCTTGACGTAGGAGTATATGAGTGCCTTGCCGTCGGTGTTGGTTGTCGTGTATGTGTTTCCGGTTACCGGGTTGGTATATATTTCCTCCCTTGTGATCAGCTTGTCGTAAAGGTCAAGCATCTCTCCGGGTATGGTCGAGCTGCCCATCTGGACGTTGCCCGCGATCACCGCATCGCCGGTTATTCCTCCGCCCCACGCAGCCCAGTCTATCCCGGCGCTGTTGAGCTTGTTCAAATTGACTTCAGCTATGAGCCCTCTCAGCAGGACCTGTTTGGGCTGGATATCCAGCTGGACCAGTATCTCCTTGAGTGAACCGAACTGTTCATGCGAGGCCGTGAATACAAGGCTGTTTGTTGGGAGGTCCGGGACCACAGAGGAAGGTATCGCTCCTTTGGGATCGGGTGAAAGTTTGGCCGCTGTCGCCAAAATGCTGTTCATCTGTTCGGCCACGACTTTTGCATCTGCGTTTTTGAGGCGGTAGACATGGAAGCTTTCAGCACGTGAGGGCACGTCGAGAATTTTCAGGATCCTTTCGGACTCAAGAAGGGCCTGATTGCTTCCAATAAGGACCACGCGCCTTGTCCTCTCGTCCCCCACCGCGAGAATTCCTGAAAGCCTGGATGAAGCGTCCTTTGACATGACATTGAGCTGAGATTCCACGATCTTTGGATTGGCATGGGTAAGGGTGAACGCCTTGATGCTCCTTATGCTGTCCTTGGCATCCAGTGCCCTTATGACGCTTACGGAACGGTTCAGGGCAGAGGCCTTGCCGGTAAGCAGGACTGCATTCCCATTTTCGAGAGGTGTTACATTTATATCAGGTACAGCGGATCTGAGCGGTTCTGTTATGTAACCGGCCTTTACATGGCGAAGAGGGACCATCTGGACAGTCAGGGCTTCACCCGGAGCTATGCTGCGGTCGCCCTTTATGACGGTGTTGTTCAGTGTCGGTCCGGAACTGGCAGGCAATACCTTTGAATACCCCCCCATGTTCTGTATCGACAGGTTGTTCATCTCAAGTACGGAGAGCATCACTTCCCTTGCCTCCCTCAGCGAGATGGCCTTGGGAGAAACGACAGAGACCTTGCCTCCTACAGCGGGATCCACCACGATGTTTTCATTCAGTAGTTCCGACATGAACCTCAGGAACTTGCTGATCTCAAGGTTGCTGAAGTTCAGCTGCACATTGTTTGACTGCCGCATCTGGCGGGCTGCCGCAACGAGGTTTTGTTCCTCGTCTGGAGCATCCTGTGCTTTTGCGGGCATGCATCCGGCTGATGAAGAGATTATAAATAAAAGGATAAAGATGAAGGACAATAATTTGGTTTTCCTGAACATGTCAGATCTCTCCCCGGCTGCTGGTATGGATGATGTGTAAAGATTTTACGGCTGGATCTGTGCTGTGACCTTCTTTGCCCTTACGGTCCCGCTGTCATGATCCGGTATCAGTCATAGGGCATATATATGACGATGTGCCGCTCATCTTTCGTGTTGCTGACCCTGATCTCTTTACATCTCATATCTTCATTGATAACGATCATATTTGTCTGTTCCCGGCCGGAAAAGTCAAGCCTCCCGAAATTCTCGCCGAACATTTCCTTTGTCCCGTCAGACGTTTCCCATATTATATCGCCGCGTTTGCCTGACGTCTGTACTGTTCCCAGCATTATACCCGTCCTGACCGCTTTCGCTTCTTCTGTCAGAGCTATCTCGGCCTTTGCTCCCCTGAGTCCTTCCTGCCCGAGCATCACAAGCTTTATCGCTGCGGCAGCGGTGAGGGAAAGTATTACTACCGCAACCATAACTTCAACTAATGCGAAGGCGCGCTTCCTTTTGATATTCATTTTACCTGATATCTTAATTCCAGAGGTTTGCCGGACCTCTCGACCCTGACGTCAAATCTTGTACCTGACATCATCGAATTGACAGCGTTCGTGGCATCGCTGAGATTGGTTATCTCAACTCCGTTTACGGCTTTTATGACGTCGTCCTTTTTGACTCCGACAAGTCCGAGGACGCTGTCAGGGTCTATTCTCGCCAGCTGCATGCCGCCGCCCTCGGCAGGCACCATCCTCATCTTGGCGATCTCGTCATAGGGGTTCATCAGAAGCTTGTCCACGAACTCTCTGGGGATCACTCCCTCGATCCCTTCCGATGCAGGTTCAATACCGGGATGCCCCTCTTTGGGAGGTGCCTTTTTGGGGACGGTGTTCCTTTGCTGAGGGCGGTCTGAGACCCTTTGCGGGGGCGTCAGATTGCCGGTAGAGATGCTCATAAACAGCCTGTGTTTCTGATCACCCCTAATAAGGGTGACTTCCTGATATTTGACATCATCCAGCTTATAGCCGCTGATCTCCTCGCCTTTCAATACGAAACGAGTTGAGGAACTGCCTCGGATCCATGCTCCGATGTCGGGCAGCGTTCCGGCAAGGCTCATGTCTCTGATCTGATATGACATGTCTTCCGAACTGTCCCTGTCGGGCATAAGCGTACCCAGCGGATTCAAATCATAGAAATCCCGGTAAGGATCGGCACTCAAAGAATTGAGAAGGGACGGGGCTCTGTTTGATATGGCCGCTGCAAGATCATGTTTTGCCTCGGCAGAACGATCAAGCAAGGAAAATTCCATGAAAAAGCATATCACCGATGCGATGATCAGGCCGGCAAGAAAGGAGAGTAGTGGCAGAAGAAGATCCTTTGACTGCCTCTTTGCGCCAGAGGGATATCCGTTTCTTAACAGGCCGCAAAAATCTTTTATATATGCGGACAAACGGGGCCTGAGGTCTTCTTTCACCGTGATATCCTCCATTCCCCCGAGCCGGACTTCGTAAGGGGGAGTAACTGCATATTGCTCAGCATCTCAAGCGCCCTGTCAAATTCATGCGGGAAACGGGCAGTTATATCAGATGCCACTATCTTACCTGTATCCGTTGAAATATTTATGAAGCCCTTTGCCGATACGCTGCCGGCAAGCGTAAGGTCATCGATATACAGCGTCTTCCCGTCAGACCTTATGTTCGCCGTTCCGGAGGTCCATTTGAGTTTCTGCCTTGTTACTGTTGTGATCTCGCCGCTTCCAAGAGAGAGGGTCCCCGTTTTTGAGGCGGATATCAAAGATCTTATTATCTTCGGGTCCACTCTGGCTTCGTTGATTTTTATCGATACTGCGGGCATGTCCGCGGTGATGCCCCTGTAGATGAATTCCCTGTCCGCGAAACCCTCGGTGTAAATGTCCCTGAATGAGATAAAGATATTTTTTTCCGAAGCTGACGCGGCAGTCCGGCTCGCTGCGTACTCTGCCGCTGCGTCCCATGGAAAGAAGAGGACCATGCCGGCGATGAGGCCGCACAGTCCTGCAAAAATGACCTTGAGTGCGTTACTGAGAGCCATCGCCGTTTGCTCCTATCAGCATCGATGCGTTTATCAGCCTTCCCTTTTGAGCGGAAGTTATCGCCCTGATATCAGCTGTTTTTATCTGAAGGCCCTTTTCAGCGAGGCGCTTCAGCAAAGAGACAAATTCTGCTCCGTTCAGCTCGGTCATCTGAACGGTCAGCCCCGACGAACCTGAGTTCATCAGTCCTACACGGTCTTTCAGCCTGAGTTCGTTTATCGTGTCGGTTAGGAGAGACAAAGGCTCTTTATCTCCTTCGGAATTTCTTGAAGGATATGAATAGAAGGTATTTGCCGCATCAAGGACTCTTCCTGCGTCGACGATCCTCTCTCTGCTGCTGTTCAGGACAGCGGCAGCCTCAAGGAAGAGTGCTGCTCCCACTGTCCAGACCAGAAGTGCGAGCAGTCCGAGGCGGATGAGCTTTTTTGTCTCAGGCAGTTCCCTGATCTCTTCGATCATTTTTGCCAGCTCCTTTCGGGGCTGTCTAGTCCTATGGAAAAACGCATTCCCGAACCCGGTATCTGCTGGATGTCGGTGATCTTCGCGCTGAAGCCGCTTTTGTTCAGCGAATCGCGAAGGGATTCGACAGCACCGCTTCCGGCAGCGGTGCCCTGTATCTCGGTGCGCTCGGTCCCGTACCTTATTGCGTCAAGTTTCAGTGATCCTGATGAAGCGGATGCTTTCCAGGCTGCCGAAATATTTTCCAGAGCCTGTTCAAGGCTCATGTTGGTCCCGCCCGCGCTGAGGTTCTTTATTTTCGCGGATGAAGAGGCCAGAGGGCTGTTGGACCTCTCTCCAAATGCTGTCCCGTAAATCTCAAAGGGGACATACTCAAAATGATCACTGTTGAGCCTGCTGTATAAAAATGCTCCTGCCGAGAGGAGCAAAAACAAGAGGCCGAGGAAGACGGCTGCCCTGGCTGTGCTGAAGGCAGATGCGAAAAAGGATTCCAGTTTTCTTGCGCTGTCGGCACTTTTAGTTGAAAGATCAAGCGAGGCCGAGCCATTTAATGACTTCAGGGTCTCCCTCCCGGCTTTTTGGATGTTTTTTGAAGATAGGGAAGATCTTTCTGCAGTTATGACATTATCTATAGACATGTCTGCTGAGCGTGAGTAATCGACGAACCATTTCTCCAGGTTCTCCGCGGCATTTTCCGATGAGGGTGTCCATTTGTATAAGATAGGAGAGCCGTCTTTAAAAAGCATTCCCGAGGTGCCGCTGTCAGCGTTCCACAATGCCAGCCCGTTGCCCCCTGTCTCATGGAACAAAACCAGGGGAGCCGGCCAGAAAGCTATCCCGTCGCCCAGCCTTTTTTCTGCTTCCTCTATCTCTCTTTTAGAGACGAACCATACGACCCCGTCAGTCCTGTCAGATCCCTGTTCTGTCACCTGGGGTATCATGAGGATGGAATCATCGTCGTTTCCCAGGGCATACCTGAAGGACATCTTCAGGGCATCCCTTACCCTCCCGTTTTTTCCGAAGGGGAAGGAGAAGGGGTGTACTGAGAGCGTCCTGAGCTGAAGGAGCGCGATGACCCGTCGGTTTTGTGACGAAGACAGGACCGCATTGCGGTCGGCAACATCCTCCTCAGTACAGAAACGAATATTTTCATCCGTTTTTGCATGTCCTCCCGGATCTTGTGAGAATAAGTCTTTCAGTTTACTGGAATCTGTCATCTGTCTTGCCTATTCCTCCCAGCGCACCAGGCTGCAAGAGTTGTTTTCCCGTTTAAGTATGATCCTGAAATTCCTCTCCATTTTATCTCCATATGATACATTGATATTCAGACGAAAATAAGAGCTTTCAAAAGCGATAACATTAGAAAGTTTTGTAATGACCTCAACAGGTATGTTGGGGATCTTTTTCAGGTCATCCAGGCTTCTTATGGGGTACATCATCCTAAGCGCGGCAAAATTCCGTGCCTGGGCTATGTCGATCTTCTCGTCCATTATTGCTATGACCTGTGGGGAAGCGGTGTTTATATTTACTTTTTCACTGCCGTAAACGGTTAGATATCCTGCCAGGCCCATGGGGATGTCTTTTGTTCCCCACAGCACCCCGTCGTTAATTTCATCTATCAGCCTGAGCTCGGTGAGATCGCTCAGTTGCCGGTTGATGCTTGTGTTCCTTTCGCTTCCCTCCAGCTTCTGGCTGCTGTCGGAGTCAATGAAATCCAAAACTACCGCGGCAAGCCATGGGAAACCGACATTTTCCCATATTTTGTCCCATGCGCCGGTGTACTCGGATCTGATGGTGACCCTGTCAGGCAACAAAATACCGTTTATCGGGATTTTGTCATCTAGGGGCTCTATTCTGACTTCAAGGGTAAAACCGTCGATCTCAGATCTCAATACACCATTATAAGCGTAAAGGGGCTCAGATCGGCTGTCATATCCGTTATTGTCCTGCGCGATCTTTTTTGATGCGTACTTACAGGCTATCTCAGCAATGCTCCTGCTTCTGGCGATGAAGCTTACTGCCTCTGCCCTTTGCATCTCAGTCCTTGCGTACCACGAAAATGCCGTCGCGGCAGTAAGGAGCAACGTGACTGATATCATTACTGATATGAGGATGAACCCCTTATTCTTTGAGGATCGTCGGCAGTGAATCTTCATAAACTTGTTTTCTCCCGTTAAGCGTTATCGTTATCCTTATGGCTTTCGGGAGTTCTCCCGTATATTCATCGGCCCATGACTCGCCTGACCAGACGGAGAACCTCAGCCCCTCCGCATCCTTGAGCACCATTTTGCCATCCTCCGGCTTCAAACTGTCTGTGTCCAGATCAGTCGGTCCCGTCTCTTCACCGGATCCCTTTGCCGCAGACCTCCATCCCGGTATCTCCCATCTGTAGAGTCCCGGTTTATATTTATTGAGGCCTGATGAAGATACGATCTTGTAAACTATCAGCCCAGGCGCTTTATTCTCCTTCACAGGAGCGGCTGACCAGACAAGCAGCCTGTCATCCTCCCTGACAGTAAAGCCCTCCTTGTGAACAGTCCGAAAGACGGGGAAAGAACTGCTTCGTGCAAAATTTCTTGTGTCGCTGAAGATCCTCTCAGCCGTCTCCATCACTTTAATGTTTTTGCCCCAGCCCTTCTGGACCGTCTCAAGTGACTGCACAGTAAAAACCAGCGGAGCCAGGGCAGCAACGGCAATAATGCCGGCCAGCCCGACTGCGAGAAGTATTTCTATCAAGGTGAAACCCTTCTGTTTTTTCATCTGAAATGCTTAGACCTTTCCCCACATGTTCTGATACAAACAAAGGATATTATATTCAGAGGCCTGTTAGAATTTGTTCTGACAGAAAAAACTGCTACTAATATACAGCATCAGGATAAAATGAAAAATGCTAAGGGCATGAGGCGAACCTTCTATTTATCCCGCTGAACAGACCTATAGGCTGTAAAAAGAGAAGCCAGAACACCTGTCAGGACAAAGAAGGCAAATATCAACAGGCCTCCGCCTCTAAGGCCCGCTTCTCTTATCGGATCTGTCAAAAGACGGAAAGCGCCGTAAGCAAGGATAAAGATCGGAGTAAGCAAAGTATGGCAGGAAGGCCTCTTTTTCAAAAAGATCTTTTCTGCCGAAGTCAGAAATAACATCAGTAGAAGCATGAAGGCTGATTCTATAAGCGGATAGGGGTACCGGAAAACAGAAGCAGGAGCGTCTGGATAATGTACAGCGAACCATGGCAGCCACGAACTTTCGAAGATGATCCCACGGCAGCAACCGTCGAAAAAGCATCCCAGCCTCCATATGGCTATAGCTGCCGCCGCAGGTATCATTGCAGCATCAGCAAAATCATTCCAACGGAGTTTTTCCCTGTAGGATTTGTATATGCCGGCAAGGCCGCCGAATAATATCCCCCCGGAAGAGGAAAGCTCAGCAGGGAAAAAGCCGCTGTATGACGGGTCATTTGTAAAAAGCAGGACAGCTTTGCCAAAAAAGTCAAAAAAGAGAGCGCCTGTGGCAGCTGCAAAAAATGTCCACACGATCGCGTTCGTTGTCCCGTTGCGATCCAGGCCATATTTGATCACTGCTCTGGAACGTGTCCAGAACATGAAAACGGAGACAGCTGCAAACCAAAAAAAATAACTGGTCCTCACAGTAAAAAAGCCGTTTTCAAAGAGGATCGGGTGCATCTTATCATCTCCTGCCTGATACCGCTTTAATATATCATTTTTTGATCCTTTGAGAAATAAAAAACTGAGAACGAAGTGTGACCCATTAAACAGACAAAAAGACGGCGGGCTCGAGCGCCTGCCGTCTGAAATGACCCTTTAGCATTTTATCTCATTAACTCAAGCTCAATATTGCTTCAAGTACGCCGCCAGCTACAGCTAAAGCTTTGTCTGTTATTGTGAAGCAATGTTCTTTTATGTCTCTTGGGTCAACATCACCTATTTTTAATCCTTCTTTTACCTTTACGCTCGGATGTATGAGTCCTCTAAGAACTCCAGATATATTAGAGCGGATCTCAAAATCGTCTATTTTTGCAACAAGGTCGCCTTGTTCAACATGGTCACCTATGTTGCGTAAATTTTTTACATATCCTTCAGCTGGAGCCCGAAGAAGTCTTTGAGTAGTGTAACCCATTTCCATCCCTGGGATTCCAGTGTTTGGCAAAGCAGATCCTTTCGTAATTAACCTGCCCAGGTAATGGCCTCTTTTAGTTTCGATGACCCCGTGTACCTGTTCAGGCGCTGAGAATCCAGGGCCAATAGCAAGAACTAGGGGGGCCATCTCCTTTGATGTGCCAGTAAAGCGTTTCATCATAGTTGCATCAACGACAACAGAAGGTCTGTTTTCTTTAATGGAAGTGCCCTTTTCATCTATCATTACTGCTATTTTGCGCCTGTCATTCCACTCTGCAAGAGAATTGACTCTTACTGCGCACATATCCTCGATCACGATTTTTTCTTCAAAGATTGCCGAAGCCACTGCGACGGTCCTGCGGACAACAAGAGGATAGTTTGTTTCAAGACACAAAACATGAAAATTTGCTTTCCACAGACGGTAAATTACTCCTGTTGCCAGATCTCCGCCACCGCGCACGATAGCAAGTTTGTCTTTTTTCATAAATATTCACCATTCTGATTCATAGCGGGCAGAAACATTTTAAGAGCATCCTCCATTACGCCGATTGAAGCCCATGCTTTATATTCTCTTCCGCTTGTGTTTTTAATGTAATCACGAAGTATGATGCCTGCTTCTTTTGCAGTTTGCCGTGAAAAAGATTTATGCTTAAGCAAATTTTCGATTTCTGGTAAACGCACTGGTACAGGTCCGATAGCACTCAACGCGACCCTTGCATCGGCAACGATACTATTATTGACTTTGATAGCTATTGCAACGCCAAATCGTGCGACAGACACTTCTTTTCGAAAGCCCAATTTATAATAATGGCTATAAAGTGCTGTTGAGTCTTCTGGTAATGCAAACCCTATTACAACTTCTTTTTGATTTAGAAGAGTTTTATCGGCACCGACAAAAAACTTGTCAATTGGTATTTTTATGATCCTGCTATTTTGCAAAATATAAACACTTGCATTTAGGCACATTAGAGGGGCGGACAAATCTGAAGCAGGCGATGCATTAGCAATATTACCGCCTATGGTTGCATGGTTTCTGATTTGTTTAGACCCCATACTGGAGGCTGCTTCTGCGATTGCAAGGTGTTCTTTGTTTAGTAAGGAATGGTTCGCCAGATCCGTCATTGTACAGGCAGCTCCTATAAATAGTTCGCCTTTTCTTTTTTCTATGATCTTCATCTCTGCTATTTGTCCCAAATAAATCAGACAATCCAAAGATTTTTTCCTGAAGCGATTATTGATTACCCAATCTGTCCCTCCCGCAATAAAAGAAATATTATCTCCAGCTGTCAAAAGGATCGATTTTAATTCATCTAAGTTCAACGGTTTGTAAGCGTTCATTTCATGTGTTCTCCCGCTAACTTTTTCACGGCTTTTAAGATTTGGCTATATCCGGAACAACGACATATATTTCCTGCCAGAGCATTCCGGATATCCTGTTCAGACGGGTGGGGATTGTTCATCAATAGAGCTTTAGCCGACATTATCATACCTGGTGTACAGAAACCGCATTGAATTGCGTTTTCCTCAATAAAAACTTTTTGTATCTTGGATAGTTCTCCTTTGTGTTCCAAACCCTCAATTGTCAATACATGGGAGCCTTCAAGTTGAATGGCGACAGTCAGGCAGGCATGTACTGCTTTTCCATCAATAAGTACAGTACATGATCCACACTCGCCTTCTCCACAGCCTTCCTTTGTGCCGGTAAGCTCTAAATCCTCTCTTAGTATGTCGATCAGACGTCGATCCGGTGCAACGTTTATTCCAACTTGTTTTCCGTTTACATAAAAATTCAAAAACATTCGGGTTTGTCCTTCCTATTTTTTTCTAGCCATGAGCATATACGATCCTGAGTAAGCGGTATTTGGCACATATCCGAGCCCAAGGCCTCGTTCACTGCTCCAACTATTGCTGCTGTCGGAGGGACGTGGCATACCTCTCCTATTGATTTACATCCAAACGGACCATCGGTACAGCCGTCCTCAATAAATCTGACCTCGATCTCTGGTGCCTCAGACAGGTTCAGCATATGGTATTTTTTAAGGGAGCCAAGACTCGCGCCTTTGCTGTCTATTGTGACATGTTCTTTTAATGCCGCGCTTGCTCCCATCAAAACAGCTCCCTGAATTTGACTGCGGCACATTTCCGGATTGATTGCTATGCCTATGTCATGTACAGCCAAATATTCTAGTATCTTCGTGTCGCCTAAGGCTGTATCGACTTGAACGTGAGCAAAGTGTGCACCTCCAACGCCAGGGTTAGTTTTATTTATGTGTTGGAAAACCGCAGAAATTTCTTCTTGAAGAAGTGAATGGCTTTCTTGTACGATCCGAGAGAACGTCCAAGACCTGTCACCAAAGCGTAATGAGCCGTTAGAAAGCACTAATTCTTTTTCAGGAACCTCGTATAGCCGACTGACGACAAGCTTTAGCCTGTTTAACAGGGACAAGGCACATTCTTGTGCTGCTCGTCCGATTACATAAGTGCTTCTGCTTGAAAAGCAGCCATAATCGAAAGGAGTGACCGCGGTGTCGCCTTCTCCAATAGAAATCATTTCAGGAAGTATGTCTAGTGTCTGTGCTATTATCATACGAAAAAGCTGTACAGTACCGCATCCGTGGTCGTGGAGAGTTGCATTGGCGATCACATCGCCCGTTTCTGTGATGCGCATGCCAATTGCTGTGAAATCATTTACACGTGGAAAATAGCCATTTAAATGACCGCCGCAGGCTACTGCACAGCCACGGCGAAAGCGTCCCTCCGCTTTGTTAAATAGGGTGTCATCTTCTTTCTTGCGTTTCCATTGAAAGCATTTTTGCCCAAGCTCAAGGCATTCTTTCAGTCGGATCTCCCCGAGACTCTCATTAATTCTAATGTCCATGTCCCCTGGCAGAGCTACGTTTATTAGGCGCAAAGCCAAAGGATCTACTCCCAATTTACGGGCTGCCATGTTGATGTTGTGTTCAAGACAAATAGCCAACTCAGGGCTGGTCCACCCCCTGAAGGCTCCTGAAACCGGCGTGTTAGTCAAGACAGCTCTTGCTGTATACTTCATATGAGGATACTTATAACAGCGGAAAAATTTATTTGCCACAGCACCGCAATAATCCTTTGAATTCCCGAGGTAAGCACCCGCATCCAAAGTATTATCCACCTGAAAACTAACTATTTTCCCGTTATTTTCGTATTTGCCTCTTGCTTTTAAATGCATTGGAGCTCTGCATATGGTTGACTGAAATACTTCTTCGCGACTTAATGCCAACTGTACCGGGCCTCGTATATATATTGCCGCCGCCGCCGCTGCAGGCTCTACTATCCACTCTTGTTTTCCTCCAAACGATCCGCCCATAGTTGTTTTAATAACTCTGACCTTATGGTAAGGAAGTTTGAAAATATCACCTATGACAGTTCTTAATCCGTGGACAGATTGATTTGGGCTCCAAATAGTGAGTTGACCTGTGTGCCTGTTATAGTCGGCAGTGCATACATGAGGTTCAAGGGCAACATGATTGATGCGTGATAGGATCGTTTCAGTATCAACAGAAATTGCCTCTGTATCCTGAAGTTGTCCAACTTCAACGGTAATCTCTTGGCTTACGTTGCCATCCGAATGAATACGAGGGGCCCCATTGGATATGCTGTCTTCCGGTGTAAGCAGAGGAGGATACTCGTCATATATGACCTCGACCCTGGATGCGGCTATCCGAGCTTGTTCAGCTGACTCGGCAAGTATACAACCGATCCTGTCACCGACAAATCTAACCCGTCTGTTCCAAACATTTTCCTGCTCGGCTGTAATTTGTCCTTTAACATTCCGGTAACGGCAAAATGGTTCACCGCAATCTTCCGTACAAGTAAGCCATCCTACGATGCCGTGCATTTGTTCTACTGCACTAAAATCCATATCTCTAACATAACCGTTTGGAATGGTACTGCGGATCAAAGCAGCGTATACCATTCCTTTAAGCCTCATGTCCCCGGCATATATTGCAGTTCCTGCTGCCTTTTCTTCTGCATCATGAATTGGATAAGAATGCCCTATTATTTCCACAAGATGCCCTCCGAAAAAATCAAGTAGTTTTTAACAATAAAATTTAAAGATACTTTACAAAAATGCATTTTTGCGGTTATTTTGCTATATATGGCATACAATCTCCACCCCGCGGCAGTATGCCTATACTCCCACCGGGTATTGCAATTAATGCTGCGTTTATTGCATCTTGAAGATTTTCAAAATAAGTGTATCCTATGTTTTTAATTGTTTCTTTTGATAGGCCTGTTGTGTAAATGTAAATTTCTGCTTTTTCTCTTACCATTGCAGCTCCGAGGGCAATGCCTGCCGCTATCAGATCGCCGGGACGGGTCCCTTCCCAAATTTCACTAATAGAATTTTCTAATTCATTGCTGTCGAGCTTCAGCCATTCAATGAAATCGTCATGATTGTGGGCAATCCCCTCTATGCAAGGCGCTGCAAAAATAATTATTCCACCTTTTTTGACCGCAAAATAAGCAGAAATCAGAGCTTTTTCACACTGCCAATAATCGATATCGTAAGGAAAAGATGAGCTTATGAGTATATCCACTGGCTTTTTTATTGGCACGCCGAAAACTTTTTTCGCGATTTTAACTCCTGCTCTGTGTGATTTGATAAAATCTCCTGTTACTACTCCTACAACATCGTTATTTTCATTTAGTACTACATTAATTATAAAATCCAGCCCTACTTTATTAGCAACCTGTTCGATGCTGTCCCTGCATGCGTTTTCTTCCATTCCCAAAGGCAGATATCCCATAAGGGCTGCTGCAGCGTGGGTAGCAGATACGGTTTCACTTCCGCAGCACCCGGGATCAAGAATTTTTGCCCCTCCTGAATAACCAGCGTTAGGGTGAGGTATTATATTGCCCAACCCTATCAATAAATCTGCATCAACAGCAATTCGGTTGACCATAACGGGAATTCTCATATTATCTATATAAACATCATCGAGTTGAATAAGATCTTCTGCATTATTAAAGTCATGCTGACTAACTTTAATTTTCTGCATGACATAATCTCCCAACTTCTCCCAAAGTTCTTCTTCAGTAAGAGTACGATGAGTACCGGGGGCAATAAGGATTTCTTGATTTTTTAGTGGGCAACCATGTGAAACTAAATACTCGCATAACAGCGGCAGTATTTCCTTAACTGGCGTGTGTCTTGTGTTGTCTTCAACTAAAATTACTATATGCTGTCCATGAGAGAGTAATGTGTTTAGAGCTGGACCTGCATCTGGATTATCCAACTTGCTGCAAAGTTGATTTTGCCAATTTGTGTCAGCATTGATAGTATTTAGTGTTCCCACGAAATCAACCTGCTCCTCCGGAAGAGAAACTAATATTTGCTGATTTGAATACGGAATGGGATATATTTTCATAGCCTTTAAGGTTTGGACACTAGCCTACCCAATGAAGCAAACCCATGGAAATATTCTGGATAAAGATCGTCAACAATGCAGCTACTAACATGCCGAGCATAAGAGGCACTGCCCGTTTAGCGATCCGTAAAAGAGGGACCCCGCTAAGTTGACTGGCTACGAAAAGGTTAATTCCGTAGGGAGGGGTGATAAATCCGATCGCCAAAAGCATCGTCATAACGATCCCAAATTGTACTGGGTTCAGTCCGCATTTGACAGCTGTAGGAAGCAGGATCGGAGCCAGAATGATCGTAGCTGAAATATTATCCATAAAACAGCCAACGATCAACAGAAGTACAACGATCAACAGAAGTATGACTACTGAGCTGTCGGTGACGGAGGTCAGCCAAATGCTGAGTTTATTGGGAATATCCTTTAGGGTAAGCACTCTTCCCAATGAAGTAGTGATACCTATCATAAAAAGGGTAGAGCCGGAAATGAGAGCTGCATCTATCATGGATTTTCGAATATGTTTCCACTTTAGTTCTTTGTATACAAAAACTCCAACGATAAATGCGTATACGACTCCAATTACTGCAGCTTCTGTCGGTGAGCATACCCCCGCATATATACTGCCAAGAATTATTACGGGAGCCAGGAGGGCCGCGATAGATCGCTTAAAAGCTTCCCATACTTTACTGAAAGGTGCCTTACTCTCATTGCCGTACCAGCCATATTTCTTTGCCATTACATAGCTTATTATCATCAAAATGACACCAATTAATATTCCAGGAACTACGCCTGCCAGAAACAAGTCGCTTACAGAACAATTTACGGCAACTGCATAAATAATGAAAGGGATACTGGGAGGAATAATAACACCAATAGCTCCAGCACATGCCGTCAAACCTGCTGAAAATGCCGGATCATATTTCTTTTCTTCCATTGCCGGTATCATAAAAGTCCCAATTGCAGAAACGGTAGCAGGACCTGAACCAGAAATAGCTGCAAAAAACATACACGCAACTGTTGTAACGCCAGCCAGCCCGCCAATTAAGTGCCCGATCAAGCTGTTAAATAGATCCAAAAGCCGACGAGATATACCGCCATACATCATAAAATCTCCTGCAACCACAAAAAACGGAATAGCAAGTAGAGTAAAAGAGTCCAATCCAGTAAAACAAGACTGTGCAAAAAGCATGGGCGACATATCAGTTGTCAACGCCATCAAAACAAGAGTAGCAGTGCCTAAGCAGACTCCGATAGGTATTCCCAAAGCCAAAAGACCAAACAAACAAGCAAACAAAATAAAAAAGTCCATGCTTTATAACTCCCTTCTTTATACCATGTTGCCAGCTAAAACTGAGTGTCTTCTGTGTCCAAAACAAATAAGGCTTTATCGTTCGGATCTTTTCTAAAACGTATTATGCGCAGTACCCCGTATTGAATGAAACGAAATACCGCTAGGAAAGATCCAATAGGAACTGATAAATAACAAATCCATTTTGGGATTTGCATGACCGGGGTCACCTGGTCCATCATAAAAACACCTTGAGTCACAAATACCGAATGCCATGAAAGAAATGCGAAGAAACCGGCACTTGCAATAAAAAATATCATGTCCAGAACGAATTTACCTTTGGTTCCAAGGACATCAGGAAACAACTCAAGACGAATATGGCGTCCTTTAGTTACAGCGTAGGGTACAGCAAGCCAAACCTGCCATACAAATATATATCTAGCAAGTTCCTCTGACCAAGCAAGTGAGTAGTTTAAAAGAAACCTTGATGCGACCTGGAAAAATATAAGCATGATCATCACTATTATGCCAAAGACCAGTATCGTCTCTTCCATGTATTGATTTAAAAATATCATCATTTTTTTCATAGATAATCTCCCCGTGTGTTTCGGATGTTGATTATTGTTTTGTGCGAGCAGTTTTAGGTCTGATCGAATACATCTGAATATTTTTCATACTCTTACAGCTGAGCCAAAAAATAACGTAGAGAAAGATAACGGGTTGTAATATCTACCTTTCTCTACACCAAACACTCAGATGCGAGATAATGTTATATTATCTGAATTTTATTTCTTATATTTTTCAGCAAGGTCGAGCATGGTCTTGCCTTCTTTTCCAAACTCAGCTGCAAAATCATCCCGTACCTTTTGAGTAGCCTTTACAAAACTTTGTTTCTGCTCGCCTGTCAAAGTTGTAATTTTACAGCCGGCTTCTTTCATTTTGTTCAGATAAGTAGCTTCATTTGCATCAATCAATCTTCTCTGCTCTTTGATCATGTTATTAACAGCGTCTCTAAGCACCTTCTGGTATGATGCAGGCAATGCGTGGAACCATTTTGCGTTGACAACGACAGTATTTCCACAGAACATATGTTCTGTTAAGGAATAATATTTCTGGACCTCATAAAACTTACTGGTATAAGTAATGGCAACAGGATTATCCTGGCCATTGATTTGATTAGTCTGCATTGCTGTGTAGACCTCCCCAAAAGCCATTGCCGTGGGGTTGGCGCCAAATGCTTTAAATGTAGCCAGGTGGTATTTGTTCTCCAATACGCGGATCTTCATACCTGCCAGGTCAGTTACAGACTTAATTTCCTTCTTGTTGTTTGACAGGTTGCGCATTCCTGATTCTCCGTATCCCAAGCAAATCAAACCACGGCTTTTCTCCAGACTGTCGGACAAATATTTTCCCAATTCACCATCAAGGGCTTTCCTTGCGTGTTCCTTAGAAATGAAAACATAAGGAATATCAAGGATGTACCAATTTTTATCTACCGTGGCAAGTGTAGCTGCCGAGGGTCCGGTCATATACATGTTTCCCATAATAGTTGCTTCTACTGTTTCGCTGTCTGAACCCAAAGCGCCGTTAAACTGGACCCCTATTGTAAATTTCCCGCCAGTCTTTTCTGATACTTCTTTTGTCAAAACTTTTGCTGCGGCAACACTCTGAGGATGGTCAGTGGCAAGCATATTGCAGAATGTAGCAGAAACCTTTGGCGTATCCTCTGCGGCTGAAGCGATACCGCATGCTGTAAACACAAAACATACGATCAAACAAGCTAATACCATTTTTGCTGATTTTTTCATCATAATTTCCTCCTTTTTTCTGTTGTCAATTGGAAATACTTACTGGATATGGCTTTTTACTTCAGCTAACAATGCTTCGATGTAGCGGAAAGCATTTCTTTTTACTTGTACAGAGATCCCGGATTCACGGATAATTTGACTCTTCTCCTTCATCTCTTGAAGCGCGATTTCTAAAGCCTCTGTTTCTGCAAAATGATTTCCCTTCTCCTTTAAATATCCCTCCGTTTCTGTAAGTTCAACCACATGGGTGTTTATGGCGCCGACAAAAATTTTGAGAAAATCGGGACTTGAAACGCAGGCAAAATTAATGATGGGAAAATCAATGCTCCCTCTCAGGCTATATTTGGTGAATTTTGAAAACACCCCATTGTATGAATGCTTTGGTATGAAGATCTCTTTTAAGAGAACCTTCTCATTAATATCTTTGCAGTGAGCATCCAACAGTTCCTTACAAGTGAGCAATTTTTCTTTCCCATCGAGATACAACGATACCTTAGCATCATAAGCCAACAATACAGGAGCTATGTCTGAGTAATAAAGGGCACGGCATACCTGCGAGTTCTGAATCTGTATACATGTGTTCCCGCCAACTTTATAGCAACGAGGAATGCCTTGACGCCACTCTTTTGTTTGGTTGTAATAAAAACAGCGTCTGGCTTGGAGGATATTGCCGCCTATAGTTGCACGATTTCGGATCTGAGGGGAGGCAACATTCCGAGCTGCCTGTGAAACAGCCGGCAGTTTTTCCAAAACCAGCTTATGTTTCGCCAAATGGGATAATGTCGCCATAGATCCGATATATATCCCATCTTCTTTTTCCACAACTTGCTTAAACTCTTCAATTCCGGACAGATCAACTAACGATGATGGGGTACATACTCCCGTTTTAAGTTGGGGCACAAGGTCAGAGCCTCCGGCTATTATGACACTGCTGTCATTCAATAGCTCCAGGGCCTCTGCCGCCGTGGAAGGGCAATGGTAAGTGAAATTTGATAAAATCAGCATTTTTCAATCCCTCCTTCAAAAAAATCATCGCAGCGGTTGTTTTTTATAAAGAATTGGCGACTTAAAGGGAATTCGATAATTTCTTTTCCACATGCGTTGCTTACTGCATCACAGATAGCTGCGGCCACTGGAATTATTCCTAGCTCACCAACACTTTTAGCGCCGGTTGCACTGAATGGCTCATATGTCTCTGCTACAAACAAATGGATCTCAGGCATGTCAAGGATCAGAGGATTGCGATAGTTAAGCAAATCGGCAGCTACTACCTTCTTCGTTATCCGATCCACTTCCAGATCCTCCATTAAGGCAAATCCAACTCCCATCTGGATAGCCCCTTCCAGCTGCCCTTTAACGATAAGAGGGTTGATGACGCGGCCGACGTCAACACTTTCAATTATATGGGTAATTTTTACAGAATTTTCATTCTTGTTAAATGCGGCCTTAGCCCAGCAAAGGCAAAAAGGGGGCGGCGCATCAACCAGATTAGCCACGGCACTGCCCATAATTAAAGTGCCCCTGCAACGGTTAGAAATAACCTTTATTGCCTCTTTAAAGTCTAGGAAACGCCCTCTTTGAACGATTTGAAATTTTTTGTCTCTGTACTGGACTTGATCTTCTGCTATATGGTAAAACTTCGCCAATTCGACTCGTATTTTTTGAATTACATCCTCACAGGCAAAAGCAACTGCATTTCCAGCCAGGAAAGCCTGACCGCTGGAAAAGCTGCCAACGTTATAGGGGCTTGAAGTCGTATCCAGATCTGCGTGGGTAATATCACTCACATCAATTCCTAATTTTTCGGCTGCGATCTGGACCAAAGCAGTTTCTATCCCTTGTCCCATATCAACGGTACCTGACATTAAGTTAACTGTACCGTCAGGGTTACATATTATGGATGAACTGATCAGGCCTTCCAGTGATGAAATTGAGCTGGTATGGCTAATGAGTGCCATACCCCAAGCTTCTTTTACCTGCTCGTCATCACGAAGCCCTTCCTTTTGATCTATTTCTTTACAGATCCTAAGGCCATTGTCAAAACATTGATCTGCAGGGAAAGTGCTTAAAGGTGTTACATTAGCGTGCATCTTTTCACCTGGTTTACATACGTTGTCATATCTGAATTTAACTGGATCCCAACCCATTTTTCTACATAAATCGTTTATCAGAGATTCTCTGGCAAAACTTACTTGAGGATTTCCATATCCTCTGTATGCACCTGAGACAGGACCATTTGTAAGCACACCGATGCCATCATAACGGAAATACGGCATGTGATAGGGACATTTACGATCGGGAGCACCTGTTACCAGCGGCGTATGTGTACAGTAAGCACCCGCATTTGTATACATAGTATGATGATAAGCAACTAACTTGCCGTCTTTACTTACACCCATCTTAACTTTTGAAAACGATGCATGCCGGGTCGCAGTCGAAATCATCTCGTCGTCTCTCTTGTTGACGATTTTGACCGGGCGGTATATCAGGCGAGATAATGCAGCTGCTATATCCTGGTTGTGGAGTTCCTCTCTTTGTCCAAAACCGCTTCCGATGGTAGCTCTCCTGAGAATGATATCGCATTCCCTTAAGCTGAACTGTTCTGCAAGTATCCGCCTGTCTTGATAAGGGGTCTGCGAGTTGGCCCAAATTATAAGTTTGTTATCGCGTGTCCAGTGTGCGATGCATGAGATAGGCTCCATGGGAATAGGATGCGCAGTTGGGGTATGGTAGGTCCCTTCGAAGATAAAATCACTTTTTGCAAAGCCTTCTTCGATATTACCCCTTTCTCCGATCTTATGATAGAAACAATTTGTATCATAGAGTGCTGGGTTGACAAGAGGTGCATCATCCTTCATTGCTTCCTCTATAGTCATAATAGCAGGAAGCACTTCATACTCTATTTTTACAGCTTCCATTGCTCTTTTGCAGATTTCATAAGTTTCGGCAACTATTGCGACGATTCTGTCACCCTCGTGTTTTGGGTGGAGAGTAAGTATTTCTTCATCTTTAATCAATGCGTCATGTGGCAAGAAACCTGTGCAATTGAACTTAACTTGCGGAACATCCTGCGGGCAAAGTATACCAAGTACTCCGGGGATCTTGGCAGCTTCTTTAATATCTATTGAGACTGCTTTTGCATGTGGATAAGGGCTTCTTATTATGCCGCCGTATGCCAGCCCTTGCATTTCCAGGTCGTCCAAAAATTGAGCGCTGCCAGTTACCTTGGAAAGCGATTCCAAACGACGGATCGCGTTTTTTTGGTCCTTACGTTCAGTTATATTCATGCTCCCCTCTCCTTCTCAGCACGGCAGCAGCTTTTTTCACCGCTGTCTCAATTGATACGTATCCAGTACAACGGCAGATGTTTCCTGCCAATCCGTAACGAATCTGGCTATCAGTAGGATCTGGGTATTCATCAAGGAGTTTTTTAATTGACAGCACCATCCCGGGAGTACAGAATCCGCACTGGATGGCGCCTTCGTCCATCAGAGCTTCCTGAACAGGGCTTAAGTGGGAATCTTGAGAAATTCCCTCTATTGTAACTATTTTTGCTCCGTTTGCCTGTACCGCTAATACATGGCAGGAATAAACCAACTCATCGTTCATAATAACGGTGCATGCTCCGCACTCTCCGTTATCACAGCTTTTCTTAGTGCCTTTAAGTTTCAGGTCTTCTCTGATGAAATCCAATAAAGTGACGTTTGTTTTCACCATACGCCGATAAACCAGGCCATTGACCTCTACACATATTGGCTCAAAAATGTCTTCCATTTTTCCCCTTCTTTCTTTAAATTAAAAAATCTTAAATATTTTTTCTTAATAAATTAGTTCTGATACTTGAAACAAATTACGAGGTTCCAACAGGTGTTTCAATTCCCGTAATATATTCAACTGGCATCCGCATTGATTTGAGATTTGATCAGTTTTTCCTCTAACGTCGGCTTAATAAATATTTGCCCCATCACTTTTGAACCTATGAATAATTGTTGTGGTCAATAAATCAAACTGCCTTAGAGCTGCCTTTCCTTACTCGGATCTCGCCCCTGTCTGCGTCGACTTCGACATAGTCTCCGTCCTCTATGACCTTGTAGGGGTCGGTCTCCATCTTGTCCACCATAGTGCATCCGACCATAACTGCGGAGGATACGATCACCGGTTCGGTGTCGATAAGGATTATTGCAGCAGGAAGATTGTTTTTGACCCAGAGCTGATAGAAACCGTCTACCTGTACCACGGAGCTGCCTTTTCCCGACTTCAGCACGAGTATTTTATTCGCTATGCTCCTGCCGTGGATCGCATGGTTCCTCTCTATGACTGTCCCCGTCTCGGGATCTGTAAGGTAGAAGCACATCGCGTCTGTCGAGACGACGGCCTCGCCGCATGCGCTGCCCTTTACTATCTTGCGGCACTTATAGACCTTCATATCCTCAGACATTAGTCCAGCCTCCCTTTTATTGCTGCCTCGACACACTCTGAAAGTCTGCGGATAGCAAATGGCTGTCCGCGGCGCTCTCTGTAGTATGCGCACTTAGGAGAGTCTGTCACGCCAAGGCTGCCTTCGAATGATTTCCAGCAGGGTTCGTCGATGCATGTGTTTCCTACCATGCGGACTCCGAGAAGCTCCAGCTTCTGGCGGAGGCGCGAACGCTCGGCAAGCTCAACGGCGCCGGATTCGGCCAGTATCCAGAAGGCGGTGTTGTGGTTGACCTTCCTTCCCGCGAAGAGCCTTTCTATTTCAAGGATCTGGCTGTATGTGTAGTGAGGGCAGCCAAGCATTACCAGATTGATGTCCCCTGTAGCTGCTGTAAGTTTTGTCTCCTGGTCCTTAAGTGTTTTATTTGTAATAAGCGCTGTGGGAGCCGGTATTTTTTTGCCGCCGAAAGCTGCTTCTAGAGTGGGTGCCTCAGGTGTGATGCCGACCATGTGATACATAGCCACGGCTCCGCTTGTTGCGGCCTCTGCTCCGAAGTAAAGGAAGTCTTCCTGTGATGGGCGCACTTTGTTTTTGAATACAAGGACAGGGTCAAGCGATCCTGCCATCTCTCCGATGCAGTGCCCGAGTATCCCCCAGTCGTAGCATTCGTTAAGTTCGGCATCGACTTCAATAAGAATGTCCCCGTGCCTGTTTTCGTCGAGGTGGTAACCGTAATATGGAGTCTTTCCGACTACCGCGGCAGCCAGCGCACTTATTGATGATTCGCGGTTGGAACGGGCACCCAGTGCTCCGTTGACATAGGGTGTCGCGCTGGACTCTGAAAATGCTATGTGCTCTCCCAGGAAGGGAACGTTGGAACATACTCCGGGGGCGCAGTGATATGTAAGTATCGCGCCGATTTTGCGGTATGCCTCTCCTGTGCGGTTAGCCAGATCAAGTTCCTCTTTTGTAACGTCATAGAATTTTGTCAGGTAGTCCGTGTCCCAGTAGGGGTTGGTCGTAGGCGGAACAGCGCATGTCGCGCCTCCCTCTACAAGGAGCTCACACCAGTATGTATCGCCCTCCTGTCCGCTGAGCGCGACGTGGGCACGCTTGATGGGGATAAGCTTTTCCGCGTCGAAGGTGACTCCGAGCGCATAGAGCATTTCCATGGCTTTCTGCTTTCCCGCGCCTTCAGCTCCGTCGAGTATCCGTTTTTCTTCGTCAGTTAAAAACATTTCCAGCCGCCTTTCTTTATGTTTTATTTATCTATGACAGGCAGTGATATCCCGCCCTTAGGAATGATGCCTATCGTTGCATCGGGGATCAGGCGTATTGCTTCGTCAAGGGCAGCCTGCACGTTAGGGAAGGGAGTGTACTGCATGGCTGCAAGATCCTCCTCCGTCAGCCCGTCCGAGACGCAGAATATCTTCGACTTGTCCCTTGCCCTGCAGTTGCAGACTGACAGGACCGCCGAGACCAGGTCGGCGTCCACATCTTCCGGGGAAGCGGTGCGGAGCCCCTGCAGAACTTCTTCAAGCGGCATTGAGAGCCACTCCCTGAAGCGCGGATGGTTGTGCGCCAGTCCCTCTGTGCAGGGAGCGGCGAATATCACTATCCCGCCTTTTTTCACGGCGAAGTAGGCGCAGCTTGTCCCCTTGCAGCCCTGCCAGTAGTCCATGTCAGAAGGCGATGAGCTCACGATTACTATGTCTGCCGGTTCGGGTACCCTGATGCTGAAAGATCTTTCTGCAAGCCTTACTCCCTCGCGGTGCGCCTTTATGAAATCACCGGCAAATATGCCTGCAACTTCACCATCGCAGTTCTTAACGGTGTTGACTATAAAAGCGAGGCCAGCTATCTTTGCAACCTCTTCCATACCCATGCGGCAGGGGTTGCCGTCCGTCATTCCAAGAGGTATGTCCGGGCAGAAGCCTGCAGCTGCATGGGTTGCTGATGTGGTGACGAAATCGCAGACTCCGGGCTGGAGTATCTTAGCGCCTCCGGAGTAGCCTGCGTCGCAGTGGGGAACTATATTTCCTATGCCGATCAGAAGGTCGGCCCGTAGAGCGTATTTGTTGACATGTACCGGGATGCTGTAATCGCCTGCAGGAACCTTGCCCAGATCATCCATGTCCTCGCTGACTGTCGCGTCGTGCTGTACCACTTTGAAACGCCTTACCATTTCCGCCCCAAGCTTTTCGACTATCTCCCCGTCTGTCATGAGCCTGTGGGTGCCCGGCGCGGTAAGGAAACTCATGGCGCTGTCAGGGACTCCGTTTTTGTTCAGGTAGTCTGTGATAATGGGCATTATTATGTCGAGAGGGGTGCTTCTTGTGTTGTCTTCAACGAGGAAGACGATGTTTTTCCTGCCTTTGGCAAGTTCTTTGAGCGGCAGAGTGCCGATCGGCGATTCAAGGGCTGAGATGAGCTCTCCCTTAAGGTCTTTGACCGCCGGGATGTTTGTCATTTTCCCTTCGAAAATGACAGATCCTTGCGGTGCATCAAAATATTCTTTCCTGTCTCCGTATGGTATGTCGTATCTCATCAGCTTTGTCCTTTCATCTAGCGCAAGTTGTGTATTGAAAGTATGTAGCCTGTATACAGCTATAGATTATACCATTCCGTTGATGTACGCACTATTCTGAGCGACCGCCCAGCGGACCAAATCGTCTCAAATATGTGAGCATGATAGTATCTGTAGAAATATATGTCAACTCAGATTTTATAGAGGCTCTGATACCAATGGATAAAGTCGCTGGCTAACTGCTTGTCGCGTTCCACTGTCAGGAAGCCCCGCCCCTTCCTGAAGCAGATAAAATATATAGACAAAAACCCGATTAAGTTGTATGTTTGCTGTATACATAAATAGTAAAAATGGGGGATCTCATTGACACACGACCATGAAAAGGCCAGCTGGACAAAAGCATACGAGTGGATCCGTGACGCAATTGAATCAGGGGAGCTTGAAATGGGCACACCCTTGCCGGAGAACCTTCTTGCGAAGGAGATAGGGGTCAGCAGGACGCCTATTCGCGAAGCACTCAGAAGCTTGGAACAGGATGGGTATGTCAAGATAATCCCGCAGAAGGGAGCATTCGTATCGGAAATATCCCTCGAAGATCTCAAAGAGATATATGACATCCGTAAACTTCTGGAGCCCTTCGCCGCACTCTCTGCAGTCAATAGGATACCTGATGGGGAGATCGACGAGATGGAAAGAGGCTGGAAAGCCCTAAAAAGGGCAGCGCTGGCTGGGGAAGTATCTCTCTCTAAGGTCTCGGAAATGGATCTCCTCCTCCACATGACGATCACCAAATATGCGACCAATAAACGGATCGGCGCGATCATAACCACATACCATGCCCAGATCCAGCGCTTCCAGAAACTTTCTGCACAGTCCCTCGCGAACATCCACGAAACGATCGGCCAGCACGTTGAGATATTGGAAAAACTTCGTGAGAGGGATGCCAGGGGCCTCTCTTCTCTGCTCTACGAACATATCGCAAAAAGCGAGAGTAATATAATGAAGGATTATTTCCTCAAGTAAATAGATCTGAAGGCGGTGGGATCCAGATGAAATTCAGAAGCTCCGAAATACTTTCAGATCCGGTCTTTACCGAAAACAGGGCCCTCTATAAATCCATGGGCTTCTCTGACGAGGACCTCAAAGGCCCGCTTATCGGAATAGCGAACTCGTGGAACGAACTGGTGCCCGGACATTACAACCTAAGACAACTTTCCGAATTTGTCAAAAAAGGCATATACAGGGCCGGCGGCATGGCAGTCGAGTTTGGTGTAATAGCTGCCTGTGACGGGCAGTCATGCGGACATAACGGTATGAAATACATACTCCCCACCAGAGACCTTATAGCATGTGACATCGAAGCAATGGCGGAGGCCCACAGGCTGGACGGCATTGTTATGCTTGGATCGTGCGACAAGATAGTCCCCGGTATGCTGATGGCAGCAGCAAGGCTGGGAATTCCGGCGATATTGCTTGTTGGGGGACAGATGGCCGGGGGCGTTTCCTTTGACGGGCGTAAGAGCGACTCCACCTCCGTATCGGAGGCTGTGGGGATGCTGAGCGCCGGACGGATAAGCAAAGAGACTTTATCAATGCTTGAAGACAATGCAGCACCCTCATGCGGTTCATGCTCATACTACGGCACCGCGAACTCGATGGGCTGTGCGGCAGAGGCTATGGGCATGTCCCTCACCGGTTCGTCCCTGATCCCCGCGACAGCATCCGAAAGGTTCAGGTCCGGCGAAATGACCGGCATTAAAATTGTGGAGCTTGTAAAAAGAGGCGTTACTGCAAGAGACATAATAACAAAAAACTCTCTTGAAAACGCAGCTAAGATAATGGTCGCGACAGGCGGGTCGACTAACTGCTTCATTCACCTTTCAGCCATAGGGAACGAGATAGGTATAGCACCCGGGACCATGATAGATATTTACGACCGGGTAAGTCAAAATATCCCCTCGATAGCCATGGTCAATCCTGCATCCGAGTACGACATGGAGGATTTCTACCGCGCCGGAGGCATCCCGCAGGTCATGAAGGAGCTTGAAGGCGACATGGATCTATCCTGTATGACGGTCACAGGAAAGAGCCTTGGCGAGAACCTTGAGGATCGGTCAAGTCCCTTCGGAGTTGACAGACGTGTGATCCGTACCAAGGAAGATCCTTTCTGCAAATCGGACGGCCTGGCAGTGATGCGGGGTAACCTTGCCCCGGGGACAGGCATCACAAAGCCCATCGCAATGGATCCTTCGATGTACTATTTTTCCGGACCTGCAAGGGTCTTTGACTGCGAAGAAGATGCGAATCGGGCGATCCTTGACGGGAATATAAAAGAAGGCGATGTCCTTGTCATCCGTTACGAGGGCCCTAAGGGCGGTCCCGGAATGCGTGAGATGTATTTCGCCATGAAGCTGCTTTACGGCAGGGGCCTTGCAAAAAAGACCGCGATCATAACAGACGGGCGTTTCTCCGGGACCAACAACGGCTGTTTCGTCGGCCACATATCCCCCGAAGCTGCAGAGGGCGGCCCGATAGCCGCAGTCAGGGACGGAGACATCATCACCATAGATGTTGAAAATAAAAGGCTTGATGTCGACCTCTCCCCCGAGGAGCTTGAAGCCCGCCTAAAAGACTGGAAAAGACCTCCTCAGAAAGAACTGAAAGGCATCCTCGGCATATACGCAAAACTTGCCGCCTCAGCAGCCGAAGGCGGAATGATGAAGGTCTAGGGTCTTGTAAGGTGATTGCATAATAATAATTAAGCTCGATCTCCAAGCAGTCCGCTGCATATCTCTATTTTTATTGCCAACGCGAGTTCTTCAAGCTGTGCAGGGTATTTAAAATCCAGCCCGGTCAGCAGCGCTATCTTCTCTAGCCTGTATCGGACTGTATTTTCATGTTGTGAGATTGTTTTTGCTGTGAGGTGCATGCTGCATCCGGACAAGACATATTGGGTAAGTGTCTCCAACAGGTTTGAGTTGTTTTCTGCATCGTGTTCGTTTATCGGTTCTAAAATTTTCTTCTTGAAAGCCTGCATTTCCCTGCTTTTTGCGAAGGGAAAAATTATCTCATAAGAACCTAACTCGCTGTATCTGAGAAAAGGCTTCCTGAGATTCCTGTTTAAAAGCGCAGAAAAATGGCTCTCCCTTATACATTCTGAAAATTCTCCAAGGCTGAAGTGAGGTCGGCTGACGCCTATCGTGTAGTTGGATCTATCCGGAAAAATCTCTTTGACAGCCTGAGAGACAACTTCGTCGTCAAACGCCAGGGAGGTGTCATCGCAGGAATAGAACAAGAATGCACCGTGCTTATAGAGACACATAGTGCTTGCGGGTGTAGAGAAGCAACTCCTGTCATACCTTTTAAAACATTCAAGAAAGTCTGATTCACTAAAATAGTCGCGGCTCATAAAATAGATCGCTATGTATTTTTCTTCAAACGACGGATTGATGAGTATTGCATGATCCCTGGTTTCATCTGCAGAAAGTTTTCGTGAGATAAGTATGTTGATCTCATTTTGCATAAAAGTTAAGTCTGCCATGCGTTCTACATACCTGTTGACGTCATATATTATTTTCTCAAAATATATATCCATTGAATTTATCAATACAATCGGGAAATTTTTGGAATCGGCATATCTCAGGACAGATTCCGGTATCGGTAAGTGAAAAACATTTCTTATGGCCAGGCCGCTCGCGTCTTGTTTTAAAAGATGCTTAATGCCTTCCCCGATCATCGATATGTCCTCTTTTGCGCAAAGAAAAGTCGTCAGTACCAACTGGTCCTTAAAAAGACTGGTATGGAAATATTTACTTCTCAGCGAGGCGTCCAGTTCATAATCCAATATGCCGACATCCTTGACTATTCTGGAAAGCCCCCCTTTGCCGGCGACCAAAGAGACATTGGATCCGTATGTATTTAAAAAATCGGAGATCATATAATACATAAAAACCAATCCTTCGTTGTAATTTTTTATAAAAATATTGTTGTTATAAATGGATCAAAAGCGGGATATATCTCAGTTTTTTTAATTATATCAGATGTTAGTTTTGATTGATTCTAATTTTTTAGTTAAGTATGCTATAAATGGCCATATATTATTTATATATTTTCTTAAAAAAATAAGTTGTAAATTGTAATTATTTATATTAAATAGCCTTTGATTGGTTCTTTTTATAACAATAAACTTTCTGTTGAAAGCACTGACACACGTGGGAAAAGCGCGTAAAGCAGCAAACATCAACAGGAGGGTAAAAAATGAACTATGTAAGGATGTCTATCGAAAAAGAATCGCCTGAACAGCTTGGATACGAAAAAATTAAAAATAATCTCACCGAGACTTCAGTTAGAGACAGAAATATCAAAGATCTTGGACTTGTGATCGATGACATTCTGCTCCCTTATGGTGATCATCTTGGAGACCCGCGTCTTCGTGGAATTATTGCCCGACAGTCCGGCGTAGACGATCCAAATGATGTTCTTGTTACTGCCGGTGCTGCTTCAGCTCTGTTTTTAGTTGCATCCTCTCTGCTGGGACCCGGCGACAAAATGATAGTCGCAAGGCCGAATTACGGCACCAATATTGAAACGCCACGTGCAATAGGTGCCGACATCAGCTACCTTGACCAAAAGTTTGAGGAAGGATTCGAGGTAGATATTGAAAAGCTCGAATCTATGATAAAACCTGACACAAAATACATCTCTCTGACCAATCCTCATAATCCTACGGGAACAATGATGTCTCTTTCAGAACTGAAAGAAGTAATTGCGATAGCTGAAAAAAATGATGTCTGGCTTCTCATAGACGAAACATACAGAGATATGTTCAAGGGGGAAGTCCTTCCGGTCGCGGCCTCTCTTTCTGAAAAGGTAATATCGATATCCTCTCTTTCTAAAACTTATGGAATTCCAGGCATTCGCATAGGCTGGACCGTATGCAGGGATAAAAAGATGAACGATCTTCTGCTGTGTGCCAAGGAGCAGGTTTGCATCGGAGGCAGCGTTGTTGATGAATATATCGGCTATGTTGCTCTTTCTCAAAAAGATGAGTGGATAAAGCAGAATGATGCAACTATTGCTGACAGATTCGCGCTGGTCAAAGAGTGGATAGAAAAAGAAGAGTATATGGAATGGGTTGAACCAAAAGCAGCTTGTACCTGCTTCCCAAGAATAAAACCGGAAGTAGATGTGGATGTTGAAAAGGTTTACCGTTTAATGAACGACAAATACGGAACTTATGTAGGTCCGGGGCACTGGTTCGAACAGAGTAAAAGATATATGCGGATAGGGTATGCGTGGCCTTTGCATGATGAGCTTGAAAGAGGACTTAGGTCAATATCTGATTCTGTAAAAGAAAGTCTTAAGTAATTTCCATAAAGTGTGCCTGCGAAAAGCGGGTACACTTTAATTTTATAAAGGAGGTTTTATTTTGATCGCATTGTTAAAATTGTCACCCGTTGTTCTTCTTGCAGTAATGGTAGTGAATGGAGTGGATATTCTTATCTCTGCTTCAATCGGGCTTTTTGTCGCGGCAGCTATTTGTAAAGTTACAGAGAAAATGAAATTCTCTGACGTTCTTAACGAAGGAGTAGAGGGAGCGAAAGAAGCAACGCTGTTGGCGTTTATTCTAATGTTGGCATACGCGCTTGCTGAGATCTTTATGACGACAGGAGTCGGAGCTGCTGCTATATCGATTTTCATCAATATGGGAGTAACAGGAAAAACTGTTGCGCTGGTAGCTTTCTTGACTACCTGTGCTTTGTCGGTATCTACGGGAACTTCATGGGGTACTTTTGCAGCCTGCATACCAATTTTTATATGGCTTTGCAATGTGGTCGGCGGCAATCCGGCACTGACATTTGCTGCCTGTGTTGGCGGGTCTGCTTTCGGGGATAACATAGGACTGATTTCTGATACAACAATATTGAGCTCAGGATTACAGGGCATAAAGGTTGTTGACAGGGTGAGGGTCCAGGCACCATGGTCAGCTATCTGTGTAATCCTGTCGGCGATATGTTTTTACGTGGTAAGCATTTCGATGGGACTACCTGACACATTGGGAGACCCTTCGCAGATACTTGCGAATATGTCTAAGGAAACTGTCGCTGTGATCCAGGAGGAACGTCCCTCCGTACTGACTTTGCTTGCTCAGGTATCTGACGGCGTACCGCTTTATATGGTGATACCTGTAATAATAGTGATTACGTTGGCTATAATGAAAATGGACACTATATCATGCCTTTCTTCCGGGATCGTATGCGCGATACTTTTTGGTTTTGCAGCCGGAACAGTAACCTCCCTCAAAGATATCATCGGTTTGGTCCAGACAGGTTTTGAAGATGCCGGCAGTTGGGCTGTTATAATGCTTTTCTGGGCTATGGGCTTTGGTGCTGTTATGAGGAGAATGGATGCTTTTAGCCCAATTGCACAGTTCTTTGTTAAAATAAGTACTCGTGTACGCCACCTCCTGGTCTGCAATGGGCTTCTCTGTCTCCTGATGAACGCGACCCTTAATGAAGAGATGTCCCAGATGGCTACAGTGGGGCCTGTTATAAAAAATATCGTAGATGTAAATGTAGAAGGTTCCGAGGAGGACAAATACATTCTTCGCAACAGGAACGCACTATTCTCTGATGCTGTGGGTGTACATTCCGCAGCTTTGATCCCATGGCATACAGGAGTTGCCTACTACATGGGGCTTGCGGCAGCAGTCTACCCTCTCTATTCTTTCCAGATAGGAGACCTCTACTATAATTTTATGGGAATAATCAGTGTAGTCTCTATATACCTCCTCACATTAACCGGACTGGACAGGTTCGTTCCTCTTTTTGGGCTTCCCTCCGAGCCCAATGTAAGGCTCAAAAAATAGTTTGCAAAAAACTGCTGCTTACCTTATTGAGGGCGACTCTAAACGTCGCCCTGCAATTTTTATTACTTTAAAAATACGGGAGTAAATTATATGAGAATTTTATTTATTGGTTTTGGTAATGTTGCAAAAGAGACGGCACGAATTCTAAATGAAAAAGAACTTTACCCGGGGCTTGATTTAGCCCCTATTGTAGTGGGTATTTTCACTCAACGTCATGGCGGTGTTGAAAATACAAAGGGTTTGAATTTGAAATCGATCCTGAATAACTTAAAAGAAAGAAATTCGTTGGTTTTGGAAGAGCATGAATTATCTTGCCTGAAGCCTTTGGAAGCAGCACAAAAACTTGACTACGATGTTCTTGTCGAACTGTCTGCACTTTCTATCAGCGAAAAAGGCGAACCTGCTTCTTCATACATCTATGCGGCACTTGAACGCGGTAAGTCTGTAGTCTCTGCAAACAAAGGACCGGTTGCGTTCAACTACCATAAGCTGAAAAAACTGGCAGACGAAAAAGGTGCAAAATACATGTTTGAATCTGCTGTAATGGATGGCGCGCCGGTATTCAACCTTGTTCAACGTTGTATGAAAGGATGTACGATTAAGGGATTCTCAGGCATTCTTAATGGCACGACGAACTATATACTTTCTTACATGGAGAATGGCGGGACTTTTGAAGAGGGAGTAAGGCAGGCTCAGGAAGCCGGAATTGCAGAATCAGATCCGACAATGGATACGGACGGATGGGATCCCGCAGCAAAGACCGCCGCATTTGCCAATGTATTCATGGATGCGGGAATTACCCCCTATGATGTGGAACGCAGCGGGATCTCGGGAGTCACTCCGGAAATGTGCCAGGATGCCTTAAAGCGCGGGAAAAGGTTAAAGCTGATGTGCCGTGCTTATAATGTTGATGGAAAAATAATAGCCAGTGTCAAAGTAGAAGAGGTAAACAAAGACGACGTAATGGCACTCATTTCGCACTTTGGAGCCGCGATACGGATCGAATCAGACCTTATGCATCCGAACACAATTATTCAGGATCGCCCCGATCTTCTCGACACGGCCTACGGGGTCATTGAGGACCTCATCTCTATATCGGATAAAAACTTGTATTAGGAGGATCTTTAATTGCGATATCCGGTGATGAAAATATACAAGGAAAAGATCTTTGAAAACGGACAGATACTGATCAATGAATGTTCAAAATGCGGCATTTCTGTCTGGGCGGTCACAAAAGGAATGAGTGCACATCCTGAAATAGCTTTGACTTTAAAGGCTGCCGGATTTCAGGTGCTTGCAGACAGCAGGATATCAAACATCATAAAAATGGAAGAAGCCGGCATAGAGAGCGAGTATGCTCTTATAAGAATTCCGATGCCTTCAGAGATCGAAGATACGGTAAGGTATTGCGATTATTCCCTGGTTTCTGAACTTGAGAGTATCTTTGAGATGTCTCGTATTTGCGATGATCTGAAGAAGGACCATAAAATTGTAATAATGATCGACATGGGGGATCTGCGTGAAGGATTCTGCCCGACAGAATTAGGGTCATTGTATGATAAATTAAAGAACATTTCGCCTTATTTGCATATCGCGGGTGTGGGTGCAAATTTTGCCTGTGCAAGCGGAGCTTTGCCGGGACGTGAAAATTTGACGCGGCTTCTTGAATATAGCAAAGAAATGGAGAAAAAACTGAACTGTCCTATTGGTTTAGTCTCCGGCGGCGGGACCTGTACACTCGTTCAAATGATAAAGGGCAGCCTTCCGGAGGGAATCAACGGTCTGAGGCTTGGTGAATCGATCCTGTTGGGAACAGATTCATCTGTAAATTTTCCATTTACCACGCTGCACCGGGATACAATGGAAATAGTCGCGGAATTGAGTGAAGTCCGAGTGAAGCCGACCCTCCCGATCGGAGAAATAGGGATGGACTTTTCGGGAAACGTTCCTGTATTTCATGACAGGGGCAACAGGCTGCGCGGGGTCCTTGCTATCGGCAGGCAGGATGTCCGGATCGAAGGCCTGTTGCCGCTTGATGAAGGAGTAGAGATCATTACAGCATCAAGTGATCACCTCCTTGTGGATCTGGAAGATTGCCCAAAGAAATATAAAGCCGGCGACACCTTGAGATTCCGCCCAGATTACCCTGCAATGCTTTCGGCCTCTACCTCGTCCTACGTACAGAAAATATTCTGTTAATAAAGCTTTTGGTTGAAAGTTGCCCATAAGATTAAGCTTTTGGGAGAAAAAGAGATGATTACACAGCGAGCTCCAAAGCATACCTGAGGATCTTGCTATGTGGCAATTTTTGCGACACTGACAAAAATGCTTTTCTTTAACTTTTGGATTTTTTATATGTTGTGAAATTACAGATCGTTTTTCCCCATATAGAAAGTATATCCAAAACCATTATCATTACAGATTCGATTATAAGCATTTATACATATCGATAAATGTCAATGTTGCTGTATATTGTGAAGTGCAATTAAAAAGTAATATTGAGCGGGGGAGTGGTATAGATGTGGTGGGGAGCAGCTGCAAACGGATGCGGGATGCCATTTGGGATGTTTATGATGCCGATGTTCTTTCTGGTAATAATGGGGTTCCTCTTTTACTCTTTCAGCCGGAGGATAAACGCTCTTGAAAACCATCGGCCGGGAAGTTCCAGCGACAAAGATGAGATATTGAGAGAATTGCGGGAGATAAAAGAAGAGCTCCGTGATTTGAAGAAAGACAGTTAACAAATAAGCGGCTTCAAGGGAACCAGCCCCGAAGCCGCCTTCTCTTTTTTTTGTATGATTGGAATACAGACTGAAATTTAAATTTTTTATCGATCTGGCACGAATATTAATTTTGCCCTTCGCGTACCTTGATTAGCCGTACTCCAGGAAATATGGCCGTCATTTGCCAGTCTTCCCCAAACAATTCCGGGATGGATATCTATGTTTTTTGCAAATTTTGATACACTTGCGTCAGAATAATCAGAAGTGCCATCGATAAAATATTTGTATTCGTCAGGCGGAATCAGTGTATCGGCTGAATATTGATCCGCCTGTTTCTCCATCAGCATTTCCCCTGGGATCATGCTGATATTGTTTTCTCCTGGAGATATGTAATTGACCAGGATATTTTTTTTTGTGTGACCGAGCATTATATGTCCGATTTCATGGAAGAAAGAAAACCAGAAAATATCTGAATGTGCACCCCTTGTACTGAGGTTTATATGTACCTTCTCAGGGGAGAGCCATCTGGTCGAGCCATGTACATATGTCCCTTTGAGGTGAGGCAGCAGTGTAACGGCAATCCCAGCAGATGCACATATGTCTCTTAAGTTTTTATAAATATCCACTGTACATAAAGTAAGGGTTCTTAATTTCGGCATGATTGATTTCAGGGTTTTAAATGAAAATGGTTTTGTTTCGATCCGCCGACAAATATTTTCACCCTGCTGTAACCATGCCGCAAGAGCAATTACAGATGGATCAGCGATCAAGGCATGACGAAAATTCGACGCGTATGGGAGGTTAGGAAAATATTCTAAGGACCCTACATTAAAAAAATTTCTGAGATTAACAACTTTTTCTTCTTTTTTTCTTGTTGCAGGGACCCATCCATACTTTGCCATTTCAGCATAGCAGGAATATTTATCCAAATGTTCCGTCTCTTTCGTTATCCGTTTTTTTTCTATTATCCTGGCAAGCTTTGCCTGGTAATTGGCCTCCAAATTTAACCAATAGGCAGCTTCAGGCTCGAAAATATTCTCCAAAGCCAGAGCAGTTTTGGGTGAGACCGGTGCCTTTCCCTTAATGATCTCGTTTACGGTTTTACAGGTCATCCCAAGCCTCGCGGCCAGGTCTTTCTGTGTCATATGGCAATATTCAAGGAGTTCTTTAAGAGTTTCTCCGGGTGGAACGGCATAATCAGATTCCCCATAAAATATTTTTTTATCAGCCATGATAATCTATCACCTCCAGGATGAGAATTTCTGTTACCCTGCTCCAATCCAGGCCTCCGCTTGGCAGTGTCGGGACAGGGTCATGCTTTGGCATAAAAATCAGCCTCATATTTCCATTTAGGACTACGCTTAGCTGTCCCGCTCTGTTGTTGGAAAGATCGTGACATCTTGCCGGGGGCAGTTTACTTATGTCTCCGAGAGAAGATGCCGCTTCAAATTCTGTTATGCGTAATCTGACTTTATCTGCAATTGCCTTTCCCCATTTTTTATTGCCGTCCAGTGTATTTAAGCAAGCTTTGCACAATGACCTTGTTGAGTAGTATACCTTCATCACGGTCCTCCGTCAAGATAATTATTAACTTATTGTGTTAATAAAAAAATTAATTACTTTTTATTAATATTTACATATTAAGTTAATTATAATCATATACCTAGACATAGATGGTATTGCTGATCCATGTAATTTCATTTCAAAAATGTCAGTTACAAGAATACATCAATTTAGTTAAAAAGCAAACTTTATGCAACTTTTGTGCTTGTTGCGGAGAGTTATGAGAATGAGTCATAGGCAGTCGATACGATGCATCGTAAGGGCGTACTTTAAAAGGGCAAACTTTGCCATATGTATTTCCGGACAGGGCAACAAAAAAGCTCCGCAGGATCCCTGCGGAGCTTGTATTATCCTGGAGCCGCCTCCCGGACTCGGACCGGGGACCCCATCCTTACCATGGATGTGCTCTACCTACTGAGCTAAGGCGGCAACCAATAATGCGGTAAGGGCATTTTGGGCAAAATAATGGTGGTAGGAGCTGGATTTGAACCAGCGTAGGCTCTCGCCGACAGATTTACAGTCTGTTGCCTTTGACCACTCGGCCATCCTACCACTCACATGGACCCGCACAAGACGGTATTCACGGGAAAACATTCTACCTTATATCCCCAGTTTGTCAAGACAGCTGTATTTAACTGTATTTAACTTATGATAATTTCACCCTGTAATTTATCACATGAAAATTTCACCCCCCCTGACTTGGGAGGACAAGATTGTGGTAACTTGGAGTGATGATGTACACAATGACAGATAAGGAGATCCGCAGGCACCACGTTATCAATTGCGCTATTGAGGGGAAAAATACTGTTAAAGAT